>Ga0068714_10000666_pt1 | contig 62320 bp, 52 predicted proteins | sample MTBNYHSulfiMetaG_FD_62988 | JGI IMG/M metagenome (GOLD analysis project Ga0068714, IMG submission 62988) | Enrichment culture microbial communities from rom New York Harbor, USA that are MTBE-degrading - MTBE-NYH (New York Harbor Sulfidogenic)... | ecosystem: Environmental > Aquatic > Marine >...
CAGCTTCAAATCGGACGGCGTGGGTTGAGACTTTTTCAGAGCTGAACACTGATAGAGTGAAAACTTCAGCAATTGGTTTGCATAACCACTGAACTACGAAAACAAGATTATGCCCGATCATCGTGAAATGAGTTCAAAGTCTGGTGGGAAAGATGTTTTATCCACGACAGCAAGAGCTCATCCAACCTCGTTTGAATTTCCGGGAGATTTGGCTCCATGACGCATTATCCCCTTTTGTCGGTCTGTATGATCGTAAAAAACGAAGCCCACAACCTGGTGGAAGCGCTTCCCAGCTTTTCCCTCTTTGCGGATGAATTGGTCGTCGTAGATACCGGATCGACTGACGGTACCCGGGATGTTGTACGAGCCCATAGGGCAAAGCTCTATGAATTTGAGTGGATCGACGATTTTTCGGCGGCGCGCAATTACTCGTTCGACAAAGCCAGCGGTCGCTATTTGCTCTGGCTCGATGCAGACGACCGATTCCTTCCAGAAATGCAGGATCGTATCCAGCGGCTGAAAGCTCATTTTGATGGAAATAAGGGATTCACTTTCATTCTGGAGAATGTGCATGAGCCCGATGCATCCAATTTCTGCCGACAACTTCGTTGTATACCGGCTCGAAAAGAGGTGCGATTTCAAGGGAGAATCCACGAACAGATTCTAAAGTCAGCGGTCCAAGCCAATCTGGAGCTGGTTGATACGGATATCACAGTCCGTCATATGGGGTACGTCAACCGCGATCTTTGCCGTGCCAAATTGAGGCGCAATCTCGACTTGCTTTTGGCCGATGTTGAGGCAGGCGAAAAAGGACCGTCGACACTGTTGTTTCTCGCGTGGACCTACGAGGCATTGGACGAAAGAGATCGAGCCATAGCGGCCATGCAAGACGCCGTCTTCGCTATGGAAGCGGAGGCGTTCAGTAAGGATTTCATCGTTGAGGGGCACCTGTTCCTTGGACGGTGCTATGCGGAGCGCGGCGATCCCAGCAAGGCTTTACGCTTTGCAGTGCGGGCATGCGCCTTGATTGAAAACGACGCACATCAATGCTTCCGCATAGCGATGCTCTTTCAGGATATCGGCAAGCACAAAGAGGCTTTGGGATACCTACACTTGGTTCGCAGCAATCCTTATCGCCCCGGCTGGCTTCCCACACAGGAGCTCCCCCCTGACGGACAAATCCTGGTGGAAATGGCGTTCAGTTTATTTTGCCTGCAGCAGCAACATGACGCAATGGAGATGTTGCGAATGGCGTGGCAATCGGGCGAGGAAGTCGGAAAGACTTGGGAGTGGATCGGCATGAAGGCTCTGCGAATGCAAGACTATCGTTTAGCTGCACTGGCCTATGAGAGCGCACTGCGTGGCGGCTCCATGAGCGCCGACGGCTTCTGTAACCTGGGTCTGATTTATCGAAAAAGAGGTTTCTTTAGCAAAACTGTGGAATGCTACCGTCGAGCTTTGCATCTAGAACCTGGACATCTTATGGCTATGGCCAATCTGGCTCATTTCTATCTCGATCGAGATCAAATTCAGGCCGCCGCTCCCCTTTTCCACGATCTGATCGCCCGAGGCGCAAGAGATCTTGACATTCTTCTTGGGATGGCCGTGGTCGCTGCCGCACGATCCGACCGCCGCGTGCTTGACCAAGTGCAGACCCAGTTGCTGGCGGCGGAACACTTGACTGCCACGATTTTAGCATCCGGCCAAAATTCAGATTCCGCGCAGGTGTTTGTGCTGATTGCGGAGCACTATGAGAAACAAGACCGAAAACGATTTGCAGCGCTTGCCCGCGCTGTTGTCCGGGCGCTGCCCTGATTCGGGTTGGCTGCACCCTCACCAGCAGTAGAGTCAAATTCCAGCACCCCCGAATGCGAAACCTTAAAGTCTATGTCGAGCTTCCCAAGCATCTCTCTTTGCATGATCGTCAAGAATGAAGAGCAACGCCTCGCCGATTGCCTTGTAAGCGCAAAGGAGGACGTGGATGAAATCGTGATCGTCGACACTGGCTCAACAGACGGCACGGTTGAAATCGCCGCATCCTGTGGGGCCCAAGTGTTCCACTTCCCGTGGCGCGATGACTTCGCTGCGGCACGCAACGAATCATTGCGGCATGCGACGGGGGATTGGGTCCTTTGGCTGGACGCCGATGAAAAGCTCAACCCTTGCGGGGTGGCGAATTGTCTGCGGGTGGCGGCACGGAATCCGCAGGTTGATGCTTATTTAGTACCGATCCGGAACTTCTTTGACAATGTTGCAGCGGGAGATCACCATGCGACACGCTTTTTCAAGCGCTACCCGGGGATTACTTTCAGCGGCAAGGTGCATGAGAGCGTCGAGGCGTTCCTGACGAAAGTCGGTGCAGTCAATGGTTACGCACAGTTTGTGATCGACCATTTCGGGTATTCACTCGATTCGGAATTGATGCGTCAAAAGCTAGAGAGAAATTTGCAGTTACTCAGAAAAGAGGTCGAGTCCGACCCAAAGGATGCTTTCAAGCTTTATTATCTGGGGATGACATTGCTAAGCCTGGGAGCGGAGGAAGAAGGCTTTAGCTTTCTTACGAAAGCTTCTAAAGGGAAGAACCTGACTCCAAATCTCGCGGCGCTCATTCAGAATCGCATTACTATCAAGCACCAGGCCCGAGCAGAGCACGACGCGGCAATCGCCGGCGCAAAGAGATCCCTGCGCGTCGTTCCTCGGCAAAATACGGCGAGAATGCATTTGGGGACGGCCTACTACAACCAGAAAAAGTTTGCCGAAGCATTGCCTCATCTCAAATCAGTGTATGATTTTATCAGCTCACCGCCTGAGCTCCGACTCACTGAGATCAGTCAAGAGCAAATGGTCGATCGAGCCCAGATCCTGAAGGCCCTGGCCGTATGCAGGGTCCAGACGGGGCAAAGCGCACTCGCAATTCCTCTCCTGCAAGATTGCCTGCGCATGGCTCCAAACGACTCTGAAGGCCTCTCGTTTCTCGGTCTGGCCTACGTGAATTGCGGCAACTACTCCGATGGCCTGCTCCATCTGGAACAAGCCCTTTCTCTCGGGGCCCCCAAGCAGCCGATCCGAATTGCTCTGGCGTACGCGCTCTTGCGTACCGGCGATTTACGTCGTTGTCGCCAGGAGGTGGAAGATTGGGAGCAAGAGACTTGGGTAAGTCAGGAAGCAAAAGACCTGCTGACGGAGTTAACGGGAGCTCACTTCAAAATCGATGCTTCCCACGAATTGTGTCATTTTCTGGATACCCTCTTCCGCAGATTGCCTTCGTGCTTCCGTATCGGCTACCTGCTCGGACTTGCACACATCCAGACTAAGGATTACGCAGCGGCTGTTGCTGCGTTTAAGGCGCTCCAGCGGCTGCAGCCAGGCAATGCGGAGCTGGCTACAAAACTCGAAGCAATTCGCCGTGAACAAGCCAGGCAGCTGAGCTATCCTCCTCGCCCTCCGGGTTTACCCACATGAGCCATGGGCCGCCTCCAGCCCAATTATCCCCTATCAGTCAAATTTTTTACATTGCCTGAAAAAAATCATTAAAGTTGCGCCGCAGACCTGTCGATTAGAGTAGCAAATGGACAGAGAAGCTGGTGGATGGTTGGAACAAAAACAATCTAAATTTTGACAGGGAAGTCAAAAAACATTTCAAGGAGGATCAACCATGGCTCTTACAATTAACACCAACGTCAATGCATTGAACATTCAGCGGAACCTGACCTTAACCAACAACAAGGTGTCTGACTCGCTGAAGCGCCTTTCATCGGGGTTGCGCATCAACTCGGCAAAAGATGATGCATCCGGTCTGGCTACCGCCAACGCCTTCAAGGCAAAAATCTCTTCTATGAAGGTCGCCTCACAGAATGCCTCCGAGGCTCAGTCGATGCTGCAGACCGCAGACGGTGCCTACAGCAAAATTCATGACATCTTGATTCGTATGAAAGATCTGGCCACCCAGGCTGCTTCCGGGCAGACCGAGAACCTGGCAACGATCGACTCCGAATTTCAGGCTCTTCAGTCGGAAATCGATCGGATTGCCGGTTCTACGACGTACGGCAGCACCACTCTCGTTAGTGGAGGGACGATATCCACCTCAGGAGTCACTTTCCAGGTTGGCGCTACCAATGCCGGAAACAATCAGTTGAATCTGAAATTCGATGCCGCGCTTACCTCGAATCTGGGCGTCAGCAGAGCAACGAACAGCGTCGGCGTCGGCTCCACGGCCTCCGCTGCATCGGCCATGACCGCAATCGACGCCGCTCTAACCTCAATCAATGCCTCCATGGGGAAAGTCGGTGCTTACCAGAATCGTTTGCAGTACACGATCGAGAATCTGGCTATCAGCATCGAGAATTTCTCCGCTTCGGAATCAGCCATCCGCGATGTGGATATGGCCGCCGAAGTGACCAATTTCACCAAGAACCAGATTCTGCAGCAGACCGGCATTGCCATGCTCGCTCAAGCCAATATGGCACCGCAGCAAGTCCTGTCGCTCATTGGCTAAACTGAACATCCCTTTACACCATCCAGCACTCGGAAAGGCGGCCACAAGCCGCCTTTTTTATTCAGAAAAATTGCCTCACAAAAGCTTAAAGCTTTGTCGCTCAGATGCCGATAAAATAAGCAAGAAATAAAAAGCGATTAACCCCGATGGAGGGCAGATACAATGGGTCTCAGTATCAGTGGATTGAGCAGCGGGATCGACTGGAAAAGCATGATCGAACAGCTCGAACAGGTCGAGGTTGCAGCAAAGATAAACCCGTTGAACACTCAGAAGGCCAAATACCAAAACAAGGTTTCCGCTTGGGATTCACTCGGCAGCAAGCTTTCCGGTCTGCTGAGCGCCGTCGGCAATCTGAAGGACTCTACAGATTACAATGTATTTGCAGTTTCTTTGAGCTCATCCTCGGCCTCAGTGTCGGCTGACAGTATTCTTTCGGCTACCGCCGGAAGCAATGTGAGCAAGGGGACCTATGACATCAAGGTGACCCAGCTGGCCCAAGCCGAAAAGGTGCAGTCCGTTTCGGTGGCGGCTCAGGACGGCGATGCCGGGTGGAGCGGCTCCATCACCCTGGAAGGGCATGAAATTTCACTTGACGGCAAATCGCTGCAGAGCATCAGAAGCGACATCAACGCACTGAACAGCGGCGACAACCCGAGCGGTGTGATTGCCAGCATTCTGCAGGTTTCTTCAGACGACTTTCGCCTGATTTTGACCGCCGAAGAGACCGGCTCCGCCGGGATAGACTTGTCCGAGTCTCCGTATTTTGACCCAGCGCCCCTGCAGGCCGGTCAGGATGCACAATTCTCGATCGACGGCATTGCAATGACAAGGTCCAGCAACACTGTCACCGATGCAATCCCCGGATTGACCTTGAACCTGCTTTCCGACGATGCACCGACTACTGCCATTACGGTCAAAGTAGACCGGGACGAGCAGGCCGTTGAAGGCAAAATCCAAACCCTTGTCGATGGCTACAACTCGGTCATCTCTTACATCAATTCGCAAATGACTTATAATCAAGAAACGAACACCACCGGCGGAGCACTGTTCGGCGATACCATGCTCAAATCAATCAAGAGCAATCTGCAGAACACGATTCTTGCCGCCGACCTTTCAGGCTATGGAATCTCTTTTGACAGAAACGGCAAATTGACTTTGGACTCAGACGATCTGCAATCGGCATTGGATTCTGATTTTGCCGCCACGGAGGCAGCATTCACCGGATTCAGTGAATCATTGAATACGCTTTTGAACAACTTGACGGATTCAATTGACGGCACGGTCACGCTGCAGAAAAAAAGCGCGCAAGATACTGTAGGTAGGCTGGAGAAAAAGATCACCAACACCCAGGACTTGATCGATCGCAAAATGTCTGCTCTTACCAGCCAGTACATCGTCATGGAAGCGGCCCTCAGCGAAATGCAATCGCTGTCCGACTGGCTTGGCACTCAACTGAGCAGCCTCTCCTCCAAATAAATAATCGATACAGATGATGACGTTCAATCAGGAGCAAGCAATGATGAACAACAATGCAGCCATGTGCACCAATCCGCCCCTTGGTAATCCTCCTCCTTCACCTCAGCAATTGGTGGTCATGTGCTACCAGGCAGCTATTCGGGATCTTCAGCAGGCCAAAGAATTCCACCGCAACGGCATTTCAGAAGCGGTCTACAAGAGGGTTCGACATGTTCAGGATATCGTTACGGAGCTTCTGGTCGGATTGGACTACGAACGAGGCGGAGAAATCGCCCGAAATCTGAGCCGCATTTACAATTTCGTACTTCGTCAGCTAATTGGTATTCACAATAATCAAGAGGAAGCCTGCTACGATCAGCTGATCCAGATTCTGGAGAATTTGAAAGGCGCTTGGGAAAGCCTCAACTGATTAGCCACATAGGGAGGAAGATCATGGTTTATGCTGGAGCATTAAGAGCTTATCAAAAAACAAACGTCGAATCTGCCGACAATTTGAAGCTGGTGATCATGTGCTATGAAGCGGCCATAAACGATCTCAAGGTGGCAAAAGAGCTCCATGAAAAGAGACAGATCGACTCTTGTTACGACAAGCTGCGGCACGCTCAGGATATTATCACCGAGCTTCTGGTAGGGCTGGATTACGAGCGCGGCGGCGAAATAGCACGAAATCTGAGCCGCCTCTATAACTTTGCACTGCGCCAGATGATAGGTATCAATTCCAGACAGGACACATCTTCCTATCAGCATCTTATCAGTATGCTTTCCGAGCTTAAAGACGCCTGGGAACAAGTCAGGCAATCCGGATATGCCCCCTCCGCCCTGAGGCAGGCAGGCATCGCCTGATCCGATCAGCGCACCGGTGAACTTCATGTTCTCACTGCAGGACCGAAATTGGGGGAATTTTCGTGACACATGAGGAGATAGAACGCACTAAATCAATTCTCAGAGAGTTGCTGGAATACACGCGAGAGCTCTCGCTCTGTGCCGACAATCGAGAACTTGATATTTCGGGCCTGACCCGTATGTGTCGGCACAATTTGAGGCTGTTGCAGAACGATAACGTCAGCGCCAACTCGATTCAATCAACCAGGCCCGGCCAAGCTGAAGAAAATCTCGCGAAGGATGCTCAGGTCTATAATTTATTGTCTGTCTTGGCCAGGGCAACCGAGCAAAGCATAAGCGCGCTCAGGCAACGTAAGGATCAAATCGAAGATGAACTGAATGGCTTGCGTCGATCGAAAAAAGCGGTCAATGCCTACCGCGGTCGGAAATGACCACTTACCAGTCCTTTCGGATATGCAGAAAAAGCCGGCATCAAGCGGTGATCGAGGATTATAGACTCGGCTTCTGATTCCCGTATTCTCCCCGGCAACTCTAGAACTGGATGATCCCCAGGATCTTCAAGAGTACTCCCAGCAACCCCAAAAATGAAATGGTGATGGCGATACTGAACATGCGTATTGTGAAACCGCGCTGACGCACATCGCGCTGGTCCATTTGTCGGTCAGCCGATCGATAGCCGCGTTGATCTTGTCCAGATGTTTGTCCATCAGCTCAAAGCGGTAATCGACCTGCTCAAAGCGTTTGTCGACAGAGCCCTTGAAATCCTTAAGCTCTGTGTCCAGCCGCTCAAAACGTTTATCAACCTGCTCGAAACGGTAATTCATCGATTCTTGCAGTTGTTTTTGCCCTTCCCGCAGCTCGTTTATCTGGTGCTGCAGGAAATCAAAGCGACTTTCGAAATACTTGGTTGTTGGAATGATATTGGCGACCAGCAAATCAATGGTGCGCTGATTTACCAGCAGCTCTTAAGGTCTGCTTTCGGCTTGTTTGTGTTCCTGCCTTTTCTCGTCGGCCATGATTGTCGTTCCTGAGCTGGTATTTAACACACCTTAGCATTTAGCTTTGGCGCAAGCAAGAGCCGCTCCGCATCCTGGCGGTCAAATGCAGCTGAATGTGAGCTCGCGCTTCAATCAATATAGGAATAAAGAAAAACTCCTGGGCGGAGTCGATCGGGACAGTGACTGACTTACCAAACAAGGCCGACGAGGCTCTGGTACCGTGCTTACTCCACTGACTCAATATATTTTGGCAGGTCACGAGAATCTATGGACCACTGGGCAGCTATTCGAGTTATCGAATTAAATAAAAGTGGACCGGTGAGGTGCGGGCGAGGGGTTTTCTTTTCGCGATCAAAGGAAACGATGGTTAACACAAGCAGGTCATTGGGATGCTCCACCTCGAGCTGCACTATGTTATCTCTAGGTACTTTATATTTGATCCCCAAAACCTCCGGCGGGCAAACCACAAAGGCGACTTGCGGATCATCTACCGCCTGCAGCCATTGGAAAGGGCCGTTCCCATGTTCTAAGAGCACGTACCGCTTCAAATTTTCAAACCCGGGAATGCCCCAGGGAAATTGAATCGCGGTCTCTTCTCCCAACTCGAGCGGACCAAAACGTATTGTGTCAATGCGCATATTGTCGTCTCAATATCCTGGAAGCCTATCCCAGAAAATCCTGTTGCGCGGCCTCACTTTTTTCACTTCCAGGAACTTTTCCGCCGGCCAGCGATGATCCTTTCCGAACGGCGGCATCCGTTTTCTTTGGAAAAAGATCGATGAGAAGATCCATGTCACCGGTATCCATGCCGACAGCCTGGCGGTTTTCCTGTAAGATCTTCTGGTACAGCTCTTCCCGATAAATCGGTATATGGCGGGGGCTGCGGATGCCTATCTTGACCTTATTCTGCTCGATGGCAGTGATGATGACTTCGACATCATCCCCGATGCGAACTGATTCGCCTGCTTTTCTCGTAAGTACCAGCATGGCTTCCCATCCAATGTCGTTGATCGATTTGCGACAAATTTCGGCAATTGGTGAAAAGCCATATTAACAGGATCAGCCACGCATAGAAAGCAATATCAAGAGTTCAAAAATTGCCTCACCTCCTGTAATGCAACAGCGAGGTCAGCCAGCAATTTTTCGGTAGTGCGCATGTTAATGCCGAGATCGGCGAAGACCTGATCCTGGTTTGGCTGCATGAATCCATCCACGCCACAGCCAATTCCTAAAGCCGAAACCATGCGATTTGCCACGTATACGATGCGGACCAAATCCTGGTGTTGAGTCGCCTGCAAAGGGGAGTGATGATGGCCGATGGCAGCCACAACCTCTTCGGGAAAACGCCAGCGACGTGTAATTATCATTCCCAGTTGCTGGTGATCGATACCCAGAACCTGCCGCTCGGCATCAATGAACCGCACCTGTTGTTCCCGCACCAGAGCGAGTATTGATTCGAAATAGGCCTCCACGAAATAATTGAGGATGGTTTTGCCGATATCGTGCAGAAGTCCGGCAGTGTACGCGGTAAGAGAGTCCTTCCAACCGAGCGCCCTGCCGATCAGCTCGGTCATCAACGCTGTAGCCACTGCATGTTCCCACAGTTCCCCTTCGCGCAGGTCATAACCCTCCGCTCCGCTCTTAAAATAACGCGCGCTGCTGGCGGCGAGAATCACTTGCAGCAACTGTTGCTGCCCCAAGTAGACAATGGCGTCCTTTAGAGAGCCCACGGCATGCCGGCGCGCGTAATACGTTGATTGGCTCATTGCCAAGACTTTGGTCGTGATGGCCTGATCATACCGAATTACAGCTTCGATCTCGTTGACCGAAGCCATCCGCTTCAACAACGGTATCACCTTCCACATGACGTCAGGAAACGGCGGAAGAGATTCCGAAGATCGAATGATCTGCTCTAGATTTATCTGGGGCTTTGATGCGGACATTAACCCTCGCCTTTTTATCGACCACACAGGGGTGAAAAACAACCCGTCTCCATTTTATCTATCGAAATTCTTTCCCAATTACTTGAATCTTTTTTCCGCTTCAGGCTGCTGCCGGATGAAGATTTTAGATGGTCTCAACACCCTGCCAGACTGATGCAATAGGCTTGTTCCCCTGATTCTGATTCCCTTTGTGTAGATGTCTCCCCAGTAGTATTATATAGTTGCATGGAAATTGCTACTCAAACCCGGAAGCTCATCAACAAGTCTGGTGGGTCAGCTTGGTTGTCAAGGATCTCTAAACAAACATGCCGGTACAGAAAGAAACAGCTTCAGATCAAGATTTTAAAACTCTAAACCTGACTCCCGCCGCTACTCCCGCCCAGATAAAAAGGGCCTATCGGGAACTGGTCAGACGCTGGCACCCCGATCGTTTTCAACAACATTCCCTGCAGGACCAAATTTACGCTGAAGAAAAGTTGAAGGAAATCACAGGTGCTTACCGACGTATCTCGCAAGTCCTAAATAAGCAAAGAGAGCATAAGCCGCAACCGCCACACGACGACCGGACGCAACCCCGAAAACCGCCGCCAACGAAAAAGTCGACGGTCCCAAAAGCCGCATCATCACGCAAGCGAACCTCATGGAGAGACCTCTACAGAACGACCGTCGAGCGGGTTTTTGCTCAGACTCGGCACAAGCGCATAGGTTACTTCCTGCTTGCAGCTTTCTTCCTGTCGTGGCTGGCAATCATCAATATCTTGCCTTCTCCAGATCATACCACGCCGACTTGGGAAGCACAAAAACCGGCGTTGGACGTGGGCTTACAAAATGGTGTTAAAGCTCCTCCGGTGCAGCGGGAGGAGGTTGATTCCACGGTTGAGCCACCAAAGAAGCCGCCGCCCGAAACTGCAGTCAAACCCTCAAAGGAAGCCTCTCCTTCCGCAGATCCGGGTCCAGGCATGGAGTACTTTACGCTTGGAGCAAGCCAGGCTCAGGTTCTCAACGTCCAGGGACCGCCCGGCAGAATCCGCGGTCAAACATGGATTTATAATCTCTCCGAAGTGCAGTTCAAAGACGGCCGAGTCCATCGCTACAACAATTTTGACGGCTCCCTTAGGATCCGCCTGCTTCCTTCCAAGCTTGTCGAAGAGCCCCCTGCTTTCTTTTCTCTGGGCTCCAGCAAGGACGAAGTGCTTGCCGTGCAGGGCACACCGACCCGAATCAGCAATCAAATCTGGACCTATGGATTCAGTGAAATCCGTTTTCGCGATGAGCGTGTGGTCGCTTTTGATAATTTCTTTGGAAATCTTAAAATCCGTATGCTGCCCTCCGGCGCAGGCGGTGCCGAAACCGGCAAAGACTTTTTCACGATTGGCTCCAATCCGGATGAAGTTCTGTCGGTACAAGGAACACCGTCGAGCGTCCAGGGAGACATGTGGTTCTATCATTTTTCCAACATCATATTCAGGCGAGGCAAGGTGCAATACGTTTTTGATACACCGGGTATCCTGCGTTTTCTGCCCCCTGAAGGTTAAGCACTCTACAACCATTTTGAGGATCAACCGGTCAAAACCCCTTGTGATCATTCACAACCATAAGATCGAATTGATGGCTCATCGCGGATTAATGGGATATGCTCCTGACTCAGCCACTTGGTTGAGTCAAGCCTCCGACTTGAATCCGCCGACCTTCAGGCAGCTCAGTTGCTATAAAGCTTGCGAGCAGGCTGTTTCTCCATGTCGGATGCAACGGTCACAACGAAGTTGTTCAAATGTCAAAATGGTTCAAGTCGGAGACTTGAACCAACCTGAATCCCGCTAATCCGCGAAGAGTCGAATTGATTTTCTGCCTGGGCTGGTATAATCTCACGAGCACCGCAATACTCGAGATAAGCGGCAATGGGTCGGAGGTTAACCATATGGATTCGTTTAAAGCAAAGAATTTGTTACTTGGAATTGGGACTGATTTACTTGTCCATATAGACGGAATTGAAACCAGGCTGAGGAGCAGCCTGATCGGCATGAAACCGGAAGAATACATCGTCGTCGAAGCACCAAGGGTTGAGGGCATTGAACAAACCCTTTACGAAGGCAATAAAATAACCGTCATCTTCATGTTGGCCGGTACTGTTTACGGCTTTGAATCCTTCATATTGAACACTCTCAAGCATCCATCGAGGCTCATATTCATCTCCTTCCCCGATACCGTAGGAAGCTATGAATTAAGGGAGTCGCAGCGAGTCAACTGTTATTTACCGGCTGTGATGGAGCTGGATGGAGCTGAAAAACACTACGAGGGAATCATACTGGATATCAGTCGCCTGGGATGCAGCTTCAATGCCGTTTCAGTCGCTGCCGACGCATCTTGTCTTTTTCAACTCGGCAAGAAGGTCCACTTGACCTTTGAATTGCCGGGGCTGGGAGAAAGTGTCCTCTTTTCCGGAAAGATTAAAAATCTGAATCTTGATGAGAGGATAACAAGTGTCGGGGTTCAGTTTGACGGAATAGATGAGGATCTTCAAAATAAAATAGATACCTACGTAGATAACATGTCTGAGCTCTACTCATCCTGACTGCCGCAAAATATGAAAGAGCGGTGAGTCTGGTGATCTCGTTTGCTGCTTCAAGCCCGCGATACGACCTGCTCCGCTAATATTTTTCTAACTGCCGCCCAAGTCCTTGTTCACCTTTGAGACTCCCACTCCAGCCTTGTGAATTGCAGATTTCACTCAAGAGTTGCTAAGAGATTGACGATAGGCATAGTGTTGCCAATATCTAGAGCCTCCCGATCTGGACTGGAATTCAGCGCTCCTTCTGCAATTGAAAAATCAGTCTGTCTATCCAAAAATTGGTGCTGTAGCAAAAGGCCCTTACCGATTAACCTGGCACGTATTTTGATAAGATTTAATAGACGAGGCTGCCTCTATTCTTGTTGCTCCTCTTCAACCTCTTTGCTTCCGACGGACGAATTTGGAAGGCAGCCTCAAACTCACATCTATTTTATAAATCATCCATTAAATCTAATCGGAAGGACCTGAAGATGAGAAAAATCAGTCTCTCAAACAAAATCATTTTGGTTGGCCTCTCAATTGTTGTCTGTTTCACGCTGCTCATTGGATGGATTTTTCTGGTCTATAAGACTCAACTCTACGAAGCAAAACGGGTAAAGACAAGGCAACTGGTGGAAACGGTTTGGGGCATTGTGGATCACTATGCCAAGTTGGCCAAGGACGGGGCCATGACCGCCGGTCAAGCACAAGCCGCAGTCAAAGAGACTATAAAAGAGTTACGCTACGAGGGGACCGATTATTTTTGGATCAACGATATGCTTCCGCGAATGATCATGCACCCGACGAATCCCGACTTGGACGGCAAGGACCTCTCTACCAACCAAGATCCGAGCGGCAAGAAGTTGTTTATTGAAATGGTGGACGTCTGCAAACGAGACGGTGCCGGTTTTGTCGATTACGATTGGCCTAAACCGGGTGAGACGAAACCAGTGCCGAAGATTTCCTATGTGAAAGGGCATACGGATTGGGGCTGGATCATTGGTTCGGGAATCTACGTGGACGATGTCCACCAGGAATTGGCAAAGCTGGCCTATTCAATAGGCGCTGTAGCACTGGCCATCATCATAGCTGCCATCGCCCTTTCTTATTTGATGGCACGCTCGATCACTCGACCCATAAACCGCGTTGCGAACGGCTTAGAGGAGGGTGCCGAGCAGGTGGCAGCAGCTTCAGGGGAGGTTGCGGCTGCAAGCCAGACCTTGGCCGAGGGCGCTTCCCAATCAGCGGCATCCCTTGAAGAGACCCATTCGGCTATGGAAGAGATGTCCTCCATGACCAGCCGCAATGCCGAAAGCGCCAACCAGGCCAACAGTCTAATGAAACAAACCAACGTCGTGGTGGAAAAAGCTAATGAGTCTATGCATCAGCTGACTTTTTCGATGCAGGAAATCTCGAAAGCGGGCGAAGAAACTTCCAAGATTGTGAAAACTATCGATGAAATAGCCTTTCAGACCAACCTGCTGGCATTAAACGCCGCAGTCGAAGCAGCCCGGGCCGGAGAAGCAGGCGCTGGATTCGCCGTAGTGGCTGACGAAGTCAGGAGCCTGGCAATGCGGGCTGCAGAGGCGGCAAGGAATACAAGCTCACTCATCGAAGACATCGGCAAAAAAGTAAAAGATGGATCGGATTTAGTGAGCCGCACCAACACGGCTTTTGGCGAAGTAGCCGGAAGCGCCGCGAAAGTCGCAGAGTTGTTGGGAGAAATAGATGCGGCCTCCCATGAACAGGCGCAAGGAATTGGGGAAGTCAACACAGCACTCGGGGAGATGGACAACGTAGTCCAACAAACTGCGGGCAGCGCGGAGGAGTCTGCGAGTGCCGCAGAGGAATTAAACGCGCAGGCAGAGCAAATGCGGGCCTTCGTTGCCGAGTTGATTGAGATTGTTGGGAGCAACCATAGCAACAAGTTGGAGAGAAAGCGTACGGCGAAGTCTCCTGGAACGGCCCTGCACATGGCAAAGCTATCAGCAAAGGCTCCGCGCATCGCTATGCCAATCGAAAAGACCAGTATGCCCAAAGCCAAGAAGACCAACGGCCGCGATCATGAAGCACAGATGGCGGTTGGCAAAGGGCAGCGTCCCGATCAAGTCATTCCTTTTGACGAGCAGGAGTTCAAGGATTTTTGATGACGCACGACCGCAAGTCAAAAGACTTCCAAGCATACGATCACAGATTCGAATAGTTCATCTGCCCTGCAACGACGGGAGCGCGGTATCCCCATTACAGGGGTTCCGCGTTCCTGCGACCCCGCTATGGATCCACCGCACCACTCTTTTTCACCCGATATCTCACCTGAAGCCCTTGTAACACCCGTAACCGTCCAGGGAACGTTCGAAAGAAAATGCCTGCGAATACTTCCGCGCGAGGCTCAATGGGTATGTAACTCCCGACATTCCCCTCAAGTTTACCCTGAATCTTGACGATAGGATTAATAAATGGAGAAGCGGCGGCATGCAGGGCCGCTAGGTGAAAACCGTTCAGCCGCTAAGTGGCCACGAAACAATTTCGTGCCCGTGCCCGAATCGGGCACGCACACGGGCACGGGCACGTGAAGAACTAGTTAAGTTCGGTGAACGGTTACGCTGGGCGGAAATGATTCCCAAGGGACAAATTCTCTCTTGAGGTTACGATGCATAAAGGTTTTTTTCACCTGAATTTGAAATTTGCCATCCCGTTTATAGCAGTAACAGGTTTTTTGACCTTTATCCCTTCATCCGGCTTTTCGCAAGCGGCAATGGGACAAGCCTACGACGTGCAAATCGGAACCGTCTCCAGCAAGGGCAAGGTCCGATCGCTCGCACAGAAATACAAACAGCTCGGCGCTCCAATCTATACCCTTTCTCAGCAGGGCGGATGGAAGCTGATCGCTGACACCAATACGAGCCATCAGAGGGCCAAGTCTTTCGTCGACAGGTGGCTGTCCGGTACCGGCGCAGCACCAATTGAAAGCGCCTTCGACGTCGCTCCCAACGGCGCTCTGGTCAAGACAGGGATCTATCCTGCCTATCAACTGTACAGATATGTACCGGAGCCGAATCAGTCTGTAAATAATCAGAAAACCCAATCCCCCAGTGAACAGGAGTCCCGCAGAATAACCGTCAGAGAGCTTGCGAGCACACCTGATCCGGACAATCCGTCAGCAAGCGAACTGGCAGCCCTCCCTCCAAGGGCACCCGATCTTTCAGCTCGTGATCTCGTTCGATTGGCTCGTAACGACGATTCGACTCCAGATACCGATTCCGAGGTGAATTCCTCTCAAGATCCTTCGAACGAAGCCAACTACGGTGCTACAAATGCAGATCGAGCCCAGTTTATCGAGGTGATGGCCGATTACATTTTTCACGAATATGAGAATAATGCTTTCAGCAACGGATCTCCGGAGCTTGCGCGAAAAATGGCCTTTCACTATGCCACCTGGATCTTTGATGCCGCACGACTGTACAGTCTCGATCCATTCCTGATGGTGGCCATTCCCAACCACGAAACCAATTTCATGAACGTAAATGGAGACTTGGATCACTTCACCAACGGTGTGAGAAATCATTCGGAAGGTATATTTCAAATGCTAAAAACAACACAGCTGGAGGTTTATCAGGATATGAAGGAACGCGGGCTCTCAGGTCTGATTACTTGGCGTCCCGGACAAGACCTCAAGAAGTTTCCGAGAGACCAGGCCTACATGGCGGCTCATTTCCTGAGGTTCTTTTGTGAAGCGTATCCGAAGAATTACCGCAATGCCCTCACCATCTATAACGGCAGCCCGAGTTATCCCCCCAAAGTCTTTCAGAAGCTGGACAAAGTAGCCAGGTTCTACACCCAACAGACCTCCTGAGCAAGGAGCCTTGGAGCAAAGAGATTGGTGCGACGGGCGAGTTTGGAGCTTGCTCGCCCAGTCCATGAGCAACTCGCCACTTTGGGGGCACATTGGTTCAAGTTTCTATCTCGAAGTAAGAGAGATGGATTAAGAGGTGAAAGTACTCTGCTGGGATTGAAAGGTGTTGTGGGTATCATCCAACAATCGATTGACGGTGGTTTCGTCCAGCCTTAGAAATTTAACCGAATCCAGCGTCATCAGATCGAGATGAGGTCTTCGGGTTGGGCCTATCTCCAGCTTGTGGCAAAAGGCATTGGCGAGATTGACGATATAGGAGAGCGTCGGCAGCAAGGTCGCAAGCTGCGGATTGTGATGTGTGCCAATGGCCTCGTCGATTTCTTCTGCAAAATTCCATTTCTGTGCAACGAGCTGGCCCACTTGAGCATGATTGAATCCCAGCACCTCCTGCTCCAGCAGGACAAAGGTCTTTTCAGAGCTATTGTAAATATCTTTGATAATCCCGGGCATCTTATCAGGCAATTTGATATTCAACACAACCTTGCCGATGTCGTGCATCAAGCCGGATAAAAAAGCCTCTTCAATTTTCGTAAACTTGATGTATTGAGCGAGTATCTTCGATCCAAACGCACAACCCAGAGAATGATCCCACAGTAGCTTCTCGATCAGCCCGAAATTCTTGAGCAGATCTTTAAGGACGGAAGTCAGCAATAGAGACTTGATAGTCTTGAACCCAATGATGACGACTGCGTCGCTCACCCTGGTGATGTTTCGGGAGCAACCGTAGAAAGTCGAATTGGCAATCTTGAGAATTCTTGCAGCCAGAGACTGATCTTTTGAAATAATGTCATGGAGCTGTTTTGCCGTGACATCGGGATCCGACATCTTTTCCAGGACCAGATTGGCGATGGGGGGCAGAGTGGGCAAATCCCCCGTGGTCTGGACAATATGCTTGAATACTGACTGCTGATTGATCGTTTCCACTTTTTACCTCAAGAAAGGCGACACTCCATCAGACGAGCAAGGCGTTCATGAGCTTACTCCTCACGTCAAAACAATGCACAAATCTCACATTAGCACATGCGGATTCTAAATTGAACAACAGACCGCTACTACTTCCGGCAAAAATTGCTCCGAGGATGATCTCCGATTTGCACGCGCAAGACAGTTGGAAGCTCTTATTTTTCTCAAGTATCAATGATCCCATGACGATAAAATATTTTAAATCGTTGCACGATTGGATTCAATCCGCACAAGATGGGCATCAACATGAGCGGCGACGATTTGATGTAGGAGCTCGATTTCTAATTGGATTCGTGCTCGCGTAGCTTTGCGCGAAGGGGGTTTGCAGCCGACTGAATCAGAGGTAATTGCAGATAGCCAAGGGGGGGAGAAGATGAAACGAACGACGCTCAAGTCAAAGATGATCTTCGGATGCATAGCTATATCCATTTTCGTAATGGCGCTTTCTGGCGCAGTGATCTCTTATCAGCTCAAGAACCAAAATCTCATCGCCTCTCTGGAATTAATCAAAAGGGCATTCACCATTGTTATCGACGAACTTTCAGGGCGACAGGCCAGTCTCTCGGCAGCCGTGCAGCAGTTGGCAGGCATGGAGGGAATTGCGGAAAAAGTTAAGTTCATTCTGGACTACAAAACATCTTCCGATAAATCATTCACCGGAGCGACCTACACACAACTGGCCGAAGCAACGCACGGCATAGGGCTTACGGCAAATGTCTGGAAAATGGCGATATACGATGGCGAAGGAGATTTGATATCGTTTATTGTCGCTGAAGATGGTGCCATCTCCTTCGGAACTGCCCAATGGGCTCCTGAACCCGCATTTCAAGTAGCCGGGCATAAGGCCGGCGAAGATTTCAGTAAGGACTCCTGGAAGCCCCTGCATACCTATGCCGAGATCGATGCCGTGCTGGACGGTAAAATGCCGGAGCGGAAAATGGTACGTTTCGAGCAGTCGGGCGCATTCATGTGCCTGGCCGCCTATGCACCCATCATAGGCGAAGTCTACAACAAGGATTCAGGCCTTCTGGAACCACGTCAAGTCGGGCTTGTTAAAGCTTTGCAGAAGCTTGACCAAGGATTCGTCGGCAGAATGAATAGACTCACCGGAACACAGATGAACATTTTCACCAGCCAGGGATTGAGTGTCGGAGACATTACTGACTACAAGGAACTGGCGGGCAAGAAATCCGACCAGTCGAGCAAGTCCGCAGACCTTAGCCCGGATGCCGTCGGCTTTGCAGAGGTTCAACTGGATAACGGCGATTATTTTCAAGGTGTATTAACCATCTTTACCGATTCCGAATACATCGGATCAATCGCAGCTCTTTACTCAAAAGCAAACTACAGGGCCAACTTGGTGAATTTGGTACAGATGATGGCAATTGTCTTTCTCGTCTGTGTACTAGTGATTATACCCGCTGCTGTTATTTTTTCGAATTCTCTGGCTAAGCCAATCATGCACGCCGTACGCGGATTCACGGATATCAGCGGTGACCTGGTTACTGCCGCCGGACAGGTTTCCTCTTCCAGCAGCCTGCTTGCCGAAGGAACTTCCGAGCAGGCGGCATCTCTGGAGGAGACCTCTGCATCTCTGGAACAAATGTCTTCTATGACCCGGCAAAACGCTGACAATGCGGGGCAGGCAAATGGTCTTATGCTTGAAGCCAGCGATCAGTTTTCCAGGGCAACGACCTCTATGACGGAGCTGACCCAATCCATGCAGGAAATTTCCCGGGTCAGCGAAGAAACCTCCAAGATCATCAGGACCATTGACGAAATCGCCTTTCGCACCAACCTTTTGGCACTTAATGCCGCAGTGGAAGCGGCGCGGGCCGGCGAAGCAGGGGCCGGCTTTGCCGTTGTCGCCGATGAGGTACGCAACCTGGCAATGCGCACCGCCGAAGCGGCAAGAGATACGGCACAGCTGATTGAAGGATCGGTAAACAAGATCAAGGACGGAACGACCCTCGTGACGAAGACCCATGCAGCATTTTCCGCATTGGCCGAAAGCTCTAGCAAGGTCGCAGACTTGATAAGAGGAATCAACACGGCATCGAGCGAACAGGCCTATGGAATAGAGCAGATCAATCAAGCTGTTGCGGAAATGGATAAAGTGATACAGGAGAATGCTACTCACGCGGAACAATCTGCGGCCGCATCTGAAGCCCTGCATTCTCAGGCAGGAATGATGCGCGAATTTCTTTTCAACCTTGAGGCGTTGGTGGGGAGTACAAATGGAAAAAATGGCAACTCGGCAGGCAGGCAAATCAGTGCGGCTCTTGAAGCGCCTGCCTCGAACCGTTCACTGCCGATGGATAAGGTGCAGATACCGGCCGTTAATGGAAAGGATTAACGGCCTCCGAAGAGGCTGTTGAGGAATTTTCTGAAACCGCTTGCGCCAGCCTGAGCCGCAATTTCCGAACTGCCGGGCGGAGGAACTGAAGCATCCTCGGGCAGCCATTCGACCGAATCGATTTTAGCCGGCAAAAGGGCTTCGAAAGTTGGCACCAGTTTGCCCTCTATATGGTACCGTTTGATTTTATCCACGTGATCGAAATAGAAAGTAAATGAATCCATGAACCAGTTCTCGTTACGATCAAAATCGACACTGGTCTCAATCATGGTTCCGAAGTCTTCCCCCAGCCTGACATTCAAATCCTCTTTCCTGAGACCTTTGAAGCTCTTCACTATTGCCTGATTAGCTTCCCCGTCATTTTCCGTATCGATCATAAAAGTCAGAGTGATATATCCCGATCCATCACTGCGTCTGCGGGAAGATACGGCAATCAGTCCGTCCCGCTGCCGATCGATTTGAGGAGCGGTTAAACGAAATCCGGCAAAAGCAACAACCTTTTCTTTGGATTTGGCCGTGATAAAATCCTGTCGTAAATCAATGACTTCGGTCATGCTGCACCCTTGAGTTTGGAGAATGCTTTTGAGAGTCAATCATGTTGGTTAGTAACCGCGGACAACTGCAGTCGCAGTATAGGCAAGTTTCGATATCGATGCAATAAGGATAGCTCAGGGCAACGTCACTCATTTCGCCAACCACCTGGGATGGTTCAATAAGCAGAATTGAGTGGACAAGCACCTTATTCTCGTTCCCACGCTCCCGCGTGGGAACGAGGTGTAAAGTTGGGCTACTCCGCGCAGTCCGTGAGTGAATAGTGCGGGAGCGTGGAACCGATACGAAGGGCCGGTATCGTTCGAAATGCAAGGCACGCTTGAATTATAGTTGCTTGATCTGCTAATTTGCCTTATTCGCGATGGCTACAGGCATTTTACTTTCATATGAGAAGGCGAGCTAATGAAACAGGTAATTTTGGGTACTGCGGGGCACATCGATCATGGCAAGACATCTCTGATCAGGGCTCTAACAGGGATCGATACGGATCGCCTCAAGGAGGAAAAGCTCAGAGGCATCACCATCGAGCTAGGCTTCGCCTATGCCGATCTTCCCAACGGCGAGCGACTGGGAATTGTGGATGTTCCCGGCCACGAGCGATTTGTCCGACACATGGTGGCCGGAGCAACCGGTATAGATCTGGTGGCGCTGATCGTAGCCGCGGACGAGGGAGTAATGCCGCAGACCCGCGAACATATGGAGATTTGCCAGCTACTGCGGGTGAAGAAAGGACTGGTGGCGCTGACCAAAATCGATCTGGTGGAAGACCCCGAATGGATCGATATGGTCAAAGAAGACGTCGCTGAATTCTTGATGGGAACATTTCTTGAGAATGCACCGATTGTTCCGGTCTCTGCAGCGACCGGCGAAGGTCTGGACCAGTTCAGGGAGGAACTAAGTCGGCTGGTTTCCGAAGTAGAACCGCGCGGCTCGGACGGACCTTTCCGACTATCGGTGGATCGAGTCTTCAGTATGCGCGGATTCGGCACGGTAGTTACGGGCACCAGCATTTCGGGTAGACTTCGGGTCGGAGAGCCTGTTGTGGTCTATCCATCCGGGCATAAGGCCAAAGTGCGCGGGGTTCAGGTGCATAACGATGAAGTTCAGGAAATATTGCCCGGCCAACGCACTGCCATCAATCTACAAAGCACCGAGCGAGCTTTAATTCAGCGCGGGAATGTGGTAGCCACTCCTGGTGCGCTGGTTCCAAGCCATTTGGTGGATGTCCACCTGGAGCTTTTGTCCAGCTCACCCAGGGCTCTGAAAAATCGAGCAAAAATCCGTTTCCACACCGGCACTGCCGAACATTTGGCAACCATCGTGCTGCTGGATAATGAAGAGCTAAAGCCCGGCGAAAAAGCGTTTGCTCAGATCAGGCTTGACGAGCCCATAGCGGTTCTGAGGGCAGACCGGTATGTCGTCCGCTCTTACTCTCCTGTAATGACTATCGGCGGTGGAACCATCTTGCACCCGATGCCGCACAAGCACAAGGGCCACGGCAAGCTGGAGGCGGCAAAAGCCCTTGATATCCTTCTGCAGGGGGATGATCCGGCCATCATCTTATGGCATATTCTCGATGCGGGATGGGGGGGATTGAGCGAGCAAGAACTACGCATCCGTTCCAATGTTCCCACCAAACCATTTGATAAAACCCTGCAGCAGTTTGTCAGTCAAAAGAAGGCGATTCTTTTTGACAAGGAGAATCGCAGACTGATTCACCCCGAAGTATTGGCCAAATTAAAAGAGATGATATTCGAAAGCCTGACCGACTACCATACGCGATTCCCGTTGAAAACAGGCATGGCCAAGGAAGAATTAGCCGCTCAGCTTCCCAAACCGGTGGACGTGAAACTGTATAACTTTATTCTGCGTCAACTCGCCGAAGAGGACATGATAGTCCAGGAAATGGAATGGGTGCGCTTGACGTCTCATAAGATCGATCTGACCAAAGATGAAGAAGTGATTCGCAAGAAGATTGAGAAAGACTATCTGGAGGCCGGGCTGCAACCTCCTTTCTTCAAAGAGGTGGCTGCCAAGCTGCCCGGTACCCCAAGACAGCACCAGGACGTCCTCGAATGGATGTTCTCCCAGGGAATTCTAATAAAAGTTAAGGAAGATCTCTATTTCCACGCTTCGGTACTGGAAACCTTAAAGCAGCGGTTGCTCGTTTTTTTCAAAGAAAATGAAGAGCTCTCGGCTCCACAATTCAAGGATATTACTCAGGCGAGTCGCAAATATACGATCCCCTTGCTGGAGTACTTTGATGCTCAAAAGGTGACCATACGAATCGGCGATGTGCGCCGTTTGCGCGACACAAGGGCGGCATAAGGTGCTGGGGGGGCGTAGCTGGCGGCGCAGTTCCCCGTTGATTTGTGACCGATACCGGATGATGGAGGGTGGAGATTGGATACCGGAGCTGATCCCGAGTCAATTTCGTGCCCGTGTGCGTACCCGTGCCCGAAATCGGGCACGGGCATGGGTACGCGTGAAGAAGTCGTTAAGCTCGGTGAACGGTTACTAACTTTCTAATCCATAAAGAAAAGGAGCCAATCATGCTGAAGCATGTGGTGTTCATGAAGTTCAAATCGACCGCAACCGAAGCCGAAATTGCCGACCTGGAGCAGGCTCTGGCAGCATTGTCCGCCGCCATTCCTGAAATAAAGGGTTATGAGTTCGGTCGCGATGTCGTGAAATCCGAAAGGTCATACGATTTTGCGCTGGTCTCAACCTTTGAGAACTTGGATTCCTTGCAGCGCTATCAGATTCATCCCGACCATGTGGTGGTGCTCGGAAAAGTCAAAAAACTGTGCGACAGCATCCTGGCCGTGGATTTTGAAGTTTAGACATTTGTTTTACAGATTTCTATCTCCGCTTTGCTCCGTTGGAGATGACAAGAAGAGATACACCGACAGGCTCCTGGCTTCCCGCATAACGCACTGGTTGGACATGGTGAGTTTGGACCGGAAACATATTTACGATTATCACGTGGATGATCAAGGCAACTGGTTCTGCGAAGGGAATCCCGTGGCAGATCAACAGCTCTTTTGCATGCTCAGTCGCTCTTTATATGAACAAGGAGGGCGTTATTTCATTCGTTGCGAAGGAGAGGTGCACCCGGTTCGAGTCGATGATGCCCCCATTTGGATTCGCTACGTACACCTCGAAAAGGATCGGCTGGGCAGCCTTCTCCGGGTTGATATCGAGCTTGAGGATGGAAGACGGGAGCCGCTGGCGGCTGAGACATTGACTGTCGTCAACAATCGGGCTCTCTATTGTCTTGCAACCCGTCGCAGACTCAAGGCCCGCTTCGGCAGGGTGGCCTACTATGAACTGACGCAACACCTGCAAACCGATGATCAAGGTCCCAGTTTTTACCTGACTATTGACGGCCGCCGCTATCCGATTCACCCGGAGCCAAGAATTCAGGAGCCAGGTGTCAGAAGCCGGAATGGAGAGTACTGCGAGCTTGTCCGAGAATAACACCACGGAGCCAAGTCAATCCTCGAAATTGGGCATTCTCGGGCAGTCTCCCAGTACAGTTGGGGAAACACCTTCGGCCGAGCTCGTAGCCACGTCTGGTGACCTTGCCACAACAGCACAACCCCTCATTGCTCACCGCTCACCGCTTCGATCAAGCGCACCAACAGCTGCACACCCACATCCAGCGCCCGTTCGTCAAAGTCAAAATAAGGCGAATGCAAGCCGTGGCGATATTCGGTATGAGGCTCACGACAGCCCAAACGAATCATCAGCCCCGGATACTTTTCGAGAAAATAGGCAAAGTCCTCGGCCCCCATTCTTGCCGCTTCCACCTTCACTTGCTCTGCCCCCAGCAAACTTGTCGATTCTTCTCTGCAGAGCTTAACCAGCTTTGGATCATTTACCAGTAGGGGGTAACCGCGCAAAATAGTTAGTTCTGCAGAAATTCCGAAAGCCCTTTCCAGTCCGTCTACAATCTCTGAGAGCCGTGCTTCTATCAAGCTCCAGGTTTCGACCTGCAAGGTGCGCAGCGTTCCTTCTAACCGGGCTTCCTGAGGAATGATGTTGGGCGCGGTCCCCGCCTGAAAGGTTCCGATGGTAAGCACGGCGCTTTCCAGCGGGGATACGTTGCGGCTTATGACGCTTTGCAGCTCGGTGATCAAGTAGGAGCCGGCGACAATGGGGTCGGCGCATAGATGTGGATGGGCTCCATGCCCTCCCCTGCCGATCAGCCGTATGCGCACGCTTGAAGACGCAGCATTGCTGACCCCTTCTGCCATCCCAATCTGCCCTACGGGTAGCTCAGGGTGCATGTGGACGGCAAAAATGGCTTCAACATCCTCAGAGGCAAATATCCCGGAATCGAGCATGCTTTTTGCCCCCGCCCCACTCTCTTCGGCCGGCTGAAACACAAAGAGAGCTCTGCCACGCCCCTTCTCCGGCCATTGGTTCTCGATCAGCCAGCGTATGGCACCGAGCACAATCGCGACATGGCCGTCGTGACCGCAGGCATGCATCACGCCCGGATTTTTTGACTTATAGGATACATCGTTAGCCTCCAGCAGCGGCAAAGCATCCATGTCGCTCCTTAGAGCCACCGTCGGTCCGGACTGCTTCGCACTTATGGACGCGACCACTCCGGTTTTCCCGATGCCCTTTTGATAGGGAACCCCCAGCTCGTCTAGAACCCGTGCAATTTGGGCTGCGGTTTCGTATTCATTATAGGCTAGCTCGGGGTACTGGTGGAAATGTCTGCGGAGCTCCACCAGCCAATCATGGAAGGGAGTCAAAATAGCATCGATCACTTGTGCTCCTTCAATGCAGTCGACTCGAAACAGCTTTTAAACAGATCCTGCAGATGCTGTCCAATAAAATGAAAAGCCCGGATTCCACCTTCTGGAAATCCGGGTTCTACAGCACTAACGCAGCAAAGGACGTCTCGGTCGGCTACATGGGAATATTTCCATGTTTTTTCGGCGGCAGGGCCATTCGTTTACTGGCCAATATTTCAAAAGCTTCAATCAAGCGCGGTCGCGTTTCACTGGGAACGATAACACCGTCGATGTAGCCTCGCGATGCCGCGATGTACGGGTTATAGAGCAGATTGCGGTATTCTTCTATTTTTTCTTGTCGCTTGGCGACAGGATCTTCAGCTCCGCTGATGTCTTTGCGGAAAATGATATTTGCCGCTCCCTCGGCTCCCATGACCGCAATTTCCGCGGTCGGCCAGGCCAGGGTCAAGTCCGCGCGCAGGTCGGAAGAGCACATCGCCAGATAGGAGCCGCCGTAATCTTTTCGAACCACCAAAGTCACCTTGGGAACAGTTGCTTCTGAATAGCACCAGAGCAACTTGGCTCCGTGGCGAATGATGCCGCCCCATTCCTGCTGCTTGCCGGGAAGGTACCCGGGAACATCGGCAATGGTCAGCATTGGGACGTTGAAGGCATCACAAAAACGAATGAAGCGTGTGGCCTTATCCGATGAATCGGTATCGAGACAGCCGGCCAGGACTTTAGGTTGGTTAGCGATGACGCCGATGCTTCTGCCGTTCAACCGAATAAATCCGACCACCATATTGGCCGCATAGTACTGATGGACTTCAAAGAAATCGCCCAAATCGGCAAGAGAGCGAATGATATCTTTTATATCGTAAGCACCCATGGGATTGTCCGGGATAATGGCATCGAGTGCCGGATCCATCCGCGCCGGATCATCTCCTAACGGCACGATGGGCGGATCTTCCATATTGTTGTCCGGAAGGAAGCTCAACAACCTTTTGATATGATCAATGGCGTCGGAATCGTTCTCGCAAGCAAAATGAGCCACCCCGCTCTTGGAAGCGTGAGCCATGGCGCCGCCCAAGTCTTCCTGAGTCACGACCTCGCCCAACACCGACTTGATGACATCCGGTCCGGTGATAAACATATAGCTGGTGTTTTTGACCATGAGCACGAAGTCTGTCATAGCCGGCGAGTAAACAGCACCGCCGGCACATGGGCCCAAGATGGCGGATATTTGAGGAATCACGCCGGAGGAAATGGCGTTGCGATAAAAAACCTGGCCGTAGCCTGAGAGAGCGTCAACACCTTCCTGGATTCGGGCACCACCCGAATCGTTAAAGCCGACAAAGGGCTTGCCTGCCTTCAGAGCAAGATCCATAACCTTGCAGATCTTCTTGGCATGCTGCTCTCCCAATGTGCCGGCGCGAGCCGTAAAATCCTGGGAGAAAGCAAACACCTGGCGGCCGTTGACGGTACCGTAGCCGGTTATAACGCCGTCGGCAGGGATATCCAATTTGTCCAATCCAAACAACGTGCCTCGGTGCTTTACAAACATATCCAGTTCACGAAAACTGCCAGGATCAAAGAAGTGGTCCAATCGTTCGCGGGCAGTCATCTTCCCGCGCTCATGCTGAGAAGCAACACCTTTGGCCCCGCCCATTTCTTTGATTTTTGCTTCGCGCTCGCGCAATTCTTTGATCTTATCCGCAACCCTTCCCATTCCGCTTCTCCTCTGAGTTCTATGCCTTGAGAGATTCTCCCGGTTTGCTTGTTTTGGGTAATTATCCCGGCCATTCTAATGGTTGAGAAAGGGTTGTCAAGCGCTTTCCCGCAGATAGGTACGATGCCTGCACGGCAGGTTTTATTCCAAAAGATGAGTGGTCGAATCGTAGTGCTCCGAAAAGACCGGTCCTCTCCCTTTGAACATATTTACATGAGTAAAAATGTATTCGGCTATCTCTTGTCTTTGTCTTTCGGCAAAGGAGTTGAAGAATTGGGCCATTTCAGCCTCCGTGTCAAAAGTCTCCATTCTTTTCCAGAGCTCTTCCGGCGCTATCTTCGATTCCGCTTCATCCTTGAGGTAAAGGGATTCAAGTCTTTGCCCGACTTGCCGCGGCAGATCTTTCAGTTTCAGCAGTAGCTTATCGATCTCCTCCTGAAACTCCTGCAGGCTTCTGCACGGCACAATTATATCCGTCAATCGGCCAGCAGTTTCCGCCCCTTTTAATCCGAGATGGATCAGGTATCCGTGTTCTTCGCTTGCATCCGCTTCAACTTCAAACATCCATTCTACTCCCATGATGTTCCTTTCCCTTTCGTGTTATTCCCGATCTGCATCGATCAGAGAACGCAGGATTCGCAAATTTTCCTTATCATTTTTAAGATCTTTGTCTTTTGGTGTTTCAAGCACCATTGGATGGTCCTTGAACCTGTGATCGTTCAACAGCAGCCGAAAGCCCTGCAAGCCGATACAGCCCTTGCCGATATGCTCGTGACGATCCACACGGCAGCCGAGACCTTTCTTGCTGTCGTTCAAATGAAAGAATTTGAGATGCTGCAGTCCGATGATATCGTCAAAGAGGCGGAAAGTCTTGTGGTAAGCCTCCGCGTCACGTAGATCGTATCCTGCGGCAAACGTGTGGCAGGTATCGAAACAGACTCCCAGGCGCTCCCGATTGTTCGATTTCTCCAAAATGAAAGCAATTTCCTCAAACTTCGAGCCCAAGTTGGTGCCCTGCCCTGCTGTTGTCTCAATTAAAACAGACACCGCGCAGGTTTCGGAACCCTCAATTGCACGGTCAAGATTTTTCACCAGTCGGTGCAGTCCGGCCTCCACGCCCTCCCCCAGATGGGAGCCCGGGTGAGTGATCAGAAAAGGGATCTTGAGTACCTCCGCTCGGCGAAGCTCCTCGGCAAAGGCAGTTACGGATCTTTGCAGGATGATCTCGTCGATCGCGGCCAGATTGATCAGATACGTGTCGTGGGCCGCCATGGGAATCGCACCGGCATCCATCCATTGCTGCACGAACAGGTCTGCGGCCTCGGGACTAATTGCGGCCGCTTTCCATTGCCGTTCATTCTTGGTGAAGATCTGCAAGGCTTTGCCCTGTACCTCCTTCAATCTATCGAAAGCCAGGTGGAGTCCGCCGGAAATAGACATATGAGCACCTAGCAGCGGCATGTCTTACTCCCCTTCACCAAAGATATTTCCTTTTTCTGGCTTTTGTCCTCTGTCATCTGTTATCCGCTCGGTTCTTTGTCCAATTCTGTCGCTTTCAGTGTACGTCCTTTTCTGGTAGAATTCGCTTCTTGATGATCGGATCAACAAACAATACGAACACGATTAACCAAGGCCAATATGCGACTCATTCAACGAATTTCACCGTCATTTTACCCGCTACTGAGCTTCCTTTTCGCGATATTGTCGGGCACAGTCGCTTTGCTTATTTTTCCGATCAAAGACGGCACCCACCTTTCCCTGATCGATGCTCTGTTTATGGCCACTTCGGCCGTGTGCGTAACCGGCCTTTCGGTGATCGACATCGGAGCTCAATTCACCTTGGCGGGTCAGCTTACCATCCTCACCTTAATACAGCTGGGCGGGCTCGGCATAATGACTTTTTCGTCCGTGCTGATACTGGCCTTCGGCAAATCCATCTCGTTTCGTTCTCGCTTTGTTATGCAAGATGTTTTTACTTACGGCCCGCAGGCAGATTTCTATACTATCTTGCGGCGAGTTGTTTGGCTCACTTTTTCCTTCGAGGCCGTAGCAACGCTGCTCCTTTTTTTCCGTTTCCAGCAGCAGTTCGATATCGTAACCGCATTCTACTATGCGCTCTTTCATGCTGTCAGTGCCTTCTGCAACGCCGGCTTCTCGCTCTTTTCGGACTCCCTGATGAGCTATCGCGGCGATTTTCTCATTAACATCACTATAATAATTCTCGTAGTGATTGGCGGCATCGGGTTTATGGTCTTACATGAAGTGGTTCGAGCCGAAAAAGCGCGATTGCCTCTGCGGCAATCCTGGAACAAGATGTCGCTTCACTCAAAAATGGTCCTCTTTGTCACTTTCATCCTCCTGCTTGGAGGAACCGTCTTTTTCCTGTTCAGCGAATGGACCGGCACGCTGAAGCAGCTGTCTTTTCCAGAAAAGCTCCTTGCCTCTTTTTTTCAATCGGTGACCCCGCGCACAGCCGGCTTCAATACGCTCGATTTCGCCTCGATGAACAATTTGACTCTTTTGGGGACCATCACACTGATGTTCATCGGTGCATCGCCCGGTTCGACCGGAGGCGGAATAAAGACCAGCAGCCTGGGAGTCCTGCTCGCCTTGAGCAGGGCAAGGATCAGCGGTTCCGGGCACGTATACGCTTTTAAACGCTCCTTTTCCGCCGGTACGGTCAACCTTGCTTTCACCATCTTTGTCCTGTCGGTGGTGATCATAATGGTCGGCACAGGAGGCCTGCTTATCACAGAAGCCCGCGAGATCCCCTCAAGTATGAGTAGATGCCTGTTTCTCGAGATGCTCTTTGAAACATGTTCGGCATTCGGTACCGTAGGGTTGAGCATGGGTGTGACGTCAGGCCTTTCCTCCTGGGGCAAGCTGCTTCTCGTTCTTATCATGTACACGGGACGATTGGGACCGCTTGTTATTGCCGTAGCCATTCACCCGGCTTCCACCAAAGCCAAATTTCTCTACGCGGAAGAGCGCGTGATGATCGGTTAAGGATTAGCCATATGCGCCAAATTGCCATCATAGGACTGGGAAATTTTGGTTACTATCTCGGTCGCGAGCTTTACGCCAAAGGCTACGACGTAATCGGCATCGACATCCAACGGGATATCGTTCAGAAAGTAAAGAACGAGCTGAGCGAGGCAGCCGTTGCCGATGGAACCGACAAGGACACATTGCTCGCATTGGGTATTGACAACGCGGATATTGCCGTGGTCACCATCGGCACCAATATGCTGGCCAGCATTTTAAGCACTTTTCATTTAAAGCAGCTCGGAGTCGATCGGATTTACGCAAAGGCCTTGAGCGAAGAGCACGGTCAGATTCTGACCCGCATGGGAGCAGACGAGATCCTTTTTCCGGAAAAAGACTTGGCTATCAGTCTGGCACGCCACATCGAGAACCCGAATTTGTTGGAGTACCTGCCTTCCATTGGCGATCACGCAATTTTCGAGCTGAGTCCGCCTAAAGGGCTCCTCGGCAAATCGCTTCGCGAACTGGATCTGATCAATCGCTACAGTCTTCAGGTGATCGCCATTCGAGGTACGCAGAACAACAGTCTGGTTTTTATTCCCAAGGCCGACTTCCAGATTACAGAGAACCATGTATTGATACTATTGGGCACCACTACGTCAATGGAGCAGCTTTCCGCGGATTACCCGGAAAACAATACTTAGGAAAGGCGAACAAAATGATCGAGCGCTATACTCGGCCGGCGATGGGACGGATCTGGACCTTGGAAAACCGTTACAGAAAATGGCTTGAAGTCGAAATTACCGTATGTGAAATCCTTGCAGAACAGGGAGAGATTCCATCGGAAGATTTCAAGCAAATCCAATCGAAAGCAAGATTCGACGTAGCCAGAATTGCTGAAATCGAACAGCAAACGCACCACGATGTAATAGCTTTCCTAACAAACGTAGCCGAACACGTAGGTCCCGCGGCTCGCCACATCCATCAAGGCATGACCTCATCGGACATGCTGGACACCGCGATGGCGCTTTTGCTCAGAGATGCGGCCGACCTTTTGTTGGACGATGTGCTGCAATTGATGACGGTTTTAAGAAGACGAGCTTATGAGTTCAAGGATACGGTGATGATCGGCCGCTCCCATGGCATACATGCTGAACCCATCACATTCGGCCTTAAACTGGCCGGCTGGTATGCCGAAATGAGGCGTAATCTGGAGAGACTTCAACATGCTAGAGAAGCAATCAGAGTCGGTAAAATTTCAGGAGCGGTCGGAACCTTCGCCAACATCGATCCCATTATCGAAGAGCGGGTATGCGGCAAACTCGGGCTGAAGCCAGCGCCGGTCAGCAACCAGATCATACAGCGCGACCGCTATGCGGAGCTCTTTACCACCCTCGCACTCATCGGCTGCACGGTGGAGAAGATTGCGGTGGAAATTCGACATCTTCAGCGCACTGAAGTACGGGAAGTCGAAGAGTTCTTTGCGGCCGGACAGAAAGGTTCTTCCGCAATGCCCCACAAGCGCAATCCGATTGCTACGGAAAACCTGTCGGGGCTGGCACGGGTGCTTCGCGGCAATGCTCTGGCCGCCATGGAAAATGTCGCCCTATGGCACGAGCGTGATATCAGCCATTCATCGGTGGAGCGCATCATCGGGCCGGACTCGACCATTCTGCTCGATTATATGCTGGCACGACTAACCAGAGTACTCGATAAGTTGACCGTCTACCCTGATAACATGCGCAGGAATATGGACCTTACCGGAGGCCTTTTCTTTTCCCAACAGGTCATGTTAACCTTGACGCGTAAGGGCCTTTCCAGAGAGGAGGCTTATCGGCTGGTGCAAAGAAATGCGATGCAGGTGTGGCAAGATGGCGGATTCTTGCTCGATCGGCTAAAAAGCGATGAAGAAATAACAAAGCACCTGAGCGACGAAGAAATTGGGACTCTCTTTGATCTCAATTATCACCTGAAGCACGTTGATACAATCTTTGCCAGAGTCTTCAAAGCCCAATGAAGGGTTGAATGCCCGAATCGACCGTAGATTGGGCTCTGGACTTGATTTTAAATTTTGATGTTGCTTGGGTCTCTCATCAGGTATTCGTATTTGACCTAAATTGCATACCCATCCAGAAAGTTATTCGGACTCTAATTCGTGACAAAGCCCATCGAGCTATTGGCCCCTGCCGGGCACATTGAAAGCTTTTTCGCCGCCTTGGAGAACGGCGCCGATGCCGTTTATCTGGGCCTAAAGCAATTGAGCGCAAGAGCCCAGGCGACGAATTTTACCTTGCAGGAGCTCTCCCTGCTTATTCCGTATGCCCACAAATATCAACAAAAAGTCCACGTAACCCTGAACAGTCTGATCACAGCCGTGCAAGTCGATGAGACTTTGGACATACTGCAGGCTTTATCGGATCTCAAAGCAGATGCACTCATAGTTCAGGATCCTGCCGTATTTTACCTTGCACGGCACTACTTTCCCAATTTGCGGCTCCATGCGAGCACCCTCATGACCATTCACAATCATGCAGGGGTCAACCAGCTTGAAAGACTTGGGGCAAAACGGGTGGTTTTGGCTCGGGAATTGAGCTTGCAGGAAATCAAAAAAATAGCGGACAAAAGTCGAATAGAGCTGGAAGTATTTGTACACGGCGCCTTGTGCTATTCCTATTCGGGGCTTTGTATGGCAAGCAGTTTTCGTGGCGGGCAAAGCGGATTGCAAGGACGTTGTGTCCAACCCTGCCGCCTGCGCTTCAGGCAGGGCCGTAAAGAAGGGTTTTTCCTCTCCTGCAACGACTTATGTGCGCTGCCCCTGCTGCCGCACTTGAAAAGAATGCGGCTGGCCGCCTTCAAGATCGAAGGACGTATGAAATCAGCCGACTACATCGGGAAAGTCGTAAGAGCATATCGATCGGTTCTGGATGCCCCACTGGAACGTGAAAGCGAAGCCGTCGCACAGGCACAGGAATGGCTCGCCCAGGCACCGGCCCGCCGACTCACCGCCGGCTTTCTGACCGGTAGCGGCAGCGAGGAAGTGCTGACACCGCATCGTTCAGGCTCCAGCGGCCTGTGGATAGGCACCGTGAAGGCAATTGACCGCCTTCAGTTGACTGTGGGCCTGCGTCACGATCTTCAGCCCGGTGACAGGCTGCGGCCAGAGTCAATGGAAGGCAAAGAAAAGTCGGCTTTTACCATCACCGAGCTTTTCTCCTCTGACCAAGAACCTTTGACTATCGCGAAAGCCGGAACCATCGTCATTATTCCTGCAAAAGGGAAATTCCAGCCAGGGGAGCGGCTTTTTCGGGTTGGTACCAAGGTTAGCTCGAAAGGAAAAGGCTGGCTGGAAATTCGCCGGGAGATAGGCGGCAAGGGGCAGAAGGCAAACAGAGAAACCGGCGGTGGAGTACGCTTCCGGGCAAAATTCCCTCACTCGAGCAAGGTCTGGGAAGAGTGGCCGAGCCAAAAATTGAAGCGTCCGACAACCGAAACATTGATTGTGAAAATCGATCGTACCGGTGATCTCACGGCAGCATTCCAGTCGCCCGCTAACCAGGTCTTCCTGACCGCCAGCCGGGCCAATCTGGAAAAACTGGCGCGAAGAAGATTAATTCCAGCGCAGAAGAGTCGTTTGGTGTGGTCCATTCCACCGCTAATCAGCGAAAAGGAACTGGACTACTACCGTCCTGCCATCGACTGGTATCGGAGTAAGGGGTTCCGGACATGGGAAGTCAACAATTGGGGACAGTTCGAGCTCTTCCCCGATGCCGGCAGGATGAGGTTGATCGCCGGCTATCGGTTCAACTTGAGGAATCCTGCCGCGCTGGCGGCGATGGCTGAGGCAGGATGCCAGTGGTCGGTCATGTCTTTGGAAATCACCAACGAAGAGGCTCGCATTATCGGTCGAGGTCCGACGGCCACTTTGCCCATAATCACCGTCTACGCATGGCCTCCACTTTTTTCTTCAAGGCTCATCCCGAAGTTGTTGGAGGGCAAGGCCTTTACCACCCCGCGCAGAGAACATTACTTTTACCGCAAGAGATCCGAATACGCGTTCATCTATGCCGATCGACCGGTCAACTGGATGGAAAAGATCCCCACCTTGCGCTCCTACGGTTTTCGTCATTTCATGCTCGATCTTAGCGACGGACCTCACGACCAGGCCCATAATTTTGAACAGCTCTTGAGTGGCTTCAAACGGCTTAGGGCCGATCAACCCTATGACCTTTTCAACTTCGATCGACCACCGGTCGCAAAATCAAAACCTGAGAGGGGAAAATGACGCCTTTTGTCCATCTGCACGTCCACACCCAATACAGCCTGCTGGATGGCGCCATAAGATTGCAGGATCTTCTGGATACGGCTCGCAGCTACAATATGCCGGCTGTGGCCGTTACCGATCACGGAACGATGTTCGGCGCTCTGGAGCTCTACGAAAAGGCGAAAAAAGACGGTATAAAGCCGATAATCGGATGTGAGGTCTATCTGGCCCCTAAGAGCCGCTTCGATCGACAGGGCAAAGCGGAAAACAGCGGCAACGGAGATGAAGATCGAAGCTATCATCTGCTTTTGCTGGCAGAAAACCGAGAGGGTTACCAGAACCTTATGAAACTGGTCAGCATGGCCTACCTTGAAGGTTTTTACTACAAACCGCGCATCGACATAGCACTGTTGAAGCAATATCGGCAAGGCCTGATCGGGCTCTCCGCCTGCCTCAAAGGTGAAATCCCCACGCTGCTGCTGCGCAATCAGGAGCAGACTGCCAGAATTGTTGCACTGGAATATGCAGAGATTTTCGGCCCGGGTAATTTCTATCTGGAAATTCAGGCCAACGGCATTCCCGAGCAGACTCTGGTAAACGAGGGGCTCATCCGCCTGGGACGCGATCTGGATCTGCCCCTGGTCGCAACCAACGACTGTCATTATCTGCGCCGCAGCGATTCCCGCGCTCACGAGATACTCCTTTGCATCCAGACTGGAAAAACCATTCTTGATGAAAAACGAATGAAGTTTCAAACCGATCAACTCTACTTCAAGTCGCCTGAGGAAATGGCGAAGGAATTCGCTCAGGTGCCCGAAGCACTGCAAAATACATGTTTGATTGCGGATCGGTGCCAGGTGGAAATAGAGATCGGCAAGAACCATTTCCCCATCTTTCCTCTCGCACCCGGTGAAAGCGTTGACGATCGCTTCGAGCAGACGGTGCGCGAAGGATTTGACAAGCGGCTGAAACAGATTCGCAGAAGAACAACGGATTTCGATGACGCCAAGCAGGCTGAATATGAAGAGCGGCTTCGCTACGAAATCGATGTCATTCGAAAGATGGGCTTTTCGGCCTATTTTCTAATCGTTGCCGATTTTATCAATTACGGCAAGAATCACGGCATTCCGGTGGGGCCCGGTCGCGGTTCCGCCGCAGGAAGCCTGGTGGCCTATGTGATGGGCATTACGGATCTAGATCCGATCGAGCACGGGCTGATCTTCGAGCGCTTCCTCAATGTAGAGCGCATCAGCTTGCCGGATATCGACGTCGATTTCTGCATTCACGGCCGCGAACAAGTTCTCCATTATGTTGCCGAAAAATACGGTAAGGACCGGGTGGCTCAAATCACTACATTTGGGACAATGCAGGCCAGGGCTGTAATTCGGGATGTGGGCCGCGCCCTGGCCATGCCGTACAACGAAGTCGATCGCATTGCCAAGCTAATCCCGTCAGCACTCGGCATGACCCTCGAAAAAGCATTCCAGATAGAACCCAGACTGGCCGAACAGCAGCGGGACAACCCACAGATCAAAGAGCTCTTTGAGATTGCCTTTGCACTTGAAGGCCTTACCCGCCATGCATCCACGCACGCCGCCGGAGTGGTGATCGGCGATAAGCCCATCGTGGAATACATGCCGCTCTATCGGGGTCAGGATGGTGAAGTGGTCACCCAGTACTCCATGAAATATGTGGAGAAAGCAGGACTGATAAAATTCGATTTTCTTGGCTTGAGAAACCTCACCGTTATCAATAACGCCGTTCACCTGATTCGCCTGAACCATGGCGTTGAGCTCAATATAGAAGAAATTCCTCTGGACGACCCCGAAACTTATGCTCTGCTCAGCCGCGCCGACACAACGGGAGTCTTCCAGCTGGAAAGCTCCGGCATGAGGGACATAATGGTGCGGCTGCGACCGGAGAATTTTGCGGACATAGTGGCCCTGGTGGCATTGTACCGGCCCGGCCCTCTGGAAAGCGGCATGGTGGAGAACTATATCCGCGGAAAGCACGGCCAGATGGAGATCACTTACGATGTTGAAGCGTTGCGCCCAATCCTCGAGCCAACCCACGGAGTGATCCTCTACCAGGAACAGGTCATGAAAATTGCCAGTGTTTTGGCAAGCTACACATTGGGAGAAGCCGATATTTTGCGCAGAGCGATGGGCAAGAAAATTCCGGAGGTGATGGCGCAGCAAAGAGACCGCTTTCTATCCGGGGCAAAAGCAAATCAGATCGACTTGGCGAAGGCAAACCACATCTTCGACTTGATGGAAAAATTCGCCGGCTACGGTTTCAATAAGTCGCATAGTGCCGCTTACGCTCTAATCGCCTATCAGACGGCGTACTTGAAGGCTCACTATCCGGTCGAATTCATGGCCGCCTTGCTTAACAGCTTTTTGAGCAATTCGGATCAGGTCGTGAAGCTGATTAACCAATGCCATGAGAAAGAAATTGAAATTCTGCCGCCGGATGTCAATGCGAGCAGTAAAGACTTCACCGTGGTGGAGGGCAAGATCAGATTCGGACTGGGGGCTGTCAAGAATGTGGGCGAAGCGGCGATTGAAGTCATTTTGAACAGCCGCAACGGGGAAGGACCCTTTCAGTCTATTTTCGAATTCTGCCGCAGAGTGGATACCCAGAAAGTGAATCGCCGGGTGATTGAACAACTCATGAAATGCGGTGCCTTCGATTCGCTTCATGCCAATAGAGCCCAGGTTCTGGCCGCCTTGGACGAAGCCATGGAAAGGGCGCAAATCGTTCAGCGCGATCGCCAGTCGGGTCAGATGAATATGTTTGACATTTTGCGGGCAAAACAGAAGGCGCCCTCCTTTAGCCTCCCGGATGTACCACCCTGGGACAACCGCGTTACTCTGCAGTTCGAAAAAGAAGCGCTTGGCTTTTACATCTCCGGACATCCCTTGGATTCCTATGCCGGCCAACTGGCCGGACTCTGTACGGCAGATACACAGCAAATCAAAGAGAAGCCGGAAGGGGCGGAAGTGGTTTTGTGCGGCATGTTGAGTATTGTCAAAGAGATCACCACCAAGAAGGGCGACAGGATGGCCTTCCTCTCTTTGGAAGACAAACAGGGAATCGTCGAGGTAGTCGCTTTTTCCAATGTCTTCGTTCAAGCCGGCAGTCTATTTGAAGGAGACGATCCGCGGGTGGTGATCGGCAAAGCGCAGCATGACGAAAAAGGAACCAAGATAATTGCTGATCGGATTGTAACCATAGATGACGCTCAGGTGCAGGCGGTGGAAGCTTTGCGGATACATTTACAGGCGGATCAGCTGGACCGCGACGAGCTGACTCGATTGCGCCACCTGCTCATGAGTCATCCGGGCGACTGCAAGACCTTTTTACATTTGACCGTGAAGAACAAGGCGGAGGCCGTAATTGCCCTGAGCCCGAAGCTCACGGTCAACCCTTCTCCAGCGTTCTTTCATGAAATGAACCAGCATTTTGGCGCAAATTCGGTAGAAGCGATTCACAAAGCCTGTCATCTTTAAGTGGCTCATCGGCACCGAGAGCGACAGCACGGCATTGCAAACCTCACTTGCTGAGCTTAAGAAATATCTGATGATAGGAGGTGAAAGGCGATGATTGACGCTTATAAATTTGGGACAATGACGATAGACGGGAAAGAATACCTCAAAGATCTTAAAATCATCGGCGGACAGGTGATTTCAAATTGGCGGCGCATGGAAAGCCACAACGTAGAATTGGCGGACGTGGATGATATCCTTGGGGCCAAACCCGACATACTGGTCGTCGGAATGGGAAACCCGGGACGTATGCGGGTGAGCGATTCGTTGCGCGCAGTTCTAGCAGATGAGGATATAATGCTGATCGAGGAGCCAACCGCCAGCGCTTTGGCGACTTTGAACCACCTTCATGAGCAGGGGAAAAATGTTGCAGGGGCGTTCCACTTGACGTGCTAATGGAATGATCGAAGATGAAAGGGAGTTAAACATGAACAACGAAGTCTACTATCAGAAAGAACGGACCGCAGAGCTTCAAAGTGAGTTTATTCGCCGTGTCTACAACTGGATGGGCATCGGATTGGCGACCACCGCAATTGTCGCGCTCTTCACCGCTTCCAGCCAGGCTATGCTGCAGTTTATCTTTGGTACGCCCATGGTCTTCTTCGGGTTGATTATTGCCGAATTGGGACTGGTTATTGCTCTGAGTGCCGCCATCAACCGGCTGCAGGCTTCCACTGCGGCTCTGATGTTTTTTGTCTACTCAGCTCTCAACGGACTCACAATTTCAGCAATATTTCTTGCCTACACCCAGGCATCCATCGCGAGCACTTTCTTCATTACGGCCGGAACCTTCGGGGCCATGAGTATATACGGATATTCCACCAAGCGGAATCTCACATCCTGGGGAAGCTTTCTGTTCATGGGACTAATCGGGATCATTTTAGCCTCAGTGGTCAATATTTTCCTGCATAGCGAATCTATCTATTGGCTGGTCACCATCGGCGGAGTAATCGTTTTTGTAGGGCTTACGGCTTATGATACGCAGAAAATCAAAGAGATGGCATATCAAGGCTTCGCTGACTCCGAAACGGAGAGCAAGGGCGCAGTAATCGGAGCCTTGCGGCTTTACCTTGATTTCATAAACTTGTTCCTGCTGCTTCTGAGGCTGTTCGGAGGCCGCCGAGATTAGTCAGCACCACAGCTGAATACAGGATTGATCTCGCGCAGAAACGCAGAGGTGCAGAGAATGCGTTAAAATGAGATTCGCCGCGGCGGCGATGGAGGATGGAATCACACAGTGGGTCAATGCCTGGAAGAATAATATCCTCTGCGTCTCCGCGCCTGGAGAAGTAATTGGGCACAACGATAATATTTGTAGAGACCCCCAGCGGGAAGAAGCGCGATGTTCTGTGCAGATGGGTTGAACATTTCTACGAGGCCGGCAATAAGATTCAGGTATCTGTCGATTCCACAATCGCGGCCCAACACATCGACCAGCTTCTGTGGACATTTTCACAGGGCAGTTTCATCCCCCACAAAATCGTCTCCGGATCAGATGCTGTAAACATCCTGGAACCGGTCGCCATAAAGGCCGACGAAAAATGGCTGGAAGGCTTTCAGGTACTGATAGCTGATGGATCGTTCTCTTTACATTCTATGAATAAGTGCGGCACGGCGGTTCATTTCGTGCTGTTGGACGATCCCGAGAAACGCCAGGAAAGCCGGCTGCTATGGCAGGCCGCCAAGGAGCGTGGCTTTCAACTACGGCATGTGCCGTATTCGGCGAGCCCCAAGTCGATCGCGCACGCGGGCATGGGCACGTGAAGAAGCCGACAAATTCGGTGAACGGTTACCTACGGCGAAATGTCCATGGTTGGATATATTCCCGCCAACGGGCCTTCAGGATAGGGCTGAATGGTGTTAAAGGCAATATACTGGCCTTTCTGAGCGTGCCCCCGGTTCCCGGTCCCGTCGAAATAGGCGCCGTTTGCTTCCAATATATGCTCTATCCGGTGCTGAAAGGCATGGACAAAAGTAGAACCGCTCCCGCTGAAGGTCATATTACCAATCTGCAGATCCCCTTCCGACTGGGAAAGCTTCTCAATCGCTATGCTGTGCTGCGCCAGGTCGCTCCTGTTGCGAACGTATCCCCATACCAGCTGACCTTCGTCAATTTCTAATGGTTCTTGCAGATCGATGATGGTGTGAGGCATAATAATGCTCGCCTTACCGATTTTCAGCCCACAATCCTGCTTTCCCCGAAGAAAGGAATTGAATCCCACAAACACTTTTTCGCCCAGGCAAGCGTGAATGACCTTGCCCCCGTGTGCGGTGATGTTTTCTCCTTCCAATCGGGAATTTACGATATAGCAGTTTTCCTGTGCATTGGAGCCCTTGCCCAGCATGGCATTTTCCAGATAGGAGCGTTGTGCGACCAGAACATTTTCACTGAGCTGAGTATCGCCTTTCACCACCGCATAATTGCTGAGGGAGGCTCCACGAGGCACCGGTATGGTCGGCTTGGTGCGCACCACTTCAAAGACTCTTTCAAAGTCCTGCTTGCGTCCTTCCACAAAGTCCATAAATATCCCGGTCGGCTTTCGACCAACCTCCACATCTATGTATCTTTTCAAGACATCGGGATCGAATCGATAACTGAAATCAAATGCATCGTTATAGCGTATCCAGATCTGGCCGGGCTCTATGAAGTGATGGGCCAGCTCGCCTACCTGCGCGTAAGCATACCTCCCTACAACGCAGTCGTGCAACGTGGTAAGATCCACCGTGCTAAAGGGGCCGAGAAAACTGCCTTCAACGGGAGATCCATGTATATTCGCATAATGCATCGAAACCACATTCTGAATCAGGAATTCTTCTGGATTTTCCGGATCATGAGAATAGTTGTGCACCAGATTCTTAACCAGAATACTGTCCTTTATTCGAATCACTTCATCATCGTGCAACGGGATTTCCAGCCCCTGATAGGGAAAGATCTCGCCGCGGGCCTTGAGCTCGTCACCACGGATATCACTCTTGTAGAGAACTGAGTGATCGACGACACATTTGCCCAGAAAATAGCTGCCCGCCACGCTGGAATGCTTGAAGTAAAAATGGAGAGGGTGATGAAGCGTCAACCCATAGAAAGCATAGAATTTACAGAACTGACTGGGAGGGATCAGCTTTCTGATAAACGGACCGACATCAAAGGCGGGTTCGCGAAGATTGATATTGACTCGGTCGATGATGCGATCAATTAACTTATGCAATTCTTTCATCGGCGCACCCTCATTTGCATTTGAAAGCAGTTAATCCGGCGTAACGAGCAGCCTCTCCGAGTTCCTCCTCGATCCGCAGCAGCTGATTGTACTTCGCCACCCGATCGGTTCTTGACAAGGAGCCGGTTTTGATTTGTCCCGTTCCTGCCGCGACCGCCAGATCTGCAATGGTCGTGTCTTCGGTTTCACCGGAACGGTGAGAAACGACGGCTGTGTAGCCGGCCTTAAAAGCCATGTTGATGGCTTCCATGGTCTCTGTGACGGTGCCGATCTGGTTGAGCTTGATAAGGATGCTGTTGGCCACCCCTTTGGCTATTCCTTCAGCCAGAATCTTGGTGTTGGTCACAAACAGATCGTCCCCCACGATTTGGATTTTATTCCCCAGCCGCTCGGTAAGAGCCTTCCAGCCATCCCAGTCCGCCTCATCCATTCCGTCCTCAAGAGAAATCAGCGGATATCGGGAAGCCCACGATTCATAGAAGCTGATCAGCTCATCTGCGCTCTTCTTCGGTTGTTTTTCGGCTTCCAGTTGGTAAGCGCCTTCTTTAAAAAACTCAGTTGCAGCAGCATCCAGGGCAATGAAGATATCTTGGCCAGGCTTGTAACTCGCTGCTTCGATGGCCTGTATCAGTGCCTCCATGGCTTCTTCGTTGGAGCTCAAGTTGGGAGCGAACCCTCCCTCGTCGCCAACCGAAGTATTGAGACCCTTTGCTTTCAAGACTTTTTTCAGGTGATGGAAAGTCTCGGCGCCCATCCGCAGGGCTTCCTTGAAAGATCCGGCTCCCGCCGGCACAATCATGAATTCCTGGATATCTACATTGTTATCCGCATGTGCCCCCCCGTTCAACACGTTCATCATGGGCACCGGCAGGGTGCAAGCGGCTACGCCTCCCAGGTAGCGAAAGAGAGGAAGGTCGGCCTCGATTGCGGCAGCTTTGGCCGCCGCCATGCTCACCGAAAGGATCGCATTGGCTCCCAGCTTGCCTTTGTTCTCGGTGCCGTCAAGGCCAATGAGCAATCGGTCCAGCGCGACTTGATCGCGAACGTCGAAGCCTATGATTTCCGGAGCGATAATATCGTTCACATTGCTGACCGCCTGCGTCACTCCTTTGCCCAAGTAACGGCTTGAATCACCGTCGCGCAGCTCCAAAGCTTCCCTGGAGCCTGTCGAAGCACCGGAAGGCACGGCGGCACTGCCTTTGAAGCCGGTATCGAGAAAAACATCCGTCTCCAAGGTCGGGTTTCCCCGCGAATCCAAAATTTCCCTGGCACGCACTGAAATGATCTCACTCATTTGCTCTTACCTCCTTTGTCGGGTTGCATCGAAAGTGCTTCAAAACTGACTCCTATTTGCCGCGCTCACCCACCGAAATGTAACCAGTTGCTTCCGGGATTGAGGAACCATATTGACCCTTCGTGCTCGCTGCCATTAGAATAGTGCCGTCCGAAAAACGGGCACTTTTCCTAAGTCTCGATGTTAACTGGGATACCCTGAGCAGTGACAGATGAAAGCGCGTGCTTTAGGGTTTCCAGATGAGATGCAGAATAGAGTTTTTGTGGTTTTTAATCAATCTGAAAGAAAGGAAAGTATATGGGAGCGGTTCTGACTGCAAGCGATTTACGCAAAGGATTGAAGTTGGAAATAGACGGAGAGCCATACCTGGTGGTTGATTTCGAATTTTCCAAACCGGGCAAGGGACAGGCGCTTTACCGCTGCCGATTGAAAAACATGATAACCGGAGCACAATTCGACCGCACTTATCGCTCCGGGGATAAATTCAATGCCGCAGACATGGAAGAGCAATCCATGGAATTCCTGTACAAGGATGGCAACCGCTACACTTTCATGAACACCAGCAGCTACGAGCAGATCGAGCTCACCGAGGAAAATGTCGGAGACGCCATTAATTATCTGACAGAGAACCTGGTCGTCGATATGCTCCTGTTCCAGGGGCGACCGATCGGGATTAGCCTGCCCAATTTTGTAGAGCTTAAGGTTATTCGGGCCGATCCCGGGATAAAGGGCGACACCGCAGCCGGAGCCACCAAACCGGTTACCCTGGAAACCGGTTTCGTTATCCAGGTCCCGCTCTTTATCGAAGAGGGCGAAGTCCTCAGGGTGGACACGCGGACCGGGAGCTATGTAGAAAGGGTCAAGTCTTCTTAATGCTGGAAGAGCGCGAAATTCTGACCGCTAAAAAACCTACCCTTCTATTGCGCAGCTCGATCATGAGGGCGATTCGATTTTTTTTTGAGCATGAAGGATTTTTGGAGGTTCAGACTCCTGTACGAACGCCGGCGCCCGCTCCTGAGCCCCATATCGATGCAATACCTGCAGATGGCTGGTTCTTGAGCACCAGCCCCGAGCTCTACATGAAGCGCTTGTTAGCCGCAGGTTACGAAAAGATTTTTCAACTGGCTCCCTGTTTCCGCCGTGGAGAGCGCGGCAGATTACACCATCCGGAATTTTGCCTGTTGGAATGGTACCGACTGGGAAGCGATTACCAGACTCTGAAGCGGGATTGTCTGGATCTTTTGCGGCACATCTCTCAGGCCGTCAACGGCTCTTTAAAGGCAAGATATCAGGGTAGCAGCCTGGATCTCGAAAGCGGCTGTCAGCACATCACGGTTCGCGAAGCCTTTCTGCATTTCGCCGGGTGGGATCCCATTTCGAGCGCCGATCCGGACCGATTCGACTTGGACCTGGTGGAAAAAGTTGAACCCCGTCTCGGTTTCCCCATGCCCTGCATCTTATCCGATTATCCGCCATTTCAGGCAGCTCTGGCCCGCCTCAAGCCAGGTGATCCGACCGTGGCCGAACGTTTTGAACTTTATTGGGCAGGTATCGAGCTCGCCAACGGTTTCAGCGAGCTCACCGACTCACGAGAACAGCGCGAGCGCTTTTTGCAGGCCATGGAAGCACGCAGTCGCCAGGGACGCACGGTTTACCCGATTGCAGAGAGTTTTTTGGCAAGCATCGAGCATCTGCCACCCTGTACAGGTATTGCCCTTGGTGTGGATCGGCTGATGATGATATTTGCGGACGCCGTTCAATTGGATCAAGTAGTGGCTTTCCCCCCAGACATGGCATAATCTGAAAAAACCAAATTTCAGAGGCAATCCGAAAATATCTATTGGCTGGGAGCTCGTTAGGCAAATTCCGGTCTCTAGGCCGTTTTTGCGACCACCACCCGGTCGCGGCCTGCCGATTTGGCACGATATAAGGCCGTATCGGCATCTTTCAACAGGGCTCCGGAGCTCGCATGATGTTCTGTAAGACCAGCCAGCCCAACTGAGATCATTATGCCAGCCAGCGGCTTCCCTTGGTACTGCAGGTGAAGCTCCTTGATTTTTTCCCGCAAGTGCTCAGCGCGCTGCTCTGCGGCCTCCAGAGAAGCACCCGGCAGAATGAGCACAAATTCCTCGCCACCGTACCGGCAGGCAATATCCTCCTCGCGAATGTGAGATTTAAGAAAGGAGCCCACCTGCGTCAGCAGCAGATCACCCGCCTCATGACCGTAAGTATCGTTGAACTGTTTGAAGTGATCCACATCGAGCATAATTATCGCGAGCGGCATATCGTGCCGCCTAGCCCAGGAAATCTCCCGCAGCAGTGATTCCTCCATGAAGCGGCGGTTGAACAGGCCGGTGAGCGGGTCGCGGATCGATTGCAGCCGAAGTGTCTCCCTCAGATTAAGATTCGCCAGCGCCAGTCCGATATGGTCGGTCACAGCCGTTGCGAGCCTTTCCCTGGAGCTCATTAGACGTATTTCCGAGTCCGCACTTTGCTCTGCAGGATCACCGGCGGACTGCATCAAGTGAAATAATCCGACCACCTCACCTCGCGCAATCATGGGAATGCAGAGGTAGCCGACAGGCGAAGAATAACAGCTCAAATGTCCGCACAACAACCCGCCTCCTCGCATCTCCACAACATGCGCCTTGCCCCTGCGCAGAGCCCAGCAATCCTGATGGCTGAAGTCTTTCTTCTCGTTCTGGGTACTTCCCCAAGTCGCCACGACATTAAATACACCTTGCGTTTCGCCCAGAATAGCCAGAAATCCTGAATGAATCGGAAACAGCTTTGTGGCAAAATGGCCGATGGTTGCATATATCTCTTGTGATGTGTTGCACACCTGAAGGACATCGAGCATCTCATTGAGCTGATATAACTCGAAGCTATGCTGCTCGAGCTCCTTATTGGAGCGCCTTAAGGCCTCCTCGGTTCTCTTGCGCTCGGTGATATCCAAAAATGATGCCACGCTCTTCATGGTAGAAGGAATTGTGGCAATTGTCACATAGACCACCCTTGGCTCGCCTTGTCGGTTCTTAAAACATGCTTCATAATTCCTTGGAGCTGCATGCGGATCTATTCTTCGCAAGCGGTGGTACTCCCTCATCCATTTCAAATCGTTTTCAGCAAAAAACTCGGTCCAACTTCTCCTTCCTTCTATTTCTTCCTTGGAATAGCCGGATAGCTTTACAAATTCGGTATTTGCCAGTGAGATCAAAGTGTCTTCTTCGATGATTACCGTTGCGTTTCCCGTATTTTCGAAGATCGCCCGGTACTGATTCTGCGATTCCTCCAATGCCTCCAGCGCGCGACGCCGCTCGGAGATCTCCTCGTGCAGCTGCGCGTTGGATTTTTCTAAAGCATTCAACGCCCGTTTGAGATCGGCAAGATTCCTTGCCACACAAACGCTGCCGACCAATTTATCATCATTGTCCAACAGCAAGCTAATCGAGACTTCGATGGGAAGAATGGAGCCGTCTTTTTTCTTCATATTGATTTCGTAGTTCTTGATAGAGCCGGATGCGCGCAATTTTACCAGCATCGCACGTAGCTCCCCGGTGTTCGCATACAAATCAAAGCTCGATTTTCCTTTTAGCTCCTCGAAAGTAAATCCGAAGATCTCCTCAGCCATTCTATTCCACTTGATGAATCTGCCTTTGCGGTCCACAATGCCGATGGCGTCGGGCGAATTCTCCAAGACATTTTCAAGATAATCCCTTTCGAGGTAGTGCCGCTTATCCGTCGCCTGCAGCTCTTCAACGCGGCGACGAAGTACCGCCAGCTCCTCAATCAGCTGCGCTTTTGTTCCGGCCCTGGATTTCATCCGATGCTCCATTCCTCAATTCATTGAACCGCCAGATCATTGGTCGAATGCTGGAAGTGAGCCAAAAACGAAACAACCGTTATGCTTGCTAATTCCTGAAGAAAACACACGTGCGAAACCTCTGTTGACCAAATCGGCAAATTAGATTATCGCCTTTATCCAAAAGAGCAATCTTCAATAGCAAGAAAGAGGGAACATATGCTTCGCAAATCATTGGCTCTCAAAATATTCGAAGCTTTTTCCACGCAAAGATGGAATGACAAACTGCGCCCGGTTGAGCTGACCGAAATGGATAAGCACGCCCACAAGATGATCATCGCCTACTGCCTTGGCAGATACGAGCAGCAGGATGGAAGAGAAGTCGATTGGCAAAAGGTAATTGAAGGTGGAATTTTCGAGCTCTTGCGTCGCGTCATCACCTCCGACATAAAGTCTCCGGTGTATCGAAAAATAAGGCTTTCCCATCCCGAAGTTTTCAAGGAATTCAACAACTGGGTTTACCATCAACTACTAACCTTCGTTGAAGGTTTAGCGGTCTCTCTAAAGGAAAACTTGAAAGAGTACCTGTTCGCCACCGATGAGCACGAGGACCACAACACCAAAATACTGGAAGCGGCGCATATTTTTTCCAGCTTCTGGGAATTTCAGATTCTACGGCAAACTCACCCGGACGGCTACCAGATGAGAGAAATCAATAAAAGCATGCACAATAACATCGAGCCTTATCTGGATCTCACCGGAATGCGCCGCATCATTTGCAAAGAGAAGGTATCCGATTTTGTGGACCTATGCGGTCAGTTGCGATTTCAAATCCGGTGGGGGCAAATCCCCAGGGTGCCCAGGACTTCCGTTCTCGGCCATATGCTCCTGGTGGCTATATTTGCCTATCTTTTTTCGCAAGAGGTTGAGGCATGCCCGAAACGTATTTACAATAATTTTTTTGGAGCTCTATTCCATGATCTGCCCGAAGTCGTAACCAGGGACATTCTCTCCCCGGTAAAAAGATCAGTGGAAGGCATGCCCCGCGTTATCAGCATCATTGAAGAAGAACTTGCCGAAGAAGAAATCTTCCCTCTCCTGGAAGAAAGCTGGAAAAGCGAAATAAAATATTTTACCAAAGATGAATTCAGCAGCAGAGTGCGCATCTCCGGTGAGATTGTCGATGTGACCAGCGAAGAGATAAACGCAAAATACAACCAGGATGATTTCGACCCAATCGATGGAGAATTTATCCGCATGGCGGACGATCTAGCGGCTTACCTGGAGGCATATGTCTCCGCATACTCCGGCATGGGCTCGAGACAGATGGAAGATGCGATGAAGAACCTGGAAGAAAGATACAAGGGAAAGACCGTCGCAGGCATTGCGATAGGATCCCTTTATGCCGATTTCAGATAGCGCTGCCCTCATCATGCGCCGTAAAAAGCCATGCTCGCAAAGGTAACAAAGGAGCCTTGCTGGTCCACTATCGCATGGCTATGCTGCAGAAGTCTGCCATATGCTTTGGTCTCAAGGATCTTTGCGAGTACATAAAGCGGACCCAGTCCGCAGATTCGCCTTCTATTTTGCTCGCGCCGTAAGATGTCGATGAAGTTTTGGGAATCGCAGCTCTCCATAGCTTTCAGTAAGTCCAGGTCAGCCGCCGTGTGCTGCTGCAAAGTTGCCCGATCGGGTTGAAAGTGATCCCCATAGCGCGGACCGATGTGTGCCAGATCGACACTTGCGATGAAACCGACACGGCTTTGGCCGGAAGTGGCGAGATCCGCGACAATTGCTGCTATCTCGTTGAGGTATTCGCTATCGGATTGGCAGTCTTCCAGAGACAGCGAGCAAAGTAGAGGTACAATGCGAGCTTGCGGCTGGCTGAATGCCAGAAACACGGCTTGAAATTCTATGGTGTGCTCTCTGTGGTGATTATACTCACTGGCTCTGAGGTCGCGAGGTGCACGCCTGATCAGCTCTTCGCAGAATTCGTGGTCGTATTGCACGATCCCGATAGGCGTCTCGAAATCTTTCAGGGTAAGGGCGAAGTGGTTCTCCAACGGCTCGTGTCCTGTGCCCAGAATTACCCATACCTCAGGTGGTATTGTCTCCTGCAAGGCTTTATAAGCGAAAGCAAAACAGGGGCCGCCTGCTTGAATATCGATATGAGGGGCCATCAATCCAACCAAGCGGCAATTATCTACTCCGCCCGGCGCACCATGCCCTCCGCAGTCAGGCTGGAAAAAGCTTTGAAGCTGCTGCGATAAGATCTCAGCATCAGCCGGATAACTCTTGCCCGCATACTGCATCCTCCGGATGGGATCTTGGAGGTAACGATCGATCTCCTCGCCCGCTCGTCTGAGAAAATTCTCGTTCTCAAGAAATAAGTGGTCGTCCAACATCTTAAGTATTGCTTCCAGCTTTTCTGAAAATAACAGGTCGCCGGTTCGACGTACATAATGGGCCTGGAGATCGCGCAGTGAGTTATGTCCATTCATTTGCATCAAAAGTTCGGCCACCAGCGGAGAAACCAGCAAGGGAGCCTCGCAAAAGCCGATCCGATCCCGCAACAGAACCATCCTCTGCCCCTCATGCTCAACCGGGAAAGCTTCCAATCCATAACGCAACTTGGGATAATCCATCATCGTCTCTAACCTGTGTGCAATTTTCTTAATAAAACATTATACCTGCAAACCTTCACGCCGGTTTCCCACTCAGGGAAATCATTGACTGAATAGGGCAAATGTGTTAGTTGGACAAGATTCTACACGCGGCTTCTTTTACTAACATTTTTTGCTCTACAGTGTGCAAGGACGATCATGCGCTGCAAGATTTTCCACTTTCTCCTCCTGTGTCTGCTATTTCTTCTAACCAGTTGTGCCACAGCTAAAAAGAGCTCCGTGTCGATGAAGATCGCTACGCCACCTCTACCACGTGCCGAAATATATCACGAGTACTTGTTAGCCCAACACTATTTACGCGTCAACCAAATCGAAGAAGCCACCGAAGCTTACCTGAAGGCTTTGAAGAAAGATCCGGACTCGCCCATACTTCTCACCGAATTAGCCTCTCTCTACGTTCGCCAGGGGAGAATAGAGGAGGCTTTGAAGCTGGTTGAAAGAGCAACCCGTATCAACCCCTCCTATGAAACAGCCTACATGCTGATGGGACAACTCTATGCCGAGCTGGGGCAAAATAACAAAGCCATAGAGTCCTACAAGCGCGCTCTTCAGCTCGATCCATCAAACGAAAGCGTCTACCTGCTGCTCGGTACCTTGTACGCCCAGGCTGGACGTTTTACAGAAGCCATAGAAATGTTCGACCATCTGCGAGACCTCCTGCCCGACAACCCCGTGGCCCTTTATTACAAGGGGCGTGTCTTCCTGGACATGAAATTTTACGATCAGGCGGAAGCGATCTACCAGGAAGCACTCGACCTGGACCCCGCCTTCGAAAACGCTCTGCTCGACTTGGCATACATATACGAAGTAACGGATCGTACTGCTGATGCCGAAGAAGCCTATCAGGAAATTATCTCATTCAATCCGACGAGCGTACAGGCGCACAGTCGATTGGGTAATCTCTACATGCGCGAAGGCCGGCTCGATGATGCTCTGGCACAGTTCAGCCAGTTGGTGCGGGTTAACCGAAAGGATCTGGAAAGCCGGCTCAAGATCGGCATCATCCATTACCAGCAAAAGAAATATGACGATGCCATAAAGGATTTTACCCATCTTTTGAGTGAACAGCCTCAATACGACCAAGCTCTCTATTATCTTGCCTCAACCTACGAAGAGCGGGGAGAGACCAAGCAGGCCATACTGAATTTACGCCTTATTCCCCGCAACAGTCCTTTGTGGAACACTGCCCAGATCCGACTCGCACTCGTTTTTACCAAAATGAAAGACTATGGTAGCGGGATTGAAGTTCTTGAATCGGCGATTGAAAAGCAGCCCGACGTGCCTGACTATTATCTTTACCTGGCCATTCTGTACGAGGAGCAAAAAGAATACGAAAAGGCTATGAAAGCTGTCGATGCAGGCCTTGAAAAGACATCCCGGGATGTCGATCTTCTGTTTAGAAAAGGCATTATCCTGGACAAAATGGACCGGAAAAAGGATGCCATCAAGCAGATGGAGGAGGTCTTGAGAATTGAGCCGCAAAACGCCAATGCACTCAATTACATCGGCTACACCTATGCCGAAATGGGAGTGAATCTGCCCAAAGCGAAACAATTGATCGAACAGGCGCTGAAAGTCGAACCGGATGACGGCTTCATACTGGATAGTCTCGCCTGGGTATATTTCAAAATGAGACAGCCCAAAAAGGCGCTTGAGATCATGCTCAATGCAGTCAACTTGGTGCCGCAGGATCCAGTCATCCAGGAGCATCTCGGAGACATTTATCTCGAACTGGGGAACAACACCGAAGCGATAGAAGCCTACAAAAGGGCAATCCGATATGAACATCATGAGCCTGAAAAAATCCGGCAGAAGCTGAATTCAATCCAATGAAATCTCGTCTGATCATTTTCCTTATTCTTCTCTCAATCTGGAACTGGAGCTGTGCGCGGCGCCCAGTGCCGCCAATGGAGAAGCCGGGAGACATTTCCACCACCGAATTGATTTCCAGGCTGCAGGCACGCTCGGCATTCTGGCAAGCGCATCAGGCCAAACTCGAGATCAAAGGAGAAAGCCCGAAAGGCAAATTTCGCTTTCAGTCGCTCATCGTTGCCCAGCTTCCCGATAGAGTTAGGCTGGAGGCATATACCACATGGGGCCAGACAGCCGGGGTGCTGGTCATCGACGGCGAAGATTCGAGCCTTTATATACCATCGGAGAAAGTCATCTATTCGGCAAGCAGAGCGGAAGACCTAGTGAGGTATTTTCTGGGGGTGCCAATCCCAATCGAGGTATTCGGGTATAGCCTGATCGCCTCCGTACCGCCAGACCAATTGGATGCCTGGCAGATCGAGCGGGACTCTTCCGGTTGGCAGGCAACGGTGCAGCCGCCCAATCAAAGTCTGCGGTTTTCATGGCAATTCCTGTCTCGACCTGCGGCCATGCAATCCCTAGCGGTGGGGGGGGGACAATCGGAATATACCGTCTCATATGAACCTGCTGTGACTCTCGATATGCAAACTGTCCCGAAAAAGATAAATTTCGTGGCTGCACAGTGGCAGATGGAAGTGAGCGTATCCCAGATGCGAACCGCCCGTGGCTTACAGCCTGCAGTGTTTACACTACCTTTTCCCCAAGGGGTCCGCAAAGTTAGTTTTGATTGACGAAGATGGAAGAAAAAGCTCCCGCAGAAAGGCGTTTTGTTGTTGATAGCATGTTGGGTAAGATGGCAAAATGGCTTCGCGTTCTGGGCTTCGACACGCGCTACGAACACCTGAAGGGACAAGGGCAATTGCAGGCGTATCGGAGTGAAGGATATCTGGTTCTCACCAGAAATCAACGGTGGTGCGCGCAGCCGGGAGTGATGTGCGTTGCTGCCAACGAGCCGACGGAGCAGTTGCGCGAGCTTGTATCAAGACTATCGGTGACCCCCGTGGAAGTTCACCTGCTGAAGCGCTGTATCATATGCAATGAGCCGTTAAATGAGGTTTGGCGTGAAAAGGTTTTGGGGCTTGTGCCTGACTACGTATTTGAAACACAAACCACTTTCTATGAGTGTCCGCGATGCCGGAGAGTCTACTGGCCGGGCAGTCACCCGGAACGGATGCTGAAGCGGTTGCAGGATGTGTTGGGATGGGTTCTTTGAATTGGATTCCTAGAAAAGGAGGGGACAAATGAGCGGAATGTTGGGCAATGTTTTGGCGATGATGAAAAGACTCGGTTACACTGGTATGGAATACGCTCGCATCATTATGCAATGGAAGCTGAAGCTCATAAAGGTGCAACTTCAAAAAATGAGGAAAAACAAAGCCCGAAAAAACATGGAGAAGGCCTACAGCGGACTTGGGGCCGAGGTCTATTCACTTTACAAACAGGGCGATGAGTCCGATTGGAAAAACATGCCGGCAGTTCAACAAGAGCTAAGAAATATTGAAGAAGCCGAATCCAAAGTGTTTCAGGTGGATGAAGCCATCGAAGAAATCAACAATAATTTTTTGAGCAAAAAAGAAGAGATCAAGGAGAAATACTCCGCTAAAAGGTCGTCGGTGGGCAGTGGAGAAGCAGAAGAGGTAGAGTGATCCCTAGCTTCCTTCACGGTCTAAATGACAAGCACCGGTTCAAGTTTGAGTGATTTGATACCGTGCAGCCGAGCTCGAAATTCCGGATTCTGCTGTTTGAATCCCGCTGCGGCCTCGTTGGCGCTCAGCCACAATCCGCAGGATCCCCCTGAATCTTGTCCAGAGCATGTGGTAGTGCCGGCAGCAGGGTGGCCAGGTTCTCCAGGGCCCCCTTAGGACTGCCCGGCAAATTAACAATAAGAGAGCTGCCCCGGATTCCCACCACAGCACGAGAAAGCATGGCGTGAGGAGTTTTGCCCAGGCTTGCCGCGCGCATGGCTTCCGCCATCCCCGGAATTGTTCGGCTGACAACCGCCAAAGTAGCCTCGGGCGTCACATCCCGCGGCGCAACGCCGGTTCCTCCGGTCGTTACGATCAAGGCCGCTCTTTCTTGATCGGCATATCGACAAAGTACCTCCGAGATCCGCTCCGTTTGATCCGGCACAACCTCGCGATACAGTACCTGGTAGCCTCCCGCCGCCAACAATTCGGCAAGCGAGCTTCCCGAAACGTCTTCCCTTTCGCCTTTGGCGCCCTTGTCGCTCACCGTAATAATGGCAACCGTTCTGGAGAATGAATCTACTGTTCGTATCGAAGCGTCATCGCTGAATGCAGACATGCTATCCCTTTTTTGCAGTCAATCGCAGCGCCGCCTGAGCAACCGCGGTGGGCACGCCCTTGCTTTTGGCAATAGCCCTCAGATCCTTTAGCATGAGGGTCGACAGCAGCTTGAGCGAAATCGGCAGAGGGGTTTTCGGATTTTGCACCAGCGCCGCCCTGACCGGATACAATTTGAGGCAGTCCCGGCTGGTGCCGATCTTTCGCAACACATCCTCATGAATGTTTCTGGAGCTGGATATGACTACAATCTCGCCATCGGTAATGCGGGGATTGTTCACAACGGCCAGCTGCACCGATCGTTCACCATCGCGGACCAAAAGAGCGCGCGCCTCTTTATCTCCCTTCAGAGCAAACCGTATCTTCTCTAAAGTGGACATTTTCTGGACTTTCTGAAACAAGGTTTCCTCTTGTTCCTCAGACCCGCCATGCACCATTTCACCACCCAATCTCTGCTTACCGGCACATTTCCTGTTACATTTGCCGATTCGAAGATTCGCGCCTGGAGCACGCTCTTTTCAGTACCCTTGTTTAAATCACATAAACAAGAAGGGCGGGATTGTCATCAGTCATCCCGCCCATATCATTATTTACGAATTAGGGACAAACGCCTCAAGCAGATGCTTGCTTGGCGGCCTCGATGATCTTTTCCTGCAACTGCCCGGGGACTTCTTCGTAATGGGAAAATTTCATGGTGTACATTCCGCGACCGGCGGTCATGGAGCGCAGATCGGGAGCATACTTGAGAACTTCGGAAAGAGGCACGTTAGCTCGAATGATCTGTTTCTTCCCCTTGGTTTCCATGCCCAAAACCCTGCCTCTTCTGGAATTCAGATCCCCGATCACATCCCCCATACAGTCGTCCGGAACGGTGATTTCAAGCAGCACCACCGGTTCCAGAAGGGTCGGCTTGGCTTCCATCACCGCTTTCTTGAATCCCATCGAACCCGCTATTTTGAAAGCCATTTCCGAAGAGTCGACCGGATGGAAGGAGCCATCGACCAGATACACCCGAAAATCAACCACCGGATAGCCCGCAAGGGCACCTTCCGCGGAGGCTTCCACGATTCCCTTTTCAACAGCCGGAATGTATTGGCGAGGTATAACGCCACCCACTATCTTGTCGACAAATTCGAAGCCTTCGCCCCGCTGGAGGGCCTCCATTTCGATCCAGCAGTCGCCATATTGGCCGCGGCCTCCAGACTGTTTCTTGTATTTGCCTTGCACCCTGGCTTTGCCTTTAATGGTCTCCTTGTAAGGCACTTTGGGTATGTGCAGGTTCACCTCTACGCCAAACTTTCTTTTCAGCTTTTCGCAGGTAGTCTCAATGTGAATTTCCCCCATACCGGAGAGGATCATCTCCTTGGTTTCCTCATTCCTTTCCAGTTTGAGTGTCAGATCTTCTTCCATCAGCCGGGACAAAGAAGAGAAGATCTTTTCTTCGTCGCCCTTACTTTTCGGCTCCACAGACAGAGAATAAATAGCGGGGGGCAATTCCACCGGCGGATATGCGACCGGATTCTTCTCGTCACAAAGGGTATCCTCGGTAGTCGTCTCCTTCAATTTGGCCACCGCAACGATGTCTCCCGGACCGGCTTGTTCAATGCTTTCCTGAGACTTACCCTTAAGCTGAAGCAGTTGCCCAAATCGTTCCTTGGTGTCTTTGGTTGAGTTGTAAACGGTTGAATCGGGGTGCAAAGTCCCGGAAAAGATTCTCATTACCGAAAGCCGCCCGGCATAAGGATCGCTTATCGTCTTAATCACCAGAGCACTAAAAGGTGCATCGGGGCCGGGCTCTCGCTGAACCTCGGCATCGCCCCTCGGCACCCTTGCCGTCTTTGGCCCGCGATCCAGAGGGGAAGGCATGCACTCGACGATCAAGTCCATGAGAGGCTGAATTGCAATGTTGAGGTCCCCCGAACCACAGGCCAGCGGCACCAGCTTGCCGCTCACCACCGCGTGACGAAATCCCTGCCTGACTTCCTCCGGGCTCAGTTCACCTTCTTCCAGGTATTTCTCGAGCAGCTCGTCCTTTGATTCGGCAACATGTTCGACCAGGCTCTCCCAATGCTGACTCAATTGATCCTGAAGCTCCGCCGGAACATCCTGCTGCTCAAACTGACCGCTTTCCCCTTTTGTATAAAGGTATGCTTTCCCGGTCAGTACATCGACGATGCCTTTGAAGTTTTCCGCCGCACCGATTGGAATTTGCACCGGCACACACGAAGCCCCAAAATTGCTTTGAACGTCGGCCACGGTCTTAGCGAAGTCGGCCCGCTCCCGGTCCATCTTGCTGACGAAAATAATCCGCGGCTGCTGTAATTCGTCGGCAAATTCCCATACTTTTTCAGTCTGGACTCTCACGCCATCGATTGCATCCACTAAAACGATCACGCCATCGGCACCCTGCAGTGATGTTCTTGTTTCAGCAATGAAGTTGAAGTCACCAGGGGTATCGATTAGGGTCAGTTTATTCTTTTTCCAGCTAAACGTGTTGAAAGCGGTGCTAATGGTGATCTTTCGCTTCACTTCCTCAGGCTCGTAGTCCAAAATAGAGGTACCGTCGTCCACCTTTCCCAACCGAGTCGTCACACCGGCATCGTACAGCATGCACTCGGCCAAAGATGTTTTCCCGGCACCGCCATGGGAAATGATGGCAAAAGTTCGAACCTTTGCGATGTCCTCTTTCATATCTCTTCCTTTCTCGAGCTCTGAACCGGCATTATCGGGATGTGCATCGATATCTGGCAGTCACTATAAAACTGCGCCGCAAAAAACTAGTCCAGATGTCTAGCGATTCTTGCCCCTAAGTCTCAGCACTCTGCTTACTGGATATGGTGTACCAGCTGATGAGAGACGCTCGTTATTGCCGGCATTTGGGATCAACCAGTATGACTGACCTGAGAAAACGCAAGGCTGTAAGCTACTGGAAGGTCGAAACAAAAGTCAAGAGAATTTCCTTTTTAAAATATGTTTCAAAAGAGGCTGCAAGTCATTCGATCATTGTTATTTTTGTGTTAGATAGTATGTTCCGGGTACCCATGGTGGTATACTGTGCCGGTATGCAAGAACGTAGTTAGTTTTTCAGTGAATGGCTCCTGCTAATAACTCTCAAGGAAGGTACCAGGTGCAATGTTGAGGTCCGATATGAAGCTTGCCTGGCTTATAACCCTGTTGATCTTGCCCTTCTGTTTCTCTACATCCGTCCTGGCCGAAAGCGGTGGTAATTCAGATCTAACCGATGAGGAAATAGAGTTGTTCTATGGCCTGTTTAAAGAAGTTGAAAGCTTCGGTTTGATATCTTTGACGCTAGTTGGCAATGCTGAAAAAATAGGGCTGAAAGAAGAGTTGTTGACGAAGTATTTGGATGAAAAATTTAGAGCCTGCTTCTGCAATATAAAATATGAAGACTTGACCCAAAATCCAGCGAAGCTTGCTGCTGCGATCGCCAGAAGAGACAGGAAGATCGGCATGATCGCTTGTCGGGTATGGGTGGTGGGCGATGACTATCCAATTGCCTATCACGTCCGATGTGATGCGGGCACGTTTCAGAATCCATCCATCTGGTCTGAAGAGGTGCTCGGACACGGTTCAAAAAGCACTGCTCCCGGAGCCATTCAAGAGATATTAAGCGAGCTGATGCAAGTGTTGGCGGCCAATTTTATGAAAGCCACAGGAACCGACTGTAGCCGCGCGTTCTGACATGATCAAGCTACTCCGCTATCCCGCAGATGCGCATAAGGAGGATAAGTTTTCAGTCTAGTATCTTCCACCGGGTCGCCAATGGTGAAATGATACAGACTCTGATAGCTATTCCCGCCAAGCCCCATAATCTCATGGACCGAATCATCATAGAAGCAGCCGATGCCGGTCGCCCGCAAGCCATTTGCTTCCGCCTCCAGATAGAGAATCTGACCGATCATTCCAGCTTCCCAAAACAGATGACGATACCTGAAGGGCTCCTGTTGGACGATTGGCCTGAACCTGGCTACCATTCCCAGTGAAAGCACACCATAGCCGGCTATGTCTTGATCGCAGCTGACGCGTGCTGCAATCTGTCGGAAGTTGCCGCTCTTCAGAAAATACAGGGGAAGCCCCTGCTCTATTTGCTTCCACTGAAACCCGGACCGGCAGTGGTGTTGAATCTCTTCGATGTGATTCGAATTGCGGATAAAGAAATAGAGACCCTGTTGCAGGTCGCTGACGCTATGAACAAAAATCAGCAGGTGCACACAGGGCTCCATCAGCTCCACATCAAAGGGTGCACAATGATCGCGGGGTATCGTTCTGTCCAGGATGGCGAGGAACTGGTCCCTTTCCAGAGACTTTTCGCCGCTGAATGAGACGGCGCTCCGCCTCCGGCGGATTAGCCCCGCAGCGGTAAGAGCAGAAATTGCCCCGGTATGCCAAGGACTCTTCCCATACTGATATCTTTGCTCCGGCGTTGCAGGTTTTTTTGTCAGAGCAGAGACCTCATTTATGATGTCCCAGCGAGCTCTTTCTTCACTCAGCACATTGGGATCCCCATTAAAGGAGAGCCGGGAAAAATCCGTGATAAGGTCCCCTTGAAGATGTCGAGGCACGTCAGCCTTTTCATTACCGCAGACAAAGCACAGCAGCTCTGGATGTTCTTCCTCCAGCTCAGTCCATTTCACCCTGTCAAAACCTAGTAGCACGCCTGTCTGCTCATCGGATAACGTATTCAGGTACTTGATTTTCCAACCCTGAAGATTAGCCGAAAAGCTCAGGCACGCCAAAGCATGCCCTATGTCGTGGTTGCAGTAGCGAAAGCCACGTTCACCATATTTCCAGCTCTCACGCCAAAAAATGCTGCTCAATGCGACCAGAAATCCCTCTGCAGCAAAGTGGTCGGCGATTCTTCTGCAAATCGTTGCAGCCACTTGTGAGCGCAGCTCCAACGCATGCTGGAAAGGATTGTAGTGAAATACACCCGCACCAAGAAATGCCATGGCGGGCAAAATGAGGTGGCATTCGGTGGGATGAAGATTTCCACTTGAAGGATTGATCCTAAGCGACCATTGGCTGCCGGCAATAGCCTTCCATGCGGATAAGCCCAACGAGAGCTCCAAGAAGGCCGCGATATTCCCCAGGCTGAAATCTTGCGGCCGGTTGTTTATTCTCTCATACAGGCAAAGGTGACTGCCCGGTGGATCACTCTTCAAGAGTGGTAATGGGACTGACTCTGCTCCTTCATACGACCTGAACGGATTCGGCTGATTCTTCCAATCCATATAACCAAGTGACCTGGCAAAACGTCGAAAATGATGCTTGGTTTGTTCATGGTACCGGATTACTCCATCATATGCATGATCACCCATTGCGCAATTCCTATAGATCGCCGGAGAGATAAGCCGCGCGAGTCTGATATTCAATGAGCGGTGCAGCGACCTTACCCTATTACTTCACTACCGATACCCTCTTGTATGTTGAGACTCGGACCTGGCACAAGAATACGGTTTAGATGAGCTTGCTCCCAGAGACAATTGGCCAGTACTCCCGTTGATGCCCCGTTCTATCTGCCTTTCACCGCCCCAACTTGCCATGGCCGAGCCTTGCTTCGCGAGCGGTCACTTGCATTGCTATCGCGAAGACCTGCGGGCCGTCACCATCAATGTGGGATTTCAGAGTGCTTTCAATTGCTCAGCGTTGGCCACGGCCAATTCCACCTTTCAGTACGGCATTAAAGCATCCGGTGCACAAGCTCGTCCGTGCGCACAAAACTCCCAAAACTACTATACGCACCAGATGTCGAATTTCTCAAGTAAAATCCGAGAGAAAGCTCACCTTATCACCGAGTGGTCCTTCAGTTCACCGATAATGCACTCCCGCCATGGACCCGGTTGTCGGAGGAATCATGACACCCTTCTCGCAAAATCACCTCTGAAATTGGACCGGCTATCCGAAGATACTCTAGGACAATCAAATTGCCAGAAGCAAACTCAGCGGGACGAAGCGGCGCGAACTGTTTCGTCACATATTATTGAAGTCACGTCTCAAACATTTTGCCTGCCGATAGCTGCCTGAGCTATCTTAAATGCTTTCCGGCTCACGGTTGCAGCACTGGACTTTGGACACGAGCAGTGGACTCGCTTCATGCGGGGACCCCTGCAAGAAGATGTGGGTAATGGGCAGAGCTAAGCTTTAGTGCGCACAGCGCACCCTACAATTCGGACACTTAATTATTTCGAACTGGACTAGGAGCTTGTCCGAGAACTGTCATTTCGAGCCGAAGGCAAGAAATCTTGTGCTTGCAAGTGACTGATTTTACAGATTTCTCACTACGCTACGCTCCGTTCGAAATGACAAAAGAGGCATTGTCGGACAAGCTCCTAGGGCGAATTATATGGACTACCTTGCTTCAGGATTTCAAGAGGTCGATAAAACAGGGGATGTTTCGAGCTATCTCGAGTGTCTCGCCCTGCTGAATTCTTTGGAGTTCTTTCAAGCCTATAAGCGAAAGAGCTTCGAGCTTCTCGAGTTGGCCGGTGCATTCAGGATTCTTGACATCGGCTGCGGGCTCGGTGAGGATGCGCTGGCAATGGCTGAATTGGCCGGTCCTGCCTGCCGGGTCACAGGAATCGACACAAGCCGGGCGATGATCGAGCAGGCGCGCGGCAAAGCAGCTGCATGCCGAGCTCACGTTACCTTTCAGCAGGCTGACGCCCTGCTGCTGCCCTTTCCGGATGCGGCTTTCGACCGCATTCGGGTTGATCGCACTCTTCAGCACATCGACCGGTGCGAGCGTGCGATTCGCGAGATTGCTAGAGTCACCGCTCCGGGCGGCGTAGTTGTTGCCTTCGACAACGACTGGGAGACATTTACTCTAAGCTCATCCAATCGGCCTGCGACCCGCTGCATCGCCAATTACTGGTGCGACAGCTTCGCTTCGGGTTGGGTGGGGCGCTACCTGCGCAAATATTTCAGAGAAAACGGCCTGATCGACATTCAAATCCATCCGCAAACCCTGATGATTACTGATCTGGAACTGGCCGACAAGGTTTTCAATATATTTCAGACTGTCCACCGTGTGAGCAAGGCGGGCTTGCTTGAACCCGCCAAAGCCGAAAGCCTCTTATCCGAACTGAAATTGCAGAATCGTGAAGGGCTGTTTTTTTGTTCCTATACGGGCTTTTTGGCCGTTGGACGGAAGCCGTAATCAAAAATGAAAGGTCACTTTGATGAATACTAATTTTCGCACCAAGCTCACTCTGCCCGGCAAAATGGATTTTCTGCCCCTGGCCCTCGCCTATGTCCGTGAGCTGGCGACTTTGGCGAAGCTCACTCACAGGGAGATCAAGTTCATGGTGCTGGCGGTGGAAGAGGCTTGCGCGAATGCCATTAAGTACGCCTATGATTCAATCGAAGCCGGCGATATCACGGTGGTGGGAGAACTGAGTCCTACTGCCTTGAAGATCGTAATCCACGATCGCGGCCTGCCCTTCGATCAATCGCTGGCTCCGGCTTACACTCCTCCTGCGGACAAGGATATCCTGCATGCAAGCATCAGAGGGCTGGGGTTGTATCTGATTCAGCAGGCGGTAGACGAAGTCCATTGGCAAAACAAAGGACGCGAGGGGAAAGAGCTCCATCTGGTCAAATATTGCCGTCAACCCGGAATGATCCCGGTGTTGAGCGAAGCCAACGCCGATACCTGCACCGTTCCCGAATGTCAGACACCCCACCCGCGTATAACCATCAGACGAATGATCCCGGAAGATGCCCTGAGAGTGGCGCAATGCTTCTATCGAACGTTCGGATACACCTACGAAGACGATCTTTACGTACCCGATCACTTGATCAGACTGAATCAGACCGGTGAATTCATTTCGGTGGTTGCGGTGGATGAGGAGACGGGCGAGGTGGTAGGGCACGACGCCCTGGTAAGAGAGGGTCTGAAGCCGGTAGGCGAATACACCCACCTGGTGGTGGCCCCGGCTTATCGAGGGCAGCGCATACGCCAGCGCATGGGAGATTTCCTGGAACAGGAGCTCCACCAGCTGGATGTTATCGGGCTGTTCGGCCAGGCCGTAACCGCCCACACGATCAGCCAGCGCGCCAGTGAAAGCCGGGGGTTTCATGTGTGTGGAATCAGTCTGGCCATGGATTCGCCCTATGTTTTTAAGAAAATCCGGTTTGCACCCCAAATAAAGGAGACCAGCGCCGAAGCCGATGCCAGACCTCCCCATAGAGAGAGTCTGGTCTTTTATTTTAAATATCTGGTGCCGCCCCCTGATACAATGGTCTATGCTCCCCGGCGCCATAGTGAAATGCTGGCTGGAATTTATGCGAACCTGCAGGTCCAGGCCGACTTTAGAGAAGCGGCGTCAGTTGGAGGCCAGGGTCAATTATCGGTGCGCCTGTCCGGCGAAGACAAATTGGGGGAAATAGAAGTTGAGAAGGTGGGTGCGGACACCGCAACCGAAGTCCGCCGTGCCTGGCGCGATCTGTGCGATATAGGCGGAGCTGAAGTGGTCTATCTCTATCTGCCTTTATCTGATCCGGGCACTCCCGATGCCTGCCGGTCCGCCGAAGATCATGGGTTTTTCTTTTCCGGGGTGTGGCCCGCTCATGCTGCGCATGGGGATTACTTGCGCCTTCAATACCTGGCCGTCCAGCTTGACCCGGCATACATTCAAGTGTTTTCTCCGTTCGGCAGAGAACTGCTCTCCTATGTGCTGCAGGAGCAGCAAAGAAATTCGGCTCATCGCGGATCGACGTGAAAACGCTCTCTGTCATTCCGAGGCGAAAGCCGAGGAATCCTGATTTTGATGGCATTTCAACAAGATTCCTCGCTTCGCTCGGAATGACCTCAACCTGATGACAGAACCTCTTCACGGAAATCGGCGATGAGCCGGAAATCCCGTGTCATCTTGAGATCGGCGCCTTTCCTTGGCAGCTCGTTTTTTGATACAGGGTGAGCTCTATGACACAAGCTAAGCTGATGCTGGTGGATGACGAAGCAGCATTTGTTGAAAGTCTGGCCAGACGTTTATCTGCCAGAGGGTACAAAACGGTTTGCGCCCTCAGCGGACAGGAAGCGCTCGATCAACTGCAGAAACATGGCGACACGGACGTAGCTGTCCTGGACGTTAAGATGCCGGGAATGGACGGCATCGAAACATTGCGCGAAATAAAGAGCAGGTATCCCCTCATAGAGGTCGTTATGCTCACCGGTCATGGCACCGTTGAATCCGCTGTGGAAGGAATGAAGCTCGGTGCCTTCGACTACGTGCTCAAGCCCTGCGAAATAGATGAACTGGCTCGTAAGATAGAAGCGGCGGCTGCACAAAAAAGGCATTATACAAAAAAATTGATGGAAGAGCTCGCCCAACCCTACCGGCCAAAGATGGATGAAAGGGAGCTTCTCCGCAAAATAAAGGAGAAAGAAGAGCCGGTTTAGGGGAATGCAACAAGAGCACGAGGTCGAGAACGCGCCCCCTCCACCTTTTCCGCAAACAAGAAGCCAGGGGCTGGGCGGGTATGGTACAATTAAAGAAAATTCCAGAAGCCTTGTTAACCGGTATTTGCTCCAGTTTTGGGTGGACGACTTCGAATTCCTTGCATTAAAGCGTGATGATCCAGATCCCGTAACTCCCTCCGACAAATATAGGGCGAGACCTTTCCGCTAAAGGAGGTGGCTGTCCACCGAAACAGCTCACCAGAGCTGCTGAGGACGAGAAACGAGCCCTGCTCTTTACCCACGATTGGTGCTGGGGAGTACCCACCCTCGTTCCCAAACTCTGTTTGGGAACGCACTTGGGCGGCAAA
>Ga0068714_10000667_pt1 | contig 62286 bp, 54 predicted proteins | sample MTBNYHSulfiMetaG_FD_62988 | JGI IMG/M metagenome (GOLD analysis project Ga0068714, IMG submission 62988) | Enrichment culture microbial communities from rom New York Harbor, USA that are MTBE-degrading - MTBE-NYH (New York Harbor Sulfidogenic)... | ecosystem: Environmental > Aquatic > Marine >...
TACGGGGTGGATATAGATTCGCAGGCGGTAGAGGTAACGAAACTTTCGCTATTACTTAAGGTGCTGGAAAATGAGACGCAGGAGAGTTTGAGATTGTTCCACGAGCGGGCGCTGCCGGATTTAGGCAATAATATCAAGTGCGGCAATTCGCTGATTGGACCGGATTTTTATCAGAATCAGCAGTTAAGTCTTTTCGACGATGAGCAGCAGAGAAAGATAAACGCATTTGACTGGAAAAAGGACTTTTCGGAGATTTTCAAAAAAGGTGGATTTGACGCAGTGATAGGCAATCCGCCGTGGGGTGGTGATATTGATGATATAACAACGTATATTAAAGAACATTATCCTTTAAGCACACAGAGCTATCGGGATTCATTCAAGCTCTTCATTGATAAGGGTATAAGTTTAACACGCAAAAAGGGACTTTTCAGCTTCATCGTTCCAAGCGCCTTTATGTTTCAACCTCGTTATATAGATATAAGGAGACTTGTTAGAAAATTCTCAATACTCTCCCTTTGGAATGTGGGCGATAAAGTTTTTGGAAGAAACGTCGCTGCCCCGTGTTGCGTATTTGTAGTTAGTAAAAAGAGCCCCGCATCTAATTGGTTGGTAAGTCTTCTTGATACATGCTTTTTGGACGACAATACCGAAAGAGCAATCACGGTCAAGCAAGTTCAGTGGAGAAAATTGCCACAATCGGTATATGCAAAAACGACAGAGGAAACTTTTGTAACCTATTATCGGGAACTGAGAAATAATGAAGTGCCTTTGGAGCAAATTCTTGACTGCAAGGACTGCGGAATCAAACATCAGCGGGTCGGTGTGGGGATGGAGCAAAAGGGCAAGTCTGATTTGGCGGATAGGATTTATTATGAAGGTCGGAAGAAAGCTTCTGATGACCATAAATTTCTTATTGGTTCTGACCTGAAAAATACAGGATGGTATATGGATTTCTCCGAAGAACGCTATTTACGCGCAGACTACAAGCGTATTCTACGAGAAAACGAGATAGTTTATTTCAATGAGGGTATTTTTAACTTAGAGGAAAAGATAGTATGGCGACAAACCAGTGACCGTATTCGCGCTACCATTATTGGATCACACTGGTTTGGAAACACTTTACAGGCCGGGGTCTTGCACAATTCAGATTATGATCTTAGATATGTGCTGGGGCTGCTAAACTCGAAATTTCTCAATTTTATCTACATCGAAACAGTGAAAGAATCTGGACGTGTTTTCCCACAAGTGAAGATGAGCAAAGTTCGTGCATTACCTTTTAGGACAATAGATTTTTCCAAACCTGAAGAGGTGAAGAAGTACGACAGAATGGTATCGTTGGTAGAGCAGATGTTGGAATTGCATAAGAAGATTTCGAAGATAAAAAATCCTAATGAAAAGACGCGGATACAGCGGCAGATAGATTCGACGGATAGTCAGATAGATAAATTGGTATATGAATTATACGGATTGAGTGAAGACGAGATAAAAATAGTAGAGGGCGAAGAATAAATAAAGTGGAGCAAAGCAATTGAGTATTTTCGTGATTTTTTCGAATCGGTATTTTATTGCAATCTCGTTGTAAGGCACTGTTTGAATGCAAATTTTGGTAAAATAATCTGCGAAAGGTAAACTGTGGATAAGGTTTTAATTCTATCGGTATCCGCCGGCGCCGGTCATGTGCGAGCGGCCCAGGCGATTGAGAAGGCTTTGATTGAATCAAACGCCGCCCGGCAATTAAAAAACGTCGATACCCTGGAATATACCAATGCGATATTTCGCAAGCTCTATTCCAAGGCATACGTGGAGATGGTAAACAAGATACCGGAACTTTTCGGCTGGTTTTACGAATATTTCGACAAACCCGGGCAAAAGGAACGACGCCGACTGGCTTTCGACAAGCTCAACACCGGGCCGTTTGTCAAAATGCTCGAGGAATATCAGCCGGACATCGCGATATGCACCCATTTCCTGCCGGCGGAGATCATCTCCTGGCTGAAGGGGAAGAACCGCATCAATACGCGGCAGGCGATAGTTATTACCGACTTTGATCTACACGCCTTCTGGCTGTGCCGGCACTACGAGCATTATTTCGTCGCCCTGGAAGAGACTAAAGTTCATCTGGAGCAGTTAGGCGTTCCAGCGGATAAGATTAGTATAACCGGCATTCCCATTGATCCGGTCTTCGCCCGGAACAAGGACAAGAAGAAAACCCGTGAACAATATAATCTTAATGTGGAGCTGCCCACTATTTTAGTCTCCGCCGGCGGATTAGGGGTAGGACCGGTGGAAAAAATGGTTCAAACCCTGACGCAGATGCGCAAGGAGGTCCAGATTATCGTTATCTGCGGCAGGAATGAGGAACTGAAGCAGCGTGTGGATACTCTGGTGCAGGATATGCCTGCCGAGCAACCGGCCCGTTTTATAGCGATTGGATATACTACGGAGATGGACGGCTACATGTCCGCTGCTGATTTAATCCTGGGCAAAACGGGGGGTCTTACGACCTCGGAAGCCCTGGCCAAAGGATTAGGTTTTGTCATTGTGGATCCAATTCCCGGCCAAGAGCAGCGTAACGCGGATCACCTTCTCGAAGAAGGGGTGGCCATTAAGTGCAACAACTGGCCGGTGTTGGCTTACAAGATTGATAAATTGCTCGATAATCCGCCGCGTCTAGCGGAGATGCAGCTTAAGGCCCGCGATTTAGCCAAACCCCAGGCGGCCCATAATATTGTAGAAAAGTTGATGGGGCTTTGATGGCGGCCATGGGTGGTTGAAGCTAGTAAAATGAGGTGTTTAGATAATATTCCGGCAATTAGAGGCGACGGGCGGCACAAAAGTCATTCTAACAGTTATGCGGAGCTTATAAGTGATATGAGAAGAATAGGGGCAAGAGGCTAAAAAGACCGGTATATTGAGTTAAGTATGTACCAATCAACGAGTTAAGCCACAAAGATTCGGCAGTAAGAATTTTTCGGACATAACGCTTTTTCCGATAAGGTATTACAAGCAATTTTTTAATATTACCTCAAAAATATCTAAAATTTTCCTGATTTTTATTGACGGTTAGGGCAGGGGTCGATATTTACTGCGCAATGGCGAGCATGGTATAGAGCAGAATTCTCACCCATGCGTTTTATAGCATCTTTCTCACAGTCATTTTTATTCTGTTCTAAGCAGTTTTCATAAGCAGCAAGTCAAAAGAAGATATCTAGAACGTTCCACCTGACGAGAGAGGGATGGTCCTTCTCCGGGCCGGATTTTTATTGGGTAAGAATATCAATGCTATCTGAGCAACAACATGGGGCAAGCGAGAACCAAATAAAAATCATTCTCGCAATTGGCTTGGCATTATGTACCTTTTTGTTGAATTATATGCTCGAACGGCATCTTGATAGTTTAAAAGTGCTCGACGAAAATAATGTTCTGTTCGATTCTGATCCCACCCGAATGGCTTTTAGCCACGGTTGGGACAGACGGAATCTTATCCACCCCAATTTCTCGAACTTTTTTAATCCGCCGGTCAGAATCCTGGCGAAAATCATTGCTATCAGCGGAGTTACCAAACTTCCTGAGTGGGAAATTCGTCGGTTCGTTGGGCTAATTGTCGTGCCACTTTTCTCAGGAATAAAAGTGTTATTAATATTTATTTTTTTCTATCGGATAGGTTTTTCGATATTTCAAGTTTTCTTAATTACCATTTTAAGTATGGTCTCGTTCAGTCAGGTGATTTTCGGCAGTATTCCGGAACATTTCGCATTAAGCGGTTTTTTTATTTTTGTTATTTATTTTCTTATCACGGACCTGGTGAAAAATGGCGGCAAAATTCGAAAGTCGGCCTGGTTGACGGCGGGTGTTTTAATGGGGGGGATTACCGTAACTAATCTCATAATTTTCGGATTACTCCTATTTATTCCTCTGCTTTTCGTCAAGCGGGAGGTTGTGAAACCTTTCTACTACACCGGCGTTATGCTTCTTTCAGTCGTTACCATTAATTTCATTATCGCTTTTACTATGATCAGGGTTTTTGACCTGGATTTTCGAGCGGTGCCCTCATTCGTGGAATCGTTCATAAGGAGAGATCCTATGATAAAATTAGCCCAAGCGCCTAGTGCCGTTGCCAATACCATTGCTCCAACAAGGTTGAATATGACAGCCAAACCTTCCCGATATATCAAGCCGGATAATATAGAGAACGTCAGCAATATAAATAGTGAAAGATACACGTATATGTTGACACTTGAAGGTACGCCGGGAATAAGGTCGGTTAAAAACGCACTTGGCCTGGTGACAATTCTTTTGGTGATTGCTGGAACTATCAGAGGTCTTTTTGCCGGTATTCTTTTTCGCGTACTTACCGTATCGTCTGTTATAGTTATCGCATTCAACTTAGTTTTACACGCTATCTGGGGCTCGGAATATTTTTTATATTCTCAACATTGGCTATTTTCCACGCTTATCCTTCTTTGCGGTGTTATGCTTTTCGAGGGGCGTTTTCGCTATATAGGAAATCTGTTTTTTTCTATGTTCGTCGTATGGGTGAGCTTTAATAACTGTGTCCGATTATGTGAAATGTTATCATTACTCCAGGGGCAAGGAAAGGTATATTAGGGACAATAAGAACTTGTCACAGCCTGCGGCGGAGACAGGTGAGCAGGTGAAAAGTAGTACAGAAGTAAATGTCCGGTTATTAACTTATTACTCCCCTGATATATTCTTTGGTCATTTCCTGCTGGGGATTTTCGAAAATTTCCTTAGCCGGCCCGTGTTCGACTAATTCGCCCAGGTAGAGAAAAGCGACGTGATCAGCGAGGCGTTTAGCCTGACGCAGGATATGGGTGACAATGATAATGGTATATTTCTCCTTGAGCTTCAGAAAGCTTTCCTCGATCCGCCGGCTCGATTTCGGGTCAAGGGCGGAAGTGGGTTCATCAGCCAGGATAACCCCCGGCTCGACGGCCAAGCCGCGGGCCAGACACAGTCGCTGCTGCTGACCAACGGAAATCCCGGAGGCAGGAGTATGCAGCCGGTCCTTTACCTCATCCCACAGGCTCGCCTCCTTAAGATAATGCTCAACTATTCGGTTCAGCTCCTTTTTGTTTTTTGTCCCGTGGATTCTGGGGCCGTAAGCAACATTATCATAAATTGACATCGGCAGCGGCGAAGGGGTCTGGGAAAGCAGGCCCATTTTCTTTCTAATGTGAGTGACCTCCACCTGGGGGTCAAAGATGTTTTCCCCATCAACCAGCACCCTGCCGGAAACCTTGATCCCCTCTACCGCGTCTATCAGACGGTTAAATGATTTTAACAAGGTGGATTTACCACAGCCGGAGGGACCGAGAATGACGATTATCTGTTTGTCCGGGATATCAAAGGTTATGTTTTTTAAGGCATGCTGGCGGCCATAAAAAACATTGAGATTTTGCACGCTGATGTGGGTACGGGCTTCCATGGTCCGCTCCTATTTCACTATGTGTTTGGTAAACCTTCGGGTTAGAATTCGGGCAGCTATGCTGATTATTAAAATCAGCCCGGTAAGTATCAGGGCCGAAGCATACGCCCGATCCTGCACCTGGGGAAAAGGGGTTCCCAATTGAAAGAAAATGGCCAGCGGCAACGTAGCCGCCGGACGAAACAGGGAGTACGGAATCGAATCGGTAAAACCAGCGGTAAAGATTACGGAGGCGGCATCGCCAATGCCTCTGCCGAAGGCGATCAAAACGGCGGTCAATATCCCCGGCAGGGCTTGTCTGGCTACTACCCGCAGGGCAGTCTCAAATCTGGTCGCTCCTAACGCATACGACGCCTCCAGGAGTTTTTCCGGTATCATTCTTATAACCTCATCCATGGCCCGGATCATGATAGGCAATATCAATAGTGCGACGGCAATAATACCCCCCAAAAGCGAGGCCCGCAGCCCCAGGAACAGCATGATAGTAAAGCCAAAGGCGCCATAGACTATGGAGGGCACGCCCCACAAAACATCGAGAGCAAATCGCGTAAGAGCCGACAGGTATGATCCTTTCTTCAAGTACACATTGAGATACAGGGCCACCGGAAGGCTAACCAACAGAGCCAGGAAGGTCGCTCCGCCAGCCAGGTAAAGGGAGCCGATAATAGCATTTAATATCCCCCCTTCCCTGCCGAGGTAGTATCCGCCCTGGGGGGTTTGGGTAATCATGGCCCAGTTCAGGGCCGGCAAACCCTTGATAATCACCGTGGCTAATATCAGCACCAAACTGGAAAGAATCACCAGGGTTGAGGCAATCATCAGGCCCTTAAAGAAAGTTTCTTCCGCATTTCTTCGGTCCACTTTACTGGATGCTCCTTTCGACTTTGATAAGAACGACGCGGGCCAGGATATTGAACATCAGCACTACCACCAGCAACACCAGGCAGGCCAGCAGAATGGCTGAATCATACAAAGGAACGGAAAGCATTTCTCCATAGTTATTGGCAATCAGGGCCGGTAAGGGATAGGCGGGCTGGAGCACCGAGGAGGGGACCTTGGCGACGTTTCCCGCCACCATCAGCACCGCCATGGTCTCACCGAAGGCCCGCGACAAGCCCAAAACCACCGCGGCAATAACACCCGGCATGGCCTTCCGCATAACTACATGCTTTATGGTTTGCCACTTGGTCGCCCCCAAAGACAAAGAGGCTTCTCTGATACCATAAGGCACGCAGTGGAGCACCTCCAGAGAGACATGAATAATGATGGGGAAAACCATGATCGCCAGAACTATACCTGCGGCCAGCACGCAGTATCCCGTACCGGACGAACCGCCAAAAAACGGCGCGACATAGTTTTTGATTAGCGGCACAATAACCAATATCCCCCACACTCCATAAACCACCGATGGAATACCGGCCAGCAAGTCGATGAGAGGCTTGGCCCACTGCCGGACATAATTCGGGGCATACTCGGAAAGGTAAATAGCCGCCAAAAGACAAAGCGGGACCGCGATGATAACCGACAAGGCGGTTACCCAAAGGGACCCCATAATAAAGGGCCAGAACCCAAACTCGCCCCGCAAAGGATGCCAGGAAGTGGAAAACAACAATTCCGACAGCGGCTTAAGTGCCAAGATGGGCCGGGCGCGATGATATAAACCCACAGCTATGAAAAATACCAGCAGGCCGGAGAAAAGCGTCAGAACAAACATTATCTTGCCGGCAATTTTATCTTTTAACAGCCTTTTGTTCCGCATACCTCGTTATTCTTTTCCTTTACCGAGTGATAAACCCGCTAAACTACGTCTTGTCGCGTAATTAATCACGTTTTACGTTCATTCCTCTTTGAGTTTTGCCAATTCTTCCTGGATTTTTTCCGCGGTAAGATTTATATAGCCGGCTTCCGGTACATACTGCTGGCCGTCGGTCAGGACCCATTTAACAAACTCTCTGACAATCTTTTTTCTGGGATTACCTTGAGATACAAAATGCAGCAGGCGGGCCGGCGGTGAAGGATATTGTCCTTTGGATATAGCCTCGACAATCCTATCCCGGCTGCCATAAAAATCCTCCTCTGGGTCTATCCGGCCGTTCCCGTTCAAATCGATGGGCAATACCCTTAACCCGGCCACCGGCTTCTTTGTTTCGGCATCGTAGGCATAATTGATATTGTTAAAACCGATGCCCCGCACGTCCTGCTTTACCGCCTGGGCCAATCCCGGGTCTCCATATACCCCCACGCCGAGAAGATCTTCCTGTTTTGCCCCCAGGAACTTAGCCCAGGTCTCGGCTGCCCCACAGGCATCCGACCGGGTATAAACACTGATTTGCTGACTGACATCCCGGCCGACAACCTCGCCCCAGCTCTTGATCTTGCCCGTTATCCAGATATCGAGGAAGATTTCCCTTTTTATACCCTGGGAAAGTAATTCAGGCAAAACGGGATTGTTCGCATTCGCTGTCGGCACCACCGCATCCTTGACCACGGAAAACCAATAGGCGCCCTTTTTAATTTCCTCCGGAAAAATATCTCGTGAAACCATACCCAGATCAACAGCTTCAGCCAGACAGTCAACCATCCCTTTGCCCGCCCCGCCGGCGGCAATGTCTATTTTGACCCAGGGATGAATTTTCTGGAATTCCTCGGCCCATTTCACCGCCATGGGATAAAGCGCCCAGGCTCCCGATATGGTTATCGTGCCCTGCAATTCGTCAGCCGGCAATGGTTCGGCGGGCTTTTTTTCACATCCCACCATAAATAGAAGACCGACCGCCAACATTTTGCACCATATCTTTCTCATCTTAGTCCCTTTCTCACCTCGCTAAACTAAATCCGCCAGAGTCAGCGTTTCCAATCTTTGGGCAATGTAGTCTCTTATCTGTTTAAAGACCTTCATGAGCTTTTTTTCCTTTTCTAGCGGCGTATGGGAAAAAAAATACCTGCTGGCAGACTCGGTAGGTGCCAACGCCCCATCCATCAGCCGGACAATTTCCGCTACGGTGATTTCCGCGGCGGGTTTGGCCAGGGTATATCCCCCCTCGGCGCCGCGACGGGTCTTGAGGTAATGATTCTGCTTCAAAATCAAGAACAACTGTTCCAGGTATTTCCTGGGAATGTCGTGCTGCGTGCAAATCTCCTCAATTTTCACAAAATTCTTGTTCTTCTGGCGAGCCAGGTGGATCAAGCCTAAAATGCAATATTCGCTTCTGGTGGTAAGTTTCATCTTTTCGTCCGCTAACTGCGCTTCATCTCTAGTTTGTCTAGTATAATAATAGAGAATAATTGCCCGTTTGTCAAGAAAAATTCTGGCTGACAAAGATTTTCCGGAGATATTTTCAGGCTTACTGCCCTCACTTTCGATCCAGACCGACCAACTCTCTAAAACATTAAAATTATAACAACTTGATATGATACGAGTTGCAACCGCGCCCGGGGGGACTCGAACCTCCGACCTACGGTTTAGGAAACCGTCGCTCTATCCTGGCTGAGCTACGAGCGCAAATTATTATATATTAATACTACAACGCAAATAACCTTTGTAATGATGCCCCCTTACTTTACATCCGACAGGCCGATATTGCAAGAAAGTTAACAGTAAGCTCTACTATTTTGGTACTATTACCCCCCTTCCCCTTTTATTTAGCCTATAAATATTAGCTCCCTGCACTCAGGGGGTTTCTTTCTGCCAATTCTCCGCCAAGGCGGCGAAATCCAGTAAATTAACGATACCGTCGCCCGCGGGTGGAGGCGCAATATCAGCGGAAGGATTACCAGGAGCTTGCAGCCATTGACCAGCTAACATTATCAGATCCTCCAAGTCAACCCTGCCCTCACCCGTGATGTCGCCCGGAATGTCACTGGTAGTATCGCCCGTGGTATCCGGGCAAAACATTGCCGAGCTTTGCCGACGCGTTGACGCACTTGCGCCGGATATTGTGGCAGGAAAAAATAAATCGATGTTCGGAAATCGTATCGTACATGATATAAATTACGAGTTCTTGATCGAATCCTTGGCGTCAGCCGCTTAACAGCTTTTTTAAGTGCGAAAGTTCACTAATCGAAAGAAGAGAGAAACTGGGAATACAAACTATGCCTAAGCGGGGGAACTATAATACATCTACTCGACTTTTTCTGTGTATAATTCAAACAAAGTTACCTTCGGATTCGAAGTCCGCAAATAGTGTTGTAATATCTTGTCATATAATAAGATATAACCCGTTTATGGGCGAAAACGAGGATTACATGTAGTTTACAGATTTGATTATCGCAGGATCAAATGCAGCTTTTTGCCCTAGGGATTAACCTCTTGCCAGGTGCCACGGATGGGAACAAGATAACTCTCGCAGAAACATTGCGGAGGATTAAGTACTATATTGGGATCGGTAGAGCAAGAAGCGTTACTTTTCACTTCCACAGCACCCGTCGCCATAACCATCCCTTGAATATCACAGATATTATCGAGCACCAGTGCCCCATTGGAATAAACCACACCGGAAATAACACTGGGTAAAACATTGTTAAGTTGTCCATAGCCCGGTTCACCGGGAAGATTCAAATCAATACCAATTTTCGATTCGTCAAGGTTGCTAGAAGATTTTATTGTTAAAGTGCCGTCGATGATTAACACGGGGTAATCATTTCGGGCAGGCTGACCTGCAAATGCTGATTCTATGTCACTGTCGCTTTTGGGTTTTAACAGAAGCAGTGTCCCGACTATACGACAATCCTTAATGACTATTTTTTGATTATTACAATTTATCATATATAACCCATCAGGGTTAGTCGTGCCAAAAGGATTGGAAGTAGGACTTAATAGTATTTTTTCAATTATTGGCTGGTAGGCAATGGTTGTAGCATGAGATTGATAATAAGTAATAATCCGCTGGTTATCGGGAAAAGTTTTGGGTTCGCTGCCAGGCAAAATATCCCCGCTGATGTTGGTTGTTTCTTTTATAATTCCCACCGCTTCTACATCCCCGAAGACCCAGGTATCAGCTCCGGTCTTGGAGAAATCGGCATTGGTGGTAACATCGCCGTTAATACGGGCATGATTACTGAGAGTAATATTACCACCCGCTACTACAGCATAACGCAGCAGATCAGCGGAGGGATTCGCTGCTGTAACTTGGATAATTCGATTAATCCCATTTAAAGAAGCACTACCGGTTAAAATAACCGGATCAATATTATTGTTCTGGATGTCGCCATCAACGGGGTCGATGCCGGTTACGGAGTAGGTAGCCTGATCAACGGCAATATTATCCAGCCATTTGCCATTGGATAATAGATTCCGCCAAAGAGGTTCGACGCTGGTAAAGTGAAGGGCATGGCGGATACCCAATTCAGCGTAAATATAAGCGCGGTCTATCTGGGCGTTGGTCCTGCTGCTTCGCCGATACTGTAAAATCAGGCATGCCAAACCCAGTACCAGGCAGGTCATAATAATTGCAGAAGCCAACGTAAGATAATATATAGTGCCTTTATGCTTGCTTGTATTTTTATTCATTTTTCATTGTTGCGCTGCTATTTTTTCGGGTAACGTCATTGTAAGTCGATCTTTATGTTATTAATATCTACGTTTACTCAGGTTCGCACTATAATTGATCAGGAACCTTGGCAATAACATATTTATGTTGAGCTAGTATTCGATTGTCCTGGCTTATGGTAATGGTAATTTCTTTAAATCCTTCGTCGCCGGCAGCGGGTTGGGTGAAATCATCCGCGCAAACATAACGAACAGCAACTGAACGAGTAACATTGGCAAATTGGTCCAACGAAGTTCCGTCTCGCTCCTGGGGCGGGCAGGCTGACCAGTTGTGATAATCATCAATGTCATCATAATTACTTCGATCGGAACCTTGTTCATCCACACCATGGCCGAATTCCGCATCGTTCACCGGGTCCTGATAGGGAAGCTCTTTTATTTCCTTGATCATCTCCAGTGCCAATGTTTCCGCGAAATCCTGTCTGAAGGTGTGATAGCGCGACATGCCCAGATTACCGAAAAGCCGTAATGCCGATACCATTAATATACTTAGGATTACCGTCGAAAGCAGCACTTCAACATAGGAGAAGCCACGGCAACTGCTGCCACGGAGGTATAAATTACCGAATTTAGGCGCATTATTTAACCTGCTCAACGTGACCTCCGTCACCTATTTTGATGGTAATTTTATGCCGGCCGGCGCTTAAATCGATATAGCCGCTCGGCGAGGCTCTGCCGTTGGCATCGAAAGTAACCTGGTTTTTGCCCTGTATCCGACATGCAATACCCTCAACTTGATAAGGCGGTTCGGACAGACATACTGAAATATCCCCAGGAGAGAATGACTCTGGGACCTGCAGCGCACTATAGGTATTATTAATAATGTCTATTTGCAGGGTACGATCCTGCTGATCCTTGAGAGCCTGATTACGGACAAGATAAAGATCGGAAATCAAACGATCTGCCGCACCTTGCAGTTGCGATAAACATAAGGAACTGCGAAAGGAAAGAGCCGCTGTCGAAGCTATAATTGCCATAATACTGATGACCATAATCAGTTCGATGAGGGTAAAACCGGCTTGCCCAATGCTTTTTTCAACTTCACTTTTCATTGTCGCTTCTCACAGCGCTCTGGGTTGATTCAATAAGTAAATATATTTACGAACATTACTGCTTTCGTTCGCTGGGGATGCAATAATTATGGTAAGACCACGAATATAGTTGACGCCCTTCCTGGAGATTAGATCATATTCCATAGTAAAGTTTGCTACTTGATCGAGTATTACTATGGGGTTAATACCATTACATGAACGATAAAGATTGCCGGTCTCGCTATTCCAATAAATTGAGATAACATCACCAGGATTTTCACTAGTGGTAAATTCTATTCGAGAACTAGCCGCCAATTGAACATCACTAGCCCAGCGCAGATCATCGTTAATAATTTTAAGACCGTCATTTATTTTTTGCATTTCGGCGAGAGAATTTCTTACCATCCCGGTCCGATACCTGCTTTGATACATGGCAAGGCTTACGGCCACAGATATCACCGAGATCAAAGCGATGCTCACCATCAGCTCAGCCAGGGAAAAACCGGCGCGCCTTACAAAATTTAGTTTAAAATGCTTATAGTCCATTGGTTTAATATACGTAAAAACAGGTCCCGGAACACACTGAGTCAGCCGTCCCGAGACCTGATTTGTTGCTGTAAGATTAACCTCTTGCCGAATAATTATCAAATGGGCCCAAAGCCTATTCGATAGTTTTTATCAATATTGATTGTATGGTACACCGTCGTTGCCAACATCAGTATCCGGCAGACTTGCTATAATCTGTCCCGTAGTTGGATTATAAATCCAACCAGCGGCAGCATCAGCGTCGCTACCCGTCAAAGGCGCGGCCTTTGCGATTATCTTTACTGCGGTACTGCCCGCGTTCGTTCCCACGGGTAAGGCGGGAAAATCACCACGAATGTAGGGACCAAACGGGAAAGCAGCATCCTTATCGGCTGAGACTTCACCGGTTATTTTGGTGTACTTGGTCAACTGATTAGTAAAGGCTTCGGGACTACCTGCCGCACCAAAGCTGCCACCGGCATCATTTACGCCGGGAAAAGCACAATTATGCTCACCATAATACCAGTCGATAGAATTACGCACGGTAGCCAAGTTGGCTCGCAAGGCTGATTCACCGGCATTTCTACTGCCGGAACTGATGCGTGGTATCGCGATAGCGGCAATAATGCCCAGAATAACAACGACAATCACCAGTTCGACCATACTGAAGCCGGCTCGTTTGCTTTTAGGATAGAGCATAATTCATCTCCTTTGATTAAAGTAAGATATCCATTGATAATATTTTTACATTCTTAAGTCATTATACCTATCGGAAATTAAACATCTGCTCTTAATTCTAATGTTTCGCATGTAATTTAGTTTCATACAAGTTGCATAATTATCAGTTTAAAATTTTCTTTTCGTCCCATAACAAGGTAATGCATTGAGAATCTGCCTGCAATACAATAGATTCGGGATTTATCTTCACCAGCCGATATGGTCCAATATGCTGCCCGAGAAACACCACTTCGCCGTTAATGAGCACACAACTATTTTTATTTCCAATTAATATACCCGATAATTTAAGTCCTAAGTCAATTAAATCCTTCTGGGACTGTTCTGCTTTTTGTGATTTCTTACTGACCAATCTGTTAAACTCATCAGTAGCCATAAAAAGATTGCGTGTTTCGCCGGGTTTTGTCTTATCTATTTGTGTCGCAAACGGAGGATGGAGAAATTCTTGTGATCCGCTGATAGGTTTAACCGCAGATTTTAATGAGGATTCGAGATTTTCTTCAAAAGCAGAATCTCTCAAAGTTACATCCCGTTTGGGTGCCGGTTGAACCTGGGCGGAGGTGGACTGCGGCTCAGTTGCTGATGGGCGATGGGAAGTCTTATCCCAAATCAGCACCAGCAGGAAAATAAACAGAACCACAATATATATTTTACGCGAAGTACTCATAATCCAGCTGATTGTATATATCCTCTTATGTTGGCGAAAATATATCGAGATTTACGGCTATTTTGCACATTGCTTCAGAAGTATTATTGGAATTATTAATCGTAAAAGTATCAATCCGAACAAATTTCAACTCTTCCATAATACGGGCAAGAAAATTGTGATAATCGGGATAACCGCCCAATAAAGTTATCGTTAAACCGGTTTTACGATAATGTTCACCGATCGTGTCAGATCCTGGAGTGACCTGGTCAAGACGTAAATTACAATCCTGACTAAACTGGCTGATGCGGCGAATAACCTCCTCTAGGCCGGGGTTGTCTTTAAGAGGATCCGCAGTCTGACTTAACTTGGCGGCTAAATTTTTCTGGTATAAATCTATTTTCCGGAGATTGGCCAGTTCCTGTTGAGCGGCATCCTTTTTCTGAAGATAATTCTGCTGCTCTTGTTGCAAAGTATCGAGCTTCTTTTCAATTGGCTGTATAAGCAATAGCCAGTTCAAAGCGCATATACCAATAACTAGTCCCAGGCTATAAAGGTCGATATCAAAAATTTTGGGTTTGTTGCATATCAGCATAATCAACTCCAAGCAATGATTCCGCAGGAATAAGGATACCTTCAATTTCGAAATCAACGATGCCACCCGGCTCGGAAGATTCGCGGCGAGAGTGGATCAATTTGACACTAGCAAACATTTTGGAGGTACGTAATGATGTTAAATAATCCGCTACTGCCTTATGATTGAGAGCCCACCCCTTTAAAAACAGCATTGTATCATTATTAACTTTTTTATTAGCACTCATAGCATCAGGCTTGTCAGAGTTAAGGATAAACATTTTTGCGCTTTTGGGTAAACTATCCGGCCGGCTGGGATTGGTGCTGGCTGATGATGCGGCAGATTCCGGGTGGGAAAATTTCATCTCCTCCAAATAAACCAGCTCCGGACTGTATTGGGCAAGGTAATCGGTTATTCTGACATAATTGCAGTAACTACCTAATTGATCCAGTACGACAATGCGTTTTCGCCAGCGTTCCAATTGACTTTTCATCTGCTGAAGTTCCTGCACACGGTTGGAAATATTCTGGTATTGTTCTTTGGTGCTACAAAAAGCAGCATTTTCCCGAATCAAGGTCAGGTATTTGATGGTGGTCCAGCTAATAGCCATGCCGGTAATAAAAAGAACGATTATTGCCCAGCGGTGAAATCGCTTTTGTTGCAACAAGCCGGTCTTGAGCTTTTCGGGAGTTAGATCAACCGCAATCATTTATTCCTGACCTCCTTTCAGCATGGCCAGACCCAATGCGGTTGCCCAGGTACCGGATTGGGCGCGGGATGCCGGCAGATATTCTAAAATTTCAGCGAGTAAAGGATGGGAAATAATCTTTACCGGCATGCCGAACTGCTCCGTAAGCAATCGATCCAGATTTTTAGTGTGACTGGCTGAACCGCACAGCAGTATCCTATCGAGCTGGGCTCCCTGCTGCTCCGCTACCACATAATTAAGAGAACGGATTAACCATTCCACATAATCGGCAAGATCAGACTGCAGGGCAGTATAAATAGTCTTGGCGATCTCATTATCCTGGCCTACCGCGGCTGTTAATGAAACGGCGAGGTTTGAAACCCCGTTATCAGTATTGCCAAAACGTAGTTTGCGGGCCTGGCAATCAAGACCATAAGTTAATTTTAATGTTTCCGCATGTTCATAGTTGATTAACAATCTTTGACTGAGAATATCTGTTAATTCACGGCCTCCGATCGAAAAACGCCGGCAAAAAACCGGGCCATTCTGATTACTAACTATCAGGGTACTGCCGCGATAGCCTATATCCAGTATGGCCACTAGAGAGTCGATGCCGGTTTTAGAGTCAGCCACAGCTTTATCCTGTGATAGACTTGCTTTAGCTGTTTTCTTCTGCTCCTGATCTGTGTATCTTGCTATCCTGGTTAAAGTACACGCAAGAGCGTCCACTGCTACGCAACGCAGACCCGCCGCCCGAACCATCTCGATCCGCTTTCTTATCCATTCATCCTCCGCAATAATAGCAATAATGGTAATCTTGCCTTGTTTGATATCATGGTTGCTGATGAAATAATCAAATACTGCCTGATTCGCTGGAAAAGGAAAATGAGTATCCATCTTTAACTTCACGGCGCCAAGTACCGCCTCTCGCGGCAGTCCCTCGGGGCCGGATGGCAGAGTAATAGGACGCATATACATCCTGTCCGCCGGACAATGCAATATTACATCACGACCTACGAATCCTCCCTGAGACATAAGATTTTGCAGCCGATTGATGATTAGTGAGTCGTCAAATTCAAAGTCTTTGCTGGATGTACTTGTTATATTTTTTCCCCTTAAGCCGAGTTCAAGAGCGGCATGTACGTGCAGAGAATTGTTACGGCTAAACAACTGCACCGCGCGAATGGCTGAATTTGCTATATCCAGCCCTACCGGTAGATATTTATTTTTCATCCATTCAGAAAACTTCATAATATATACCGCAATTTTTTCAGTTTCAGAAAACCTATACTTCGGATATCCTCTGACTCAACCGGAGATCCGCGAAAGATCAAACATCGGCAACACCAGCGAAATAGCTGTCGTACCAATAACTATCCCCATAAAAATAAGGATTAACGGTTCCATAATGCTGGTTAAAGTACTTATTTTGGTCTCGTTTTGGTCGTCAAGATAATCAGCCAGCATAGTCATAATCTTGCCCACCTGACCGTTCTCTTCCCCCGTATGTATCATTTGAGCGATGCTGGCGGGTATAATCTTACTTTGGAGCATAACTTCATTCATGGATCGACCATTCAAAACATTTTCATGAATCCGATTTAAAAGCTCCGCATAGAGATAATTTTTGGTCGACTTTGCGGTTAGCTCCAAAGACCGTAATAATGGCACATTAGATTCGATCAAAAGGCTAAGCAACCGGAATACTCTGGCATTAATTACCGCAACAATCAGCGGGCCGAAGATAGGTAATTTCAGCTTATTGCCCGCAACAAAACGCCTGCCGTGCTTACTTCGCAGCCAATAAATAATTGCCGTTATAATCGATATAACGGCTATAATAGCAATAATACTATGTTGCCGCAGGATACGGGAAAGTGCTAAAAGTCCCTTGGTTGATTCCGGCAATTTGACCTTCATTTCGGCAAAAATCGCTTCAAAACGCGGCAAAACAAAAAATACCAAAACCCCCAGAACCGCGGTAGTTATTACGGTCAATAGCATCGGATATATCATAGCGGAAATTATTTTGTTGTGGATGCGATCCGCCTGGCGGGAAAGTTCCGCCAATCGACTTAGAATTTCCGCCAGATTACCGGAAGCTTCACCCGCAGAGATCATACTGCTATATACAGGATCAAACACCTGCGGATGCATTTCCACCGCGCTGGCTAAGGTATCTCCTTCTTCCACGTGTTGTCTTAACTGCGAAACCAGTATCCGCCAGTGGGGACAGGTAATTTGCCGCTCGATGGCCTCCAAAGAAGCTGCCACCGGCGTACCGGTCTCCAGGAGAATAGCTAACTGCGAGGTAAAAAAGGGCAGCTCTCGCTTGGAAGCTCGTTTCGGGTTGACATGTGACGATCTGCCCAACCCCTGCAACAGTCCCTTTAATCTTTTAGATATGACTTTGGTTTTGTCTTTGTTTTCGGCAATGCTTACCGGTGTTAAGCCGCGCCTCGATAGCTCAGCACAAGCTTGGGTTACATCATCAACCACAAGACTATCAGACATTATAGTCCCCGCACGATCCAATGCTGTATATTGAATAATCATAATATTACGTCAATTTATCCGTAACCGGCTCATTAGAATTTTGTCCTTCCGTGGTTTCTTCTATGAAACATACTCGCAGCATCTCATCCATACTGGTTATGCCCTGTTCAACATAGCGCATCGATTCTTCCTTGAGGTCACGCCAGTTGCTGTTTGATCTTAGTATACTTTTGATTTGCGATGCCGTAGGGCGGGTTAATATCATATTTCGCAATTGTGGTGTCATCTCCAATACCTCGCACACGGCTCGTCGGCCCTTGAAACCGCTGTCGTGGCAAAGCTGACATCCCTCACCACGATGAAAAGCCCGATTTTTCGGTCCCTGCCAATCAATATCTCTTAGTACCGACTCTTCCGGAAAATAAGTGGTCTTACACTTGGGACAGATAGTGCGCACCAGACGCTGAGCCACTATCCCCACCAGACAGGAAGCCATCAAGTATGGCTCGATCCCCATGTTTATCAATCGAATAACCGCTCCAGGGCTGTCGTTAGTATGAAGCGTGCTTAAAACAAGGTGTCCGGTCAACGCTGCCTGTATCGAAACCTTGGCTGTCTCCTCATCGCGAATCTCACCCACCATAATAATGTCAGGGTCTTGCCGCAGAACCGATCGTAAAGTCCGCGCAAAGGTCAATCCCACCACTTCATGCACCTGAATCTGGTTAATTAGTTCAAGCTGATATTCCACGGGATCTTCGATGGTAATAATATTTTTTTCCTTGCAGCGGAGCAGATCGAGGGCCGAATACAAGGTAGTCGTTTTGCCGCTTCCGGTGGGACCCGTGACGAGAAACAATCCGTGCGGTTTAGTGAGCATCCGCTTAAGTGACAATACCATTTGATGTTCGTAACCCAGCTTATCAAAGCGCAGCTCAAGATTGTTTTTATCCAGCACCCGCATCACAATCTTTTCACCCAGAATAGTCGGCATTGATGATATCCGCAGATCGATTTCTCTTCCCTCCACAATTATGTGGATGCGCCCTTCCTGAGGGACGCGCCTTTCCGCTATGTCCATCCGCGCGATAACCTTCACCCGAGAGATAATCGCAGCGTGCCATTCTTTAGGCGGCGCCATTAAATCCTGCAACATTCCATCGATGCGATAGCGAATGTGAACACAATGTTTGTCCGGTTCGATGTGAATATCAGATGCCCCTTCCTTCACCGCCTTCAAAATACTCATATTTACCAGATTAACCACAGGGCTGCCATCCGTCATTTCCGATAGATCAATTACGGCATCGTCATCGATGGCTTCTTTTTCCACTACCTGGACCTTGGCCTGCTCAAGGCTGGCGACGAAGGAATCAATTTTCACGTTTTGCGAATAATATTTTTTTATAAACTCCTTAATGTTAGCTTCCAGAGCAATTACCGGCTGAATCCGCATGCCGGTAGCTCTCTCCAGATCATCCACTACCAGCAAAGCCTGGGGTTCCGCCATGGCCACGGTGAGGGTATCCTCAACCTTGAACATGGGCATAATCGTGTGTTGCTCAGCAACTTCTTTTTCGATTACATCCACTATTAAAGGATCGACCAGTCCCGGCTGCAATCGTACTGAAGGCAATCCCAGTCGTTTGGATAAAACCTCCAGAACCACCTCTTCATCAATCATGCGCTCAGCGACCAGTAATTCCCCCAATTTCTTTTTGCTGGTCTTCTGCCGAAGCAGAGTGGCATTCAACTGCTCTTCGGTGAGATGACCCTCGTCGATCAGCATCTGGCCTAGCTTCAGCGCCTTCGACAGTAATTTCATAGAAAACTCCTCACCGCAGAAGTTGTATCAGTATATATCTCGTAATTACGGGACTGTTTTGTCAAATCGAAAATCTTTCGGGTTATTTCATTAATAGCGCACAACTTCAGTTTTAAGCCGTGCTCACTTAACTGATGGCGGAAACGGTTTAAAAGTTCCAGCCCGGCACTATCGATAAATGTGACTTCCTTCAGGTTGATGACTATACGCTGCGTCCAGTTCTTGTAGAAGGCAAGCAACTCCTTTTCCATCTCCTCCAAATCACCGGCAATGATCGGCCCCAGGGGTTTTAGAACCGTAACCGCACCTTCATTGCTGACTACTACTTCCATAATTAATTAATCCTTGCTTCTGTTTTTTCCAACACTATCTGATATATTTGAGTTTGTTTATTCGAGGCCCGGCTGAATAACCGCCGATAGATTGCATTGAGCATTTTTTCCATGTTTCCATGGTATTGCCGATTATCTGCCCCCGACCATCGCAGCTCTATGGCCATAATATTTAAATTCTTAATGGCTTTATCCTGCAGCATTTCATCACCAAGCTTGGCCATAATTGACTGCATAATCGCTTGTGTGATAAACTCGTCGCTACGCGGCAGCAGCAAGGCAAATACGTCGTCTGCCATTTTCCCCAGGAGAAATTCCCGGTTTTGTTCGGCAAGAAGTCTCCTAAAAGCCCGTCCCAAAATACCGGAAAGAATACGCCATTGTCGGGAATTATCCGTAAATATGCTGCGAAAGCCGTGTATCGTTATAACTACTATGTCGAAAATCTCATCGCTATTTTGACAGCGTTCTGCTAGTGCCTGAGCCTGTTTTAAAAATGTTTCGTCCCGCAATGCCCCGCTTAATTCATCATGTTCGATTATCCACTCTCGCTGGTTGGTCGCCTGCAGTTGCTTCCAGAAAATATTAACCATTTTTACCATGGAATGAAAATCAATGGTTTTTCGATGAACCTCCCGATCACCGATACGCTCTACATTTATCAGCAAAGGCTGGCCGTAATCCCGGTAAAGAGGGATGCAAGCATCACAATGCAGTCTTGCGTCGCCGGCCGGTTTTGTAGGAGAACTTAAAGAGCCCCTTTCTCCCGCCCAATAAGGCTCACCTTTTTTCAGGGAATGACCAATAACTTCCGAATCCAGCGGCACCTGGCAGGCAACTCGTCTTTCCCGTAAATGACTAATTGAATTAGCACTGCCAAAAACTGTTCGCCAGGATGGATCGATAATGCACTCGATAAGATTTTTATTATCCTGATCCGGACACCACAGCGAAATAGAACAGGGCCCCAGACACTGACATAGGCTGCTTTCAACCATCCTGATAAAACATTGATAACGTTCCAGCAAATCGATGCTGTTTTGCATCCTGCCCAGTTCTTCTATGATGCTATGCAGATAAATATCTTCATAGCCCCTACCGGCAGCATCGTCTTTGGGTTTTGATGAATTATTATCTTCATTATCCTTCCGGTTTATCGAATACTTATTATCCCTGGTATTCGTGGTGTAATAGTGCCCTATAATAAAACCGGCGTCACCGCATATAATGACCAATATAGCCATGGTAAACTTGGTAATTGAAGCGCTCAGATAAATCATCGTTACCACAACGACGATGTTAATAGCGATAATTCCCCCAAACGCATATAACTTATTGTATGGGCTTTTAAACATTTTATGTTTCATGGAAATTCTTATATTTGCTTATTTGCTTTTACGGCTGCACCCAATACCGGCCCGACTGTGGTAATCGGCAGCTTTATCGTAAATTCCGATCCCCTATTGATCTCGCTGGCTACGTTGATAGTACCTCCATGCAAATTCACAATTAATTTACTGGTGGACAATCCTAATCCCGTACCAGTAATGTTCTCCGTTTCCTGGCGACTGACGCGATAAAATTTATCGAATATTTTATCGATATCTTCCCTGGCAATGCCATAACCGGTATCGGCAACCTTGATATAAACAAACTTTTCATCAACATTTGTCTCAATAAAAATCGCCCCCCCCTCGGGGGTATATTTGATCGCATTGGCCAGAACGTTGTTGACGACGACGGCCAGTTTCTCGCGATCCGCATTGAGGTTGGGCAGCTTGGGATGATAATTCGTTTGGATGTTAATTTGCTTGCTGCTGGCTGATGCCTTAATATCATTGACACATTGCTGCACCAGTCGGTCCGTTACCACTTCTGATTTATTCAAAACCATAGCTCCCGTTTCCATGCGGGAAATATCCAGAACTTCATTAACCAGCCGGATCAAACGCATGGTTTCGCTGTTAATAACGTTAAAAGCCTCTTTCTGCGTGTTTGCATCCAGCACCATATCTGACAGGAGGGTTTCCGCATAAGCGCGGATATTGGTCAAGGGGCTGCGTAACTCATGGCTGACATGGGCGATAAAATCATCTCTGCTGGCCTCTTTAATTCTTTGTTGGGTTATATCTCGTATGAACAAGATAATGTCACTATTATCTCTGCTGCTGGCCAATCTGTAACAGGCAATGGACAACTGTGTCGGTTCGGATAGGGACGTGCTCTGCGTTGCATAAGTCGATTTAAGCTGTCTTTTCTTTAGGGATTCAGCGGTTTCCTTTGCTAGCGGCGAATCTTGATCGGGATGCCTCGTAATTTCAAAATGTATGCTCGCTCTGAGGGATTTATGATCGAGAATATCCTTCAGGGACTGTTTGGCCAAATCGTCATCAAATAATTCCAGAAGTGATCGGTACATGAATTCACTCAAAGGCTCTCCGATCATGCCTTCGCTGGAACGATTGGCAAATATTATGGTCCCCGCGGCGTCAGCCAGCATTATGCCATCCGATAGAGAATCCAGAACACCCAGCAGTCTTTGCGAGTCATATCCACAAACATCTTTTCCGGTGTTCTTTTCCGCCAGGATTATTTGCCTTTCGTTATTGATTTGATCGATGGCGTTTAGGAGATTATTCCAGCCTCGAACAACATCATCAGCCTTGCCGCTAACCGGAAAAGCAGAGATATTTTGCAAAACAGCTTCGGGAGACGGTGCCCCGGCAAAATCCTGCATATATATTGCTATGGTTTGCAGTATTCTATATTTCCTCATCAGAACCAAATAAAACAACGCTGAAGAAACTGAGGCAATCAAAGTTAATACCCCCGTAGCCGCCAGGATATTTTTAAGCAAATACCTCTCTCCCCATTCATTCCCATAAACTAAGATGATTGATAATAGGGTAATTGTCATTGCCAAATTCACCATGACTAGTAATTGCACAATTTTAAAAAGCCTGGATCCAGCTTTGACTGCTTGTTTGGCACCGTCTTTAGCCATATTAATTCCTATATCTAAATCCTCTTTCAGAGACAGCAATATGCTCTCACGTAATTTTTATAAATACCTGGGGCGCCGCTTATATCGCATATCGACTGAAATATCGCCCAAGTTTCCCCCCAGGCTAATTTTAGCCCGGAAAATTCACCCCACTCTGCCCGGTAAAGGTAAATTATGGAGTACCTGAACTACACCATTAAAGAATTGTCCAACTTAAGCCGGGTTATCTATTATCCGATTAAATAGAATGTTTCTGACGGTTATTTTTCCTTAACCTATATTATTGGACCTAAATACGATGAAAATTTTATTTATTGATGACGATCCCAAACTTCACATTGTTATTGATCTGTGGTTGAGCAGGAATGGTCATCATGTGGAAAACGCTTACAATGGAAAAGAAGCCTTAGAAAAGCTGGAAAAGGAATATTTCGACGGTCTGATAACCGATATCAATATGCCCTTATTTAATGGTGTTGAATTGGTAAAAGCAGCTTTGCAGTTGCCTGCCCCACCCAAGCTTATCGTTGTATTAACATCTCGTTGCGATATTCCCCAACTTGTCCATGAGATTAATTCAGCAAAAGTCCATTTATTTGGCAAACCTTTTAGTCCTGCCGCTTTAGCGGAGTTGATCGAACAACTCGTCGCACAAAAGGCTAATATTTGATGGATACCACCAAAGAAGATCTGCTGCAAAAACTATTAAAACTGGCGTACGGACCGGAAAAAACTCCAGCGCCCCTACCTGCCCATAGACCGCATGTTGTTGAAGACCATTTGCTCGGTCGCCGTGATATTTCTCATTTGCCGGATGATGTTCATAAATCATTGGTCGATATCATAGACACTTTTGAACAAATTAAAAATGACCGCGAGTCTATGGCCCTGGAGATACTTGATTGTTATCGCCAGTTGAATGTTGCCTTCGACTCCACCAATATCGTTGCCCGCTGTAAAACAACCGCCGAAGCGGTAAGAGCGATTCTCCATGAAGTCAGCCTTGCCGTTAATAGTCGTTTTGGTTTTTATCTGGGAAAAATTACCGCGGAATCATCCCTGTTAACCAAAGGAAATGCGGTGAATGAGTCGGTTATTTGCCTCGCTAAAGACGACAAAAATATAAAGGAAGCCCAGGAATTCTTCCTTCAGCACGAATCAGAATTGCGCACTATGACCAACTCTGCCCCGAAATGCCCGGTTAAAATGATTGATTACCGCGGTGATTACAACCCTGACTATCAGGGACGAGGTAATGCCCTCGCGGTACCGCTATCCAATTACGATTGTAAGCCGGAAAACCTTGGAGTAATGATTTTTGTCCGCGATAGTGACCAGCAGCCCTTCGCTGCCGTTGAGCTCAACCTGGCAAACACGTTGATTAGAATGGGCACGGCAATTTTAAACAATATTATCTATGTTGAGAAACTTAATCAAACCTACCTGCAACATATCACCTCTTTAGTACGGGCAATGGAAGCCAAGGACAGCTATACCAGCGGCCATTCCTCCAGAGTGGCCAAGATGGCCTGCGAGCTGGCTCGTTACATCAGGTTGGATGAGCCGGAGATTCAATTACTGAAATGGGCGGGAATGTTGCATGATATCGGCAAGATTGGCGTCCGTGATGATGTCCTGTGGAAGCCCGGCAAGCTGACTAATGAAGAGTTTGATCATATTAAAATGCATCCCGTTAAGAGCTACGAAGTTCTAGAACCGCTGGAAGCCTTGAAAAATATCCTCCCCGCCGTACGACATCATCATGAGCATTATGATGGCTCTGGTTATCCCGATAGTCTGGCGGGGGGAAATATCCCCTTGCATGCCCGTATTCTTCAGGTCGTCGATGTGTGGGACGCCCTTACCTCCACGAGATCGTATCGTAAAGCCATGCCTTATGAAAAAGCTATGGATATCATGCGACGTGAAGCCGGTACCACTATGGATCCGGATTTGGTAAACAAGTTCGATAAAATGATGACCCAGCATCTAAAAAACGAAAATAATCATAATGAATAGATGAATAATTTCCAGGTTCTCTCTGTACCCCTCCACATTGTTTAGACCAAAGTCAGAAATTTTTAGATGGATTCATCGCCGAGTTCGATCCTGCCGCGTTTTTATGCCGACCAGCGCCACACTTTGGAACCGGCCTTTACTCAATACCTGTCATAGCTTGTCCACTCATGTCAAAACAAATAAAACACCGCGCCCGGGGGGACTCGAACCTCCGACCTACGGTTTAGGAAACCGTCGCTCTATCCTGGCTGAGCTACGAGCGCAAATTATTATACATTAATACTACAACGCAAATAACCTTTGTAGTGATGCCCCCTTACTTTACATCCGACAGGCCGATATTGCAAGAAAGTTAACAGTAAGCTCTCTATATCTCGCCGATTAGGATTCCTTCGCACCTTCTTACCCCCGCCCTGCGTAGCCTTGGCGAAGCAGGGTTCTTTCCCACTTTCCCACTTTCTTACCTTCTTACTTTCACACTTCTCGTTATTCCGCCAGCCAATTCTCCGCCAAATCAACCAGGTCCAGTAAATTCACCACCCCATCTCCCGCCGGCGAAGGTGCAATATCAGCCGAAGGATTAACCGGAGCCCCCAGCCACTGACTGGCCAACCGCGTCAGGTCCTTCAGATCAACCTTACCATCGCCGGTAATATCGCCCCCGAGTTGGCCATCCTCTCCGCCGGGATTATCCAGCGGCTCCAGGATAATATTACTGGTGAACACCTGCATAGCGGACGCTCCGCCGGGACATTCCTCGTAACTTGCCCGCCAACTAATGGTAGCCACATTCACCGGCGACGTTCGATCCACCCGTATTGTAAAGCCGTCCCCGCTCTCCGCCGATTCCCCCGCCGCAATAATGTCAAAACCAACCGCCGGATCAATAATGGTCACATTACTGGAAGCATTTAGTAACTCCAGACTAATATTGCACAGCCCCTCCGCCCCGTGATTAGCCAGGCTAACCGTATAGACATAATCGAACAACGTCCTGCCGCAGCGGCTCTTTTCCACCAGATTATAAGCTGCCAGCGCCAAATCGCCCTTACTGGTCGCTTCTTGCGTATTGCCATAAGCCCCCATATTGATCCTGCCGCCGTCCGGCTCCTGCTCCCGCGAAAAGTCCGATCCCGGATCGCCCCTATCAATACACAGCGAATCCCCCCGCAAATGATAATCGCCATTCGCCGCGTCCACCAGACGCGGATTAATATCTATATTTCCGCCACCATCGGCCTCTTGATAACAGCTATATGTCGGCGTGGTGCTGTTAATTAACAAACTTGGAATCTGGCTCCAGATAATGCAGTTGTTAATCACCCCGTCGCAGCCCATCAGCCCACATCCAGTGGGAGCCGAGTTATAGAAGATCGTACAATTGATAATATCCCCGTCACAATTATTTAACCCCCCGCCGGTATTAGTAGCAGTGTTATACGCGATAATGCAATTGCTTATCGTGCCCATGCACCCTGCCAGCCCCCCGCCCAGATCGCCGCTGCTATTGTCGACAATCCGGCAGTTGCTTATGGCGCCATTAACACCCTTTATCCCGCCACCTTTATTAGCGGCGGTATTGCCGGTAATATTACAATAGCTGATCCCCGCCGAAGTGTTAATCCCGTTAATCCCTGCCCCATCCAGTCCCGGCCCAGCACCGCCGGTTATCGTAAATCCCCGAAGCTCGCAGTCATCCAACTCCGAACCGGCAAACCGAACCGTCGTATTCAGACCCCCACCGTCGATGATGGTTGACTGGATGGTAGCTGCGTCAGCCGGGTTAGTGGAGGTGAGAATAATATTCTTCCCGCCAAAATTAATATTCTCATTATAGGTCCCCGGCTCAACTATTACCATATCACCCGTCCCCGCCGCATCTATCGCTGCTTGTATAGTAGCATATTCACTCGGAACCAAACGGGTGATATTATTGATAGTAAATGCATTGTTACTGATGTCGTTTTTAGTTGGATCACTGGCGTCACTTATCCGAACTCGGCATTGATTAGAATTTACATTGGGAATCAACCAGTTGTACGAACCCGTATTCGCCACCGTATCGATATAATTCCAGTCCTGCCCATTATTGGAGGAATATTCTATTTTTACCTGCTGGATATTACTTGCCTCGGCTTTCTCCCATTGAATATACCTCGTTGTACCTGAATACCACGACTCCGTCCCATTGGGTACTACAATAAACAAAATCCAATCTTTTAAAGCCAGACTATGTCGATAACCTGCTGCTATAGCAACAAAATTGTTTCCTGTAGGCGGCGTGGCTTGTCCATAATCGTTCCTGTCCCAGCCGACAATTGAACCATCTGATTTAAGGGCCAGACTATGCTCCCAACCCGTCGCAATAGTTATATAGTTATTGCCCGCAGGTGGTTGATAACTGTCTCCCCATCTGATTACAGAGCCGTCTGCCTTTAACGCCAGACTGTGATTTTGACCTGCGGCAATGGCCACATAGTCATTGCCCGCTGGCGGCGTGGCTTGTCCATAATTGTTTCTTCCCCAACCGACAATCGACCCGTCCGACTTCAGCGCCAGTCCATGATAACCACCTGCGGAAATAGCCACAAAGTCATTGCCTGCCGGCGGAGCGGCTTGACCATAATTGTTTCTTCCCCATCCGACTATCGAGCCGTCCAACTTCAGTGCCAGGCTGTGATAATAACCTCCCGCAATGGCCACATAATCATTGCCTGCCGGCGGTGTGGCTTGGCCATAATCGTTCCAACCCCAGCCGACAATCGAGCCGTCCAACTTCAGTGCCAGGCTGTGACGATAACCAGCCGCAACGATCACATAATTATTGCCTGCCGGCGGCGTCGCCTGTCCATAATCATTATCTCCCCAACCAAAAATACTACCATCAGATTTGAGCGATAGGCTATGTTGACCGCGTGTGGAAATGTCCACAAAATCATTTCCTGTTGGTGGATTTGCTTGACCATAATCATTATTTCCCCAACCAACCATCGAACCGTCCGATCTCAGAGCCAAACTGTGACAAGAACCTGCAGTAATGGCTATATAGTCATTGCCTGCTGGTGGTGTGGCCTCACCATTACCATTATATCCCCAGCCGACTATCGAGCCGTCCGATTTCAGGGCCAGGCTATGAGAATAACATACCGCAATAGCCACAAAATCGTATCCTTCCGGTGATGTGGTCTGACCCCAATCATTATTTCCCCAACCGATGATTGAGCCATCCGATTTTAGGGCTAGGCTGTAAAACCTACCCGCCGCAATAGCTACATAGTCATTGCCTGCCGGAGGGGTGGCCTCACCATAATCATTAAGCCCCCAGCCGACAATCGAGCCGTCCGACTTCAGGGCCAGGCTGTGAGAAGCACCTGCAGTGATGGCAACATAGTTGTTGCCTGCCGGAGGGTTGGCATAGTTATTTCCCCAGCTGACAATCGAGCCGTCCGACTTTAGCGACAGACCGTGACACCAACCCGCAGCAATGGCCACAAAATCGTTGCCTGCAGGTGGGTGGGTTTCTCCATACCAGTTTTGTCCCCACCCTACAATCGAGCCGTCCGACTTCAACGCCAGGCTGTATTCAACACTAGAGGAAATGGCTACAAAGTCGTTGCCTGTCGGAGGTGTTGCTTGACCAAATTCATTATCCCCCCAACCGACAATTGATCCGTCCGACTTCAGGGCTATGTTATAATTAAAACCTGACGCAATGGCCGTAAAGTTGTGGCTTGCTAATTCTCCTGAATCTAAAACCATCTCTCCCCAACTTACAACCCCTCCGGCAAGAGCGAAAGACGTGCCGAATAACAGAAAACCGGTCAAAACCAGCAGTATATGAACCTTTTTATATCTATTATTCATAACTATCCCTCTTGTTTGGTTTGGCCTTTTTTTCAACCGGCTTAATCCTGGACCGTAAGCCAAATACCCATATCGGCCTCAGCCCCGTTTTCTGCGTCGCGTCAGAACCTTTACTGCCCCCAGACCGAGCAAAAGCACCGCCCCCGGCTCCGGCACCGTCCAGCCGGAATCGAGCGTGGCAAAGGTATCCGGGTCGATTATCTCATAGAACTGCGCCCCCGGCTCGCCCGTCCCCAGCCAGTCGAAGCTCACCGCGAAGCCCGCCACATGCTCTCCGATCCCGATATCCAGCCCTGTCGCCAGGGCGTCGTAGCCCCCGTCGTCGCCCAGGAACTCATCCGGCTGCCACACCAGCTCATACCAGTTAGCCGCCGGCGGGTCCGTCGTCGTAATAAGCAGGTTATCGTACGAGCCGACGCCGAACCAGACCGTAAACTCGTCGATCCCTTCCGCCAGGCTGTTATTCCAGACGTCGTAGGTGTACTGCCACCTGCCCCCGCCCAGGTCCGCCGCCTGGTATGAAATCTGCGTTGGATTCTCCGCCAAAACGCTGCCGATACTGCCCAGCATCACCATCACCCCAATAAGCGCACCGAATCCCGTTATCTTTGGGAACATCACATTTTCCTCCACTTTGCCAGGACAGGACTCCTCGTATTATCCTGTCCTTTTCCCGTCGGATACTTACCCGATTATAACTCTATAAAAATACACTACTTACGATATTCACCTCTCTCGCTACAAAAAAAAACCCGGCGCAGAGCATTTTTTTCTCTCTCTCACCGGGCGTTAATTACCTGTAAATACCGAGACTATCGCATCAAAAATGTGTGTTTTTCAATAATTATTGACTAGTTTACTCCATATACCCGTAAAATTCAAGAAAAATCCTATAAATTCGCGGTTTAATAATTCCTTAATCTGCGTCTAAGACCCTCCGGGCCTGGTATGATGGGAGTGTATAAATTCAACTGGCCAAACATGCTGAACTTACGACTTTATCTGAATCGTCCGCTTTCGCTCTGCTGAGAGTACGGGTCCCTGGACCCTGGCGCACTTTTGATACTACCTAAGACAAAAAATTCGGATTTTTCAAAAAATTTTATCTCCTTTTTCCACATATACTTACGCCTCTTACCTCCTTAAAAACCCCCGAAATTTTAGCGCACTTTTGATCCGCCGCCGGTAAGGATAGAGGCCCTTGTTATGTGTGGTATGATTCTTCGAACCATTTTAAAATGTTTAAATGGGAGTGTAAAATCCTCCTTGCCAAATATGCCAACGTTCCGACTTAGACTCATCGCCCACCCACGCTCTGCGGAGAAATGGGGTCGAAGACCCTCTAGGCAAGGCCTGGTCCCTGGCCCCTTTTCTGCTCTACTTTCAACTCTCGACTTTCCACTTTCTCCGCCGCCGAAGCGGCGGCAGAGTTCGTTTGGTAAATTTAGTTATTTTCTTACTAAACTTAGGCTTATCGCCGCATCGGATGCAACAGATAAGGTGTTAAATTTTCGGTTTTAGAGGTGATTATGTGGTTCGCTGAGTGGTTTTTAAATATTTCCCCGCTTAATGTGAAACCTTTTAACGTTCGGTTTTTGGCACTACCCCGCCGACCGAAGGGCAAACAAAGCCCGCCGCTGCTTAGGCAAAAAGACTTTCAGCGGCTCAGCAAATACCTTTAAGCCGACTCAGTCCAAAAACAAAGCCGCCTGCTGCTTCCACGAGAAGACAGTAAGCCGGACAAGCTTTCTTAGACTGCCCCGGCGCAACAAAGACAGCCGGAGCTTCGGCGAGAAAGCTCCGGCCGTATGTTCCAAGGATTACTGCCCTTTCGCGGTTGGCAGTAAACTCTTAGAGATCTTGAGGTTTTACCGTGCTGCGACGATTAGCCTTGGTCCGGGCGATCGCCTGATCCAGGCAGCAATATACACAATTGGAAATCGCCTGGACGGCGTCGGCACTGCACATGCAGCCCTTACTGCGGATATAGCCCTTGACCTTACTGGCAACCACCAAAACTTCTTTGCCTTTTGCTGCTGCTTTCTTCGCTACTTTCTTCTTTGCCATAATAAACTAGTCCTCCATGAAAATAATAAAAGAGAAACGCCAGAATGAGTAAAAACACTCTTGTTGGACTAATTCTTAATAGGTTTTATATGGAATGCAACAAAAAAAAGGCAAAAAACCGCAAATTTTGGCCTTATTGGGCCAATCGGGGCCAAAAATCCCTTATTTTCGCCTTAAAATACCTGTACCAATAGTCGATGAAGGTGTTATATTCTAACTAGCAGGAAAATCAGAAAATACCAAATTTGTTAAGAAAATTAGTGATATTTTGCTAAGATTTACTTGAATTTTTTGTCGAAATTAAAAAAATCAGGTACCAGGCACAAAATTAAATAACCAAGGTTCTGTTTCATCGAGGGTAAAATATGAGTACAGAATCAAATTCCGAACAGGCGTTTAATGAGTTTTTCCCGGTGATTTTCGTGCGGGAACTGGCGGAAGCGGAGTTCTATAAGGCACTTCTGGAAGATCATGACATCGTCGTCAGGATCGGCCAGACGGAAGACCCAGCCGATGATCCCGCCCTGATCGAGCAGCGGGGGATAGCGGTATCGGTATCCAAGGAGGACCTGGAGGAGGCGGAAGTAATCATCGAACAGCGGTCCACCCTGGAGGATGAATTTACCGAGGAATTCGAAGAAGCCTACGAGGAAGAAGAGGACGAGTCCTATGGTGATACCTACGAGGATATCGAAGCGGATCCTTTGCTGGAATTATCCGATCTTGAAGATGATGAGGAGATGTTCTGATGGACCAGCCGCAATCCCCACCCGCGGGTGATCCGATCGAGCCGATTGACGATAACGATGACGTCGATGAGCCGGCTGATCTGTTTGATGATGATCTCGAAGAGCAGGTCGAACGCCGTCAAGACTATGTCGAACGCCGGCAAGACATAGGGGATCGCCGTCAGGGCAGCGATATCGATCGGCGGAGCGGCTGGGATCGCCGACGCGGCCCCGGCCGACGGCGAACCGATGAACGCCGCTCGGCGGAAGAAGGCGAGATGGACGATGAACAATTCGCCTTCGTGATGGCGATCGACGAATATAAACGAGCTAATAAACGACCATTCCCTTCCTATACCGAAATCCTGGAGATTGCCCAGGCGATGGGCTACCGCAAGGTGGCTAAGCCAAAACCCCTGAATCGCGAAGAATAAATCTTCCACCTCACCAACTAGCGTTGGGGGGCCATAGGCCCGTTCTCCCCGCAGGGCGAAAGCGGACATTTTGGTAAATCGCAACTGCTGCATGTTTGGCTAGTTGAACTCTGACACTCCGCTTATAAAAAGGCATTGCCTAGATGGCCTAGTTTCACTTTCTTCTCACAAAAAAAGGTGAAAAATGGGCGAAAACGCCGGCAAAAACTGGTTAAAAGTGGCGAAAAATGCGAAAAACCAGGTCAAAACTGCGCAAAAATGACCATATTCTGCCGCTTTTTAACAGGTTTTGAGCTATTTTTTAGGAAAAATCATCGGGTTTTAAAGAAAATGAGAAGGTAAGAAAGTAAGAAAGTAAGAAAGTGAGAAAGTGGGAAAGTGGGAAAGTGAGAAAATGAGAAAGTCAGGGATTGACGACACGGCGGGCGGTCGCAGCAGGTGGACGCCAATAAACGCTAATCCATAAGAATAAAATATTTTGACAGGATTAATCCTTCTTCGCTAAAGAGGCTGTGTCGCAATTAGTTTTATAGTCAGCACTGTTCTGCTGGCTATCGGCTTAAAAAACTTTTCGATGGCAAACCGTAAATATTTTACCCTGATTTTTCTAAGATATCCGATTCTTCTTTAAGAAAGTTCACTCCTTCTATGTTTTTTCAGTTTGCAAGCCTGTCTATTAACTGCGAAACTCCCCAAATACCGATCAGCCTGGCAATGTTAAAGCAACTCGAAAGGATAGACATCTCCGCTCTGACCCCGGCAATTCCTCGCAATAAAAAACTGCCCGCCTTCAGATTATGCTTAATATGGCCAAAGGGAAGTTCAACTTTTTGCTTGCGATGGCCATAAACCTGTTGCGAATCAGCTTGCTCATATTGTTCCCGCATCCTTTCTCGAAATTGCTCATTATTGTTCCGGTTAATCCTGCGCCCATTTCTTCTGCCTTTAGCGCATAGCCCCCAATGCTTGCATGCCCGGCATATCCGAACATCGGCTATATACTCCCGGTAACCGCGTTTTATGTTATCACAGCGATACGACAACTTCTGGCCGGCCGGACAGATATAAACATCTTCCTGTGCTATATACGCAAAGGCAGACCTGTCAAACGGACCAGGTTCATTTTTGCTGGCCTGCTGCTTTGAAGGAACAATCACTTTTATCCCCTGCTTATCAATCTTCTCCAACTCCGCGGCATTCGAATAGCCGGCATCGGCGCAAGCTTGTTCACAGGGTTTCGATAATACCTCGTTGGCCTGTTGAACCTGAACTGAGAACTGTTTCAGATCATTATTCTCACTGACAACATCGCTGTTTACTATCAGGCCATGCTTGTCATCAACCGCAATCTGGCCATTGTATCCGGAATAACTGCCCTGACGATTATGAATCATTACACAAGCCTCATCCGTCATATTGTGCGAATGTTTCTGTTGCTGTTCTATGCTTCTCAAGGCAGATTCAATTTTGTCCCTTAAAAGCCGATTATTTTTCAGTTCCTGCTGCATATGAACCAGACTGGCTTGACCAGATTCCTCACCGTCGATTTGTTCACATTCGGACAACAAAAGGCTTATTCGCTTATCAATATGTTTAAGGGTTTTCAAGGCCTTTTCTTTAGTGACGGTCATGTCCATAGAGGCATTCGCACGCATCCTGCTGCCATCGATGAAAAGAACGTTGCCATCAATCAAATCCAGCTCTATACATATTCCTGCACATTGTTTTATAACCTTCTGCAAGGCATTTTTGTTTTCACGTCTGAATCGGGCTATGGTCTTATGGTCGGGTTTTAGCCCTGCCGTCAACCATATGAAGGATAAATTGTAATGACATTCCCGTTCCAGCTTGCGGCTGCTGCGAACACCATAAGAATAGCCGTAAACCAGCAGTTTGAGCATGGCTGAAGGGTCGTATTGAGGACAACCAACTTTGTCGGAATCGATTTCAAACCCCATGGATTGCAAGTCCATCTTGTCAATTATCACATCATAGGCTCGTACCGGTGCATCCTGGGGTATATATTCATCTATGCTTTGAGGAAATAATAGCCGTTGAGCACGATCTCCATATCGATATGCCATAATAAAATCCCTTTCATTACTAAGTGAGATTTTATCGCATTTTAAGAGCAAATGACAAGGGATTTGTCTGCTAATTGCGACACAGCCTCTAAAGCTTCGAAGCGACAGGCAAGATTAAATAGATATTATATTACCAATTCAGGATTTACGATAATAGATACAAGGAATTTTACCAGAAGATGAATTCCGGCCCGATCACACGGAGACGCAGACTTCGGCGAGCACTCTTCGAGCCTGAGCCTCAGACTTCGGCGAGCTCAGTCGAGCCGAGCCAAAGGCAGTCGAGCCGAGGGCATAGAGCCAAGAAGTAAGAATCGAGAAATCATCGTTTGCCGGGCAAGATATGTTTGGGAATATTAGATTAGGCAAAAAAAAGAGATGGCATTGTTCCGGGGCGGGGTTATAATGATACGGACAATTTAAGACGGTAAATGAGCCGGGAATTAGTATGCGGGGCAGGTCGTTATTTATTTTGGATATATTTTCTCCCGCGAAGCCTATTTAACTACCTGTCATTTGTTTTGTTGAAAGCTTATTGTTAGCTTATACAAAGATGAAGAAGGCAAGGCCAAAATAAATATTTTCTTTTCAAATACCAGAGGATCATATGAAAACTAAAGGAACGGTCATATTGGTTTTGTTAACGATGATGCTTGGGCTGGTAGTATGGGGCGAAGAAAAGATACCCCCTTTAGACACTAAGCCGATAATAATGGAAACCGGGATCCGCAGCGGCAAGGTGGTGGATGCGGTGAGCGGGAAAGGGATCGAGGGGGCGGTGGTTACCTACCGCTGGAACGTCAGGGAGTTCATGATAGAATCAAACACCCGGCTGGGGGCATTTTACGAAACCCGAACGGATAAGGAGGGCAATTATACCGTACCGAGCCAAAAGATATCGGTTACGCCAATGTTAGGTTCGAACATCGAGCCGGAAGAGGTTGTCGTCTATAAGAACGGCTATACATGGTACCGGGTATATGACAATAAGGCGGAATCGTTCATGATTTATCTGCCGGATTTGAAATATGAGTATCGCAAGGAAGGCAACCTGGTGAAGCTGCAGCCGTGGAAAGAGGAGATGTCACATTCGGAGCACATCTCGTTTATTACCGAAGGATATTCCGGCCCGAAAGGGCAATTACTGCAGGCAGAAGCGGAAAAGGAAAAGCAATTGGCCCAGCAGGAAAAGCAGGCTAATGAGGCGTTCAGGCAGAAGGTCCGGGAGGAAATGCAGCGTTTAAGAGGGGACCAGAATGCTTATCAAAGTCAGAAAATCACCCAGGAGGAATATATCGCGCGTCTGCACGGCTACTTACAGATACCGGACGCGGAAATGCTGGTAGCGGCGGTGTTGGAGCTGAAGAAGCTGGGCGATACGTCGGCAGCCGAGGATATGATTAATTTTCTCAGGAATAATATTTACCGGTCGAATTCATTTTCCCGGATTATTTACTGCCTAGGCAATGTGGTGGGCAGGGAGGACCTTAAGGACAGCGATATAATTGCGGAACGAGAGCAAATAGTGGAGGAATTGGAAGGGTGGTGGCAGCGGACCAAGGATAAGAGCGAGACGGAGCGAATCGCGGATTTATTGCTAACGGGGAAAAACGAACAGGTAAAGTATAAAGCAATCAATACTTTACGGCAGACGGGGGACAAGACGATGGTGCCGTACCTGGAGAAGTTTCTGGAACGGGGCGACGAGGAGGCGGGACTTTACGCGGTGGTAATGCAAATGTTGATGAAATACGGGGACGCGTCGGCGGCGGGGGTGATAAAAGACAAGCTATACCATAAGGACGTGTACGTACGGCGGGCGGCGGCGCTGGCTTTGCACAAATTCGGGGATCAAGCGGGGGTTGCGGTGATGATGGCCAGCCTGGAGGCGCCGAGCAGAAATACCCGGTCGGTGGCGAACGCGGTGCTGAAAGAAATCACCGGGCAGGATTTTACGTCAGGCAAAAGCCTGCGTTTTTTGCCGGCGGCAGAGGAAAAGGAAGTCATCGACAAATGGCAGGCGTGGTGGCAGCAAAACAAAAGTCCCGGCGAAGACGGCAGGATGAAGGATTTAGCCGTTATTCTGGAGAATGAAGTCAAAGCTGAACAACAACGGCTGATAGCAGCACGGGAGACGGAAAAGAAGAATCCGGAATATCCCTTGTTTGACGATCCTAATAATACTCCGCTGACTACCTTCGCAAAATTCAAGCAGGCATTGCAAGCGGGTAATACCGACGAGGCGCTTTCCTTTATGGCTATGAATAAAAGAGAAGCATACCGACAATTTCTTGAAAAACTGGGACCACGCTTAAGTGGATTTGCCAACGGGCTGGGGGATATACATTTCAGCATGAAACTAAGTAATGTGTATTACTACGATATAATTGTTGAGGGGGATGAGGGGGTATTCGGCTTTCCCATACATTTTGTCCAAGATACGGATGGCAAGTGGATAATTTTAGATTTTTAATAAAGGCGGATATGGGGTATCAGAACAGGAAAAAAAGACGCCGGATAGTTTTAATAGTGATACTTGTGGTTATCGTGACGTGCTTGTCATATTATATCTACACCGCCAGTAACACGGGTACGCGTTATGGCTGAGTAATTGACGCGGAAACCAGAAAACCCATCGAAGGGGCCAAAGTTTTTTACAGTTGGGGTGCAGGTTTCCCAGAGCGATGCCCTGGGAAATTTTATTTCGCCCCTTCAGGGCTTAAAAGAGGTTGGGGGACCATTTACCCAGGGTTTCACCCTGGGCTATTATATTGCGCCCTTTCAGGGCTTTAATAAAACGCTAAAAAACCATAATTGGCGAGATTTGGAGAATTAGAGATTGTCGCAGCTTATAAGAAGTTCAAGGTTTCCCGCCGGGGCGGGATTCAACGTTCAAAGTTAAACGTTTAACGTAAAAAGTTGAACATAAAAAGGGAAAAGGGAAGTTATTCGATAATGAGGGATTGGCCGGTCATTTCGGCGGGTTTTTCCAGGCCCATGAGAAATAAGGCGGTGGGAATGACGTCGGCAAGTCGGCCGTTGTCGCGCAGTTTTGCGTGTTTATACTTCTCATCCACCAGGATCAAGGGAGTGGGCAAAGTGGTATGCGAAGTAAACGGCTGATCGTTCTCCGCGTCGTACATCAATTCCAGGTTCCCATGGTCGGCGGTGATAATAGCGGAGCCGCCCAGGTTTTTGACTTTTTCAATGACCCGGCCGACGCACTGGTCCACCGTCTCGGCGGCCTTGATAGCCGCAGCCATAATCCCGGTGTGGCCCACCATGTCGGGATTAGCATAGTTTATCACTAAGACGTCATACTTGTCGGCGGCCAGCCGATCCAGGACGACACTGGTTACTTCAAAGGCGGACATCTCGGGTTTCTGGTCGTAGGTCTGGACCTTGGGCGAGGGAATGATCTGGCGATCTTCGCCGGGGTAAGGGGCCTCGGTGTAATCGTTGAAGAAAAAGGTGACGTGGGCGTATTTTTCCGTTTCGGCGCAGCGAAATTGCTTGAGGCCCAGCTTCGACCAGTATTCGCCCACGATATTTTTCATTTTGGGCGGCTTGGGGAAGGCTACCACCGCGGGAATCGTCGCGTCGTACTCGGTCATGCAGACGTAATTAAGACTGGGCATAGGCCCGCGGTCGAAGGCATTGAAATTGGGGTCAACAAAGGCCCGGGTAATCTCCCGCGGCCGATCACCCCGGAAGTTGAAGAAAATCACCGCGTCGCCGTCTTCAATCAGGGCGATGGGCTGGGAATTCTCGCCGACGATAAGGGTTGGCTCGATAAACTCGTCGGTAACGTTGGCATCGTAGCTGTTCTGAACGGCCTGTGCGGCGGAATTGACCTTGTGACCCTTGCCATAGCGAAGGCAATAATAAGCCCTTTCCACGCGATCCCAGCGCTGATCGCGATCCATACCGTAAAATCGGCCCATGACCGAGGCGATTTTGCCGACGCCAAGCTCCTGCATCTTCTGCTCGATCTGCTGGATAAAACCAATTCCGCTGTTAGGCGGGGTGTCGCGGCCGTCAGTAAGGGCGTGCAAATAAACCGGCTCAAAATGGTTTCGCTGGGCCAGCTCCAGGAGGCCATAAAGATGTCCCAGCAGGGTATGCACGCCGGCGTCGCTGCACAAGCCGATCAGGTGCAATTTACCATGATTATTCTTAACCGTGTCCAATAAGGCCTTATTCTCAAAAAAATCGCCGTCACGGATAGCCTTGGTCAGCCGCATGGATTCCTGAAAGACGATTCGGCCCGCCCCCATATTTTGATGACCAACCTCCGAATTTCCCATGGTGCCCTTTGGCAGGCCCACATCTTCGCCGCTGGTGGCGATTAAGCAATGTGGGTAATCCCGACGCAACTGATCGTCAACGGGGGTATTGGCCAGCCGGGTCGCGTCATAGGGGTGCAATTTCGGGTCAGGGTTGTAGCCCCAGCCATCTCTGATAATCAGCACAAAAGGTTTTATCCTGCACTGGGCGGATGATTTTTTTTTCATGGTTGACGGATCCCGCGTTTGTTAAAGGTATCTTTTAGAGTAAAAACCGGCTGATACTATGTTACAATAGTGAAAATTTCCCGTCTTTTCTGCGCTGTTGTTTCGGGCAAACAAATATACGGCGTTTTTTTAGGCCATTTCGTTAAGCACCGTTTGGTTAACCAGTCTTGCTGGGGTATATTACAGTAAAACACCTGTTATGAACATCAATTTTTGGTATTTATAGACCAGCAGGCAGGACGTACATTTCGTCGGGCGGCTTTGCCAAGGTTGATGTCAATTTAGGCAGAAAAAAATCAGGATGGAAGAAAAGATAAAACCATGACGGCGGGGCGGGAACAATTTTATCAGCCAGGCCAAAGGCAGCAGGGTAAACCGGAATTTCTATTTAAAAAACGTCATTCCGGCATTGTGCGGTTTTTTTTATTACTGGTTCTGCTGTCGGCCGGCGGGGTAGATAAACTTTGCGGTTATCCGCAGGCAACCAGCGCGGCGGAATCGGGTCGGGAGTCGATTTTATCCCAGGCGGATGACCAGGACACCCGTCAGCGAAGGTCGGGGCTCTCTTCTCAAGTAGCATTGGACGATCGCTATCGTGATGAAAGCGTAAGTCAACAGGTGCGAGAAACTCCGCTGCAGTTGGCCCAAAGACAATTGGCCCAGACGATCGAGCTGATTGAACAAAATTATTATCAGCCGCTGGATATGGCCGAACTTTTCCAGCGGGCACTGCGGCAGTTAAAGGCGGCGACGGAAAATGATCTGCTGCAAGGTCAATTTTCGGTAAATCCCACGTATCTGGCACAGTTGCGGCAGGAAATAGATTTGGCGCTCGATAATGAAACGCCCGGCCGACAAGATCTGATTTCCTCCCTGCCGGCGGTGGCGGAAGCATTGCGTCAAACCAGCGAAAAGGCGGGTTTAGGGCCGTCCTGGCCGGCTATCGAACTGGCGTATGATCTGACGGGTAATCTCGATCAATATTCCTATATGCTCAGTCCCCGGCAGTATCAGGGTCTGCGAGATCGATTGGCGGGAAGTTATATCGGCGTGGGGGTTGATCTGATATTTGAAGAGGAATATCCGCGGGTTTTCGAAGTGGTCAGCACCAGTCCGGCGGAACGGGCAGGTATTAAGAGCGGAGATATTCTGGTCCGGATCGACGGGATAAGCTGTAAGGGGGAATCTATCTCTCTGATAAGCAAAAGACTGGTGGGGGCGGCTGGCTCCCAGGTTACTCTCAGCGTCGAGCGCGGCGGGGAGCTTATGGAATATACCGTCAGCAGGGAAATCATCACGGCAGCCAGCGTCAGAAATATCCAATGGCTCGGCGAAGAGAGAGACGTGGGCTACTTGCGGGTATCCAGTTTTGATGAAGATACCGCCCAGGAGATGCGCCGCGCTATCGATCTATTGCAAAAGCGGGGCGCCAAGTCGTTATTAATAGATCTGCGGTGCAATGGGGGCGGGATGTTGACCGCGGCGGTGGAGGCGGTTCGGCTTTTTATTGATGACGGGGTAATCGTTACGGTAAAAAACACCGCTGAAAGCATAAAATATCGGGCTGGGGGCGATTATTTCAGCAGTTATCGCATCCCCATGGCGATTTTGGTGGATCAAAATACGGCCAGCGCCGCGGAAATATTTACCGCGGCCCTGCAAGATCGCCGGCGGGCTATCATCATCGGCGAGCAAACCCGCGGTAAAGGGGTAATTCAAACGATTTATCCCCTGGCCAAGGGACAAAACGCTATCTGCATTACCACGGCGATATTTCTGCCGCCCAGCAACCACAGTTTCCATCAAAAGGGCATAGTACCTGATATTCCAGTCAAACAAGAATTGGTGAATTTAGAAAAAGGCCTTTCTTTGGCCAATTATCTTTCAAAAGAAGATCCCATCCTGGCTAAAGCACTTCAACAGTTACGCCAGACCGATGCTTCTTGACCTATCAGAAGAAAAAAACCACCTTGGACAGCGTTGTTCCTTCCATTGGAATATAAATATAACTATTGCTTTATTAATATGTTATGACAATAGAGTTGTAGTTTGTGTTCTAAAATTAATCTAGCACAGGTTTTTTAGTTGCCGTCATTTCTTCCCGGGCAAAAGACAGTTATTTATCTGCGCGCAGCGTCTCTGAGGTCGAAGCAAATCAAATAAATTCTTATATGATAGAGGAGATTCAAAATCGGTTAGCAGGCTGATTATTCCATGGTTTTTTGTCTTTCATTAGACGGCCGTTAAAGATCGAGCAACCGTTTTCGTTATGGTAAAAATTGAAGATCAGTAAAGCATCATTTACTCAGCGATGATAATATAAAAAGTAGTGGTGACATTAAAAATGGTTCAGGTCATGAAGAAAAGTACGGGTTTTTTTTAGGTAGTGAAAGGCGTTTTTCCCGAGAGGATTAGTATTTTAATCGCTTTTCTATCAGCAAAACTGTTATTAAACAGGTCCGCGGTAATAAAGAAATTTTCTTCTGGATAAGGTTGCGATTCCATTAATTAATCTTCATATAGGCATTATTATCCGGGTTAATAAGCATCTAAAAACAAAAAAAATTAAGCATTACGCTCATAATGACGATAATGAAAGCGAGTATTGATAAACGCAGAAGATTAATTAATGAGCAAAAAACAACAAAAAAAACAGGAAAAAAATAAATTTTTTTTGACACATGTTTTTTGCGCAGTTAGTATCTCGTTAGAAAGGTGGTGATACACATGGCGAAAAAAGCAAAGAAAAAAGCGGTAAAGAAAGTAGCAAAGAAGAAAGCTGCGAAGAAGCCGGCCAAGAAAAAAGCCAAGAAGAAAAAAAGGTAAGAAGTAAAATGTAGAGGAAGTATAGGTTCGGGGTCGGTGAGGATAGTGGAATGATTTTGCCGGCTGTGAACCTTGTCGAACGGGAAGTTCGACAGAATGTTAAAGCCGCACTGGAATAAAACCAAAAAAGTAAGTGGCTTTTGCAAAATGCGATGGAAGATCCTAACGCCACGGCGGGATCTTCCATTTTTTTTGCCCATCGGCGGCGTTGCGGTTATAATGAGGTGGCCATGAGGGGCGAATTTGGCGTAAAAATGCGTTAAAAACGGCATTTTTCCTGGTTCAAAAGGGCAAAAATGTTTTTTTAAGAAGCGAAGAGTCATGCGAATAATCGCCATTGCCAATCAAAAAGGAGGAGTGGGCAAAACGACCACGACGGTAAATCTAGCCGGGGGATTGGCCGGGCGGGGGAAAAAGGTAGTACTTGTCGATCTGGACCCCCAGGCACATCTGACGACGTTTATGGGTTGCCAAGGACAAGATGATTTACACTCCAGTTACGGCATCTTAACCCGGTCCCAGCCGCTGGAAGAAGCACTGCTGCCGGTCCGGGATAACATTAAACTGCTGACCTCAAGCGTAGATTTAGTGGCAGCGGAGCAGGAACTGGTGGCGGTGGTCGGCCGAGAAACGATCCTGCGGGACGCCATAAGCAGCTATCAGCAGAAATGCGACTATATTCTTATTGATTGCCCGCCGTCACTGGGTTTGCTTACCCTTAACGCCCTGGGGGCGGCACGTGAGGTATTTATTACCCTGCAACCGCATTTTCTCTCCTTGCAGGGGCTGAGCCAACTATTGGAGACGGTGCTGCTGGTGCAAAGGCGGATCAATCCCGCTTTGTTGGTTTCGGGCCTGCTTTTTTGCATGTATGACTCGCGGACCACCCTTTCGTCGGAGATTGTTAAAGATATCGAGGAATATTTTGTCCGTCAGCGCCATGCCGCCCGACCCTGGCGAGATATTCGTATTTTCGCCACCCGGATTCGGTGCAACGTGAAACTGGCGGAATCGCCCAGTTATGGCAAAACTATTCAGGAATACGATTCCGCCTGCCATGGTGCGGAAGATTACGCGGCGCTTACGGAAGAAGTCCTGGCTATGGAATCGGCGGCGGCGCTGCCGGTGAACCTGTCAACCACAAAGCCTGCCCGCCCCTTCTACCCTCCGGCAAATCAGGGGGAAAATGACAGTCCAAAAATCGCTGATGAGATAAACTTTATACCGCCCCAGCCCGTAGAACCATATAATCGCCCTGACAATACGAGGTAATGGTCAAAGAAGCGGCTTGGAAGGCCCGATAGTAATTTTATGAAAAGAATGCGCGCTATAGCACCATGGCTGTTACTGTTGGCCTACTGGTCGCTGCTGTTCACCAGCACTCATATCCCCCGGCCGCCCCAGTTGCAGATTTATGGCCGGGATGTGACGCTGCATGTTACCGCGTACCTGATTCTGGCGGTACTGTTCTGGCTGGTCCGTTACGGCAAAAGCCGGCCCAGCTTGCGGCAGGGCAGGCTGTATTTTTTACTGCTGGTGGTGGGATGCTACGGAGCTATAGATGAGATAACGCAGCATTTCGTGGGCAGGAATTGCGATTTTGGCGACTGGCTCAGCGACATGGCGGGTTGTTTGTCGGCCCTGGTCCTGCTGTTTTTTCTGCGGCGGTGGTTATATTGGCTGGTTTTATATTGGGTGGGGATGTTCGTGATTACCCACTGGCCGCTGGCGGAATCGGCATTTGTGAAACTGCCGGACTTTTGGCAGCAATTTCAGGTGCTTTACATAGTGGCGGCGTATCTGATTTTGACGCTGTTGTGGTGGAGAACGCTTAGCCGGCAGGGGCGGTTCATGATTAATAAAACTATAGTTATCATGACGCTGATCATATTGCCTGCCTACGCCCTGCTGGATGAGAGCGTTTCAATGCTGATGCAGCGGGGTTTTGACGTAACGGATTTTCTGGCGAGCCTGGGTGGGATAATTCTCGGGGCGCTCTGCAGTGCGGCGCTGGCCTGGCATCATGTGGCAGAAGATCCCTACGCAAACACCATCGACAGGGTTCCATAGCGTAGAACGAGCCGGCAAATCAAATTTCATGTTAACGGTAAGGATAAGGTACACGACCTACATAACGGCGGTGGTTTAAAGCCCGTCATTTTTCTGGGTGTCTTTGGGCAGAAGATTAGCGGCGGCGTTGATGGTCCGCAGTAGCTGGTGATGGATTTGCAAGGGATGCTCGCAGTGCCGCCAGATAGCTTCAATGCCCGCGGTTCCGGCGGTGGTAAAGGCGATACTGCCCAGCCTCAGAATGCGCTGGGGTAAGGTCAGGACTAAAAAGGTGTTTTGAATCTTTACCAGGGCACATTGAAAAATATCTATAGTAAATACTCCACGAATACGGATGACCCGCCGGTCGGTAAGGATGTAGGTGCGACTAAGCCATTGTAAAAAGGCGAAACCTACCCGCCCGATAACTATCAGACCGCAGGCCAGGATAATATAGCTGCCATAAGAACCCAGATTAATTTTGGAACCGAACAGAAGCGTAACCACCGCCACCAGGGAGAAAACCAGCACCGTGCGAAAGCTGAGAAAGACTACCGTCCAGATGGAGGGTTTGATGGCAAAGACGACCACCTCATCATCACTGAGCAAATCACTGGGGAGCAACTCGTCAATATTGGTATTATAAGCCATAACCGACTGCGACTGTGTACTTTCGTACTTTTTCTGGCGCTACATTGGCCCTAATGAACCGACAGGGCCATTTGGCTAATTCGTTCGTATTATTATACAGTTCGAGGGTTATTTCGAACCTGCAATTTATTACCGTTATCCAGTATGGCCCTGTTTGAGTGCAAATTTTGGTAAAATAATCTGCGAAAGTTAACCGACTGTGATATGATTATATTATACCATCTGGATTTGCGAGCAGTCAATTCGTCTTGCCCCGCCGGCGATTTTTTGTCACAATACCCGCATGAGAGCCGTTATTACCGGAACCGTGGGCCTGGATAAAGTGCCCTATCTTAACAAGGTCGAGCAGCTTGCCCGACAGGCGGGTGAGGAACTGACCATCTGTCATGTAGGCCAGCGGATGTACGCGGAGGCGCCGGATGTGGCGCCGGGCAGGATACTGGATCTGCCGTTGTCGCGGCTGCATCTGCTGCGGCGCAGCGTTATCAAAGACATCCTGAACCTGGTCCCGCGGTGCCACAATCTGATAGTCAATACCCATGCCACCTTTCGCTGGAAGCATGGGCTGTTCCCTGCCTTCGATTTCGATCAGATAGCCCAATTGGATCCTGATATCTACGTTTGCCTGATAGATAATGTCGATGCCCTGCATGCCCGGCTGGAGCGGGATCATCAGGTGGATCACTCGCTCAAGGATTTGCTCATCTGGCGGGAGGAGGAGACGCTGGCGACGGAATTGATGATGCTGGGCTGCAGTTGGCAGCGGAAAGGGGGCCAGGTGGACAGCAAAAATAACCCGCCCGCCGCTCATCGTCCGCCGGCCCAATTCTATTTGCTGGCGATCGGCAAGGATGCCTCCACCGCCCGTACGTTCTATCAACTGGTGATGGAGCCGCAAAGGCCTAAAGCGTATGTAAGTTTTCCCATGACCCACGTGGCCGATATGCCGGACATCCGCCAGGAGATTGCCGAATTTCGCCGGTCGGTGGCCCGGCATTTGATTATCTTCGATCCGGCGGATCTGGAGGAGCATAAGCTTTATGTGGACGCCCTGGCGGCCTGCGAAAAGGGGCAAAAGGTGATCGAGGTGGAGGTGCTGGACAAACCGTTTCGCTTCGATACCGGTGAAATTATGCAGGTGGCAGGTGATATTCATGCCCAGATCTACGCCCGCGATTTTATGCTGATCGATCAATCAGACATGATTATCAGCTATATACCCGAGCTGGCCGACGGCAAGCCGGGCCTGTCCAGCGGCGTGGAGCGGGAGCTGCAGCACGCCCACGAGGCGACGAAGGAAGTTTTTGTCATCTGGCGGCCCAAAGTAGCGCCGTCACCTTTTATTACCGAAACCGCTACCCGGGTTTTTTCTGATACCGAAGAATCGCTACAATATTTTGAGCAGAGAGGTTATTTTAGCCGGGAAGAATCCCGCGGGCCGGTTTCTGATACCTTGTTTTAGAGTATTTTCCTACTTTATTAAAGAAAGGGGAGAAATTATGCTTTACCGGAAATTGGGTAATTCAGGCATTGAAGCCTCCGCGATCGGGCTGGGCGCCTGGGCAATCGGCGGCTGGATGTGGGGCGGGATCGAAGAGCGCGAGGCTATCGAGGCGATCCATGTCAGTCTGGAAAAGGGGGTCAATCTTATTGATACCGCCCCGATATATGGTTTTGGCCGTTCGGAGCAAATCGTGGGCAAGGCGATTAAAGATAAACGCAGCCAGGTGGTTCTGGCCACCAAGTGCGGGCTGGTATGGGATAAGGAAAAAGGCAAGTTACACTTCCACAGCGATGATAAAGGCATTACCCCAGGCCCTTCCAAGAAAAAGGTGTATATATATCTACAGCCGGAATCGATCCGCGAGGAGCTGGAAAAAAGTCTATCCCGCCTGGGCACCGATTATATCGACCTGTATCAGACCCACTGGCAGGAAACGACGACTCCCATCGAAGATACCATGGCTGAGTTGATGAAGATGAAGGACGAGGGCAAAATCCGGGCTATCGGCGTATCCAACGCTAACCTGGAGCAGCTCAAATCGTACGGCCCCATCGATGCCGACCAGGAAAGATACAGCATGCTCGACCGCAAGATGGAAAAAAACGGCACCCTGGAATACTGTATCAAAAACCATATCGCGGTGCTGGCCTATTCTCCGCTGGTACATGGGCTATTAACCGGCAAAATTACCCCCGAACGCGAATTTAACGAGGGAGATTTGCGGCGGAACAATCCCCGCTTCAGCGTGGCGAACCGGCGGGGGGTCCAGGAGATGCTCGGGCAATATGCGTCCATTGCCCAAAATCATAAAGCTACCATCAGCCAGATAGTGATTGCCTGGACCTTTATGCAGAAGGGTATTACGCACGTGCTTTGCGGGGCCCGCAACGCCGAGCAGGCGCGGGAAAATGCCGGTGCCGGCAATATAGCGCTCACCGCCAATGAATTGCCGGCGATGGATGAGATTATTGGTAAATTTTTGCCTACTTTGACAGGGGTGGGGATATAGAAATTGAGCAATTTGCCCGATAAAGCCCGGCAACTCGCCCGGTGTATCGATCATACTCTGCTGAAAGCGGAGGCGGGGACGGCGGCGGTAAAAAAATTATGCCAGGAGGCTATTCATTACGGTTTTGCCGCAGTCTGCGTGCATCCCTGGCAAGTTCATTTGGCAGCCGAGCTGCTGGCGGGCCAGCCAAGCAAGGTATGCAGCGTGGCGGGTTTTCCCCTGGGGGCCAACCACAGCAAAATCAAGGCGGCGGAAGCCGCTTTGGCAATCGCGGATGGAGCCAGAGAAATAGACATGGTTATTAACCTGGCCTCGGCGATGGAAGAAGATGCTGCGTATTTAAGAGACGATATCGCCGCGGTGTTGCAGCCTTGCAGGGCGGCTTCGCAGCCGATAATTCTCAAGATGATATTCGAGACCGCCGCCTTGCCGGAGCATACCAAGATACTGCTTTGCCGGCTGGCGGATGAGCTGGGGGTGGATTTTATCAAGACCAGTACCGGCCTGCATCCCGCGGGGGGCGCTACCATCGAGGATGTGCAGCTACTATATCGCCATCGCGGTCGATGTAAGGTTAAGGCGGCGGGGGGTATCAGCGACCTGGCTCGATTGCAGGCGATGCTGGATGCCGGGGCGGAAAGGATCGGCACTTCTTCCGCCGTCGCGATCATGGAATCACTGCTGCAGTCGCTGCCCTGATGTGCCCGGTTTTAAATATATAGCCCTGGCGTCAGGTGGACCTTGCCAGAAGAGAAAACCAATATATGCCCCCCCACCGGAAACGGTTGAGACGATCTAATTGTTTTTACGTTTAAATTATAAAAAACACGCAAAAGATTAGGCGGGCGAAAATCTTATTGCTTGTTATGGCGGACTTTCCAGCGGGCACGACGCTTTTTGCTGCCCACTTTGCGACGACGTCTAGGCTTGCTCATCCAAAACTCCGTTAAGAGACTATTCGACTGAAAAAAACAACGACCGAATTTCTACCCACCTAAATATAAGTGATATTAAAGCGGATTGCAAGCTGCAATTTATGAAATCTTAATAGGGCGGGGAAATAACAGCTTTTGGCCCATTCTGCCGACAAAGGGCGGCTATTTTTGTTAAAACAACTGTAATTTGGTTTTCAGGCCCTTTTTCTTCAATTCATCGATGAGACCGCGCAGCTCGGCAAGGGCGAGGCTCAGGTTGCGACTGGCATCGGTAAGGGCTTCGTAAAGCTGCGAATCATTGAGGGCCAGGGCGGCGGAACCTTTACCCGTGGATAGCTTCACGAAGATTTCGTTGAGATTGCCCATCGTGCGGGCAAATTCATCGGCGGCATTTTCAAAGCCCGCCCCTACGTCCTTGATGGTTACATTGGCCTGCCCAGCCAGCGAATCGACGTTGGCGATGGCATGGGAGGCATCTTGTAGTAATCCTTGAGCCTGGGTGGTTAAAAGGGAAAATTTTTCCGTCGCCTGGCGCAATTCAGCGGCCAGGGCGTTAATATCCGCCAGCCCTTCCTTGATATTTTTCTGGTTTTGGGCATCACCGATGATAAAGTTAAGGTTTTTGAATGCCTGATCCACCCGCATAATGGCGGTGGTAATATTGGCGTGAACCTTGTTGGGCTCGCCCTGGTCAACGAGCTCCGGCGGCCGGGGAGAAAATTGGTATTCCAGGCCGTCGCTGAGGGCCGTCAATGAGTTAATCAGCCGGTCCAGTTTGTGCTGGAGGTCCTCCGAGATAAATTCGGAAGCTTCCGAGATATAGCCTTTTAGCACCGCACCATCCTGCAGCACCTGGGAGGAGGGCTTTTCTTTCAGAGTCAGTTCCACAAAGCTGGTGCCCAGACCACGATGACAGATTTTCGGTACTACATTGGCGGGAATGGGATAATTCAGGGAGATCGCCAGCCTTATCGCAACCTGATAATACTGAACATTGGGATTTTCAATGTCATCCAGAATGGCGGGCGGGCTGACACTGATGACATTGCCCACTCGATAGCCCAGAAACAAAACCAGCGTATTCTCATGAACATTAGGCGCCTCGGGAAATTGAACGGTGACTATTCGAGCATCATAACGGCTGACAATGGCGGGCAAGGTCCCCAGTTGAAAGATCAGCCAAAAAAGGACAACCAGCCCCACGATAACAAAAACAGCAACCCGAATGTTTTTTCTTTCTTCAGCCATGATTATCATCCTCGAAGAAATTGTTATTAATGATTCCTTCACTGTGGCCCTGAATGAATTGCTGAACCCGCGGGTCGGTACTGGCGCGGATTTCGGCGGGCGTGCCGTCGGCGATCAGGCGCCCTTTGATGAGCATAACAATCCGATCAGCGATCTTATAGGCACTGTGCATGTCATGGGTAACCACCACGGAAGTGATATTTAGCTCATGCTGGAGCTTAATAATCAATTCATTGATAGAATCGGCCCGGATGGGGTCCAGCCCGGTAGTAGGCTCGTCATAAAGAATTACCTCCGGTGACAGAGCGATGGCGCGGGCCAGGGCGACGCGTTTCTGCTGGCCGCCGGAAAGCTGGGAGGGCATTCTCTCTTCCATACCCTTCATACCGACAAGCTCCAGTTTCTCCCGCACGAGGCGTTGAATGGTAACATCAGAATAATCTGTATGCTGGACGAGGGTAAAAGCGACATTTTCCGCGACGGTCTGGCTGTCGAAAAGCGCCCCCGCCTGGAAGAGAAATCCACAACGGCGGCGAACCTCAATGAGTTTATTTTCGCTTAGATTATCGATTTTTTGGCCGTCGAAATATACTTCGCCGCGGGTGGGGGGCAGCAGCATGATGAGAATTTTCAACAAGACCGTTTTACCGCAGCCGCTGGGCCCGATGACTACCGTGGTCTTTCCCGCCGAAATTTTAAAGTTCAGATTATCCAGGGCCACCACTTTGCCGAAATACTTGCCAATGCCGCGCAGTTCAAATAATGTCTTGTCCGTTGGTTTTATATTAATATCCTGACCTCCCAGAACGTTTCATAGATGGCACGGGTGATGACCGCCAGGATGAAATCAAGAGTAAGGATAGCGATGAAACTGTAAACGAAAGCTTCGGTACAGGCCCTGCCGACACCCTGGGCTCCCTGGGTACAGTTAAAGCCTTTAAAGCAACTGATAAGCGCGATAGCGGCTCCGAAAAATACGCTCTTGACGACCCCTACTAATATATCCCAATTTTCCACTCCCTGAGCGCTGAAATACCAATATGCCTGACCGTTGACGCCGAAATGCCATACACTGATAATGTAGCCGCCCAGGACGCCCATAATATCCGTGTAAACAGTCAGCACCGGCGTCAGCAGTACGCAGGCCAAAAACCGCGGCCAGACCAGATATCTGACCGGGTCGGTCCCCATGGCGCGGATGGCGTCGATTTGCTCGGTGACCCGCATCGTACCCAGCTCGGCCGTAAGCGCACCGCCGACGCGTCCCGCCAGCATGATCGCGGCCAGCACCGGCCCCAGTTCCTTAACTACCGTTAGATTAATCAGAACACCCAATCGATCCTGCAATCCCAAACCTTCCAGTTGGGAATAACTCTGCACCGCGAGGGTCATGCCGACAAACGCCCCGGTTATCATCAAAACCGGCACGCTTTTGGTGCCGATTTCATACATCTGAGCCCAGATTCTAGCCCGTGCGGCAGTAGCCTTGCCCTGGCGGGGTGTGACAATCAAATTGGTTGCCACGCCCCCGACAAACCGCCAAAAAAGGCCGAATTCGACCAACATTGAGACTAATCTTGATGCCAGAAGAGATTGCATGATTCTTTAGATTTCCCGTAGTTAGCTCATTATGCGGGATAAGACGATCAAAAATAGTTTTACCTTGCTTAGCGCTTATAAATTAAATGGTTGCGAAGCTTCTGTCAATGATTTAACCCAAAGCTCCACCGCTTCGGGTAAATGATTATTTTGATTATAGCTCTTATTTTATCACCCGGAAATAATTCGGTCGGAAAGTGATAAAAACTTATGGGTTTTTGCCGCCATAAAGAAAAAAAGATGTTCTCATAGTAAATTTGACCATAAAATACCAAGGGCTTATAATGTATCTTATAGTTTTTATAAGGAAAAGTGTGTATGGCCGAACAGACAACCTTGGCAACACTGAGGCAAAATAAAAGGCAGGGCCGCGCCATAACTATGCTTACCTGCTATGATTACACCACTGCTCGCCTGTTACAGGAGGCCCAGATTGACGGTATTATAGTAGGCGACAGCCTGGCCCAGGTAATGCTAGGCCACAAACGAACCCTTTCCGCCACCATGGACATTATGATAACCCTGACAGCGGCGGTTCGCCGAGGCGCCCCAAACGTTTATCTGGTCGGTGATATGCCCTTTTTAAGCTACCAGACCGGCACCGAAAAGGCCATACTCAATGCCGGCAGATTCCTTAGCGAAGCGGGTTGTGACGCGGTAAAGCTTGAAGTGGATTATCGTTATTGTGATCTGGTAGCGGCTCTGGCGAAGGCGGGCATCCCGGTCATGGCCCATCTGGGTTATCGACCTCAGACGGCCCAGCAAAGCGATAAGATAGTTCACAGCCGCTCCGAGACCCAGGCCCAGCAATTGGTCCACGATGTCTTTGACATGATCGAGGCCGGGGCCTGCGCAATTCTGCTGGAATGTGTTACGGATGTGGTTGCCAAGGTGATAGCCGAGCATACCGAGATGCCGGTAATAGGCTGCGGCAGCGGACCCTACTGCGACGGCCAGGTGCTGGTTCTGCATGATATTCTGGGATTGGCCGCCGGTGGGGCCAAAATCCCTAAATTCGCCCAGGTCTTCGCGGACATCGGCGAGAAAATCAAGGATGCGGCTCGGGATTATATCCGGCAGGTCCAGCAAAAGCACTATCCCGACGAGCAGCATAGTTACCATATGGACCAACAGGAACAGCAAAAGGTGCTTGCCGAAGGCTGGTTCGACAGGATTATAAAAAAATAAGAGGCTGGCATGATAATGAATAAAAACATCAGACTGTATAAATACACCCCCAAGGCCGCCTTACGTTATCTAGCACCAGGCCGGGTTGTTTGTCTGGTATTAATAGCCGTATTACTCGGGGGCGTTTCTTTTGCTTACGGCGGCGAGGCGGCGCCGGCTCCGCCGGATAGCGACACCCAGATCGCCCGGCAGATCAACCAGGTTTTTCGAAAGGCGGTACAGCGGGTCCAGCCGGCGGTGGTTTTTATGCACGTCTCCAAGAAAGGTACCCCTGACGAGCTGAATGAATCTTCCACCGGCGAGGATGATAAGCATTCTTATGAAGGTGTCGGCAGCGGCTGTATCATAGATCCGCGGGGCTATGTGATAACCAACTATCATGTCGTTGAGAACTACGAGAAAGTGGAAGTATTGCTTTCCGATGGGCGGCATTTTTTGGCGGCGGAGATTCTGGGTGATCCGGATACCGATATGGCGGTGGTGAGGATCGACAGCCAGGACCAGAAACTGCCCGTCGCTGTCTTTGGTGATTCCGACGAGACGCAAGTGGGGGATTTCGTCATGGCGATCGGCAGTCCCTTTGGTCTCAAACAAACGGTAACTTCGGGGATTATCAGTTTCAAAGGCAGGCAAACCAACATCCTGGGTGACTGGGGCTATGAGGATTTTATCCAGACCGACGCCGACATCAACAAAGGCAACAGCGGCGGCCCCCTGATTAACCTGCAGGGTGAGATTATCGGGATCAATTCCAACATCTTTACCATTTCCGGTTTTTCGCTGGGTTATGGCTTTGCCGTTCCCAGCAATCTGGCCCAATTTGTCAGTGACCAGTTAATAAATAATAAGCAGGTCAAGCGCGGCTATTTAGGGGTGTCATTGAATCGGCTCAATCTAAATGATCTGCGAAAAATACCGGCCGCGGAGTTGACCCGCCTGGAAGGTATTTCTCAGCTTCTGGGCAAACTGCCGCAGGATATCAACGGGATAATAATCAGCCAGGTGCATCCCGGCTCACCGGCTGAATCAGCAGGGATGAAGGATAAAGATGTTGTTTTACAGGTCGATGATAAAATCATTACCAGCTCCAAACAACTGCGGGATTTTATCGCCCGGCTCGGCCCGCAGGCCCAGGCGCAATTTGTTCTCTGGCGTGATGACAAAAAAATAACCCTTCAGGCCACGCTGGGCGATCGGAAAGAGGCCCAGGAAAAATACGCCCTCCGGGCGGCTGATTCACTTACTCCCTTCGATTCACCCGGAGGAACTGCCCCGCAGGAAGAGCCGGTCAAACTGGGGGTGGTAGTGAAAGAATTGACGGCGGAGCTGGCCCGTCAGTTCGGTTACGGCAGTAAAACGCGTGGAATTGTTATTGAGAAGGTATATCCCGATACTATCGCGGCGCTGAACGGTCTCCAAGCGGGCGATATTATTGTAAGTATCGGCGGGGAAAGAATAACCACGGTACAACAGCTCAAGGACATAATCCAGCAGACGGATCTGAAAAGTAAGGGGCTGGTATTAAAAATACGTAATCATCGCGGGATGTTTACCCTGAAAATTCAGCCCAGCCTGCGCTAAATTTTATTATTTTCCCACCAATTGTTTAAAAAACCGCTTCCTATAGCGGAACTAAAATAAAAATGAGTCAGTGCTTATTACCCAGACAGAGAATTTTCGATGGCCAAAAATAAGAATATCAAAAGCATTGTCAGCCAATTTGATACGGTCAATATCGATGCGGACGATATCGACGTTACCAGAGATTTGCCAGAGATTCCGGACGGCTCAATGCAACCGCCGGAGTTGATGGATACGCTAATCCCGCGGGATAAAAATTCAAAATCGCGTAACCGGCCTGATGACGAAGAGGGCGAGCAACTGGTAATCCCCAAGGAAATAGGGATAGTTGCCTTGCGCAATGTGGTGGTTTTTCCGGGTACGGTGATGCCCCTTTCGATTGGCCGACCACACAGCCAGCGTCTTTTATCCGTGCTTCTGGGCAGTGAATCAACCACCGAATCCCCGTCGGAAACGCAGAAAAATCCCGACCGCATCCTCGGTGTAATTACCCAGCGAGATCCCCAGCAGAACACCCCCGACTTTGAAGATCTTTATGCGGTAGGCACCATCGTAGTAGTCCTGAAAAGGCTCAAGATGCCCAGCGGCCAAAGCAGCGTCGTGGTCCATGGCCTGGTTCGCTTTCGGGTACTTGAGTGGCTCAGCAAGGAGCCTTTTTTACGGGCCAGGATCGAAGTATTGCCCAGTGATTCTCGAGCGGGAAAATATACGGCACCTTTTCCCAAAGATCTTGCCGCCCTGATTACCCATGTCCGCCAGATGGCGCAAAAAATGGTGGAATTATCGCCCAATATTCCTGATGAAGTCCAATTGGTCCTCAGCAATATTGAAGACCCGGGCGCCTTGGCGGATTTTCTCGCCGCCAATATAAATATTCACGTACCGGACAAGCAGGAATTACTGGAAACCATCGACGTCGCCAAGCGGCTCAAAAAGCTCTCCGTGGCCCTGGTCAGCCAAATTCAGCTCCTGGAACTCAGCGCCAAGATCCAGAAAGAGGTCAGCCAGTCCATTGATAAAACCCAACGGGAATACTTCCTGCAGGAACAGCTCAAGGCCATTCAAACGGAGCTGGGTCAGACCGATCAAAGAACCGCCGAACTCCAGCAGTTGAAGGATAAAATCAACGCCGCCGGCATGCCGGAAAAAGTGCAGGCGGAGGCATACCGCGAGTTGGATCGGCTGGGAAAGATTCCCACCATGAGCCCGGAGTATAGTGTATCGCGTAATTATCTGGAATGGCTGTGCGAACTGCCCTGGTCTAAAGGCACCGAGGATAAGCACGATTTCGCCCGAGCCCGGCGAATATTAAATACCGATCATTATGATCTGGCAAAGGTCAAAAAGCGGGTCCTGGAGTTTTTAGCGGTCCGGAAACTCAATCCCACCGGTCGCAGCCCGATATTGTGCCTGGTCGGTCCGCCGGGTGTCGGCAAGACCTCGCTGGGCAAAAGCATCGCCCGGTGCATGGGCAGGAAATTCATCCGCATCTCTCTGGGCGGGATACGTGATGAGGCGGACATCCGCGGCCATCGCCGCACTTATATCGGAGCCTTGCCCGGTCGAATCATCCAGGAAATGCGCAAATGCGGCCATAATAATCCTGTCTTTATGCTCGATGAACTCGATAAAATCGGCCAGGATTTTCGCGGCGACCCCGCCTCCGCCCTGCTGGAGGTGCTTGACCCGGAGCAAAACAACACCTTTACCGATCATTTCATCGATCAGCCGTTTGATTTGTCCCGCGTGATGTTTATCGGTACCGCCAATTACATGGGACCCGTGCCTCCCGCGCTGAAGGATAGGATGGAGGTTCTGGAGCTTCCCGGCTATACCGCCCAGGAAAAATTACTTATTGCCCAGCGTTACCTGGTACCACGGCAGTTGCAGGAAAACGGGCTGACCAAATATACCCTCAAAATCAAGGAAGATGCCCTGAAATCGCTTATCCGGTCTTATACTCGCGAGGCCGGGGTACGGGAGATGGAAAGGCAAATTGCCGCTATCTGCCGGGCCATCGCCGCGGATATCGCCTCTAATAAACGCAAAAGAGCCGTCATTACCGCTCGGCATCTGGGTAAATTGCTCGGACCACCCAGGTACGAATCGGAGCTGGCCCTGCGGAGCGGTATGCCGGGCGTAGCGACCGGTCTGGCATACACGCCGGTCGGAGGAGAGATATTATTTATTGAGGCAACGATGATGCCCGGCCGAGGCCAATTGATTTTGACCGGCCAGATGGGCGACGTAATGAAAGAAAGCGCCCAGACCGCCCTCAGTGTGCTCAAGAGCCTGGCTCTTAGTAAAAACAAGTCAAAGGGCAATGGTATATTAACTCGCCTGGGCAAGACCCTGGCTGATGAGAGGACTTTCAGCAAGAATGATATCCACATCCACGTTCCCGCGGGAGCCGTTCCCAAGGATGGGCCCTCCGCGGGTTTGGCGATGTACACCGCGGTGGCGTCGCTGCTGGCCAATCAATCGATCCGGCCGGATGTGGCGATGACCGGTGAAATTACCCTCCGCGGGCTGATTCTGCCCATCGGCGGGGTCAAGGAAAAACTGCTAGCCGCCAAACAGGCGGGAATCCATACGGTCATTTTGCCGGAAAGAAATCGCAAGGATCTTGCCTCCCTGGGCAAAGAGGTCATGGAAGGTATCAAATTTAAATTTGTTCGCAATGCGGATAAAGTGCTGAATATTGTCCTGGAGGACAAATAATACTCCTTTCGACAGCGATTCTCTCGTTGACAAAAAAAGTTGTGCCAGTAGTATAGCAATAGCGGCGTAAGCGATAAATGCGGTTAAGGCCGACAGAATGCCGATACGGTTTCATGCCGGCTTGTGGAGAGTGATATGGCTCTCGAAAAAGAATCTTTTATTAAAGTAACCCGGGAAAAGGGCGTCTCCATCATCGCGTTTAAAGAGGCAACCCTTTTGGATGCCTATCACATCGATGAGATCAGCCGGGAACTTTACGATCTGATTGACAAGGCGGGTCATCGATATATCGTGCTTGACCTTAGTACGATCAAGATGCTCAGCAGCCAGACGTTGGCGGTCCTGCTGAGCATGAAGCAAAAACTCGATGCTCTGGACGGCTGCATGATAATCTGCGGCATTGATCCCCGATTATATCGCGTATTTAAAATAACCAACCTCCAGGAAGTTTTCGAATTTTTTGCCGAGCGGCAGTTAGCCGTGGAGGCACTTTTGAAAAAAATTGAAAAATAGCACAACATATCTTACCCGCGCAGCTCAGCTATGAGAGCGCTCATTAAATCATGAAACAGGGATATTGATAATGAAAGAACAAAATAATATCGCCAAAGATCAGGGAGAAATTTCCCCCGCCGGCGAATCGCCTACCAGAATTGAAACTCAGTTTTCCATTTTTTTAGTCAATAAGCCGGGGGTCCTGGCTCAGGTTCTGGATGAATTAGCCCAGATGAAAGTGAACATCATCGCTATGACCCTGATGGATTCGGTGGAACACGGCGTCTTGCGCCTGGTAACCACCAAACCGCTGCTGGTGGAGCAGGCGCTTAAACACCTCAATCTTCAGGCTAATAAGAGCGATGTCTTATGTGTGACGCTCTCCAATAAACCGGGCGCCTTAGCCGATGTGGCCTCGCGCCTGTCAGCCGCTCATATTAATATTAATTATTGCTATGTTACTGCCGGCGCTCACGGGGGCAGAACCACCGGGGTGCTTAAGGTAGCGGATCTAAAAAAGGCGATGAAGTTACTGGCCTCGGGAAAAACGGGAATTTTATCCGGTCGGGAAAGATCCTCGGGGTATCCCGATAAACAAAAATCGCATCTTCGCCCTGGGCCACAGCGGCGCGGACATTAATTACCCCGAGCCATGCCATTATGTCTAACCGGCTCATACAATTAGAGCTTTTTCACCTGCGTCTTCCCTTTCGCCATTCCTTTTCTCATGCCGCGGCTCAGCGAAATACCACCGATACCGTTATCGTAGGGGCCCTGCTGGCGGACGGAACCGTTGGTTTTGGCGAAGCTCTGCCTCGTTCCTACGTTACCGGCGAGACCGTCGAATCAGTTTTTTATAATATTCAGACCACCCTGGCCCCTTATTTAAGAGATGTTGAACCCAAGAATTTTGCCGAGCTGCTGGAGCTGGTGGACAATCTCCCTTTTACCAACGAGCAGGAGCAAGTAATTAATAGTGCCCGATGCTGCGTGGAGCTGGCGCTGCTCGATGCTTATGGAAAATATTTTAAAAGTGATCTTTCCTGCATTATCGGCTGGATGGGATACGGTCCTTTTTTTAGCGACGCTCCCATAGCGAAATTCGGGCCGGATACCTCTGCCCGGCTCCGCCGGCGCCAGCCTCCCCCCGTCAGCGGAGTTCTTGACGGCAGCGAGCCGGATCGCCTGGCCCGACAGTTGTGTCTGATGCGCTGGTATGGCCTGCGCGACTTTAAATTGAAGCTGGGCTGCCGCTACGATCAGGAAAATCTGCAACTGGTGCACCACGCCTTGCATCGCCCTCTGGAAAAGGGCCGCGTCAGCCTCCGCGTCGATGCCAATGGTGCCTGGGATGTGGATACCGCCACCGCTATGGGTGCGCAATTGGCCGACTTAAATGTCTGTTGCCTGGAACAGCCCCTGGCAGTGAATGATCGCGATCATTGGCACGTCCTGGCGGACTTAAGCCAGGTCCCCCTCATGGCGGATGAATCGCTGATCAGCCTGGCCGACGGGCAGTATCTGGCGGAAAATGATCTAATCGATTTTTTTAATATCCGGATCAGCAAGAACGGGGGTCTCTTGGCCGCGATTCGCCTGGCGGAAATGGCCCGCAGATTCTCCCGCGATTATCAGTTAGGGGCTATGGTTGGCGAAACGGGCATTCTGGCCGCCGCGGGCCTCTGTTTTCTAGAAATGGTTCCTAATGTTATATTTACCGAAATTTGCTACGGGACTTTTTTGCTCCGTGACGATATTGTCCAGGAGAAAATTCGCTTCGGCTATGCCGGCCGGCTGCCCAAAAGAAAAAAACCCGGATTGGCAATTAATGTCCGCCGGGACATGTTGGCAAAATTTCTTGTGGGACCGACGGGAAAAATCCCGTTGGATTAGCTATAATCGTTTGGAAGCTAAAATAATTATGAATATTTTATCTGATACCACAAAAAAGAGGGGGGTAGTTTGTTTAACTACTTTCCTGTAAAGGCTTTATGATACCTGACGAAAATCTGGCGGAAAACAGCTTGTTGGTAGTGACAGGTTCTTCTTTGCGCGCCGAGCTTGCCGACCGACCTTTGGCATATCGTATGAAAACATTTATCGAACAGAAACTCGAACAAATGGGATTCGACTCCGCCGATCCCACCGTAGCGGTGTTGAGTGATCTATGGTATCTTAATGTCGAAGCTCTCCACCGGCTGCCGACGATTTCCCTTGGCGGGCCGAAAGTCAACGCCCTTTCCGCCTATTTATCAAAGCGTCTGTCTAATGCCCTGGTAGTGGATAACGCCCTTATTATCCAGATGGATTTGGACAAGGAGGACCTGCGAGCCTGCATCTGGGGATCAAATTGCCAAAATACCGCTAGTGCCCTGGATATCTTCGTCAAAAAAGGCTATCTGGAACAATTCTTGCACGTCGCCGCCGCCCGTCTAATATAATGTTGCCTAAATCACCGCTGCTTAACCCTCGGTTAACTTTCGCAGATTATTTTGCCATAATTTGCACTTAAACAGGGCCTTACTAGCAATTGGTAATAAATTGTAACTTCGGTAGAACTCTCGAATAATGCAAAAAAACTACCAAACCAGCCCAAAAGGCCCGGCTCGACTGCCTTCGGCTCTGAGGCTCAGGCTCGAAGAGAGCTCGCCGAAGTCTGTCGGCTCATTGGAGCTAACGTTGCGCAAGAAAAAGTACGAAAGTACACCCTCGGTTTCCTGCTTGATTTTCTAATAATTCTTGTTTAGTGATATCAACAACGCTATTATGTTGGGAAAAAAGATGGCTTTATAAATCAATCTACCGAACGTAAGGAGACCAAGCTTGGCTAAAAGAATCAATGACAAACCGCTTTCTCGAACCCATTTATTCACCAGTGAGTCGGTAAGTATGGGGCACCCCGACAAGATTTGCGATCAGATTTCCGACGCCATTTTGGACGCCATGCTGGCCGGTGATCCCTCCAGCCGGGTAGCCTGTGAAACGATGGTTACCACCGGATTGGCGATGGTCTCGGGGGAGATTACTACCCGCGCTAACGTAGATATTCCAGAACTGGTCCGTCGGACCATCTGCGAGATCGGCTACAATGACTCGAAATTGGGCTTTGACGGCAATTCCTGCGCCGTTATTAGCAGCATCCACAAGCAGTCGCCTGATATCAGCCAGGGCGTTACCGCCAAAAAGAGCAAGGAACAAGGCGCCGGAGATCAGGGATTGATGTTTGGTTTTGCCTGTACGGAAACCCCCAGTTTAATGCCCCTGCCGATTGATTTAGCCAATCGTCTGATGGACCGGCTCACCCGCGTACGGCAAAGCGGCACCTTGCCCTGGCTCCGACCCGATGCTAAAAGTCAGGTTACCGTCGAATACCAGGGGCAAAAGCCCCTTCGCGTTCATACCGTCGTGTTATCCACGCAGCACGATCCGGATATTGCTTATAAAAAATTGTGCCGGGAAATAACGGACAAGGTAATCATGCCCGTCCTGCCTAAAAAACTGGTCAACGGCAAACTGATTATTCACATCAATCCCACCGGCCGGTTTGTGGTCGGCGGCCCCCATGGTGACACCGGCCTGACCGGCCGTAAGATAATCGTCGATACCTACGGCGGGCGTGGCCGACATGGCGGCGGGGCCTTCAGCGGCAAGGACCCTTCCAAGGTGGACCGTTCCGCCAGCTATATGGCCCGCTACATCGCTAAAAACATCGTCGCCGCCCAATTAGCCGATATCTGCGAGGTCCAGATCGCCTACGCCATCGGCGTAGCCCAACCCGTTTCCGTCAAGGTTGATACCGAGGGTACCGGCCGGATTGACGATGACCGAATCGCGGATATTATCCGCACGGTTTTTCCCCTGACTCCCGCCGGGATTATCCGCCACCTGAAATTGCTTCGGCCGATCTATCTGGAGACTGCCCGCTTTGGCCATTTCGGCCACAACAGCCCCAATTACACCTGGGAAAAAACCGATAAGGTTATCCCAATCCGCCGCCTGGCCGGTTTGAAATAAGCCCATAACAAAGGATACCCATCCAGAAACTGATACTACACCCGTCCAGAATTTGAACACCACCTGTTCAGAATCTGGACCCAAACGAGATACCATTAACGAGAACCAAACAACGACATGTGTTGTTGATTGTTCTTATTTAATACATGATATCGAAAATGGTGGCGGCCGCTAATACCATACTGATTACGCCGTTGATCGTGCCGAAAGCTGTCGCCACGTATGTCATTTCTCCCTTGCGGACCAATGAATGTTCGATAATCAGCAGCACCCCTGTAATTACCACCGCGGTTAAATAAATCTTCCCCAAATTCGCCTGCCATGCCAGCCAGAGTAGCAGGGTAATCGCCAGCGAGTGGCTCAACCTGCTGATCCATAATGCCGTAGATACTCCCAGATTTGCCGGCAGGGAATACAGTCCCTCCCGCCGGTCAATCGCTGTATCCTGACAGGAATAGATAATATCGAACCCGCTGCTCCACAGAAACACGGCTCCGCTTAGGATTAAGGCCGGCGCTGCGATCAAGGGACCATCCGGCGGGCTGATCGCTATCCACGCCGACAGCGGCGCCAGCATCAGCGACGCACCCAGCCAGAAGTGGCTGGCCCAGGTAAACCGTTTGCTGAAGCTGTAAAGACAGATAAACAGCAGCACCGGAAATCCCAGGATCATCGGCCAGTAATTGCCATACCCAAACCACCCCCCGCCTCCCGCTGCATCCGGCAGATGAAGATATAATGGCTTCCAGAACAGATACGTGCCGATAGCGAAGAAAAACGAGCAAAAAAACAGGAATATCCCGGCCTTTTTCACGCTGATTTTGCCCGTTGGTATCGCCCGATCTCTCGTCCGGGGGTTGCGGGCATCGATCCGGGCGTCCACAATGCGGTTGAAGCTCATCGCCACACTTCGGGCGCAGACCATGCACAACACAATCAAAAACAGCTTTCCCCAACCGCAAAAGCCGCCTCGGCCGCCATTGGCCGCCAGAAACGCCGCCATGATGGCAAACGGTAATGCAAACACCGAATGCGAAAATTTGATCATGTGAAAAATATCTGTGATATTGCCTAAAATCTTGCTCATTTGTCTATCTTCTCAACCACGGATTATAAATTAAAACCTATGTCGCTGCTATCGCAACTCTGGTATAATATTAGTATTATAAGGATCAAAGCTTGGTACGGCGAAGTTGATTTATATTTGAAAATTTATTATAACAGCCATAGAATCAAGAGTTTATAAAGATGATCAGGGAAATAGCCGGTTATGATGTCAGTCACGGATGTAAATTTGGATTTCAAAAGGGATTACAACCGTTGTGTCAAAAGCATAGATAATGCTCTGGAGGGTTATCTCGCCCATGAACCGTCGGTGCCGCAGATTCTGCATCGATCCATGCTTTACAGTCTCCGTGCCGGCGGTAAGCGTTTACGGCCGGTTATGGTAATCTTTTCCTGTAAGGCTTGTGGCGGCCAGGAAATTGCCGCCATGCCGGCGGCGGCAGCCATTGAGATGGTTCATACCTATTCCTTGATCCACGATGATCTGCCGGCTATGGATAATGATGACCTCCGCCGCGGTCAGCCGAGCAATCATAAGGTGTTCGGCGATGGCATCGCCATTCTGGCGGGTGACGGGCTTCTGACCTATGCTTTTCAAACCCTGGCGATGCACGTGCCGGACGGCGAATTAGCGATTAAATTGGTATCGGAGTTGGCCGAGGCCGCCGGTGCCGGCGGGATGATCGGCGGTCAGGTAGCCGACCTGCTCGGCGAAAAAAGCCCCGGCACTATTGAAGACGTCAACTATATTCACATCCACAAGACCGCCATGATGTTTCGCGGGGCCACCCGAATGGGCGCTATTTGCGCCGGGGCCGATTCCCGCCTGATCGACGTC
>Ga0068714_10000670_pt1 | contig 62116 bp, 52 predicted proteins | sample MTBNYHSulfiMetaG_FD_62988 | JGI IMG/M metagenome (GOLD analysis project Ga0068714, IMG submission 62988) | Enrichment culture microbial communities from rom New York Harbor, USA that are MTBE-degrading - MTBE-NYH (New York Harbor Sulfidogenic)... | ecosystem: Environmental > Aquatic > Marine >...
GACTGAATATGTTTTGTTGATTATTTTTGTCGCCTTGATCATTCTGGTGGGTGCGAAATTTTTTGCCAGCTCGGTCAGCAACAAATATAATGATATTGGCACCGCGATTCAGGGAGCAAATGTCAGCGTGCTTAATTGATCGAACTCTATTTCCCAAACGGAAGATTGTCGTGAAACAGCTCAAGCGCCAATCTTCCGTTTACCTTCAAACGTGATGGCACGGGTATAGATGTGGACTGAAAAAGTGTCGTGGAGCCTTTTTTCCTGAACGGTTATTTCAGTTTATAGCAGCGGCTGAACAAAATGTCCTCCTAACGTTGACAGGAGCGTGGTGTCATGATGTTTTCATCGGAAGAAATCATCGTCTTCTTTTTTCTGGGGTTGTTATTGGTGTCTACAACCATTTTCGATTTAAAGTTCAGGAAGATACCCAATATGATTACCTTCCCCGGCATGCTGATCGCTCTGGTCTATCATTCAGTGGCCGGCGGAATGGAGGGTTTTCTGTTCAGCATCGCGGGGACGTTTACAGGAATCGGGCTCCTGATCATCCCATATATTCTGGGCGGGATGGGCGCGGGAGATGCAAAACTCATGGGCGCGGTGGGTGCGATGCTCGGGGCGGGCGGCGTACTTAACGCGTTTTTTTATGTCGCCGCAACCGGCGGGGGGTATCTGTTGCTGCTCCTGCTCTTCAAAAAAAGAAAATACGGCATCTATTTCATGCGACATTTCATCATGTTGAAGGCGTTTTTGTATACCGGCAAATTCTTTCATGTACCGGCGAAAACCGAGGAGATCCAGGCATCCAAGGTCAGCTATGGTGCCATTATCGCCATTGGAACACTGGTTTATCTATCACTGCAGATATCCGGCAGAAACCCGATCCACTTATGAAACCCATTTAAAAAAGGAGTGATGCATGGGCAGGGCCAAAGCATTTATCCCCATTATCCTGGCGGTCGTCATCGCCGCCGCCGGCAGCTTTTTTGTCTACAACTGGCTGCGGGGGCAAAAGGCACCGGTGCCGGAACTCGTTGAAAGCCAGAAACAGGAGACCGAAACGGTGGCCGTCGCCGCGACCGACATCCCATGGGGAACCAAGCTGACCAAGGAGATGATCAAAACCGTGCCGTTCCTCAAGACCAGCATCCCTCCAGGTGCATTCCTTGAACCTGAAAAACTCGCCGATCGGGTTGCGCTCGTGCCCATCAGGGAGAACGTCCCCATATTGGAGTCCATGCTGGCATCGGCCGATGTCAAGTCCGGCGGCATGGCCGTTGTCGTCTCCCCCGGCAAGCGGGCTGTTGCCGTGCGGGGCGACAAGGTCCTGGGTCTTTCTGGCCTTGTCCATCCCGGCAACCGGGTGGACGTTCTGCTTTCCATCACGGATGACACCGGTGAGGAGGTCACCAAGCTGGTCCTCGAAAAGATCCCGGTATTGGCAGCCGGGCCCCAGATGCAGTTGAACGAGAAAGGCGAGCCCATGCCGGTGGATGTCTATACCCTTGAGGTGACCCCCGAGGAGAGTGAAAAACTGGCCCTGGCGGCCACTCAAGGCAAGCTACACTTTGCCCTGCGGAACATCACGGACAAGGACGGCATCCTGACCCAGGGGGCCACCGTCGAAAAAACCCTGGCATCCCTCCGCGGCACCCCCCCGCCTGTTGCCCCGGAACCCACGCCGGCGGCGGTAAGGGCGCCCAGGCCGGCACCCCGTAGAGCTGCCAGAAAGGTGCCCCGCCTGACAATGGAAATCTATAACGGAGACTCCAAAACAGTAAAAAAATTCTATTAAAAATGGGGACGAATAATGCATACGCGCTGCCGAAGAATTGAAAAACGAATGGTACCCTTGTGGATGGTGGTGATGATCGCGGCTCTCATGGGGTTTTCCAATATTGCCCAGGCATCTGATTTCGAGGTATTGCAGTATCCAGAGCCTCAGACACTGGATCTCGTGGTGGGGCAGACGATTATCCTGAAAGACAGGGCCCCGATGCGGTACGGAAAGCTTCACATCAATATCACCAACCCGAAAATTGCCGAGATGGTTGGAGCCTATTCTTCTGACGAAATATTAATCAGAGGGAAAAACATCGGCGCCACCGACATGAAAATCTGGCAGAACCAGCGGCTGATCGAGGTCTTTCACCTGAATGTGGGATACGATGTCTCACGGCTGAAGCAGAAATTGAACGCGCTTCTTCCCCAGGAAAAGGAACTCCAGGTCTTGTCCACCAATGACGCCATCACCCTCGCCGGCAAGGTGTCCAACCTCAGCAATTTAACCACGGCGTTGTCACTGGCGTCGGCCTTTGCCCCGGAGGACAAAATACACAACATAGCCGAGGTTGGGGGCGTGCATCAGGTCATGCTGGAGGTCCGGGTGGCGGAAATGCAGCGTTCTGTCGGGCGAAACCTGGGGATCAACTTCAGTTACAGCCGGGGGAACGACTTTTTTGCCTCTTTCCTGGGGGGGCTGACATCACTCGGGGATCTGGTGGACACCGGTTCGGAGATTCTGGTCTCGCCGGCCGTGAACTCTATTTTTCAGTTCACATCCGGAGATTCTTTCTGGACTTTCTTCCTCGACATGCTGAAAACCGAGGGATTGGTCAAAATTCTCGCCGAACCCACCCTGATGGCCCTGAGCGGTCAGACCGCCACATTCCTGGTGGGTGGTGAGTTTCCCATCCCGGTACCCCAGGGAGATGATTCCATCACCATTGAATACAAGGAATACGGCGTGGGCCTCAATTTCACGCCGACAGTGATGAGTAAGGACAAGATCGGTATCCAGGTGTCGCCCAATGTGTCCGAACTGGATTTCACCAATGCCGTTCAACTCGGCGGCGTATTCGCTCCGGCCTTGACCACGCGGAAGGCGTCCACGACCATCGAGCTGGGCGACGGAGAAAGCTTTGCCATAGCGGGTCTGCTCCAGGACAATGTCCGCAATGCTGTATCCAAATACCCGATCCTGGGAGATATCCCTGTATTGGGGGCTCTGTTCAAGAGCCAGCAGTTCCAGAAGAACAAGACCGAGCTGGTGATCATCGTGACGCCCCACATTGTCAAACCCATAAATCAGGGCAACCCGCGACTGCCGACGGACTTTTTCAACGAGCCGGATGATGCTGAATTTTATCTCCTGGGCGCGATGGAGGGCCTGGGCCGACAGCATGCCAATGTGGGAGACGCTACCTTGGAAGGCAGCTTCGGCCACGGCATCCCGAGTGTGGGTGAATGACGTCAATTTGAATTCGAAAAACAGAGGAGAAGTCAGATGAAAAAACGGATCAAAACCCTCGGGACGATCGTTCTTGCCGCCGTGATCTGTATCGGCTGCGCCCACCCCTATGGCTCACCCGTGGAGGAAAACTGGGGGCAGGCTTACCATTCGACCCTACAGTCCCAGAAGGTGTATCCTCAAAAACCCGCTCCAGCAGCAGCGTCAACCGCAGGGCATGACGGCGTGGCCGCCACCACGGCCATGACGAAATATCGCGACAGTTTTAAAAAGGCCGTTCCCCCGCCGGTCTACAACGTCAGCTTCGGGCTCTGATCCGAAGAAGCGCGGCATGAACCCAGTAACAAAAGGGCCGTGGATACAGAGACGATTGCCGTCTTGACAGGGCTGTACTCCCAGTCTTGCTGAAAACCGGCCTGTGAAAGATGATGAAGAGGCGTTATGGCGATTCAGACGATAAAGGTTAGCATCGAGGCGAAGGACCCCGTTATTGGCGAGACGTTCCAGAAACTCGTCCAATTGATCGGGGGTATGGAAATTCTTTATCCCGGGGATACCACCCGGCCGGATCTGTTGATCTTCGAGCTCGGGGATGACGTGGACGAGGAATTCAAAGCCATCCGAACCCTCAGGGAGGCGGGGGCAGTGGGCGATTTCTTCCTGACCTCCGGCAGCACCGACCCCAGCATTCTGATGAAAGCCATCAAGACCGGCGTCACCGAGTTCTTTTCCCAGCCCCTGGCGGAGGAGGAAATTCTCGAATCCCTGCGAAAGTTCAAACGCAAATTCTCTGAAAAATCGCGCCTGGACACCCAGAAGACCGGCAAAATCTTTCACGTTCTGGGGGGGAAGGGCGGCGTGGGCACCACTACCGTGGCGGTGAACCTGGCGGTGAGCCTCGCGGAAGAGGAGGGAAACCCCTCCGTCGTCCTGGTGGACCTCAACATGCTCTACGGCGAGGTGCCCCTGTTCCTCTCCTTTGAACCACTCCACGACTGGAGCACCATCTCCAAGAACATCTCGCGGCTGGACGCCACCTACATGATGGACATCCTCTCCGCCCCCTACCACGGCATTCGGGTCCTGCCCGCGCCCAATCACCTGAATGGCTATTACAGGCCCACGGCGGAGATCATCGGTCACCTGCTCGAGTTTATGAAAGGCATGTTCGATTACGTTGTGGTGGACGGGGGCCAGTCCCTCACCGAGATCTCCCTCAAGGGGATCGAGATCTGCGATTACGTCCTCCTCGTTTCCGTCCTGAGCCTGCCCTGTCTGGCCAACACCAACAAAATCTTCAAATCTTTCACGGATCTGGGCTATTTTCCCAGGGACCGGGTCAAGATCATCATCAACCGCTACATGAAAAATTCCGACATTTCCATAAAGGACGCCCAAGACAGCATTGATCAGAAAATTTTCTGGACCATACCCAACGACTACCACACCACCATGGCCGCCATCAACCAGGGAAAGCCCCTTGGTGTGCTGGCGCCAAAAGGGATTATTACCAAGAGCTTCAAGATGCTGGCGGATCGGCTGTGTCAAAAGGAAGAGCTCCCCGTCCGAAAAGAAACAAAACGCTGGTGGGGCCTGTCCAACAATTGATGTGATCACCTGAACTTGATACGGGGGAAACCTTATGAGATTGACCGATTTTGCAAGGAGAGTGGAAAAGCAGCAAAAGGAGCCGCAGCCGAGAGAGTTGCAGACACTGGAACCGAAGACCCTGGAACCCGTCCGTAAAACCATTATTCCGGATGAATACTTTGAACTGAAAACCCGGATCCACGATCGCCTGCTGGACAGAATCGATCTTTCGGTCATCGAGAACGTCGAAAAAAATGTCCTCAAGGCCAAACTGCGGTCCGTCATCGAAGAGCTGGTCAGGGAGGATTCAGCCAGCGTCCCCCTCAATTTCGCTGAACGTGAACGGCTTTTTCAGGAAATTCAGGACGAGGTCATCGGGCTCGGACCCCTTGAGCCCTTTCTGCAGGATCCCACAGTCTCCGACGTTCTGGTCAACACCTATGAGCGCATCTATGTGGAACGTTTTGGCAAGCTGCAGCCCACTGACGCGCGCTTCAAGGACAACGAGCATCTGAAACGGATCATCGACAAAATCGTATCGGCGGTAGGGCGGCGCATTGACGAGTCCTCTCCCATGGTGGACGCCCGGCTGCCGGACGGGTCCCGGGTCAATGCCATCATCCCGCCGCTTGCCATTGACGGGCCGATTCTCTCCATCCGCCGGTTTTCCGTGGATCCCCTGGAAATGAACGACCTGCTCTCCTACAAGACCCTCACGCCCCAGATCGCCGAAATTCTGCAGGGATGCGTCAGGGCCAAGCTCAACATCCTGATTTCCGGCGGGACCGGCAGCGGCAAGACCACGACCCTCAATGTCTTGTCGCGCTACATCCCCAAGGATGAGCGTATCGTCACGATTGAAGACTCGGCGGAACTGCAGCTCAAGCAGGACCACGTCGTCCGTCTGGAAACCCGCCCCCCCAACATCGAGGGAAGGGGCGAGGTGGCCCAGCGGGACCTCGTCAAGAACGCCCTCAGGATGCGCCCGGATCGAATCATTCTGGGCGAGGTCCGCAGCAGCGAGGCCTTCGACATGCTCCAGGCCATGAACACCGGCCACGAGGGGTCCCTGACGACGATCCACGCCAACACGCCGCGGGACGCCCTCATGCGGCTGGAGAGCATGGTCGCCATGGCCAACTTCGACATCCCCAGCGAGTTCATGAGACGCTTCATCAGCTCCGCCATCAACGTCATCATTCAGCTGACCCGCTTCTCGGACGGTACACGGAGATTGACCAACTTTCAGGAAATCACCGGGATGGAGGGCAATATCATCACCCTTCAGGAGATCTTTTCGTTTCAGCAGACAGGACTCGACGACAAGGGGCGGGTCCGCGGCCACTTCCGCTTCCACGGTATCCGGCCGAGATTCGTGGAAAAATTCAACGCCATCGGCATCAATATCTCGTCGGATCTCTTCGATCCCAGTCGATTGATCGACGTTTGAGGACGCAAAATGAATCTGAATGATGCAATCGTCCCGGGAGTCCTTTTCGTTGGGTTGTTTGCTGTCTCATGGCTGCTGATCTACGCCGTCGTCATCTGGCTGAACCCCCGCGAGGCGGACATCAAGAAACGGCTGGTCAACTACTCCTATGCTGCTTACGGCGCCTCAGAGGACATTCTCAAGAAAAAACGGAAATTGAGTGATATTCCCCTGTTGAATTTCATCTTGCGCGGTTTCTCTTTTTTCGATGCCCTTGATGATCTGGTTCGTCAGGCCAAGGTCCCATATCCCCTGGGGTTCTTTCTGCTGCTCTCGATTCTGCTGGCTGTATTCGGCTATGTAGCAGGGGTGGTGCTCAACGCTCGGCCGCTGTTGGCTGTTTTGCTGGGCGCGGCACTGGCCGTGGCACCCTTTATCCACCTCAAGATCAAGAAAGAGGCACGATTGAAGCGCTTCAGGCAGCAGCTTCCCGAAGGACTGGACCTTATCGCCAGGGCCCTTCGGGCGGGGCATGCCTTTTCCAACGGCTTGAAGCTGGCCTCTGAGGAATTCGACGACCCCCTGGGCACCGAACTCAAGGAGACCATCGACGAAATCAACTACGGGCTCAGCAACGCGGATGCCCTCAAAAATTTCGGGCGTCGGGTGGATTGCCAGGACCTGAAATTCTTTGTCATCGCGGTCATTATCCAGCAGGAATCTGGGGGTAACTTGTCGGAAATCATCGAAAACATTACCCACATCATCCGGGAGCGGTTCAAGTTCCACGACAAGGTTCGGGCGATTACCGCCGAAGGACGCCTCTCCGCACTCATCATCGCCATCGCGCCCTTTTTCCTGTTCGCCTATTTCTACTACACGAACCCGGATTACATGGAGCTGCTGATGACCCATGACGTCGGGAGGATAATGCTGGTATTTGCCGCGGTGATGATGCTGATCGGCATATGGATCATCAAAAAAATCGTCGATATCGAAGTCTGAAAGAGAGGGGCAACCATGATACCGCTGTTTGACATGCCGTTTCTGGCATCGGCGATCGTTTTCATCACCATCCTGCTGCTGATCATGGGCATCCTGCACGTCTATCGCGTCATGGCTCAGAAAGGCAAGGTGATCGAAAAAATACGCTTGGCAGGTGACGGCGTTGATTCTTCTCAGGAAGAGATATTTCTCATTGGAACGCCGAACGAATCCAGTAGAAGATTCCAGAGCCTGCTGCACGTTCTGGGTTTCGTGGGCAAACGGGTCGCCGGCGATAAAACGGATGAGTACGCGCCCTCGCGCATTAAATTCCTCAACGCCGGCATCCGCCGAAAAAACGCTGCGCATGTTTTCTGGGGTGCCAAGATCGTGTCTTCCTTTGGTCTGATGCTGCTTTTCCTGATGACCCAACTGGTGTTTTTCAAGGGGATGACATTTGCCTGGATCCTCCTGATGTGCGTAGCGCTGGCTTATATCGGGCTTTATATTCCCGAGGTATGGTTGGATTTGAAGGTCGCCAAGAGGAAAGAGCTGATCTTCAAGGGACTTCCTGACGCTCTGGACCTGATGGTGGTCTGCGTCGAGGCCGGCATGGACCTCAACGCCGCCATCAACAAGGTTGCCGAGGAGATCTATCTCACCTGCCCGCCCTTGAGCGAAGAGTTCAAGATCATGAGCCTGGAGACCCGGGCGGGCAAGTCGCGGCAGGGCGCTCTTCGGAACCTCGGCCTCAGGGTGGGTCTGGATGAAATGAACAACCTGGTGACGATGCTCATTCAGACCGACAAGTTCGGCACCAGCTCCGCCCAGGCCCTCCGCGTCTATTCGGACACCTCACGCACCAAGCGGTTTGCCATCGCCGAGGAAAAGGCGGCCAAGCTCGGCGTCAAGATTTTGTTTCCGTTGATTTTTTTTATCATGCCGGCCGTCTTTGTCGTTCTGCTTGGGCCCGGTCTGATTCGAATTTACGAGACACTCATCGCCAATTAACGGCAAGCCGGGAGCACAGGGATGCAACGCTTACGACAGGTGCCTTCATTGCCTATCATTAAAATTCTAGCGGGAATTGTATCGGTATCTCTTTTTTGGGGATGTGCCAACGACAGCGCCGTTTCCGGCATAAAGCCGAATCCCTACCAGCTGGCGGCCGCCGAAGCGCTTTCGGAACCCGACCCGACAGAGATGGAAACCGCCGCCAACCTTTCTCCACAGCAGCTTGAGGAACAGGGGGACGCTGAATATCGGCGGAACAAGCTGCCCATGGCGGTGGTCCGATACGAACAGTCCCTCAGAAAAGACCCCAACCGCATCTCCGCCCATTACAAAAAAGGGCTGGCACTTGTGGCGGGCAACGCCAACACCGAGGCTGTCAAGGCCTTTCAGGCGGTCATCGACCGGGATCCGGGGCACGCGCTTGCTTACCAGGGCATGGGGAGAGCCTGTTTTCAGCAAAAACAATACCCGGAGGCCGAAAAAGCCTTCAAGACAGCGGTTTTTCTAAATCCCGACCTGTGGAAATCCCACAACTTCCTGGGCATCATGAGCAACTATTCAGGGCGGTACGACGACGCCGCGGCGCACTACCAGGCCGCCATTCGACTCAAGCCCGATGAAGGCATGCTCTACAACAACCTCGGTGTCGCCCACACCATGACCGGCCGCTATGAAGAGGCCGTCGAATCCTTCAACAAGGCCAAGGCGGCCGGGTACACCCATCCAAAGCTTTATAACAATCTCGGCATGGCCCTTGCCAATGCCGGCCGCTACGAGGAGGCGCTTCAGGTCTTCACCCAGGGTGGCGGCGCGGCTCAGGCTTACAACAACCTGGGTTGCGTCTATCTGAGTCATGACCGGAAAGACGAGGCGATCCGATGCTTTGAAACGGCGATTCGGCTCAACCCGGATTTTTACGAGACCGCCGGCGAGAACCTCAGGAAGGCCAAAAGCGCCCGGTCAACGCCGTCATCGACAAACCCGGCTTCAAACGGCACGTCTCAGACCATCCTGAAACCGATTGAAATATACTGACGGCGAGTGCATCGACAAGCGGGCTACCGGCGGCGTCAGAAATGACGATGAAAAAATCCGGTGGTGTAGAGGTACAGACCCAGGACGATGCTGACGGCGATGAAAGCCCCCACGATCCGTTTCAACCAGTAGCCAACAGTAGTGCAGACAATGCCGAACACCACGAAAAAGCCCTTGATCTCGAGGGTGTTGGGCAGGCGGACATAAAAATCGCTGAAGAGGCTCGACAGGTAAGACAGCATTTCAGGCCCCCTGTGCTTGGGGTGAGAGCGGATGGTTCGATAATTTCAAAAATAAAAAATAATGCACTCGCCGATTCGGTATTTCGATTATACATAAAACCCGGTTGAAGTCCACCATTCTTTTGAAAACGCAACGCAAGACATCTCAGGGAAGGAGAGGAGATATGAAAAAGGTTTTGGGGAGGCGGCTGCTGGAGGAAGGGCTTGTCACCTTAGCCGATCTTCAGGCGGCTCTGGATCGCATGCGCACCTATGGCGGCAGGCTGGGCAGCAACCTGATCGCCCTGGGGCGAATCACCGAGGCGGACCTGGCCCGTTTTTTCGATTTTACCCCAAAACCCCCCAGGAAACTGGCTGAAACAAATCTGGATGAGAGCGTCGTCAAGGACCTGGTACTCAAGCACACGTTGATGACCAAGAAGTTTTCCGTTCAGAGCCTGGTGGGCAAAACCAAACTGCACCCCAACGTCATCGCGGAGATTGTCGGAGCCCTGAAAAATGATGCGTTGGTCGAAATCTCCAAGGGCAACACCTCTTTTTCCACGATGCTCTACGAGTACAATATCACCGAGGCGGGAATTCATCTGGCCAACGGCCTCATGGATGAATGCCGCTACGTGGGACCGGCACCGGTTTCCCTGGAAGACTTCCGAGAAGCCGTGGAAATCCAAACCATCAAGAGCCTCGATGTCACGGAGGAGGATATCCGGAAGTCCTTTTCGGAGATCGTCGTCAGCGAGAACATGTTTCAGCGGCTCGGCGCCGCCATCAACTCCGGCAAGCCCATCTTCCTCTATGGCCCGGCCGGCGGCGGCAAGACAACCATCGCGGAGTGCATCGGCAGAAGCCTGCCCGGAGAGATTTATGTGCCTTATTCCCTGCTGGTGGGCGGGCAGATCATCGTCGTTTATGACGAAATCAACCATCAGGCCGTCCCACAACCCAAAACGGACGACGACGAGTTTCACGATGGACGGTGGGTTCGCGTCAAACGGCCGATTATCGCGACCGGCGGCGAAATGACCCTGAAAACCCTGGACCTGGAATTCAACCCCAATTCAAAATACTATGAGGCGCCGCTGCAGGTGAAGGCCAGCAACGGCATATTCATCGTCGACGATTTCGGCCGGCAAATGGTCGAACCCCAAAGCCTGCTGAACCGGTGGATTGTTCCCCTGGATCGCCGGGTCGACTTTCTCTCTCTTCACACCGGCATGAAGTTCGAGATTCCTTTTGATCAGCTGGTCATCTTCTCCACCAACCTCGAGCCCGAAAAACTGGCGGACGAAGCCTTTCTGAGGCGTTTGCGTTACAAGATCAAAATTAATTACCCCACCCCGAGGGAGTACCGCCAGATCTTCCAGGCCGTCTGCGATGCGAACCGGCTTCCCCTGGATGACGAGGTGTTTGACTACCTGATCGCCAAGTATGATGATTCCGGCATAAAGCCCATTGGCTGCCATCCCCGTGACCTGGTGGACCATATCATCGACGAGGCCTATTTCAAGCGAAAACCGCCTGCCATCACCAAAACGGCCATCGATTTTGCCTGGATGAATTATTTTGTCGATATGTAGGAGAAATATCCGACGAAATGTGATATGAGCATAAAATTGGATATAAACAAGTTCATTGAAATGGATGACCTTAATTGCTAAAGGAACATTTCTCATGAAAAAAAGCCGTCATATCTATCTGTTGTTGGTTTTATCGCTCTTCGTCGGACCTCTGTCGGGTGCAAACGCCATTGGGGAGGACGCTACCCTTCTGGAATTTCAAGACGCCCTTGGAATTCAAACGGATGCCGGTTTTTCAGGACTGTCCCTGTCGGATATAGCGGAGGGGGACGTCATCGAGGCCACGGTAGTCGACCCATCGAAAATGGGCGGCTGCAAGACGGGCGACAGGGTCAAGCTGTTCTTCATGGGTGACGACAAGTGGATGGTCAAGCATCTGAGCAGCGGCAATGCCGTCGATCTCGTCACCTTCAACCAGGACGGCACCCTGAAGGTGGTCAAAACCGGAACCTACAACCAGGTGGAATCCGAAACGGCGTCGACGTCGACGACTCCGGAGATTTTCGTGGGCAGACACATGACCGCTGTTTTCAAGGCCGGCGCCTACATCCCCAACAACGATCTGGATGATTTTGACACGGGGGTTAACGCCGAACTCGCCGTGAACCGCTATCTTTCGCCCTATTTCGCCCTGGAGGCGACCATCGGGTATGCCAACACGGACGACGATGCGAACGAGAATTTTTACACTATCCCAGTTCGCGCGGATGCCGATATTCATATCATCCCCGCCACGGCCAGTGCAAAGGGCGTCCTGCCGTTTACCCAGGGGGAACTTTATCTGGGTGCGGGCTTGGGGGTATATTATCTTTATGGGGATTTTGATATCCAAGTTGCCGGTTATGAATATACCGCCGACGATCACGATGCCGTTCTCGGCGCCCATATTCTGGCGGGGGTGAATATCAACATCGATAAAAGGATGTTCCTCGGCATAGAGGGAAAGCGGATCTTCACCGATGAAGCGGAGTTAAGCGATACCATCGACGATATTCCCATCGAAGCGGAATTCGACCTGAACGGCTACACATTGACGGGTCAGGTCGGATACCGGTTCTAACCCCGGCGTTGTCCGTCGGAACCCGGCCGAAAAGGCCATTCGATTTTTTTCACGGGAGCGGCAACAAAAAGCTTGACATCCTGAAACGCTTCCCGTAGGTAAAAGTAGAATTCGTTTAATGCAAGTTATCATCAAGAGAGGATTGAAGACCCAAATGGCCCCGTATTCCGGCAGCGTGTATTATTTTTGGTTTTATTTTTACGGCACCGCGCGTCTGCCTGGGGTTCGCTAAGGTATACACACACATAACGAAGCGAAAGAGCCGAGGGCAGACCCGCCCGCGGCTCTTTTTTTTGCGTTAAAAAAGGCTGCGGGGAGAAAAATCCCGGCGGCCTTTTTCGTTTCCTTAACCCAAAAGGAGACCCGACCATGAGCCCCGAAATGCAACAAACCTACGATGTCCGCGTCAAGGAATTCATCCCGCTGCTGCCGCCGCAGGCACTGAAGGAAGAAATTCCCATCAGTCCGTCGTCCGGCGACACGGTCATCGCCGGACGAAAGGCAATTGAACGCATCCTGCGGAAGGAGGACCCCCGTCTTCTGGTGATCGCCGGCCCCTGCTCCATCCACGACGAGGGGGAGGCCCTCCAGTATGCCACCCGGCTCAATGCCCTGCGTGAGGCCGTTTCGGAAACCCTGTGCATCGCCATGCGCGTCTATTTCGAAAAACCCCGCACCAACGTGGGCTGGAAAGGGATGATCAACGATCCTCATATGGATGGCTCCTGCGACATTGTCGAGGGACTCAGAAAGGCACGGCGACTGCTCTTGAAGATTACCGAATTGGGGATGCCCACAGCCACGGAAATGCTCGATCCCATTACGCCACAGTATATCGCAGGGCTGGTCTGCTGGTCCGCCATCGGCGCCCGCACCACGGAATCCCAGACCCACCGAGAGATGGCCAGCGGCCTCTCCATGCCGGTGGGGTTCAAGAACTGCACTGACGGCGCCCTGACAACCGCGGTGAACGCCATGATCGCCGCGGGAAGCCCTCAGAGTTTCCTGGGCATTGATTCCGAGGGAAGAAGCGCCATCGTCAAGACCACCGGAAATCAATACGCCCACATCGTTTTGCGGGGGGGACGCCGTCCCAATTACGACTCGGTCAGCATCCGGGAGGCCGTTGACCAGCTCCGGGCGAAAAACCTATCGGAGGCCATCATCGTCGACTGTTCCCACGCCAACTCCGGCAAGAAGTACCAGAATCAGGCCAGGGTATGGCAGGACTGCATCAACCAGCGCCTGGACGGAAACGACGCTATTGTCGGTCTCATGCTGGAAAGCAATCTTCGGGAGGGGAGCCAGAAACTGACCGACGACCCGACCCGGCTGTCCTACGGCATTTCCATCACCGATGAGTGCATCTCCTGGGAAACCACCGAGTCCCTTGTCCGATCCGCCCACGAACAGCTGCTGCGCTCCCGTCGAGAAAACTCGAAATACGCGGCGCTTTCGGGAAACGGACGCTACAAAATCGCATCGACGGCCTGAACCCCGGACCAGGAGCATCCCATGAAAACCCTTCGGATTCACGGCAAGACCGGCAATTCAACCTTGATGGTAGGGGAGTCCTTCTCTCACCTCGACCAATACGTCCCCGTCGATCGTGCGATCATCATCACCGACCCTACCGTCAGGGCGATTCACGGCGACAAGTTCCCCGATTGTCCGGTCATCGAGATCGGTATGGGCGAGCACAACAAGACACTTAAGACCGTGGAAACCATATATGAACGCCTGGTGGCCATGGCGGCGGACCGGTCCTGCTGGATCGTCGGCGTCGGCGGCGGCATCGTATGCGACGTGGCGGGATTCGCCGCCTCCACCTATCTGCGGGGAGTCAAGTTCGGTTTCGCGGCCTCGACCCTCCTGGCTCAGGTGGATGCCGGCGTCGGCGGCAAGAACGGCGTCAACTTCGCCGGCTACAAGAACATGGTGGGAACCTTCAACCAGCCTGCCTTCGTCATTTGCGACATGGGAATGCTCAGGACATTATCGCGATCGGATCTGCTGTGCGGCTTTGCTGAAATCGTCAAGCACGGCGCCATTGCGGACCCGGCCCTTTTCCGGTATATCGAGGACCGCCGGCAGGACGCCCTGGACCTCGACCCCGCCGTTGTCGAGAGGATGGTTTACGACGCCGTCGTCGTCAAGTCCAATATCGTCAATGAAGACGAGCGGGAAGCGGGCGTCCGACGAAAGCTCAATTTCGGCCACACCTTTGGCCACGCCGTGGAGAAGGTCACGGGCATTCCCCACGGAGCAGCCGTGAGCATCGGCATGGCCGCAGCCGCGCTTCTGTCGGTTCGTCGCGGCTATCTGGCGCGCCCGGAACTGGAACGCCTCACCGACCTTCTTGAAGGGCTCGGGCTGCCCACCCGCCTTGCCGTGGATCCGCGGCAGGCCGTCGACGCCCTCAAACACGACAAAAAACGGTCGGGGGAGCACATTAAGTTTGTGCTGTTGAAAACCATCGGCGAGGCCCTTGTCGAGGATATCCAAATTTCGGAGCTGGAGGAGGTGCTGCATGAGCTGTGTCGGAATTGATGCCGGTCGGCATGGATATCATGAATATAAAGACAAGAGCCCGGGAAGAGGGTATCCACTCCCCCTGGATCATCTGCCGTTGCCCTTGCCGAAGCGACTCTTGGACTCGGAAGAACCACGACACCTCCCCCTTCAGACGCCCGCAGAACTGAAGCAGATGCTGCCTGCCGGCCCCGCGGCCTTGAAGACCGTATCCGACACCCGAACAGCCATCCGGAATATCCTGATGAAAAAGGATTCGCGTCTTCTCGTGATCGTCGGGCCCTGCTCCATCCATGACGAGGCCTCGGCCCTGGCGTATGCCCGCCGCTTGTCACGGTTGCGAAAAAAAGCGGCCGACACCCTCGTCGTGATCATGCGGACCTATTTTGAAAAACCCAGAACCCTTACCGGGTGGAAGGGGCTCCTCAACGACCCGTACCTTGACGGCACCTGCGACGTGGCCGAAGGGTTGCGCCGGGCACGTCGAATTCTCCTCGAGATCAACGGGATGGGTGTTCCCGCCGCCGCGGAGATGCTCGACCCCACCACGCCCCCGTATATCGGCGACCTCATTTCCTGGTCCGCCGTCGGGGCCCGAACCACCGAATCCCAGACCCACCGCGAAATGGCTTCCGGCCTCGACATGCCGGTCGGTTTCAAGAACGCCACCGACGGCAACCTCCCGGTGGCCTTAAACGCCATCCTTGCCGCCCGAACACCCCAGACCTTTCCCGGCATCGGTCAAAACGGTCGGACCGTCATCGTAAAAACCAGTGGAAACCCTTGGGGACACATGGTTCTTCGCGGGGGAAAAACCCCCAACCATCATCCGGAGCACATCGAGGATGCCCGGCGCCTTCTCAGGGAAAAAGGGCTTTCGGAGGTTATCCTGGTCGACTGCTCCCACGGCAATGCCAACGGGGACCATCACCGCCAGTCGGCGGTTTGGCATGATGTCATCCGGCAGCGCACGAACGGCGACAACGCCATCGTCGGCCTGATGCTGGAGAGCCACCTCCACGAAGGCTGTCAGCCGATTTCTGTCCCGCTGTCCGGAATGGCCCATGGCGTGTCCGTCACCGACGCCTGCATCGGCTGGGAGGAGACGGAACACCTCGTGATGAGTGCCCGGGACCGATTGAAGTCTTCTTGCCGGTGCCGATCCGCTCATGACGGTCGGGCCGGCGTCAAAAACATATCAACCGCAAATGCCCCATCGACCGCTTTTGGACGTGTAACCCCATGAAAGAGAACGATGAAAAACCACCGGTCCCCAAGACGCCAATCCCTGCCGATCCCCGGATCGACGATCGGCGAAAAGCCATCGACGCCATTGACGATCAGCTCCTCGAATTGATCAACGAGCGGCTTCGGCTGGTCATGGATGTCGGCAGAATCAAGGCCGAACAGGGGCGGCAGGTGCTCGACAGCATTCGGGAAAGCCGGATTTTCGATCGGCTGCTCCGCCAAAACCGCGGGCCTCTCGATGAAAGAGTGCTCATCCACCTGTTCACCCAGATTATGGCGGCCTCCCGGCAGCTCCAGCGGCCCCACCGGGTCTCTTTCCTGGGTCCCGAGGCGACCTTCACCCACATCGCGGCCATGAATCATTTCGGCCCCTCCGTGGAATACGCCCCTCAGCCGAGCATCCGGGATGTGTTCAGGGACGTGGAGAAGGGGGCGTCTCATTACGGGCTGGTGCCGGTGGAAAACTCCATCGAGGGCGCGGTCAACCACACCCTTGACCTGTTTTTCGAGTCCGAGCTCAAGATCTGTGCCGAGCGGTACCTTCAGATTTCCCACGATCTCCTGTCCAGGGCGGGCGGCCTGAAGGAGATCAAGACCGTTTATTCCCACCCCCAGGCCCTGGCCCAGTGCCGGATGTGGCTCCGGAAATACCTGCCCGACGCCGTGCTGAAGGAGTGCAACAGCACCGCCCGCGCGGCCCAGAAGGCCGCTGAAATCGAAGGCGCCGCGGCCGTGGCCTCCAGCGAGGCGGCCCAGATGTACCAGCTCGCCGTGGTGGCTTCCCGCATCGAGGACGTGGCCCGCAACACCACCCGATTCCTGGTCATCGGACGGGATGAGATCCACCGCACCGGACGGGACAAGACATCGATGATGTTCGTCACTTCTCACGTGCCCGGGGCGCTTTACAAGGTCCTCAAGCCCATGTCCGACGCCGGTCTCAACATGGTCAAGCTGGAGTCCCGCCCCACCAAACACGAGAACTGGAGCTACTTCTTCTTCGTGGACGTGGAAGGGCACATCGAGGATGCGGCGGTGAGCGAAACCCTGGAGGAGATGAAGAAGCTTTGCCTGTATTTGAAGCACCTCGGCTCCTACCCAAGGGCTGAAGGCTGATAGGAAGATTTATGAATATCGATACCAACACGCGCCTCTACGGCATCCTCGGGCATCCCGTTTCCCACAGCCTATCGCCGGCCATGCATAACCGGGCATTCGCGACAACGGGGTACAATGGGGTTTATCTGGCATTCGACGTTCCCGACATCCGGGCCGGCGTGTCTGGAGGGCGGGCACTCGGCCTTGGCGGATGGAGCGTCACCATCCCTCACAAGGTCGCCGTCATACCGCTTCTGGACGATCTGGACCCGGCGGCCCGACAAATCGGCGCCGTCAATACGGTCGTCAACCAGGAGGGGCGTTTGATCGGCTACAATTCGGACGGACTGGGCGCGGTGGCGGCCTTGAAGGAGCAGTGCCCCGTCGAGGAACGGTCGGTGGCCGTGATCGGCGCCGGCGGCGCGGCCCGGGCCATCGCCTTCTGTCTCAAGGCGGAAGGCGCCCGGATCACCATCGTGAACCGGTCCGTCGACCGGGGGGAGGCTCTGGCCCGGGACCTGGACGTACCGTTCCTTCCCCTTGCGGAATTCAACAAGCCCGTGTACCATGTGCTCATCAATACTACGGCAGTGGGCATGACGCCCCATACCGACGCCATGCCGGTGGCGGAGCGAATGCTCGCGCCGGAAATAACGGTCATGGACATCGTCTACACCCCCCTGGAGACCCGGCTTTTGAAGGCGGCGGCCCAGAGGGGCTGCACCGTTGTCGACGGGGTCGCCATGTTCGTCTATCAGGGGGCATTCCAGTTCGAACGCTGGACCGGCCTGAAGGCGCCCGTCAACCTCATGCGAGATATCGTGATGCATCTTTTAGGGAAAAGACATGATTGAAATCAAACCGACAGCACCCATAACCGCCGAGGTGAGGGTTCCGGGCTCAAAGAGCTACACCCATCGCCTGCTCATCGCGGCAGCTTTAGCCGAAGGCCGATCCGTCATCAAAAACATGCTGGAAAGCGAGGACACCCTCCTGACCCTGAAGGCCCTGGAGCGGATGGGCGCTGTTTCGGCGGTGGAGGGGTCTTGCCGCATCATGCACGGCACGGGTGGAAGATTGGTCGCCGGCGGCGAGATCCACCTCGGCAACTCCGGCACCTCGGTGCGGCTCCTCACGGCCGTGGCCGCCCTGGCCGGCGGCACTACCGTCCTTACGGGCACCCCGAGGATGCGGGAGCGGCCCGTGGCGGACCTGCTGGACGGACTTCGGCAGCTGGGCGTTTCCGCGGTCTCCCTTGCCGGAAACGGCTGCCCCCCGATCCAGGTGGACGGTGCGCCCCTGGCCGGCGGTGTCGTGAACCTGAAATGCGGGGTCAGCAGCCAGTATCTTTCAGGCATTCTCCTGATCGCGCCGCTCTCCACCAACGGGGTGGAGATCCGCATCGTGGAAGGCCCCGTCTCCAAGCCCTATATCGACATGACCGTGGATGTCATGGCACGCCTGGGGGTCGCGGTGGAGCGGGAAGGGTACGAACGCTTTTTCGTCCCCGGCCGTCAGGCCTACCGGTCCGGCGCGTATCAGGTGGAAACGGACATCTCCAACGCCGGGTACTTCTGGGCGGCCGCGGCCGTCACCGGCGGGCGCGTCAAGGTCCGAAATGTCCGCCGTGACTCCCGCCAGGGCGACATCCGGCTCCTGGACTGCCTGGAGCGCATGGGCTGCGCTGTTCATCCGGAAAAAGACGGCATCGCGGTCTCCGGCGGACGGTTGACCGGTATTACCGTGGACATGTCCGACATCCCGGACATGGTGCCGACCCTCGGCGTGGTGGCCGCCTTTGCCGACGGCGTGACCGATATCCAAAACGTCGCCCACCTCAAGGCCAAGGAGTGCGACCGGCTTTCGGCCGTTGCGACAGAGCTTTCCAAAATGGGAATCAACGCCCGATGCACCGATGCCGGGATCCGCATCCAGGGCGGCGTTCCCGGGGCAGCGGATATCGACACCTACAACGATCACCGCATCGCCATGGCTTTTTCCGTGGCCGGGCTGAAAACCCCCGGGCTCCGGATCAAGGACGAGGCGTGCGTGGAAAAGTCCTTTCCCACCTACTGGGAGGTCTTCAGGACGCTCTATGCCAACGGAAAGGATCGATGATGTCCAGTACCTTCGGTACAGTGTTCAGGGTCGCCACCTTCGGGGAATCCCACTGCAAGGGGGTCGGGGCCGTCGTGGACGGCTGCCCTCCCCGGATCCCCCTCAGCGAGGCGGACATTCAGGCACAACTTGATCGGCGGCGCCCGGGGCAGGGAAAGATCACCACCGACCGCCGGGAGAGCGACACCATCACGATCCTCTCGGGGGTCGAAAACGGCCTGACCCTGGGGACCCCCATCGGGCTTCTGGTGCCCAATCGGGACCAGCGGCCGGGAGACTACGCGGAGATGCGGAACATTCCCCGGCCCTCCCACGCCGATTACACCTACCAGATGAAATACGGCATCCGGGCTGCCAGCGGGGGCGGCCGCGCCAGTGCCCGGGAAACCGTCGGCCGGGTGGCCGCGGGCGCCGTCGCTGAAAAATTCCTCTCCCTGGCCTGGGGCGTGGAGATCGTCGCATGGGTGAGCGGCGTGGGCGAGCTGTCTGCGCCGCTGCCGGATCTCGATATTCTCACCCGGGAGATGGTGGACCAGACCCTTGTCCGCTGCCCCGACCCCGCATCCGCCGGGCAGATGAGCGAGGCCATCCTGAAGGCCCGCGAGGAGGCCGACTCCATCGGCGGGGTGGTCTCTTGCGTCTGTCGGAACGTCCCCCCGGGTTGGGGTGAACCTGTATTCGACAAGCTCGAGGCCAGGCTGGCCCATGCCATGCTCTCCATCCCCGCGACCAAAGGCTTCGAGATCGGATCGGGGTTCTCCGGCGCCCGAATGCGCGGGTCGGCCCACAACGATCCTTTTATTTTAAAGGACGGACAGCTCCGGACCCGCACCAACCTCAGCGGTGGCATCCAGGGGGGCATATCCAACGGCGAGCCCATCTGGTTCCAGGTGGCCTTCAAGCCCCCGGCCACCATCGGCCGCGCCCAGGAAACGGCCGATTTCGACGGCAACCCCGCCGTTCTCGCGGCCAGGGGCCGCCACGACCCCTGCGTGGTGCCCCGGGCCGTAGCTGTCGTGGAGGCCATGGCGGCTTTGGTTCTGGCGGACATGGCCCTGATCCAGGCCGGACGGATGGCGGGGTACCGGGGATGAGACTCTCCAGACGTATTGAGGACATCGAAGTCTCCCGGACCGTTCGATTCACCACCCTGATCGAGCGGCTGCGCGGCGAGGGGCGGGACATCATCAATCTTGCCGTTGGCGAACCTGAATTTCCCACACCGCCCGAAATCGTCGCCGCCACCCAGGCGGCCCTGGCCCGCGGAGAGACCCGGTACGGTCCGGTGGCCGGCATGGACCGGCTCCGGTCGGCCCTCGCCGAAACTTTCGATGGATGGGGTCCCGGAAACATCCTTATCGCCAACGGCTCGAAACAGATTCTCTACGGTCTCTTCCAGGTCCTCCTCGACCCGGGCGACGAGGTGATTCTGCCCACCCCCCACTGGGTGAGCTTCTCCCAGCAGATCCACCTGGCCGGGGCCTGCCCGGTGATGGTGGACACCCGCCGCCATCAGCTCGATCGCCGGGCCCTGGCGGCAGCCGTGACCCCCAGGACCCGCGCCATCCTGGTCAACTCCCCCAACAATCCCACAGGCGCGGTATACCCCCCGCAGGACCTGGCATGGATCGCCGACCTGGCCCATCGGCAGGATCTTTGGATCATCGCCGACGAGGCCTATGCCTTTTTCGTGTATGACGACCTCGATCACCAGAGCCTTTTCGCCCATGAAGCGATCCGGGATCGTCTCGTCGTCGTCCGAAGCTTTTCCAAGAGCTTCAGCATGACCGGATTCCGGGTGGGCTACGGCGCCGGACCCGAACCGCTGATCCGGGCCCTGGGCAAGCTCCAGAGTCACCTCACCGGAAACGTCTGCACCTTTGCCCAGCACGGGGCGCTGGCGGCCCTCGATCTGGACCCGGCGATCGTTCAAAAGTGGCGTCTCGAGCTGGCCGGGAAAAGGGCCATCGCCCATGGATACGCCGAAAGGCTGTTTACCTGTGTCCGACCCCAGGGCGCGTTCTACCTGTTCCCCGACATTTCGGCCCGGCTTCGAAACGGTCAAACCGCCGAGGACTTCGCCGCCGCCCTCCTGGAGAAAACCGGCGTGGCCGTTGTCCCCGGCGAGGCCTTCGGCGCCAAGAACCACATCCGCATCTCCTATGCGGTCCCGGAAGAGACGCTGGTGGCGGGGTTCGAGAGGATGGAAGGAGCGCTGAACCGAGAAGCAGGCTGAAGGGGTGCGTCCGTGACCACCGCGACACTTTACCCAGCAAGCTTCAATAATAATGATGAATTTTGAATTATGAATTGACGGTTATCAACCCCATAACCCCTTAACCCCATAACCACCATAAAACCTTAACGCTCTAAAACCCTAAAACCCCAACATTTCCAATAGACAAACACACTATTTTTCTATAAGTTATATCCTATCGACATAAACACTGCCCCCAGTTCTTGAACCTTCAATTATGGAAGCTCCCTCATGAACTGCAAATTCTTTGAAGACTATTACGAGGACCTCCAGATCAGCCCCAACGCCGATTTTGAAACCATCGAGCGTGTTTACCGGCTGCTGGCCAAACGCTATCATCCCGACAACCGCCAGACCGGCGGCATCGAGAAATTCGAAGCGCTGACCCATGCCTACAATGTATTGAGGGACCCGGAAAAACGTGCCGCCTACGATGTTTCGTACGAACAGCGAAAAGCGCGCGTGTGGAGAACATTGTCGGAAAGCGCGCCGGCGGATGATTGGGATAACGACCAGACCATCCGCAATCAGATTCTGTCGGTGCTCTATGTCGACCGGCGTGAGAACCCCGCCCATTCCAACGTGGGCCTCTGGCATCTCGAAAAGCTGACGGGGTGGCCTGAGAAGATCCTGGAATTTCACATCTGGTACCTGAAGGAAAAGGCATGGATCCAGCTGACGGACAATGGCGGCTTCGCCATTACGGCCACCGGTATCGACGCGGTAGACCAGAACGGCCTGATGCCGGCCAGAAACCGCCTCCTGCCGGAAAAAACAGGAGGACAGACTTGAAGGCTGAAGGAAGGCCAACAGGGCTTTCCTTCAGCCTTCAGCCTCTCAAAAACGAAAGCATCCATTCATGATCGGAATTATCGGATTTGGCCGGTTCGGCAGGCTCATGGCCGGATACCTGTCCAGGGATTACACGGTCTACGTCTACAACAGGAGCGACAAGGCCGAGCAGATCTCGAAAATCGGGGCCATCCCGGCGGAACTTTCCCAGGCCGCCGGGCAGAAGGTGGTCGTCCTGAGCGTCCCCATATCCAGCATGCCGGATTTTCTGAAAGCGATCGCGCCGTGGGTCACCCCCGACGCCGTGGTGGTGGACGTCTGCTCCGTCAAGGTCTACCCGGTCCAATGGATGACGTCGCTGCTGCCGTCTTCCGTCGACATCCTGGCAACCCACCCCATGTTCGGGCCGGACAGCGCGGCGACATCCCTCCTGGACCGGAAGATTGTCCTCTGCAGAACCCGAATCTCCGACGCCCGCTACGACAAGATCAAGTCCTATCTCAAGGCCCGGGGGCTGGTCGTGATCGAGACGACCCCCGAGGAGCACGACCGTCAGATCGCCATGAGCCTCTGCCTCACCCATTTCATCGGCCGGACCCTGGAGGCCTCGGGCGTTGGAGAGCTTATCATCGACACCGAAGGCTACAAACGGCTCCTCCACATTCTGGAGGTCGTCACCCACGATACGTGGCAGCTTTTTGTCGACATGAACCGCTACAACCCCTATGCGGAAAAGAGCCGGCTCGCCTTCATGGATGCGATGAAGACGATCGAAGAGCGTCTGAAAAACGAAAAAGGATAGGCTAAAGGCTGAAGGTCTCCACAAACGCCTCGTGCTCTTTTGATACATACAGCTTCACGATTCTGGCGTGGAGGTCGTTGTACCGGGCCGTGTCCGGGGCGATGGCCTGGTGGACGAGGGCCTGCATCTCCGTGTAGGCGGTGTGGGGCAGCCCGAGGCGCTGAAAAAGCCGCCGGGTGTAGGCGTCCACCACGAAGACCGGCCGGGTAAAGGCGTAGCAGAGAATGGAATCGGCGGTTTCCGGTCCGATGCCTTTCCAGGAGATGAGCCGGCGGCGCAGGTCCTCGGTGGGATACCCCCGCAACGCCCGGATACCGCCGCAATCGAGAATATGCCTTGAAATCGTCCGCAACCGATCAGCCTTCTGGTTGAAGTAGCCCGACGGCCGGATCGCGGCTTCCAGGTTCGGGCCGGCATGGGCCACGGCCCCGGGCGCCAAACCGATATCCCTTGCCAGGTTGGCCAGGGCTTTTTCCACGTTCCGCCAAGCCGTGTTCTGGGTGAGGACGGCGCCCACCACGATCTCGAAGGCATCCCGGTCGTCCACGGCGGCCCCTTCTTCCCCGACACGGTATACAGGAACGCCCCCCCCAGCGGGAGTAACGGGCCACCACCCCTGGGGACCGTAGCGTTCCAAAAGGGCCCGGTCCATACTGACGATCCGCTTCCGGATCCGTTCAGGAATCGCCACGAAGGTCCCTCGTCACTTGGGAGCTTCCACCGGCATATAGGGCGCCAGCTTGGTCCGGATCTCATGGGAGGTCGGCATCGTGCGATGGTTTGCGTAGTCGTAGCTGACCTGGACGGTCTTCCCCGTGGCGAACACGATGGAAGGTTCCTCCCGGTGGACCAGGCGGTAGGTCAGGATGAAGCTCTTCCTGCCGATCTTCGACACCCGAATCTGAAGGGAGATGGGATCGGCGAGCTGGATCGGCCGCAGGAAGTCGCATTCAGCATGCGCCAGGATAAATGGGAAATCCCGAACGCTTTTCGACTGCATGAGATGATAAAAAAAACATTTTCGGCCTTCCTCGAAATAGGTAAAATAGACCGCGTTATTGACGTGTCCCAGGGCATCGAGGTCGCGGAACCGCACGTCGATGTCCACGATGAATTTCCTGGCGGCCGATTCTTCGGGATGTTCCATGTTCAAGCACCTTCCATTTTCAGGTTCATGTCAAGGGAATAGACTCTTCTTGTAGAAAGAAATTGATGAATAAGTAGGGGTTGTGGTATGACTTGTCAACGGTTGATGAGAATTCGATATGACAAAATCCCGATATCGAAGGGACCCGCGTCATGATCGGCGTGAAGGAGGCGGTGAGGATTGCCTTTCAGCTCTTCCAGGAGCTCTACGATACCCGAAAATTCGAGGACGTTCTGCTGGAGGCGGTCGAGATGTCCCAGGACCGCGCCACCTGGCAGGTCACCATCGGCTTCTACCGCCGCATGCCCTCTGTCAACCTGGTGGAGTCCATCGGCTCCAAAAAATACGTCCGGACCTACAAAACCTTCCACATCGACGCCGCCACCGGCGACATGATCGCCATGAGGCAAGGCGACGGCGATGAATAGATCCCGAAAAAACCGTGAAGTATTCCCCTCTTTTTGTTGTCAAAAAGATCGAATTGGGGTAATGGAGAAACAACTGCCGATCCATTCGACCTCCAGAAGTCAACATGCGGGAGCCGCTCACGATTTGGGTCAATTTTTGTCCGGCTTATGCTATTTTTGTGCAGCAACCATTGGCCGGTGCATCCAAAAAATTACTTCCAAAAGATCCAACTACAATGAGATACTCTTTAATTTAATAGCAGATTTACATTTCGCAATTATTCAGGATGAATCTAAAAGTTCGCATGAATTTTGCATAGCTTAAAAAAAATAACCTATTTCTATTTTTCATAGCTATTGGAGTCAGTCATGTTCTCAAAATTAAAAAACCAGGACGGCGCCACAATGGTCGAATTTGTCTTAATTCTTCCTTTGCTGTTGCTTCTTATCTTTGGTATTATGGAATTTAGTTTTCTTCTTTTCGACAAAGTCATGGTTACCAATGCCAGCCGCGAAGGAGCTAGGGCAGGTGTTGTTTATAGTTGGCCGTCTCGTATCTCAAAAGAAAAAATAAAACAAACAGCTGAAGCTTATTGCATGAATCATCTGATATCATTAAGTCCTTCCTCATCCAAACCTGAAGTTAAATTTTATACTGACGAAGAAGACAATATAGTAGAACCACCTTGCCCGCAAGATTCATTATCAGGAAGTTCAATCGGCGTTTATGTGAAATATGATTATAATTTTTTGTTTTTTTCGCATTTTTTAGATCCAGTTTCCTTAGGAAGTTTGTCAACAATGCGCTGTGAATAACTGTTAGTCAATAATATCAAAATTTGATTAAGGGAAAAAATATGCTTGACAAAAAGAAGAATCAAAATGGCGTGGCTGCACTGGAGTTAGTTTTTGTTTCGCCGATATTGATTCTGTTTTTATTTGGGATTATTGAATTCGGGCTTCTTTTCTATAACAAAGCCGTGATTACCAATGCCAGTCGTGAAGGTGCGCGTGTCGGCATAATGCATATAAGAGACCCCAAACTCCTCGACCCTAAAGCAGACGACGTAGATCCACTGCCCAAAACTGCCGTATATAATACAGTTAATCAATATTGCAGTGATTATCTCATATCATTCGGTACTTCTCCATCACCCTCTATCACTTTGGATCCTAATGAAGATTATCTTTGTAACAATGACGAAGATGATTTAACCGTAACAATTCATTATCCATATCATTTTCTTATATTTCCCGATATGGTTGAATTCTTTCTTAAGAATAAGCCTGGATTTATAGATGATGAAGGGAGTTTGACAATATCGGCACAAACTGTCATGCGATGTCAGTGATAAAAAAAATTTTATGACGATTATAATTCATAAATGAGGATAATATTATGTTTGGCCGCTTAAAAAATGAAAAAGGTGTTACAGCCGTTGTCGTTTTTTTCACAAGTTTTTTCGTTATTCTGCCGCTTGCTGCTCTTGTCGCGGACTTCGGACGGCTTTATTTGACACGAAATGAGCTTCAGAATGCTGCAGATGCTGGCGCGTTGGCGGGGGCCCAAAGATTATACATCGTAGATGAAAGCGGCAACACAATTATCAACACAGGTGCCAATCAAGTAGCTTTTGAGGCGGCGACCAAAAATAAGAGCCAGAATATCTCAGTAGAGGTCAAAGAATACGCTTCCAATGTTGTCGATGTGCAACGTGGACACTGGAGTTTTGGAGCAGGAAATTTGGCGCGTGGATTTACCGAAAATGCCTCAACAGAAGTAATTGAATTAACAGATTATATAAATCAGGAAACCAAACTGGACGAAAACACAGATTTTATCAATGCCGTTAAAGTGATCACTAGGAGGGAATCAACACCCGTAGTATCATTCTTGCCTATGCTGAAATTCTTGGGAACCATTATTGGCCATAATCATTTTCAAATGCAAGCCGAAGCAATTGCTTATCTCGGTTTTACAAAGGATTTTTTAGAACTTGATTTTGATTGGCCCGTGGCAATTTGTGAACAATCTCTAATTAATCCAACTACAGGTGAGTGGAATTGCACTATTGGGAGGATGGTGGGTGCCGGAGATCCAGGCAATGAAACTGGTGGAATGACTGACTTCAGCCAGCCATGCAGCGGTGGCGCAAGCAACCCTACTATAAGCCAAACACTGCCGGAAGACTGTAGCGTAGACTATACTGGAGGCAATATTAGCCCGGTCACTGTCAATGAAGATATGGGCTTAATCAATGGCCAGGTCAATGACATCTATAAATCCCTTCGCAATTGCTGGGCAGTTGCGAGTGGATACACTAAACCACTCGAGTTGGTTTTGCCTGTGGTGATTTGTGACGAAAACGGAAACGTCAGCCCGTGCTCAAAACTTGTAAGTGCCGTAAAGGTCAAGTTGATATGGATGAGTGACTCAAATGAATCAATAAAAAATGATCAAATGCCGGAAACCTATGTGGGAATTGATACAGACGGCGATGGCGAACTGGACATCCCTGCTTGGCCGTCAACTACTGATGATACCACATGTATCAATGACTGTGCGGTTTATGGGACAAAGACCACGGAGTATGTTGAGTGTTATTTTAACTGTTTTTCTGAACATTATAATTTGAAAAAAGAATTTGGAGATGATGCAGGTGGATATGCTGATTATGTCCAAAAAACCTATTACTTTATGTTAGATTGCGAAAAAATGGCAGCACCTACCGGAACCACCGGTAGCAAAAATTATGGTTTGATTGCCAAAATTCCAGTCCTTGTTCAGTAGCGCCTTCGCTTTTTTTTCAATGCATTGGAGGCGGTTACCAACTGCAATAGGCATGAAAAGTAGGCTTCAGGATATGTCAACGAACTATGTTGACTAAAGTAGATCTACGCATGCATCCAGTCGCCATCATCCCACCCGAATCCCATGCTTCTTCATCTTATACCGCAGCACCCGCTCACTGATCCCCAATGATTCTGCCGCCCGGGTCTGGACCCCGTCGTGTTTTTCCAGGGCGGTCTGGATCATCTCGCGCTCCACGGCATCCAGCCGCTCCGCCAGGGTGCCCTGATGGGCAGCCTGATGGAACCGGATCTCCGGGGGGAGGTCCTGCTCCCGGATCCGGTTGCCCCGGACCAGGGTAACGGCCCGCTGGACAATATGCTCCAGCTCGCGGATGTTCCCGGGAAAGGCGTAGCGGGACAGGGTCATCACGGCCTCGGGGTCGAAGCGGACGGGACGGGCGGCATAGCGCCGCAGAAAGAAATCCACCAGGTCGGGGATGTCTTCCTTGCGCTCGCGTAATGGGGGCAGGGGAATGTCGAAGACGTTGAGGCGGTAGTAGAGATCCTCCCGGAAGCGTCCTTCGGCGGTGAGCTGCCTGAGGTCCCGGTTGGTGGCGGCCACCACCCGGACATCCGCCTCGATCTCCCGTTCGCCGCCTACCCGGCAGAAACGCTTCTCCTGGAGGGTCCGGAGCAGCTTGGGCTGAAGGCTCGGGGGCAGTTCGCCGATTTCGTCGAGGAAGAGGGTGCCGCCGCCCGCCAGTTCGAAGCGCCCGCGTCGGGTGCCGGCGGCGCCGGTGAAGGCGCCTTTTTCGTGGCCGAAAAGCTCGGATTCGAAAAGGTTTTCGGGGATCGCCCCGCAATTGACCTCCACAAAAGGCCCGTCCGCCGACGGGCCCAGAAGATGCATCAGCCGGGCGATCAGCTCCTTGCCGGTACCGGTCTCCCCGCTGATGAGCACGGTCCAGGGCGTGGGGGCCACCCGGCGCACCAGGGAGATCACCTCCTGCATGGCAATGCTGCCGCCCACCAGGTTGATGGGCAGGGCCTTCCGGTTCATTGTTTCGGCCACGTCCGCGGCGTCTTCGGCAACAGCCAGGCCCTGCTCGATCCGCTGGATCTTTTCCAGCAGCGCCGTCAAATCCACGGGCTTCTCCAAAACGTCGTCGGCCCCCAGCTTCATCACCGCCACCGCCGTGGTGACAGTCCCGTAGGCCGTGATCATGATGGCCCGCACCAGGGGTGTCAGCCGTTTCATCTCGGCCAGGACCGCGTCTCCGTCGAGGCCGGGCATGCGATGGTCCAGGATCACCAGGTCCACCGGCCGGCGCTTGAAATGGGCCAGGGCCTCCCTGCCGTCGGCGGCATCCGCGACATCATACCCTTTTTTTTCCAGAAATCCCGTGAGCAGCCGGCGCTGCAGGGTATCGTCGTCGACAACCAGAATCTTCATGCGTTCTTTTCCGCATTCCGTGGATCGAGGGGCAGCCGAACCGCCACCCGCAGCACGCCCGGTTCCGGGACCGTGAACGCCAGGCGCCCGTGGTGGGCATTGATGATCTTCCGGACAATGGAGAGCCCCAGGCCGGTGCCCCGGGCCTTGGTGGTAAAATAGGGGGTCGCGATCCGCGCCGCCTCGGACGGTGCCAGATCGAATCCCGGGTTTTCGAACGTAAAAACGGCACAACCGTCCTTCCGGTTCAGGGCGACCTTCAGGTATCCGCCCAAGGGCTGGGCTTCGACCGCATTTTTCACGAGGTTCTCAATCATCTGGGCCATCAATTGGGAATCGGCCGTCATCTCGCCCGTGAAAGCCAGATTCTGGATGATCTCGACGGACTGGTCGGCGCATTTCCGCTGGTATAGCTGGAGAATTTCGCCGACAAGCGCGGCGGGAACCACGATCCCGAAGGCCGGGGACGGGGGACGGGCATATTTTCGGACGTCCGAGACGATGGCGTTGGTCCGTTGGACTGCCTGAAGCAACGTTCCCACCAGGTCGCGGTACTCGCCGTCGAGGCCGGGCGCCTCGATTTGGAGCCGCTGCAGGCCCATACCGATGGCGTTCAGGGGGTTTCGGATCTCATGGGCGATGGCTGCGGCAGCCCTGCCCAGGGCGGCATCCTCGCGATGATCGGCCATCTCGCGATCCACGGCCTGGATATGGGCCGTGTACCGCACCTGAAACCGGTGGAGGATCCACGAAAAGGAGAGACCCAGCATCGCCAGGACCCCGGCGAAAAAGAAAAACTCCAGCCATATCTGTTGGGTTCGGGTCAGGAAATGGCGGGTGTCCATTCCGGCGACCAGGATATCGCGGCCAAAGGGAATACGGCTTTCCGCGACGGTTTCGTCGTCATGGCTGACGAGACGAATGTGGGAATGGTCGTCGGGCGAGGCCTTGCCCGCCCCGACGGCCGCGGGATCGCGGCCGATGTTTTTTTCCACCCGGACATACCGGATGCCAGCCATGCCGGTGAGGGATCCCAGCAGACGCTTCAATCCGATCTCTTCGTTGATCCGTCCGATCTCCGCCGATTTGAGTCCCGTCACGACACAGCCATTTCCCCCGACCAGAGGAACGGCCGCCGCATAGATATTTTTTTCCGGGAAACGGGCCAACTCTCCGGTGCCGAGGGCGCAATTGACGGCGGCAGGCAATTCCGCATCCTCCGGCCCCCGGGCGTCGGTGCCATCGCCCCGGATGATGCGAATACCGATCAGCCCGGATTCATGGGCCAACTCCGCCAATTCGTCGGATGAAAACGGTTCGACGGCCTCCAGATAGGCGACGAAACGCGCGCTGTTTCCCAGAAAAATGTGGACGATCTTCTCGAGCGCGCCCTGGGACAGAACCGCTGTCCGGGCGTTTTGCTCGATAACGTTAGCCAGCAGCCGGGAGTGCTCCAGCGAGTGCGCCATGAAGGTCTGCTGCAGCTGCCGGACCTGCCAGTAGAAATAGCCAAGGACCACGGTGATCAGCAGACCGAACAGCATAAGGCTGACCCGCCATACCGGCAGCATGCGGGGAGATTTTAATGTCAGGCCGCCATCAGGGACCTGGGCAAGGCGTTTCATCGGTTGCCGCCACCGCCGCCACCTCCGCCGCCGCCTCCGGAGCCACCGCCACTGCCGCCTCCGGGACCACCGCCGTGGCCGCCCCCATGACCACCGCCCTCCCCACCGTGGCCCCTGCCCCCGCCATGTCCGTTGCCGCCGTGGCCCAGCCGGGAGCGCACGCCCGTGGGGTCGCCGTACCCCCGCTGTTGCCGCTTGACGGTGGTCGCGCCAAACACCGGGGGGTCTGTCTTAAGGCACCTGCCCCAGACATTGACGGCCGCGCCGGGCCGGATATCGCCGGGCAACTCCTCAGGGAAAAACCGGACTCTTACGCGTTCCGCTTTCCGCTCATGAAAGGCACTTTTGGCGGACGCCCCCTTCATCCGGAGATGCATTTCCCCTTTTTCCCTGTCCAGGGAGACGACGGTGCCCCAGATTAATTCCGCCGACGCGGCATGCCCGGCCGGCAGCAGGTATGAAGACAATGTCATGATGATGGTGAGGAAGAGGAGGTTATACCGCATAATGATCACCCGATACAAAGATGGCTTTCTGGCATCTTGAAATGGATATTCCCGCCGGCTTCAAACCTTAGCTGTGTGATGTAACGTCAGGATGGCTTCAGTTTAGCGTCGAAAGGTCGGCAGCGTCAAGCAGTTTAGACTAAAGGCTGAAGGGGTGACCGTTGTTTGCCGGCACCTCTCTTGGATGACGGTTGCGAGAGCTGAAAGCTGAGTGATGATCTGAAGATGGGGTTACGGATTTCCGGGTTTCCCTCGGAAATCCGTAACGGGAGTGTTTCAATTACGATCAGCAGTCTCCAGGGCCGTTGCTGTCGCCGTCACCATCGCCATGACCGTGGCCGTTGCCGTTACCATTGCTGTTGCCCGCCAGAATCAGTGCGGTGGCATCGGTCACGGCGGAGCAGTCTCCAGGGCCGTTGCTGTCGCCGTCACCATCGCCATGACCGTGGCCGTTGCCATTGCCATTGCTGTTGCCCGCCAGAATCAGTGCGGTGGCATCGGTCACGGCGGAGCAGTCTCCAGGGCCGTTGCTGTCGCCGTCACCATCGCCATGACCGTGGCCGTTGCCGTTACCATTGCTGTTGCCCGCCAATATGATGGCGGCGGCGTCTGCGGCATTGTGGGTAGGGACGTCCGCTGCCGCGGCTGAAATTGTTGTCGCCATGAAGATTGCCATAACCGTCAATGTTGCCTTTGCCGTCATTTTCATTTCTTACTCCTGAGGTTGTTTCGTGTCCGATGCCTGTCGGTTTCAATTGTCGAGGAGCGTCTTCGGCATCCGTGCGTGTTGGCGTTGTCCTGCCGGGATGGCGATTGTCCGTGACCCTCGGGTGTTCCATTTCCAAACGGCCGTTTGTTTTGAAGTGTTATCAACAATCGTGCCAAATATGATCGGTATGAATTACAGGAGGTTGTGAAAATGAGCAGGCCGCTGCGTCGACAAACGGCGCAAGGCGTCGACAATATTGTCGACGCCCGGCCGGGCACAGCAGGGCAGGGGATCGGCCCACAGGCCGGAGGAGGGGAGCTTACATTCCGAAGCGCTTCAACGCATCGATCACGGCTTCTTTTTCCTTTTTTTCGACGATCATGATCTTCTCGGCATGAGCGTTCTTGATCTTCCGGCTCAGGGTTTCCAGATCGGCGGGCTTCTCGATGAAGTCCGTGGCGCCCAGCTTGATGGCCTCCACGCCCTTTTCCACGGTGGCATGCCCGGTGAGCAGGATGATCTGGGCTTCGGGCTGGATCTCCTTGATGGCTTTGAGGGCTTCGATGCCGTCCATTCCGGGCATCTGGAGATCCAGAATAATGGCATCGTAGGCACCCTTCTTGATCATGCCCAGGGCTTCCTTGGCGGACATGGATGTGGACACCTCAAACCCCCGGGCCTCCATTCTCTCGGTCATGATATCCAGAAAATCCTTTTCATCGTCGATCAGCAGAATATTTTCCGGCATGGTATATCTCCTTTGTTGAAATAATTTTTTATTATGACGCATTTTTCACAATTTGCAAACCCTGATCTTGAACTTTCGGCCGGTTTCCATCCGGGGGGATCGTTCACCCGGCGGCACCTGCCGCAAACCGTTTTTCCGGCAGGGTGAGGGCCATGGTTTTCCCGTCGGCCGCCATTGACACTCCGGCGCCGAGGTATGCCGTCAACACGGCCGCCATCCCCCCGCTGAATTTGCGTGACACCATATCCATGTCCTCGATCTCGGCAAACCAGACCTGGGCGCCGTCGGCGGTCTTCCGGACGGTAACGGTGAGTTCCGGCCTCTTCGGGGCCGCATCCATGGCCGTTTCCATGCAGCACCAGCAGAGGTTCAGCAGCGCAAAAGGGTTTGTAGTGATCTGCACCGGCGACGGCGACGGCTTGACATTGACGCGTTTTCCCCGGTTGGCGGCGAGCCGTTGCGTCAAGGCCGCCATGAGGGACAGGTTTTCCAAAAGATCCACGGCGGCGACGGGATCGTCCACCTTGTGGGCGAAGCGGTTCAGGTTTTTGACGACGTCGTCGGCCATGGCCACCCGTTCCAGCACCTTGTCGGCAATGCTGTTGAGGCGCCCCGGATCCAGAGGCCGTCCCTTTTCCGCCATCAGGATCAGATCCTTCATGAGGCCGGCATTTTCGTTGATCACGGCAAGCCCGTTCTTGATTTCATGGGAGACCGTCGCGGATATTTTTCCGAAAAACCGGGTTCCCGCCTCGCCGATGGTGTCTGGGTCAGTATGCATATCGTCTCCTCAGGCCTTCAGGACCTCTTTCATCTTGGCGATCAACTGATCGATCTGGACCGGTTTCATAAGGTATACGGCCCCGTCGACGGCGCCCCTGCGGTAATCCTCCTCCGAGCCGTGTCCGGTCAGGAAAATGAACTTGATGTTGGGATATTTTCGTTTTAAACGGTCCCGCAGCTCGAGACCGGAGGTTCTGGGCATTTTGACATCGAGAATCGCCAGGTCGTAAGGCACGGATGCCGCGGATTTGAGGGCGTCCTCCGCATTGGTGAACCAGTGGGCGTCGATCCCCCGGATCTCCAACCGCTCCGCCAGGGTCGAGACCAGCTCTATTTCGTCGTCAACCAGCAAAATGTTCACTTGGGATTCTCCTTTTCAGGTTGAGCATCGACGGGCAGGCGCACGATGAAACAGGTCCCCACGCCCTCCTCGCTCTCCACATCGATCTGCCCCCCGATTTCCTTGACCAGGTTATAGGTGATGGAAAGACCGAGCCCGGTGCCGCCTTTCTGGGTTTTGGTGGAAAAAAACGGCTCGAACACCCGCCGAAGATCCGCTTCGGAGATGCCGCACCCGTCATCCTTGACGGAGACCACCACCTCCCGGGCTGGGTTCATCACCGCTGAGATCTCGAGGCGCCCGCCGTCCTCCATGGCCGCGAAGGAGTTGTTGACGAGGTTCAGGAAGATCTGCTGCAGCTTGCCGCGGTCGCTTTCGATAGGCGGCACTTCGTCGGGCACGGTGACGGTGACGTCAATGGAGCGATACTCGGCCTCCTTTCCGGTAAAACTCAACACCTCCCGGATCAGCTCTCCCACATCGATCCTCTGGAGCATCACGTCGGACTGGCGGGCAAAGCCCAGCAGCCGCTTGGTAATGGTGCCGCAGCGTTCGACGGAGGAGATGATCGAATCGATGGTCCGGATCAGCCGCGGATCGTCGGCGTATTCCTTCTTATAGCAGAACAGATCTTTGATCAACCCCGCCTTTTCATTGATGATGGCCAGCGGGTTGTTGATCTCATGGGCGATGCCGGCGGCCAGCCGTCCGATGGAGGCCATCTTGCTGCCGTATTCGAGTTTGTGAAGGCTCATCAGTCGCTTCTGGTCGGTCGCGTAAAGGTTGTTGACCAGGTAGGTGGCCACCCCCAGGATGACAATGAGGATGACAGTGATGCTGGCGATGAGAAACCCGATCAGCCGAAGCCGGGTCTGTCGCCAGGGTTTCATGAGCTCGCTTTTCAGTTTGGCGATGACGAGAATGAAAGGCGTGTTGGGGATGTAGGCGTAGCCGAAAATGATGGGATCGCCTTTGGCGTCCTGGATTTCGTGCACCTCGGTGCGTTCCGAGTACTTCGGCACCGAAAGGGAGAAGGGCTCCAGCACGTTTCCGTGGTATCGGGTCGGCGTCTGAATAATGCCGTGAGTGTTGATGAGAAAGGCGTCCCCCCGGCCGCTCAACTCCAGCTCGGAGAGGAGCATGATGAAGCGATAGGTGTCCAGGGACGACCGGAGAACATAGAAGGCGCCGTCGGGCAGATCGTATTTGACGGCGATGACGAGGTGAGGAACGTTTCGGAACCCCAGAAAGACGTCGCTGATGTAAATGCCGCTTTCAACCACCTTGCGGAACCAGGGCTGATCGCTGTAATCTTTTCCCTTGAGATTGTAAGGGCCGACATAGGCGCGTTGAAGGCCGGCGGCATCGATGACCCCCATGTCCTCGAACCCGCCGCCGAACCCTTTCTGGAGGTCCTTTAAAATTCTGGCAAGGTTCGATTCGTCCATGAGGGATTCAAAGGGATTGTCGTGGACCAGGAAATCGAGAGCCGATTTGCGCTCATCCAGAAAAAAGGAGATGCTGCGCTTGGTGTTGGAGACGCTTCTGGCGGTTCTGAGGAGGATCTCGGACTCGATGGCCGTCTGGGTGACATTGTAGTCGATGAGCGTGATGACGATGAGGGGCAACAGCGTCACCCCGGCGGTCAGTCCCACGGTCAGCTTCCAGATCCGGCGGAAGTTGAACATGTGCTTGAACGGGCCCTGGGTGTGGACCGGAAGATACCAGAAATCAGGTTTCCATTTTTCGAACAGGGTACGCATCATCTCTTCATCCTGGCGGGGTGTCGGGTCCCGCCGCCCCGCGTCGATAGTTCATGCAAGACGGGGCCCGGGTCCTGTCCACCCCCTGAGGGGGGTGGACAGGGGCCTGGGGCCGCCGGGCCGCCTCAGGAGCGGTCCCTGGATCGGGTCCGCTCCCGCATCTTGGCGTTGGCAGCCTTGAGGGTTTCGCTCAACACATCGATGTTGACGGGTTTCTGGAGATAGGCAAAGGCCCCCAGCTCCATGCAGACCTTTTTGTCCGCGTCGCTGCCGTGGCCCGTCAGGATGATGACCTCGATCTCCGGACGCGTCTGCTTGACGCGGCGGAGCACCTCGATGCCGTCGATGCCCGGCATTTTGAGGTCGAGGATCATCACCTCCGGATCGTCCTCCCGCACGATGTCCAGGGCCGACTCGCCGTCATAGGCCACGGCCGAGCCCATATCCCGCATCATCAGTCGCTCCGAAAGGGTCTGGACGAACTCTCGCTCGTCGTCCACCAGCAGCACCTTGGAAGGTACCTCGAAATCGAACCGGCGATAGATGTCCGTCTGGTGAAAATCTTTTCCCGTCTCGGTGTGCACCTTGCGGACGCCTGGAATCTTCTCCACGATACTCCTGAGCTCTTCCTCGAGGCGGTGCAGCATCAACACATACTTGTTGATCGTCACGGTGATCACGCCGTCCCTGGCCTGGACCCCCACACTGTGGCCTTCCCGGGCCAGGGCCGCCTCAACGTCGGCGGCCAGGCGAAAATCCGCAACAGCCTTTTGGGAACGCTCCGTCCGCTTCAGCACCTCGCTCCGGACATTGTCGACGATGAGCGTCGCCGCCTCGGCGGCGTCGGTCTTGTCCGTGGGTACCAGGATGTCGTAGAGGACGGGGTCCCAGGGATCGTCCTTGTCAAAAAGCATCTTGACCCAGGCGGCGCAATCCTCGTCGCTTTTGCGGATGAGATTCAGCGCCTCCTTCTCGGAGACGGCCCGTTTTTTCTGAAGGGCGGCCACACGGCTGCGGATATCCGCGATCAGGCAGACCGGCATGACGTGGTTGATGGACCGGGGGATCAGAAGCCCGGAAAACCCGGTGATCAGGAGATCGTCATCATCCAGAATCTGGGCGAGGGCCATGCGAAGATGGGCCAAGGCCCGCTCCTTTTCATGGGTGAACCGATTGAAAAGCGAGGTTTTCGAAGAGAAGGCGCTGCGGATCTTTCCTTCCGACATGTCGGAAAGACCGGCGGCCCGATTGATAATATCGTTTTCGTCGATCTTCCGATAGCCGGTCCGCGTCTCGACCTCGCGGATCACCGCCGCTTCGTTGCAGTATTCTCCGCTGAACAATGTAATGACAGGCATGGGGTTTCCTCCTTGATTCTCGTATTATGCGATGCGACAGACGGTGGTGAGCGGACATGTGGTCTCCGTCGCACCCGTGTGGGTTTGGCCGTGGACGGCGCAAATGGCCTTTTCCATGGTGGGGTAGACGTGATCCCGCCCGATCTTGTTGATCAGATGGGTTCGCTCCAACACCGCCATGACCGATTCGTTCACACCGCTGAGGGAGATGTCCACGCCGCCGCTCCTGACGGTATCCACCAGAATGGACAGGATTTCCTCCCCCGAGGCGTCCATGTCGTTGATGCCGTTGGCGACGATGATGATGTGCTTCAGGTTCTTCTGTTGCTGCAGCCGATCGTTGATCTTGTCCTCCAGATAGCTGGCATTGGCGAAAAAGAGGGGGCCGTCGAACCGCACCAGGTCGACATACTCGCACCGTTTGAGGCCGTGCGCCACCGCGTCCCTGAGCCCCTCGTCGTCGTGCCGGGAAAGGGAGGTCACGGTGGGCCGCATCATCTTATACAAAAAGACGATGATCGACAAGACCACGCCCACCATAATCCCCTTGTCCAGATGGGGCGCAAAGGCGAGGGTGCAGAGAAAGGAGAGGATGGATATGGCGCCGTCGTACCACTGGGCATGCCAGGCATGGATGAAGCCGGAGACGTTGATGAGGCCGATGACGGCCATCATGATGACGGCGGCGAGGACCGATTGGGGCAGATGATACAGGAGCGGGGTGAAGAAGAGCAGCACGATGACGACGGCAAGACTCGTAAAAAGACTGGAAAGCCCCGTCACGGCACCGGACTGGAGGTTGACCGCGGACCTCGAGAAGGAGCCCGAGGTGGGATAGCTTTTTCCAACGGCGCCCAGGATATTGCCGAGGCCCTGCCCGATCAGTTCCTGATTGGGATCGAGGCGCTGGCCGGTTTTGGCGGCCATGGCCTTGGCAATGGAGATGGCTTCCATGAATCCCAGAAGGGAAATGATGGCCGCGAAGGGGAGCATCCGCATCATGACGCCGAAATCGATTTTAGGGACCGAAAGGGAGGGAAGTCCCTTGGGAATGCTGCCGACCACCGCGCCGCCGCCCGTCATCAGAAGCTGTTCGACGTCGAGAAGACGGTTGCCGATTTTGACCCGCCAGATGCGGCCGTCTCCGGTTTCACCTTCCGGGAGGGTGCCTTTGGGATAGAAAAGGAGGGAACCATCGGGCTGGGGCGCCCCCTCGAAGAGATAGTTGCGTATGCGTTCACGGTATTGATGAGACCGGTTGTTGAGGCGCTCCATGTTGAGGTTGATGACGCCCAGATCGTGTTCGGCGTTCAGGAGTTTTAATTCGTCCCGGTTTGCCTTGGCGGCCTCCATCTCCAGGGTCAGCCGGGTCCGCTGTTCCGCGGCCAGGGGAATTTCTGAAACGATGCCGTTGAAGGCCGCGATATCCGCGCGTGCCTCGGGGGACAGGAGGGCGTCCAGCCGCGCATGGGTGTTGTGCTCGAAGCCGATCGCCCAGGAAACGACGGTCGTGAGCGCTACCGCCACCAGAACGTTGGGGATCTTGGGCGCCAGTTTCTTGAGGCCGTACATCACGACGAAGGCTGATGCGCCCATGATGAGGGTCGGCCAGTGGGTGTAGTGGGCGGCCGCCCGGCATACCTGGATGATGGTTTCGTAGTGGTGTTCGGCGCTGTCCACGGTGACGCCGAACATCTTCGACAGTTGCGACGAGGCGATGATGATGGCCGCCGCGTTGGTGAAGCCGTTCACTACCGGGTGGGACAGGAAATTGACCACCAGCCCCAGCCGGAGGATACCCAGGGAGAGCTGGAACAGCCCCACCATGAGCGCCAGAAGAACGGCGTAGGCGATATATGCCTCGCTGCCGGCGGTCGCCAGGGGTGCCAGGGACGCCGACGTCATCAAGGAAACCACTGCCACCGGCCCCGTCGCCAGCTGACGGCTGGAGCCGAAGAGTGCCGCCGTCATCGGCGGCAGGAATGAGGCATAGAGCCCGTAATAAGACGGCAGCCCGGCCAGCTGGGCATAGGCCATGGACTGAGGGATCAGGACCAGGGCGACGGTCAATCCCGAGATGACGTCCGCCTTGAAATCCTCCCCGCGATAGGATCTGAACCAACCGATGAAAGGCAAAACCTTTTCAACCATTACTCCTCCCTGCAATTAACATTTTTGTTTTTTCAGCATGTTTCTGCACAACTCGATCAGGTTGTTGTACAGAGCCCCTGCATTATATAATTGGTACGTTTTGAACCGTACCACACCGTCGACCATGGCGAGCAGAACGAGGGCGGTCTTGTGCGACGGAACCTCCCGGATGGAGCCGTCGGCCTTCCCTCGTCGGATCGCCCGTTCAAAAATATCCACGAAACAGTTGTAGATCACCTCGAGATGCCGGCGACAGACCGGGTTGACCTCGGCCAGGCGATAGGGATGATTACGGTGGAGGAGCATGAACCACTCTTCCCGCAGCCCCGCCATGTATAGAAAAAACGAAACAACACCCTCTACCATCTCCAGGCCCGATTCAAAAATCTTTTCATTGAAATAGTCGTCGAAGGCCTTGAGCAGACCGTCTTTTGTCTTTTCGAGCACAGCGAGGAACAACTCTTCCTTGTTGCTGAAATGGTAAAAAATCGTTGCTCCCGCAATATTCGTCATCTCGGCCAGCTCCGCCATGGAGGTGCCGTTGAATCCTTTCCGGGCGAACAGCTTGGTCCCGGCAACGAGGATGGCTTCTTTTTTGGTCATAATCTCCTCTTTGACTGCCCAAAATACATACTGAGTATTCAATCAGCCTGACTGATTAGACAGTCAGTTTTCGAACGCACTATAATTCTCAGCGTTAATCCCGTCAAGAAAAAATTCAACTTTCGATCAGCCTTCAGCCTTTATTTGGCTTCCAACGCCAGTCCCGCGGACGCGGCGTTCTTTCCGGATTTCGCCTCGGGGGGCCCTGTGGAGACACGTTCCCCGGGTATGCCGCTCTCGGCGGTGAGGGACTTGACCACGGCTGTCGCCCGTTCCGCGGCGAGGTTTTCCAGGGCTTTGGGTTCCAGGGGCTCTGCTTCCACCAGGCGCTCGAAAATCGCCTTGGCCGTCCTGCCCGGGTCCGGGGATTGCGTTTTCGCGGCGACGGCGATCTCCTTTTCCAGTTGATCCGCGGCCTCGTCGCCGAACCGGTCCTCAAACCATTTCTCGAGGGTCTTTTGCACCCTGGGGTTGCTGAAATCGACGGGACCGGGATCCTCGCCGGGCTTCAAGGCAGTCTGCCGTTTTTCAGCCAGGGTTCTTCGGACCCGGCGTTCCCGCAAAACCCGGTCGTCCGCCTGGGTGTCGTAGCGGCCCGTGACGACGACCTGGAGCCGGGGCCGCTGCTTCAAGGCCTCACGCAGTTTGGCGATTTTTTCGCGTTCCGGGGGGGAGGGTGTTGCGCTTCCCGGCTCGAAAGCCACCGCCTCCAGATCCTTGCCTTCGATGCCCAGAAGCGCCCCCAGGGCCCGGAAGGGGGCGGTGGCGATTTTGGTGATCAGGTTGGTGAAAGCCTTCCAGATGATGCCCCCGAAACTGAATTGAGGGTCGTTGAGGTTTCCGCGAACCGGCAGACCGATGTCGATGACGCCGTTAGCATCCTGAAGCAAAGCCACGGCCAGGTCCAGGGGCAGGTTGGCGGCATCGGGGCTCTCCACCTTCTCCCCCAGGATCAGTTGGTCGACAATGATCTGGTTGTCGCCCAGCATCTGGCCGTTGTCGATCTTGTACTCGAGATCCAGGGATATCTTTCCCGAACGGATGCGGCGTCCCGCAAACTTGCCCGAGTAGGGCGACAGCCGGGTCATCTCCAGATTCTGGAAGATCATGGCGATATCCATGAAGGCCTTGGGATCGAAGGTGTTGATCTCCCCTTCGATCCTGGCGGAGCCGTATTCGTTGACGCGCCCATCGAGCTTGACCTGGGCCCGTGTGTTTTTTTCGGACGACATGCCAATGACAACCCCGGAGAGTTCGTCGATCTCGGTGCCGAAAGGGGGCGTAAGGCTGAGATCGGTGAAATCGAGGCTGCCGTCGGCCAGGCGAACCTTGGAAATCCGAATGGGGAATTCGTTGGACGGCGCGTCAGGAGCTGATTTTTCGGCGGTTTGGTCTTTCGGCGGCGTCTTGATGATCTTGACGACGTTGACGGTCCCGTCCTGGTCAATAAAAAGCTTGCCGGCGGGCTTCGAGAGAACGATCTCGTCGATGGCCAGCCGGTTGGGCGACAGGTGGAGGCGAAGCTGGCTGGTCTGGAGCGACGACCAGCCCAGAAGGGTTTCTTTGGATCCGGTTTCCACCACCCGGAAGTCGTCGACCTGGATCTTCCCGGCATAGACGGTTTTGGCCCGCGCCTTTTCAGCACCGTAACGGAGCGTCCCCTGGGTGGAAAACCGGCCGGAGAGCATCTCCACGTCCACATACGGCGTGATGTAGGGCTGGACAGGGGTCAGATCGAGGTTTGCCACGTCGAGGGTCACCTCGGCCGCCGACCCAGCCGGATCGATGGTGCCCCCGGCCGACACCCGTCCCCCCTGAACCGCCGTCATCGCCAGCGTGAACGTCGACGGGGATCGGCCGTCCACGTCCAGGAGCTCGAGTGAGATGCCTTCGAGGCCGAAGACCGGTTTTTCGGAATTCACGGCGGCGTCGATCAGGGACGACCGGAAATCCGAAATCCCGATCTTCCGCACCAGGAATCGCCAGGGATCCCGCGCGTCGGACGGCGGGGCCGGTTTATTTTCGATGTCGGCGGCTTTTGCCGGAGGGATAAGCTTCACGGCGTCGATTCCGCCGGCCGCGTCACGGGCAACGGCGATCTTCCCGCCGGTCATCTCGATGCCGCCAAGGGTAATGGATCGATCGGCCAGGTCAACGGCTCCCGACGTGACCGCGATCACGGGGATGTCGATAATCGGATGGGAAGTCCCCTCGAGTGCCGCTGCAATGCCCTGGATGCGGGATTGGATCCCGGTGAATTTGACGCTCACCGGTCCCGGACCGGTTTCAACGGCGGCCTTCAGGGCGAGGTGAACCGGTCCGGCGCGGAATGTCGCCGAGGGTTCCCGGCTTGCATCGGTGAAGACGAGGTTGAACGCGTCCACGGTGAACCGGTCGATGTTCAGGCGCCAGGGATCTCCCGGGGGGGACGGCGGTTTCGATGGGGGTGTTGTCGGGTTCGGCCGCAGGATGTTCTGGAGATTTACGCGTCCGTCGGCGCCGATGCCCGCGCCGAGGCGGCCGCCACGAATCGATAAATCACCAACGCCGACGGTTCGGCCGACCGGATCGACGCGGCCGCCCTTCAAGGCGATCTCCGGCAGCGCGAGAAAGGGTTCGGCCGCGTTTTTCAGCTGAAGGGCCAGATTCGACAACCGAACCTCGAGGTCGTCCATCGCGGCTTTCGTGTTGCCGCCTGCCATGGCGAGATCATACCGCAGTTTGACCGCCAGGGCGCCATCGGGTTCGGTCAGGTTCAGGGCGTCCCGGACAAAGGGCCAGATCGTGGCCGCCGTGAGGGATTCAATGGACAGCTTACCCGAGGAAGCGATGGGTGCCAGGGACACCCGGCCTTCCCATCGAAAGGTTCCCCCGTCGGGAAATTTGGCATCGAGGGTGGAAGCCCCTTCCCGGTCGGCCAGGGTGGAGATGTCGGTCAGACTGACGTCGACGGGGTGAATCGTCAGGGTGGCCGGCCGGGATTGCCGGAGGTCCGCGATGTCGATTTTTCCGCCCCGGATCGCAATGGCGCTCAAAAGAAACCGGACGAGACCGCTCTTTTCGGTATCGACCTTGGGGTCATCGGGAGGGGTCGGTGAGGCGGGGCCGAGCCTTGCCCAATTGAGGGCGCCATCCTTTTCGATGACGATGTGGGTTGACGGCGAATCGAGCTGAATATCCCGAAACGTCCACGCCCAGCGAAAAAGGCTGCTGAGCTGGAAGTTCACGAACAGCCGATCGAATGCCGCCAGGACGCGGTCGCTTTTCTCCCGAAGGGTGAAATCGGTGACTTCCACGGTGAGCAGGAAAGGGTTCATGCGAACGCCCCCGATGGCGGCAGGGGTTCCGAGGGCGCTTTCAAGGCTTCTCGGCACATAGCGTTTGACCAGGTACGGCGCCAGAAAAAAGCCGACCAGGGTATAGAGGGCCAGCGCCGCCGCCGCCATGAGGACAGGCTTGGAGAAAAGGATGCGCTGGATGCGGGATTTCATGTCCGCCCGGGGTTCAGGTTGATGAGATGGCTTCATGGATACCTCCTTGGCTGTTTTCGATGGCGATGCCGAAAAACGGCTGATGCCGGCGAATGACGCACGATACGGTCCTTTATCTCTCTATACCCGATAACGCCTCGATGTAAATACGCCAAATCGCTTTTTTCGGGCTTGCCACCGCGCGGTGTTTTTTCGTCAGAGGTCAGGCTGTGGACCGGAAGGGGCAACATCGATATTATCGATGGCCGTTTCAAATTTCATTGACCTGTTCGATGCATATGGTATAGCAATATTACTATCGTAATTCGCATAACCGAAAAGGAGGGTCTTATGAGCGACGAGATAAAAGTCGGTTGCGCCAGGCCTACCGGAGGACCTGTCGGGGAAACCGTCGATGAAACCGTCCCAACCAAAGACACCGTCGTCAAGGAGGTCACACCCATGGTACAAGTTGGCAGAAAAGCGCCGGATTTTGTCGCTCCGGCCTACCAGCAGGGCAAGTTCGTTTCCGTAAAACTCTCGGATTACCTGGGCAAGTGGGTGGTTCTCTGTTTCTATCCCGGGGATTTCACCTTTGTCTGAGCGACGGAGATTTCGGCAGTTGCCGAAAAATACCCCACCTTTCAGGATCTGGGCGTGGAAATCCTCTCCATGAGCATTGACAGCGTTTTCGTCCACAAGATGTGGAACGACGAGGAACTTTCGAAGATGGTCGAGGGCGGCGTGCCGTTTCCCATGCTTTCGGATGCCGGCGGCAGGGTGGGAAAGACCTTCGGTGTCTTCGACGAGGCAGCCGGCGTCGAAACCCGGGGACGATTCCTCATCGACCCCGACGGGGTGATCCAGGGATTTGAGGTGCTCAATCCACCGGTGGGACGGAACATCACCGAGTCCATCCGCCAGATCCAGGCCTTCCAGCATGTTCGAAACACCAAGGGCGCCGAAGTAGCGCCGTCGGGCTGGCGTCCGGGAAAAGTAACGCTCAAGCCGGGTCCCGATCTCGTCGGCAAGGTATGGACGGTATGGAAAACCGAGATGGCGTTTGATTGATCCGCCTGACGACCGGCGGGTTCTGGAAACATCGAAACCCTCCGGGAATTGACGTGTTACGAATGCATCAGCCTTGATGCATTCGTAAATATACCCTCCTCCCCCCTCCCCCCTTCCCCGGTTTTCACCTTGCCCCTCTTGACCTGAATCAGAATCCTTGTCGCCTGGACGCTCTTTTCAGTTGCCTGGAGAGGAGAGATTTGATATCTTTTATTATATGGAATTTGCGCCCTTGTTGTTTTGAATTCCGAAATTGACGGAGGAGGCGATTCTTCCCGTCACTGTTGAATCGAGCTCGAATTTCAGTCTCTGGGATTGATCGAAAACCGCTTATGAACGCCGTTTCCAAACACCGCGTGCTTGCCCTGACGCTTTTCTGCCTGATCTCGATCCTGATGATGACACACGCCTGCGCCATGGCTGAAGCCCGAAGGGAAGCCCCACCCGTCGCCGCCGGCGCCGAGATTGATTATCCGCCCTTCTGCCTTGTCGACGCGGCGGGGCAGGCCACCGGCTTTTCGGTCGAATTGATGCGGGCCGCTCTCCGGGTTATGGGACGGGAGGTTGTTTTTCAGACTGGAATATGGGCGGATATCCGCAACCGGCTCGAAAAGGGCGAGATTGACGCGCTGCCGCTGGTGGGGCGTACCCCGGAGCGGGAGCGCGTTTTTGACTTTACCTTCCCCTACATGACGCTACACGGCGCCATCGTCGTCCGGAATGACACCACCGGCATCCGGACGCTGGACGACCTGAAAGGGCGGACGGTGGCCGTCATGAAAGGAGACAATGCCGAAGAGTTTCTGCGGCGGGAAGAGCGCGGCATCGACATCCGCACGACGGCGAGTTTCGAATCCGCCCTTGCCGAGCTATCCACGGGCCGGCACGACGCGGTCGTGATTCAACGCCTGGTGGCACTGCGTCTCATTCAGGAGGCCGGTCTCACCAATCTCGAGATCGTCAACCGTCCCATCGAGGGCTTCCGGCAGGATTTCTGCTTCGCCGTCCAGGAGGGCGACCGTGAAACGCTGGCGTTGCTCAACGAAGGGTTGGCACTGGTCATGGCGGACGGGACTTACCGCCACCTCCACGCCAAGTGGTTCGCCACCCTGGAGCTTCCCTTAAACCGCCGCATCGTGATCGGCGGAGACAACAATTATCCCCCTTATGAATATCTGGATGAAAACGGCAGGCCGGCCGGCTACAACGTCGACCTCACCCGGGCCATCGCTCGGGAGCTGGGCCTCGACATCGAAATCCGACTCGCTCCCTGGGCCAACATCCGCAGCGCGCTCGCCCGGGGTGAGATCGACGCCCTTCAGGGGATGTTCTACTCGCCCCAGCGGGATCTGGCCTTTGATTTTGCCCCGCCCCATACGATCAATCACTGTGTTGCGGTGGTCCGCGCCGCCGAAGGACCACCGCCGGCCGTTGTGGCGGACCTCGTTGAAAAGCGAATCGTGGTGCAGGAGGGCGACATCATGCACGACTTCGTGATTGAAAACGGGTTGGGAAACCGGGTCGCCACCGTCTCCTCCCAGGAAGACGCCCTCCGGGAACTGGCGGAGGGACGCCACGACTGCGCCCTGGTCTCCCGGATGACCGCCCTCTACTGGATACAGAAGCACGGCTGGCGTCATTTGAGTGTCGGCCGCCGCCCGCTCTTTACCGCCGGATATGCCTATGCCGTGCCACAAAACCACAAGCCGCTTCTGGCAGAACTGAGCGAGGGGTTGAAAGTGATCGAGGATTCCGGAGAGTACCGCCGCATTTTCACCCGATGGATGGGCGTATATGAAGCGCCCAAACCCGGATTCAGAGCTTTTATCCGGTATGTCGCCATAGCCGTCGTCCCGCTGCTCTTGCTCCTTCTGGCGTTTTTCCTCTGGACATGGTCCCTCCGAAAACAGGTGGCACTGAAGACAGTGCACCTCGAGGAAAGCGAGAAACAATTTCGGCGGGCCATCGAGGAAGCCCCGTTTCCCATCATGATTCACGCGGAAGACGGCGAGGTGATAACGCTCAGCCGCACCTGGAGAGAAATTTCCGGGTATGCCGGCGAAGAGACGGCCACCATCGACGACTGGACATCGCGGGCTCATGGGGATAGGCGCGCGGAAGCCCGGGCGATTTTCAGCAAGAGTGCCATCCTGAACGACCGCCATGACGACGGCGCGTTCGAGATCATCTGCCGCGACGGTTCACGCCGGATCTGGAATTTCAGTTCAACGTCGTTGGGACAACTTCCCGACGGCCGCGGACTCGCCATCAGCATGGCCGCCGACATCACCGATCTCCAAAGCGCCCAGGAGCGCATCCAGCACCTGAACCATGTGCTCATGGCAATCCGCGACGTGAACCAACTGATCAAAAAGGAGCGGGACCCCGCCACGTTGATCCGTGAATGCTGCCGCCTCCTGGTGGATCATCGCGGTTATGTTTCCGCCCTGATCGTTCTTCGCGGCGAGGATGATCTTCCCATCGCCTGGTCTGGAAACGGCATGGTGTTTACATCCGAGACATTGACCCGGATGCTCGAAGACGGCCAACTACCCAACTGCTGCGCCATCGCACATTTGATAGACGACGGCGCGGTGGTCGACGACCGGCGGGATATCTGTGAAAAATGCCCCATGAAGAACACGCGGAACGGCCCCGAAACCCACTCCCTCTGCGCGGAGCTACGTCATGAAGGCCGTGTCTTCGGGTACATCATCGTCGCCGTAAGGCGGGGACTCATCGTTGACGATGAAGAGCGGCGCCTGTTCACCGAAATCGCGGGGGATTTGGCCTACGCCCTTCACGGCCTGCACACGGACACCGCTCACAAGAAAGCCAACATCGAGCGCATATCACTGGAAAAGCAACTGATCCAGGCTCAGAAGATGGAATCCGTCGGTCGGTTGGCCGGCGGGGTGGCCCATGATTACAACAACATGCTGAGCGTCATTATGGGGTACACGGAGCTGGCGATCGAAAAAACCCCGCCGTCTACACCCCTCAGAAACGACCTCAACGAAATCCTGGCAGCCGCGCGACGTTCGGCGAACATTACCCGGCAACTGCTCGCATTTGCTCGCCGGCAGACCGTCGCTCCCAAATTAATCGATCTGAACGCCGCCGTGGAAAACACACTCAACATGCTTCGCCGCCTCATCGGAGAGGATGTGGAGTTGGTCTGGCATCCGCGCACCGACCTTTGGCCGGTCAAAATCGACCCGACCCAGCTCGACCAGATCCTGGCCAATCTCTGCATCAACGCCAGGGATGCCATCACCGATGTCGGCAGGATCACCATCGAAACGGATTGCGTGACCCTCAGCGAGAAATACGCCGATCGTCATGTCGATGTTCCCTCCGGCGAATATGTGATGCTGACCGTCACAGACACCGGATGCGGCATGGATCGGGAGACCGCGGAACGCATTTTCGAGCCGTTTTTCACGACCAAGAAAGTAGGAATGGGCACCGGTCTGGGGTTGGCGACCGTCTACGGCATCGTCAAACAGAACGGGGGGTTCGTGAACGTTTACAGCGAACCAGGCCAAGGTACCGTCTTCAAGATCTATTTGCCTCGATTCAGAAAATCCAACAAGGTCGAGGGGGTCGGCATGCCCGTCAAGGAAATCCAAAAGGGGCGGGGTGAATGGGTGCTGGTCGTGGAAGACGAAGTGTCGATCCTGAAGTTGACCGAGAAAATGCTGCAAGACCTCGGGTACAGGGTATTGCCGGTCAAAAGCCCTGCCGAGGCCCTCAATCTCGCGGCGACGGCATCGCATCCCATCGCCCTGTTGATCACCGATGTGGTCATGCCCGAAATAAACGGCCGGGAGTTGGCTGAACGCCTCCAGGGGCGCTACCCCAAGCTCCGTTGTCTCTTCATGTCGGGCTACACGGCTAACGTTATCGCCCACCACGGCGTGTTGACCCCGGGCGTAAACTTTATTCAGAAGCCCTTCTCCAAAAAAGACCTGGCCGTCAAAATACGGGCCGCCCTGGATTGACACCCCAGGGGAACCCGTCACATCAGTTCCGTCTTAAAATCCCGCCACTATAATTTTACAAATACACTTTTATAACTATTATAAATATAAATTCCAGTAGGCTATGTATATTTATTGTTTTGTTGGTTTTTAGAATGTCGTGTTTTCATTTGACATGGGCGACATCTGCGACTATACGTCTCAAACGTATCATTGGTTTAAATCGTTTATTTTAAAATAAGGGGTTGGGCTGAAGGGGCGCGTGCCCGGGAATCCGGGTTTTTGTTTCCCTGCCTAGAAAAGAACGGCTTCTCATGGAACATGAAAAGGATATCCTCACCGTCTCGGAAGCGGCGAGAATGTGCAGCGTAACCCGAGCCACCATATGGCGCTAGATCAAGGCGGGGAGGCTGAGATCCGCGGCGACGGTGGGAGGGCACCACAGGATTCACCTGGATGACCTGCAAGAGCTCAAAAGAGAAAACGACATGGGGAGCCGAATCCGTTCCCACGGGGCTGAAAAGCGAATCCTCATCGTGGATGACGATCCCGGGATCCGAAAGGTGCTGAGCAAGGTGCTCTCCAGAGAAGGTTACGACGTCGCATGGGCTTCGGACGGATTTGAAGCCGGTATCCAGACCATCAGATTTAAACCGAACCTTATCATTCTCGATCTCTTCATGCCTCGCATCGACGGGTTTGAGGTATGTCGCCGTCTCAAGAGCGATAAGGACACTGCTCATATCCACATTATTGCCATATCGGGTTTTGCCGACCCGGAAAATCGGCAGCGGATTTTCGACTGCGGCGCGGACCGATTCCTGCCAAAACCCATCGATATCCAATCGATTCGAAAAGAAATCTCCGATATTTTTAGATAACGTGAACCCCATAGGGAAAATTCGCCGAGAAAGCATCATGACAGAACGACACGATCCCCTACCCACAGACCTTCTCCTGGTTCGAAACGGCTTCGAAGGCACGGCCCGCATCAACACCCTTGTCGCTGAGCTCGAGACTGAATTTGATCATGTTCACCAGTTGTCCGGAATTTCAGACGCCATCGATTTCCTGGCCCTGCACGATGTTCATCTCATTCTGTTGAACCCGGCACCCGACGATGTCGGCGCCACCCACGCCCTCGGCAAGCTTCAGGAACTGCACCGCGGGTTGCCTGTGGTCGTGCTGGCGGAATACGATGAGGACGGGGCCGGCATCAGCGCCATCAGGGCCGGGGCCCAGGATTACGTCGTCGAAAAACATCTTTCAGGAAAAGCCCTCGGCCGCATCATCCGTCATGCCGTCGAACGGTACCGGCAAACCGCTTGCATCAGAACTCGCGAACGGTTACTGAGGTCGACGCTGGATGCATTGACCGCCCATGTTGCCGTCCTCGATGAAGCCGGCATGATCCTTACCGTCAACAAAACATGGCGGGATTTTGCCGCCGCCGCCAATGCCAGACCCGAAGCCGCGTCCGAAGGGGTCGGCTATCTCGGCGTATGCGAGTCGACAACAGGTGATGACGCACCTCTAGCCAGGGCGTTCGGTGCGGGAATTCGGGATGTCATCCACGGTCGAAGCGACTATTTCGAGATGGAATACCCTTGTCACGACGAAAAAGAAAAACGCTGGTTTGTAGGCCGGGTGACGCCGTTGCCGGGGTATTCTCCCCCGCGTAAGATCGTCACCTCTCACCTGAACATCACGGATCGGGTGGTGATGGAAAAGGAAAAGGAGCGGCTCGAGGAACAGCTCAGGAACGCCCAGAAACTGGAGGCCGTCGGCACCCTGGCCGGCGGGATCGCCCATGACTTCAATAACATCCTCTCCGCCGTCATCGGGTACACCGATCTTCTCCTCGAGGAGGCCGACAACTACCCGGGAATCCGCGACGATCTGGAAGAGATCGCCAAGGCGGGGATGCGCGCCAAGGATCTCGTGGCCCAACTGCTGTCGTTCAGCCACCAGTCCAAAACCGAGGCCGGTCCCGTGCAAATCCACCTGATGGTCAAGGAATCCCTCAAGATATTACGCGCCGCCCTGCCCAGCAGCATCCAGATCGTACAGGACATCCAATCCTTCGCTGAAATGACGGCCGATCCGGGGCAGATCCATCAGATCGTCATGAACCTCTGCACCAACGCCTACCAGGCCATGCGCGAAGACGGCGGCGTTCTGACCGTCCGGCTGGCGGATGTCGAGATGGATTCGTCCGACGCGGCGGACTTTCCGGATTTGGCACCGGGTCCTTATCAGCGCCTGACGGTATCGGATACGGGCATCGGTATGGACGAAGCGACCCGACGCCGCATCTTCGATCCTTATTTCACCACGAGGGAAAAAGGGGAGGGCTCGGGGCTGGGCCTTGCCGTGGTTCACGGAATCGTCAAGGCCTACGGGGGGGAAATCACGGTCAACAGCCGACCCGGGGAAGGGACCACCTTCACGATTCTCCTGCCCATGATCAAACAACGGGGAAAATCGATTGGGGCAGTGGAAAAAACGGCACTGCATTCGGGAAACGAACGGATTTTGTTTGTGGACGACGAGCCGGTGATGCTGCGAATGGCCCAGCAGATGCTCCAGAAAATCGGATACCGGATCGATACGTTGGGCAACAGCCTGGACGCCCTGGTCCAATTCAAAAAGCATCCGGACCGGTATGACATGGTGATCTCCGATATGACCATGCCCGGCCTGACCGGAGACCAGCTGGCCACAGAACTCCTCAAAATCCGTCCGGATCTGCCGATGATTCTCTGCACCGGATTCAGCGAACGCATCGACAGGGATCGGGCGGCGGCTATCGGAGTCCGGAAACTGGTCATGAAGCCCTTTGTACGCGCCGAACTGGTTCGCGCCATCCAGGATGCCCTGGCCGGGTCCGTCGATGCCGACGCCCCGCGTCCGGACCCATCGACACCACAGGCGGGCAAGCCATGAACCCACATGTCGATCCGGATGAATGCCCCGTCCGATGGGATGATGCCATGAAAACGGCTCAGCGGATATTGCTGGTGGACGATGACCCCGTGGTTCTGAGGCTGATTTCGGGCATTCTGGGGAAAACCTACGAGACGGATGCCGCGGAGAGCGCAGCGGCGGCGAAGGACTACCTCGCGGCCCGCTCCTACAGCCTCATGTTCACCGACATTCAGATGCCCGGCGAGACCGGTGAGGCGTTGATCCGGTTCGTGAAGACCGCATTTCCTCAAACCGCCGTCGTCGTGGTCTCCTGCGTGAGTGAAACCAAGGAGGCGAAACACTTGATCGACGTCGGGGTTTACGGCTATATCGTCAAACCCTTCACCACCCATCAGATCCTCATCGCAACAGAGAACGCCCTTAAGCGACGAGAGCTGGAGATGCGACAGCAGCTGGACCGGAAGACCCTGAAGACGGCTGTCAACGCCAAAACGGCGGCACTGGCAACAGCCTTGAACGACCTGAAGCAGACAAAAATGGAAAGCGATCGTTTGGCGCAAAACGTCCAGAACCAGCTTTTTCTGGTGAGCGCCATGATGAACGCCATGCCAAGCCCGCTGTTCTACAAGGACATCGACGGCAAGTATCTGGGGTGCAATCCGGCGTTTTGCGAGTTTTTGAATCTACCGGCGACGGAAATCATCGGAAAATCCATTCGCGACATCGTATCCGGGGATGCGGCTGCGGAATTCCAGCGACAGGACCAGGCGCTGCTGAGCCATCCGGGGAAGCGGACCTTCGAGACGACATTCCGTCACCCCGACGGCTCGATAAGCGATGTGGTCCTCAACAAGGCCACCTATCAGGATGCCACGGGCAAGGTGGCCGGAATTGTCGGCGTTATTCTCGACATCAGCAATCTCAAAAAAGCCGAGTCGGCATTGCAAAAGGCTCACCAGGAGATGGTCGAGTTGGTGTCGGGCATCACCTCGATCTTCATCGGTCTCTCACCCGCCATGACTGTCGTGCAATGGAACAAGGCCGCGGAACAGGTCTTCAATATTCCTGCCGTGCAGGTTTTGAATACGTCATTCTGGGATGCGCCGATTTCATGGAATTGGAATCCCATCCGGGAAGCGGTGAAGCGCTGCACGACATCCCGCCTCCCCGTCGATCTGAACGATTTGAGCATCCGGCGGGCTGACGGCAAGAACGGTTTCGTGGGACTTCGAATGACGGCCATTGAATCCGATCGCAACAAACCGACGGGAATTCTGGTGATGGGGGCGGATATCACCGAGCGGAAGATTCTGGAAGCGCAGTTGACCCAGGCGCAAAAACTGGAAGGCATCGGTCAACTCGCCGCGGGTATCGCCCATGAAATCAACACCCCCATTCAGTATGTGGGAGACAATGTCCGGTTTATGAAGGATGCCTTCGAAACTTTTCTCGACATCATTCAGGTATACGAAAAACACATCTCTTCGAGCACGGCAGACCACGGGCTCGATATTGCCCTGACCGACGCGGGACAGCGGATCGAGGTGACGGATTTCGAATATTTTGTCGCGGAGGTGCCCAAAGCGATCGAACAGACACTTGAAGGCGTCAACCGCATCGGCAAGATCGTACGATCCATGAAGGAATTCTCTCATCCGGGTGCCGATGAAAAAACCTCCGTGGATATCAACAAGGCCCTGGAGAGCACCGTTTCCGTCTCCAGAAACGAATGGAAATACGTGGCGGAGGTAGAAACAAACTTTGACCCGACGCTGCCGCTGGTTTCCTGTTTTCCCGGTGAACTCAACCAGGCCTTCCTGAACATCCTCGTCAATGCGGCCCACGCCATCGAAGCATTCCTCGGTACCTCGAAAGACGAAAAAGGATGTATCCGGGTCTCCACCCACAACGACGGCGACGGCGTTGAAATTCGCATTGGCGACACGGGCGGCGGTGTTCCCGAAGGGATACGGAATCGCATTTTCGAGCCGTTTTTCACCACCAAGGACGTGGGTAAGGGGACGGGGCAAGGGCTGGCCATCGCCTATCGCATCGTGACGAAAAAGCATCAGGGCACCATCCGGCTCGAAACGGAAAACGGCAAGGGATCGGTTTTCGTCATCCGGATTCCCTATGGGAACCAGAAGGCGTGAGGGATCGCTAATGGACCGAAAAATGCGAATCCTGTTTGTGGACGACGACAAGAACATTCTTGACGGTTTGCGCCGAATGCTCTGGCGGATGCACCGTGAATGGGAAATGACGTTTGTCCAAAGCGGTAGGCAGGCCCTGGAGACAATGGCCGAAATCCCCTTCGATGTCGTCGTGACGGATATGCGGATGCCCCAGATGGACGGCGCCGAATTGCTGACCCTCGTCAAGGACAGACATCCGGGCACGGTTCGCATTATTCTTTCCGGTTATGCCGAAAAGGAAATGACCATGAAAGCCTTCCGGATGGCCCATCAATATCTCGTGAAACCGAGTGATTCGGATGCATTCAAACAGGTCATCGGCCGAATGCGGGGCCTGGGAGGCCTTCTTCACAATGACCGCCTCAAGCATCTCATTTCACGAACGGCGTCGTTGCCCAGCCTGCCGTCGATCTATGCCAGGGTCATGGGGATGCTGGATCAGCCGGGGATTTCGGCCAAGGCGGTGGGGGAGGTGATTGCCCAAGACCTGGGCATGACCGCAAGGATTCTCCAGTTGGTCAATTCGGCATTTTTCGGGTTGCCGAAGCGGTTCACGGACATCTCCGAGGCGGTCGTCTATCTGGGTCTGCAAATCATCAGGTCGATGGCGGGCATCGGGGGCATGTTTTCATCCCTCGATCCGGACATTCTTCCGGATCCGGGCTTGGAAAACCTTGTAATCCGCGGCAAGCGTGTCGGCGCCATTGCCCGACGGATCGCCGTCATGGAAAACCTGGGGAATGAAAAGGCCGAAAACGCCTTTCTGGCAGGGCTCCTCCATGATGTGGGCAAACTGATCATCTTTCATCATTTTCCGGAAACCTACGCCAAAATCCCCGATGCCGTCTCTTCGAGCGACCTGTCCGTCGAGACGTCGGAAATTAAGGCCTTGGGCGCGGCCCACGGCGAGATCGGTGCTTACCTGATGGGGCTGTGGGGGCTTCCGGAACCCATGGTGGAAGCGATCGCCTTTCATCATCGACCATCCCGCCGCCCGGCGGAAACCTTCGGCATCTCAGGAGCGGTTCACGCAGCCGATGCTATTGTCCGTCAGATGGACGGGGAAAGCCTTGACGACGAACACGACCCGCTGTTCGACAAGGTCTATTTCGACCGTCTGGGCATTACAGACCGGATTCCCGCATGGCGGGAGACCGGAGTGTGCCCGTTACTTCATTGAACTGTGGGAGACAACATATGAATTCCTTTACTATCGGACACTTGCCGTCCCAGAATCTTCCGAATACCGTTGGAAATTCTGTTCGGTATTCGGGGGGAGGTTCTCTCGATGTAGCGACAAAACCCATTCCTCTCGAAATCGAAAATGAAGATTTGTCAAAATACGACTGTCTATTCTTTCGTGGGGACACCCCCAAATGGGAATGGCTCGAAGTCCTGATGCGGCTGAAACGGATCGTTCCCCGCATCCCTGTCATCATCCAGGTGCCGCAGGGAAGCATTCAGGAGGGCTGGACGGTGATGCGGACGGTACCCGCCGTCACCCTCATGGACAGTCCCGATGAACTCGGCGATATCCTTACCCGAGTAGTCGCATCCCGTCGAAAACTTCGCAAACAAGTGCTTTTCGTCGACGATGACGATCTTTTCCTGAAGCTCTACAGCCATGCCTTCTCGAAAACCTCCTGGCAAATATTCACCGCTACCGATGCAGCGTCCGCATTGAAGGTGTTGTCCGGGGAAGCCGTGGATCTTGTCGTTACCGACATTAAAATGCCCGGTATTCATGGGCTCAAGCTGATCGAGGAGATCCGGAAAATCGATCGATGGGTCCCCGTCATCGTTTGTTCCGCTTACAAGGGCCTGAAGGCGGAGTCGGACATGTATTTTTACCATGTATCCTCTTTCCTGAGCAAACCGGTCGATATCAGAATGCTGAAGAAAAAAATCATGGAGTTGATCGGCTGATCGGGCATGACAGCTTGTCGCCCTCCATACCCAAAGGAGAACCGTTTATGAAATCCGTGACAATCGGTTACCTGTCCTTTCAGGACTTGCCGGATGCCGTCCGACAATTCAGCCGGGACGCAACCGATAGAACCTTTGAACCTCGTTTTAAGCCCATCTCAAAAATCATCGAGACGAACGACCTGGTTCAATATGACGCCATATGTGTTCGCACCGAGACCCATCGGTGGGAATGGCTGGAAATGTTGTTGTTACTGAATCGCATCGCCTCGCACATCCCGGTGATCGTCATGACCCCTTCGGAAGGACTGAGAGAGCGGCGCCGGATGATGCGAACGGTTCCCGGCGTGGTTTTCCTCGACAGCCCTGACCTTTTCGCTGAAACCGTGGCCGGGCTGATCAATTCCCGCCAAAAAATGGTAAACCAGATTCTTTTCGTCGACGACGACGAGAACATCCTCAATGGGTATAAACATGCGCTATTCAGGGCGCCCTGGAAAATCCATACCGCATCCAGTGCTCAAACGGCCCTGGAAATCCTATCCACCGAATCGATCAGCCTCATTGTCACCGATATCAAGATGCCGGAAATGCACGGACTCGAACTGATCGAGGAGATTCGGAAAATTGACACATCCCTGCCGGTCATCGTATGCTCCGGCTACCACGGACTCAAGTCCGAAGCGGATCTCTACTTTCACAACGTTGCGGACTTCGTGGAAAAGCCAGTGGAAATGTCGGTGCTGACAGCGAAAATCAAGGAGATCCTCAACTGAAAGCTTCAGATGAATTACCTGAATCAACGTACAGGGAGTTGTTTTAAGACCATGCGAAATCTTTCAAACTGCACCGTTTTGGTGGTTGACGATATCAAGACCAACATCGATATTCTGGAGAGAACCCTTGGAAAGGAATATCATGTCGAAGCGGCCATGGATGGAGAAAGTGCACTCAAAGTCGTGGAGAAAGCGCCTCCGGATCTGATCCTTTTGGATATCATGATGCCGGGTATGGACGGCTATGAGGTGTGCCGGCGACTGAAGTCCCGGGAAAAAACGCAGTACATCCCCGTGATCTTCCTGACGGGGATGTGCGAGGCGGAGAGCGAGGCCAGGGGCCTTCGGCTTGGCGCGGTGGACTTCATCACCAAACCGTTCAGTCGTGATCTCGTGAGAGCGCGCGTGCATAATCACTTGGCCCTCAAGCTTCATCAGGATCATCTGGAGGACATCGTCAAGGAGAGAACGACAGCCTTGCAGACAACCCTGGACAAATTGACGGAGGCATCCCTCGATACGATCTTTCGGCTTTCAAAAGCAGCTGAATACAAGGACGAGGACACCAGTTTACATATCAAACGGGTAAGCGATTTCGCCGCCGCCGTGGGCGGCAGATTGGGGCTGAACAATAATGTGGTGGAAAATTTACGATACGCTGCGCCCATGCACGACATCGGAAAGATCGGCATACCGGATCGGATTCTCCTCAAACCCGGAAAACTGGATGCCGAGGAATGGGAAATCATGAAACAGCATACCGTTATCGGGGGGAAGATTCTGCAGGGAGCGAACAACGACTTCCTGAAAATGGGGGAAAAAATCGCGCTGACCCATCATGAAAAATGGGACGGCACCGGATATCCGAACGGTCTCGAAAAGCGTGAGATTCCCGTGGAGGGGCGTATCGTCGCCGTGGTCGACGTTTTCGATGCATTGACATCCAAGAGGCCATATAAAAATTCGTTTTCAATTGAAAAATCATATGGGATCATCAGGGAGGGGCGCGGTGAGCACTTTGATCCCGAGATCGTGGACGCTTTTTTTGACATCAGCGACGAAATTCTTGCCGTAAAAGAACGATACAAGGATGAATAATTCCCGCCGCTGGTGTGCGACACCGCGACAACGCAGTAACATCGCGGCACTTAACCTAAAACGCAACTCAATGAAACCGCCGCCACCTGCAAAGCGGCGGCGATTTCATTATTTCGGCCTGGCAATCTTCATTCGCTTCATCCGTTCGATCAACGTCGTCGGTTTCAAGCCGAGCAGCCGGGATGCGCCGTCCTCACCATAAATTTTCCAACGGCACCGTCTGAGGGCCTCCAGGGTGTTCCGCCGTTCAAGCGCCTTCAACGCCTTGGCGGTGAGAACGGCGTTGCCGACATCGGCGCGTCCCGGAGAGGGTTCCAGCGCAGCGGCAGTGTCCGGCGCTTCGTGTTGCGACGTCAACATGAAGTGCATCCTGCCGGAACGGGAAAGGATCAAGGCCCTTTCGACCACATTTTCCAACTCCCGGACATTGCCGGGCCAATCATAGCGCATCAGATCCTGGATATTGGCCATGCTCAGGCGAGGTTCGGGCATGTTCATTTTTTTCGATAATTTTCGGACCAAATGGATGACGAGGAGGCGGATGTCATCCTTCCGGTCTCTCAAGGGGGGGATTTCGATGGGGAACACATTCAATCGATAGAACAAATCATCTCGAAATCGCTTGGCTTCAATTTCCGCCTTCAGGTTTTTGTTGGTGGCGGCGATGATGCGAACATCCGCTCTCCGCGTGACGCCGTCGCCCACGCGTTCAAATTCACCGTCCTGCAGGACCCCGAGCATCTTGCTTTGAAGATTGATGGGAATCTCGCCGACCTCATCCAGAAACAAGGTCGCCCCATCCGCAGCCTCGAAACGTCCGATCCGGTCGTAAACGGCGCCGGTAAATGCCCCCTTGACATGGCCGAAAAACTCGCTTTCGTATAGGTCCTTGGGAATCGCCGCGCAATTGACCTTGATCAACGGGCGCCGGCTGCGCCGGCTGCGCTTGTGAATTTCACGGGCCACCAGCTCCTTTCCGGTACCGGATTCGCCCTGAATCAACACATTGGCATCCGTCCGAGCGACCCGTTCGATCTGGGCCACAACGCCCAGGATGGCAGGGCTCTCCCCGATAATCTCGCCGCAGGCTTTAAAATCGGAAATTTTTGGATGTAAAAACAGGGAGGCAGCCTGAAGACGCTTTTCGATACGCCGAATTTCATTCGAGCGCTCCGCCAGTCGTCTTTCCAATTCTCGAACATACCCCGAACACGGGTGTTCGATGGCCCTGCATTCCAGCCGCAGGCCCGGCATCGTTTCTTCCTGCATGATCCCCTCCCTGTTCATATCGCCATCGCCGTGCAGTTTTCGATTACCGCAGGAGCGGGTTCAACATTTTGAGGTTTTTGCTCAAGTTCTTGAGGTCCTCAAAATTATGACTGGCAATAAGGTCATCACCGATTTGTCCCCTGTCAATGGTGACGCCGTCTCCTGGGATCAGCGCCGTGCTGGCATGTAGTTTGCTGAGATGTTCTGGTTTGTAGGAACCATTACTATCATCAACTGGGAGAAGCTGAATGAAATCTTTACGAACAAAAAATGACATGCCAAAGGTCGGCGAGAGGCTGGAGCGTTCCCGGAAAGACAAGGCTGCGGAGGCAGGGGGCGCCCCGTTGGACGCCTCACTGGGTGACGTTTGTGAAAAGGCACCGGAATGGGCCGAACACTACCGCCTTTTCGACCCGGACGACCCGTGTGACGATGGACGACAAGGATAGGCGGCAGGCCAACAAAAAGCAGGGGCGAACGCCAGATTCCCCCTGCCTTGGCCGGACAGGAATAGGATTAGAAATCGCCCCCTCGTGCCTTCCCGTCAATAGGGATCTGAACCTCAATTCGTGTTCCTCTATCGATGATGCTGTGCACCTCCAATTTGCCGCCCAACATATAAGCCCGTTCGGCCATAGCGGTCAATCCCAGACCAAAGCTATACTCACCGGGCCCTTTATTACCTTCTGTATTGAAGCCGATCCCGTCATCGACGATTTGGATCTCGACGTGGGATTTTTTCTTCTCGGTTTTAATCGAAACGCGACGGGCTTTCGCATGTTTTTGTATATTGTTAAGGGATTCCTGAATAATGCGATAAATAAACGTGCGTCCTTGCAAATTAAAGCAATCATTGATTTCCTGGGTATCAATTGAAATTTGCAATTTGGTATGTTTGGCAAATTCTTCTGCCAGGATGATGATCGATTCGTCCAGGCCCAAATCCTCGATACAGGACGGGCACAGTTCTTGAGATAAACGCCGGACCTTATCGATCACATGATCGACATAGGTATTGGCATCCTCGCATCTCGCGTTTAGCGGGACCGAGCCCGGCGTCAACATTTTTTTAATATTCCTCAGCTTCAGCTTTAACACGGTGAGGGATTGACCCAATTCATCATGGAGTTCCAGAGCGATGCGCCGCCATTTTTTTTCCTGGGCTTCCAATAAATAGAAAGACAACGCCTGAAGCCTGCGTTGCGATTCTTTCAATGCCTCTTCAGAGGTTTTAATCCTTTTTTTCGCTATGCTTTCATCTTCTATAATGCTCAAAAGCGCCCGACGCATTCGTTCTGCTTCCTCTATTTTGTTTTGCTCCCTTTCCCTCAGTTTTTTTTCCCATTGATGACGTTGCACCGCATAGGCATACAGCCTGCTGAGCCGGCAGATTGCCGCCAGATCCTGATCCGTATAGTCCGCTTTTTTATTCGCCAGTGCGAATAGCCCCACCGGCTCATCGGCCGAAATCACCGGTACCGATAAAAAGCGTTCAAAAGGAAGATGGCCCTGGGGACATTCTTTCCAAGCCGGGTGCATCCCGGGGGAGTTGGTGTAAAACGATTCTCGCGTATTGAGGCAGTGCCCCAAGAGACCGGGATAGCGACCATCCTCTCCCCGATGAAAGCGTATTTTTATATCTTCCGGCTTTTGCCGCTCCCAAGACGTATTCATCATTTCCGGTAAGGAATGGATGACATTATCACCACTGGCAGGATCGATCTCGGAGACATAACCTTCTGGACTTTGGGTTAATTCCTTGGCATATGTCAAAAAGGCTTTTCCAATGTCAACAATGGCGTTGGTCGGATTCAATAAGGAATTGCACAGTTTCTCCATCGCTGTATCCAGAGCCAATTCCAACTGCGAAGACCTTTCAGCCCGCATGTGCATTTCCAGTTGTTCCGTATACCTGTTCAACTGTGTTTCGGCCTGCTGGCGCTTCCCGATTTCCGGGTCAAGCTGAATGGGGTTCAATTTCAGTTGCTTTTCAGCCTCGTTAAGGGCCACATGGGCTCTTATCCGGTTTGTGATCTCTTTGCTTTGGAAGGGTTTGGTGATAAAATCCGCGGCACCCAGGACCAATCCGTTCAATATCGCCTCTTTTTCAGGCATTGCCATCATCAGAATTACCGGAATTTCAGTGGTTTTTTCATTTTCCTTAAGTCGCCGACAGATCTCGAACCCATCGAAATCAGGCATCATCACATCCAAAAAGATAAGATCCGGCTGTTCATACGTTGCGCGTTCAATACCGATTGCACCATTGTGGGCGAATAGTACCCGGCAATCATATGCCTCCAGGATTTTTGAAAGCTCCCCCAGATTTTTAGAATTATCAGCCACTATTAAAATTGTATTCACATGGTCGACATGCACTTGATGCCTCATTCTTCACCAGAATCCTTTATCGATATTTCGTTTTCTCAATTCAGAAATTTATCTTCACCACAGTGCATCTCCACACATCGACATGACACCGCGCTCATGGAGATGCCTCCAAAGGAATCGCTTTATTTTCAAGGCAAGCCAGTAGGCGGTGGTATTGCATGTTGTCGGCCAGGGATTGAAAGGCAACGGCGGCCTGGGCATCATACTCGGCAACCTGTTCGATAATCCTCAGTGTGCGCCGCGTGTCCAGTCTGACGACGGCCTTGTGCAATTGCCGTCTTAAATCCGCCGGCAAAGCTGACAGTTGGGCAGGGCTGATCTGTGCCTCAATTTTGGCATCATTCGCCCGAGCCGGTTCTTTTTCATAAACGTAGCTCAGGTCAAGGTACCTTTCCATTACAGCGAAAATCTTCTGAGTATGAAAGGGTTTTGTCACCACATGGGTGCAACCCGTGGCCAAGATCTCTTTCTCATCCTCTTCCAGAGCCTGGGCCGTAAGGGCTACAATGGGAATACGCATCGTGCCGGACTCGATTTCCATGGCGCGTATGCGCCGTGTGGCCTCGTATCCGTCCATCACAGGCATGCGCATGTCCATCCATACAAAATCAGGCCGCCACTGTTCAAAGATTTCCATGGCCTCTTGACCATTGGCCGCCGCCCGCACCTCGATACCTACCGTTGTGAGGAGTTTCAACAGCAAGGCACGGCTTTCCTCCCTGTCTTCAGCTATCAGGACGCGAGGGACGTTTCGGCCGGGTTCCAGGCCGATTACACGCCGCTCTTGCCGGGTTCTTTCCTTGATCTCCAGGCTGTCGCCCTTTCTTACAATGATTTCAAAACGGAAAGTGCTGCCGCCACCTTCCTTGCTGCTTACGGTGATATCTCCTCCCATCATGCAAACATACTCCCGGCTGATGGCCAATCCAAGGCCGGTGCCGCTTTTGGTCCGCCGGCCGCTTTTGGTCTGTTCGAAATATTGAAACAGCTTGTCCTGCTCATTTTTGGCAATACCCACGCCGGTGTCATGCAATTCAAAATGCAAGGTGATTTGGCCGTTGTTACCGTCTGTTGATGCCATGCGCAAAGTGATGCCGCCTTGTTGAGTGAATTTGACCGCGTTGTCCAGAAGGTTGATGAGCACCTGGCGGAGTTTATTTTCATCGGATACGATATAATGCGGCACGTTATCGATACCGATAATCTCAAACTGTAATCCCTTGGCTTCCATCCTGGAAATGAACATGATTTTCAAGTCGTTAAGAAGCGCATTCAAATCGAAGGAATCAATGTTTAAAGTGACTTTTTTCGCTTCTATTTTGGATATATCCAACAGATCATTGATCAATGCCAAAAGATGTTTTCCACTGCTGCTGATGGTGTTGACATAAACCCGTTGCTCTCGCGTGAGAGAACTCTCTTGTTGCATCAATTGCGAGTACCCCAGAATGGCATTCATGGGGGTGCGCAGTTCATGGCTCATGTTGGCCAGAAACTCACTTTTGGCCTTATTGGCCGACTCGGCCTGTTCCTTGGCGACCGTAAGTTCGGCAGTGCGCTTTTTGACCTGTTCCTCAAGCTGCTCGCGATGT
>Ga0068714_10000672_pt1 | contig 62093 bp, 40 predicted proteins | sample MTBNYHSulfiMetaG_FD_62988 | JGI IMG/M metagenome (GOLD analysis project Ga0068714, IMG submission 62988) | Enrichment culture microbial communities from rom New York Harbor, USA that are MTBE-degrading - MTBE-NYH (New York Harbor Sulfidogenic)... | ecosystem: Environmental > Aquatic > Marine >...
GCGGGACCTCGCGACCCTGACCCTCGTGGACTCAGACCGCGCCCTGCTCGGGCTCGAGCTGCGCCTCGCCCGGCGCCGCGGCAAGATCCCGACCGACGCGGGGGCTGCCGACATCATCGCCGTGATGCAGCGCAAGCAGAACCTCGGGATGAACGCCATCCTGTCGGTCTCGCTGGCGATGGCGCGGGCGATCGCCCGCCTCCGGGGCAAGGAGCTCTACGAGCTGCTGCGGGAGGAGATGCTCACCGTCGTCGAACGGCTCTGCTCGCAGCATGACGTGCAGCTCGAGGGCAGCGCTCTTGCCGACTACGTCGCGGCGTTGCGGCGGGTCAACCACCGGCTCGAGTCGACCGGCATCCCGCTGTATGAGGCGCTGCGCGCGACGACCGGCATCTACGACCACACCCGGGCCGACCTGGCCATGGCAACCGGAGGGGACGACCGATCCGAGATCGCCGAACCCGCGGCCTCGACCCTCGAGCCGACCAGCCATCGCCCGGAGACCACACCTCGGGCCTCCGGCCCGAGACGGGCGGCCCCCACCTCGCTGCTGTCGCCGCCGGTGCGCTTGACCTCCGACGAACAGGCTCGTCTCGAGCGCCTGAACCAGCTGCTTTTCCAAGCGTTCAGCCGTACCGAGCCGACCGGCAGCGTAACCGAGGCGCTGCGGGCCTACCTCGAGACCAAGCACTTCATCGCCCGGCGGACCGGCCACTTCGGCATCGTCTTCAACCGCCTGCACCGCGTGGACGGCTGCCTGCTGGTGCCGTACATCGCCCGCAACAGCGTGTTTCTGCACGCCGTCCGCGACGGCTCGACGACCCTCCTGGTGAGCCGGAGGTTCCCCCCCGGCACGATCTTCACCGACGCCCTGATCCAGGGCCTCGCCCAGCCGGGAGCCGAGGCCGAGGCCGTCGACCTCGAGCCGGAGCTCTACACCCTCGACCCGGACCGGGTGCCAGAGGTCCCCGTGTCTCGGATCCGCGACATCACCGCCCTCCTCAAGCGGGTCAACGAGGGCTTGAATCGCAGCGAGGTCGAGCTCCTGCTCCGCACCCTCGTGGCACGGCTCTGCCACCTGCCGGTAGGGACCTACCTCGCCGCCAAGAACCTCCAGCCGGAGGTGAGAGGCCTCACCGGCGAGATGGTTCGCTTTCTCAACGGCCCCCACCCCCGCCGGCTGCTGTCGCTCACGAGGGTCGTGGTCCGCAACCTGTCCAACGTCGTCGGCCGCCCGAACCTGATCGACCGCCTGTGGAACGACTCCATCGACCTCGCCGAGGTCCACATCCGCGGCAGCTCGGTCGTCAACGAGCTGCGCCGCAGCAGCCACCACGCCCTGGGGTGGAGAACCCTCCAGCTGGCCGGGGCCTACCAGGAGTTCCTCGAGACCGGCGCCACCGACGCCCTCGCCGGGCACGGCTTCGACGGGGTTTCCGAGGCGGACGAAGCGGCGCGGGGGCAGGAGGAGCCGCGACGCCTGCTGACCCGGGTGGTGGAGGACCTCCGCCGCCTGCTCGGCACCTCCGAAACCGTGACCCGGATCCGAGAGTGGCAGGAGGCATTCGACGAGGGACTGCTGCAGTGCGAGTTCGGCACCACCCTCCTCGGCGAGCTGGAGGCGTTGGTGGCCAAGGGGATCCGGCCGCGCAACCGCTGGGCCTACGCCCACCACCTGCGCATCCTGACCCGGAAGTGCGACGCCTTCGCCGAGCCCGCCGAGGTGACCCAGACGTTCCGTGGGCGCCTCGAGCAGCTCGAGGGCACCAGGGTCGAGGACCCGGGCTTCGACGTGGACGAGCTCGAGCGGACGGCGCGCAGCGCGGTCGGGGATTTCGTGGACGGGGTCCGCAGAGCTTTCGAGACGAGCCTGTTCAGGTCCCTCGACGAGCTCGTTGACGCCCAGGAGGAGCGCCGCTTCTACGACGCTTTCGTCCAGTCGCGCCGCCTCCGGCTGCGGATTCGGGACATGGTGGAGAGGCCGGGCTACCCGGAACAGCGGTACTACCTGCACCAGCTCGACTGCCTGGTCGAGGAGATGAGCTACCTGGCGCTGCGTCACATCGCCACCGTCTACCGCGAGAAAGGGGTGCGGCTCGACCAGTGCTTCGAGATCATCCGTACCTCGGTGCTCAACCTCGAGCTCGACGGGCTCGCCTCCCGCGACCTGCTCGACCTGGCCAGCATGCTCGTCGGCGCCCCCCGAACCGACGAGGAGCTGCTCAACGTGCTCGAGTTCATCGAGCGCGGCTACCACAAGAAGCGGCAGCTGGAGGTGGCGCCGTACGAGCGGATGAGCGAGCGACTCAACCTGTCGCCGCGGGAGCTGCAGACCATCGTCGCCAACCTGCAACGCTACATGCACGACCTCAACAGCATGGTCAGCTTTGCCGACATCGCCCGGTCCCACATCGGCGGCCACATCCCCTCGGAGCCCGCCGACCGCCTCAAGGCCCCGACCACGGTCAGCCCCGGTGCGCCGTCCACCGCGGTGATCCACCTTTCCCACCGGGAGGAGATCGTCACCCTGGTGGAGGCAAGGGACCCCTCCTTCAGCCTGCGCGACAGCTACGGTGGCAAGGGCAGCAGCCTGCTCTACATCAGCTACCTCAACGTCCCCACCCGCGACGGGTTCATCCTGCCCACCTCCCTCCCCCGGGCCGACGTCCACCGCAGCGACCCTCAACGCCTGCGCCGCGAGCTCGCCGACCACCTGGCGATCCTGGAAGGCGACATCGCGGCCCGCTCGGGGACACCCCGGCGGTTCGGCGACCCGGCCGAGCCCCTCCTCCTGGCGGTCCGCGGCGGCTCGGTGTTCTCGATGCCGGGCATGCTCACCACCGTGGTCTTCGTCGGCATGAACGACCAGGTCGCGGCGGCGACGGCCGAGGGCGACCCATGGCACGCCTACGACTCCTACCGCCGCTTCCTCGCTTCGTACGCGGCGGCGGTGTGGGGCTTCAACTTCGAGGCCTTGAGCCTGGTCGACGAGACCAAGCGCCGCCACGGCGTGAGGTACAAACAGGACCTGCCGTGGCAGGCGATGCGTGACATCGCCGAGCGCTCCACCGAGGTGCTGCGCGCCGCCGGCTTTGGGGAGGAGCTCGACCGGGTGCTCTCGGAGCCGATGGAGCAGCTCGTCAGCGCCGTGCGGGCGGTGTTCGCCTCCTGGGAGGCCGACAACGTCGCCCGCTACCGGGAGATCAAGGGCCTGTGCCACAGCTGGCACACCGCCGCCATCGTCCAGGAGATGGCCTTCGGTAACCGTTCCAACCCGGCCACCGGTCCAGGCCTGGACGAGACCCGGGCGTCGCTCACCGGGGTCATCCCGCGCACCCGACCCACCGCGCTGGGCCTGCGCGCCCTCGAGGGGGAGTTCAAGTTCTCCGCAGCGGGCGACGACCTCGTGGGGGGCGTCACCTCGTCGGACTCCTTCGAAAGCGTCGCCGAGCTCAAGACCCTCTTGCCGCGGCTGGAGCAGCGGCTCACCCGCCTCGCCGGCAAGCTGCGTCGTTTCGAGGGTACCGACCAGGAGATCGAGTTCACCGTCGACCGCGGTGTCCTGAGCGTGCTCCAGGCCCGCTCGGCACAGACCGGCACCGACCAGCCGGCCGACCGTTTCGTCGAGCCCGGGGAGGTTGCGACCCGTGGCCTCGGGATCCGGGGCGGCGCGTTTCGGGGGCTGGCAGCCTTCGACGAGGACGACCTGGCGGAGCTCCGGGCCGTCACGACGGCGGGCCGGGACGACGTCGACGGGGTGCTCATGATCCTCGAAAACCCGACCCCCGAAGACATCCCCATGATCCTGTCCGCGGACGGCCTCCTCACCACCAAGGGGGGTTCCACCTCCCACGCCGCGGTGGCGGCCCACGGCGTCGACAACCGCTACTTCTACGCCGTCATGAGCGCGAAGGGGCTGCGGGTGGACGCCCGCGCCCACCGGGCGACCATCGCCGGCGACGACGGTCGGGTCGCGCACACCATCCGCACCGGGGACGTGGTGTCGATCCACGGCACCACCGGAGCGGTCTACGTCGGTCCCCGCGAGGTCGAGCGCCGGGAGTGAGCCGCGCGACCCCGACGCGAGCCCGGCGAGGAAGAAAACGCAAAGGCGCCAAGGCGCGAAGGCGCAAGAGGGAGGCGCAGAGGCGCGGAGACCCAGCGTGGGCTTCGCCCGCAACCCAACGACCTCGACCCCGTCAGCGCTCTAGAGGGAGAAAACGCAAAGGCGCAAAGGCGCAAAGGCGCAAAGGCGCAAGGTCGAGCACCCACACAACATGTCATCCCGAGGAGCGAAGCGACGGCCTGTCCCGAGCGAACGCGAGTGAAGGGATCTGCCCCAACGAAGGTGCTCCCTCCGCCGGGGCAGATCCCTCCGCTCCCCCTTCGCCTCGCTCGGGGTCGCGTTCGGGATGACATGTGAGCTGAGGCGCGCATCCCACTGCTGACGTGGGAGTTGTGTGGTACCTGCGGTGAGAATCTTGCCACAACGCACCAACTTCCCAGCCAAGAGCAGCGCAGAGGACGCCAAGGCGAGGCACCAGATGCCCCTCTTCGCGTCCTTCGCGTCTTCGCGGTTGAATGACCAGGCCACAGTCTCGGGCGTTGCCCAGCGCTCGAGGCCGGCTGCCGAAGCTGCGGGGGTGGGCCGAGGCCCCCCCGACCAGAGGCCGAATCCGGGCACGAGCCGGCACGAGTTGCCTGAAATCGCGAGCCGGGATTCGGCCTATGCCCCGATCATCTCCAGAAACGCGTCGAGGCGGTTGGCCACCTGCTGCTCGGAGAAGCTCCGCGGGTCGTTGTGGTCCGCCTCCAGGATCACGGCCGGGAACCCCTGCTCGCGGCTGAGGTCGAGCATCTGCCCCATCTGGCCGATGGAGTACGGCTTGCAGGAGCGGTCGGAGTGGAGGATCACGCCGTCGGCGCCGTACTCCCGCACCATCGCCGCCATGGTGTCGAGCTTGTCGCCGGTGCCGCGGTTCAGTATGGCGTGCAGGTGGACCCTGGCCGCTGACTCGACCGGGCGCCGCTCGTCGATCAGGGGCGCCAGCTCCGCCCAGGCGTTGGTGTAGGTCGAGGCGACCAGGGCCACCCCCCGCCCGGCCAGCCGCTCGGACAGCCAACGCATCCGCGGCCAGATCGGGAGGTTGTCCCAGATCAGGCGCTTGCGCTCGCTGACCCCGGCGCCGACCCCGCGCTCGACCCGCCCCTCGAGCTCCTCCAGCATTGCCCGGTAGTAGTCCACCGTGTACGGCCTCCCGCGCATCTCGACGATCGGCGCCATGTGGATGAACTCGTCGAAGGCGGTGATCGGCGCCGGGCGGTGACGGGCGGTCTGGAGCACCCGCATCCACAGCTCCACCGCCTCGCGGCTGCACCGGGTCACCTCCTCCAGGCGGGACGGCGCCAGCGCGCGGCCGGCCACCCGCTCGGCCTCGGCGATGGCCGCCTCGACCTGGCCCTTGACGTAGGCCAGGGTGTGCTCCTCGACCCGCTCGTAGACGAACGGGGTGTCCACCAGCACCAGCGGCACCCGGAAATGGTGCGCCAGGACCCGGTACCAGTGGAGCACGGTCTGGCAGATGTTGGTGCAGCACAGCAGCAGGTCCGGCCGGGGGAGGCGACCGACCGGGGTGCGGCCGGACAGCACGGCGCCAATGTCGGTTCGCGCGTAGGAGCAGAGGTCCGGGGAGTAGCCCTCCTCCTCGGCGCGAGCGGCCAGCCCCTCGGCCCACCGGCGGATGCCGCACACGGCGCCGTGGTTCTCCGGGTAAAGCACGTAGAAGCCGAGGGCCACCAGGGGCTCCACCGGGGCGCCTGAGGTGACCCAGGCGACCTTGCGGGCGGAGTCGGCGTGGCGACCTTCCAGGTAGTGGCGCGAGATCAGCTCTTTGAGCCGGGGGGAGGTTGCGAGCGGCGGGGCGAGGCGCTCGTCCCGCCAGAACCCGGGTCGCCGCATCCTGCGCTCGGCGCTCAGTCGCTCGAGCCGCAGCGCCGAGCGCCCGAGGAGCAGGCCCGCGTGGTAGCGAACGGCCCCCAGCAGCGCCATCACAAGGTCTCCAGCAGGGCCTGGACTCGGGTCGAGACCTGGCTCGGCAGCTGGTCGCCGATGTCGACCTCCAGCGTCACCGACCGCAGGCCGACGGCGTCCAGCCCCTGCTTGAGCAGCGGCAGGTAGAACAGCTCGGGCTCGCAGAACTTCACCACCAGGAACACCACCGCGCGGGCGCCGGTCTGCTCCGCCAGCGCGCGCAGGTGGTCGAGCCGCGCCTGGACCGCCACGCCGCGGGTGGAGTCGGGGGGGCCGCCGAGGAGCGACCGGGCGAGGCGGAGGAACGGGTCGTCGCCAGCGCCCGGGGGGTACAGCCGGCGGCCGCAGCAGGCGAGATCGTCGGCCGCCACCACGGCGCCCGCCCCCTGGATCACGTCGAAGATCGCCATCGGCTCGGGGACGATGCCGGAGAGAATGACCGGGACGCCGCTGCGGCCCGCGACCCGCGGGCCGTCGAGCACGCCCGCGGCCAGGTGGGCGAAGCCCTCGGCCGGCAGGTACTCCCGGCTGCGGATCAGGCGGTAGAGGGAGCGATCGTCGAGCCCGAGGGTCCCGCGCTCGCGGTGAAGCCTCGCCAGCCAGGCGTCCGCCGCCTCCTCCCTCAGAATCGCTTCCCGGAGGCACTCCGGGTCCGGCCTCGAGCCGGTGATCGCCACCAACCTCTCGAACAGCGCCTCGAGCTCCCGGGCGAGGAAGCCGACGCCCGCATCGTCGTCACGGCGCGGGAGGTAGAAGGGCAGCACCGGCCGGCCCGGGCTCGCGAGGTCGAGGAGGACCGAGCCGAGGCCCTGCAGGGAGTCGCACGCGTGGGGCACCACCAGCACGTCGGCTGAGTCGAGCCCGCCCGAGCGGACGAACCCCATCCCCCGGCGGACAATGCTGCAGGTGTACGCCTGGAGGTCCGCGTCCGCCGGCGCCGTGTCGGCCGAGGGGGGCCCCCAGACCTCGACCGGCAGCAGGTCGAAGGCACGCAGCAGCGCCCGCGGCTGGTGCACCGGGAAGACCGCCGCGATCCGGCCCCCGCGCTCGCGGTAGCCCTGGATTGCCGACCGCCGGTCGGGGATGACCGGCAGAGGTCTCGAGTCCGATCCCACCGCGTCAGGATACCCTCGACGGACCCGAAACGCACCGGCCCCCGGCCGTCCCTGCTCGCTGGCGCCGCCCCTGCCGGCTGATCCTGTCCCTGTCGCTGCCGCTGCCCCTGTCGCTGTCGCTGCCGCTGCCGCTGTCGCTGTCGCTGCCGCTGCCGCTGCCGCTGTCGCCGTCTCCCCTCGCCGCACCTGACCTCGGCCGCCCCCGTGGCGCCACTGCCATTCCCACCACCCAGCGCATCTCCCCCTGCGGCTGCTACCGGTCAACAACGCAACGCCATCGCCTGAAACCAGGTATCCTGACAACGATGTCACTCGCTCCGGGAACCCGCATCGGCAGCTACGAGATCGTCGAGGCCATCGGCAGGGGCGGCATGGGGTCGATCTACCGCTGTCGTGACCTCAAGCTGGAGCGGCCCGTCGCGCTCAAGGTGCTGCACGAGGAGAGGACGGGCAACTCCGACGCGCTCGCTCGCTTCGAGCAGGAGGCCCGCGCCACCTCGGCGCTCAACCACCCTCACATCGTCCAGCTCTTCGACTTCGACACGGCGACGGTGGACGGCACGAAGCTCCACTACCTCGCGATGGAGCTCGTCGAGGGGGTTCCGTTCCGCAAGGTCCTCGCCGGGCGGGTCGCGATTACCGAGATCCTCGAGATCCTCGCCCAGGTTGCCGACGCCCTCGACAAGGCCCACGAGCACGGCATTGTCCACCGCGACATCAAGCCCGAGAACGTCATCGTCACCAGGGACGGGTACGCCAAGGTCTTGGACTTCGGCATCGCGAAGCTGATGGACTCCGAAACAGAGCAGGTCGCGCCGAGCTCCGCCGACCCGGTGCAGAGCGACGTGGAGACCCAGGCGGGCGACATCATGGGGACCCTGGCCTACATGGCCCCGGAGCAGATCCAGGGGCGCCCGGTCGACCGCCGCACCGACGTGTTTGCTCTCGGCACCCTCCTCTTCGAGGCCGCGATGGGCGACGCTCCGTTCCGCGCCGACCGCGCGTCGTCCACGATCCACGCCATCGTTCATTCCCCCACCCCCAGAATCCACAGGCCCCCCCGCCCGGTGCCGCCGGCCTACGACCGTATCGTGGATCGCTGCCTCGCGAAGGAACCCGACGCCCGCTACCAGACCTGCCGCGAGGTCTCGACCGAGCTGCGCTCGCTGAGGCGAAGGCTGATCGGCAGCCCGACGACCCGGACGCTCGCCTGGGCCCGCTCGCACCCCTCCCGGGCTGCTGCCGTCGCCGCGATCGCGGGCGCGGTCGTTGTCACGGTCGTCCTCCTGCTGTCCTGCTGACGAACCGGCCCCGGCTCCCGGGCTCGCGTCCTGCTTTCGCCTGCTGAACACGACCCCACTCCTTTGAGGAGGGTCTCTCGTCCCTCCGTTCCTTCCGATGAAGCGTGCTCCTGGAGCCTGTCATCTCGAGCGCGGGCCCGCAGGGGCAGCGGAGGGATCTGCCTCAGCTGTGGGAGATCCCTCGTCGGCCTTCAGCCTCCTCGGGATGACATGGTGCTTGCAGCGCGCCTCTCCCGTTGCGCATTCGCGCCCTTGCGTTCATTCCCACTCTCGACCGCTGGGGGGACTCAAACCCTCGGATCGCGGGCTACCTGAGCGTCTTCCAGAGAAACGCGTACTCCAGGGCCGTCAACTCGGCGCGCTGACGGTTGATGGAGCCGGCGCCGTGGCCCCCCTCGAGGTGCTCGAAGTAGTAGACGGAGTGGCCCTGCGCGAGCATCTTGGCGGCCATCTTGCGCCCGTGGCCCGGGTGGACCCGGTCGTCGCGGTGGTTGGTCCAGAACAGGACCGTGGGGTAGTCCACGTCCTTCCGCACGAGCTGATAGGGGGACCACTCCTTCATGAAGGCCCAGTCCTCGGGAACGTCCGGGTTGCCGTACTCGCTCATCCAGCTCGCCCCGGCGAGGAGCTTGTGGTAGCGCTTCATGTCCAGCAACGGCACCTGGCACACCACCGCCCGACACAGGCCCGGGCGAAGGGTGAACGCACCGCCCACCAGCAGTCCGCTGTTGGATCCTCCGACGATCCCCAGGTGGCCCCTGGAGGTCAGCTTGCGCGCCACCAGGTCGTCGGCCACCGCGATGAAGTCCTCGAACCACCTCATGCGGTTCTCGCGCACCGCCGCCTGGTGCCAGGCCGGACCGAACTCCCCACCGCCACGCAGGTTGGCGAGCACGAACGCGCCACCGCGCTCGAGCCACGCCGCGCCGGTCACCGCGCCGTAGGTCGGCAGCATGTTCACCTCGAAGCCACCGTAGCCGGTCAGGATGGTGGGGGTTGTGCCGTCGGGCTCGAATCCCTCGGGGGTGACCAGAAAGTAGGGGATCCTGGTGCCATCGGCCGACACCGCGTGGAGCTGGATGACGGAGACCCCCTCGGCGTCGAACAGGGCCGGCTGCGCCTTGACCCTCTTCGCCCGGCCCTCCTCCACCAGGAAGAGCGAGCTCGGCGTGACGAAGTCCTGATAGCTGTACGTGAACGCCTCGCTGAAGGGCCAGGCGCCGACGCCGACCGTCCCGAGTCCCGGCAGCGCGATCTCCTCTCGGGTCCAGGCGCCGCTGTCCAGAGAGATGGCGTAGAGCCGGCCCTTGACATGGTCGAGGGTGGTCATCAACACCCGGTCGCGGGTGGTGGCCACGTCCTCGAGGAAGACCGTCTCCGTCGGCATGAACAGCACCTCGGCAGACGGCTCACCCCGGAGCAGCCCGTCCAGGCCCATTGCCAGCAGCGCCCCTTGGGGATAGACGGTGTCGCCCACGGTCCAGTCGCTGCGCAGGGAGAGCAGCAGGTGGTCCCGGAAGATCCCGTGCCCCTGGGCGTCGTTGGGTAGGTCGAGCCGCACCAGGCGGCCGCCGAGGACCAGGTAGGACTCGGTGTCAAAGAACGTCTTGACGCGGACGATCACGTCGTAGCGCCCGTCCGGGGCGTGGAGCGCCTCGCCCGCCACCAGCACGTCATCGGGCGAACCTTCGAAGATGACCCGTGCCTCCTCCAGCGGAGTGCCGCGGCGCCACTCCCTCACCTGCCTCGGGTAGCCCGAGGTGGTCAAGGTCCCCTCGCCGAAGTCGGTGGCGATCCACAAGGTGTCGGCGTCCTTCCAGGCGAAGAACGTCTTGGCCTCCGGGGCGACGAAGCCGTCGGGGACGAACGCTCTGGCCACCGTGTCGAACTCGCGCAGGGTCACGGCGTCGCTGCCCCCGCGCGACAGGCTGACCACGCACCGCGCGTACTCCGGCGGCAGGCAGTTCGCACCCCTGGACACCCAAGGAACCCCTTCGCGTTCCGCCAGCTCGTCGAGGTCGAGCAGGACCTCCCACCGGGGCTCCGCCGTTCGGTAGGAATCGAGCGTCGTGCGCCGCCAAACCCCCCGCTCGTGCTCGCTGTCCTGCCAGAAGTTGTAGGCGTACGACCCGAGCACCGCCGGGTAGGGAATCCTGTCCTCGGAGTCGAGAATCGCCAGCGAGCGCTCGTACACGGGGCCGTACTCTGGCACCGCCTCGAGCGCTGACGTGGTGCGGCGGTTCTGCTGAGCCACCCACTCGAGCGGCCGCTCGCCGTCGATCTCCTCCAGCCACAGCCACGGATCCCCCTCCCCGGCACCAACCACACTGGCAAGGACGAGACCGACCAACACACCAACCCAGGACAACCGTCGCGACATGTGAACCCTCCTGTCCGGTCGACTCACTGGACGACGCCGACCCGCTCCAGGCCAATCTCGGTTCACTGCAGCCGAGAGTCCTGACGAAGTCCTAATCTTCCCCTAAACGCCACCGATCGAGGTCCGAGAACATTCCGGAAGGAAGCGCGTACCCAGAGATGAGGATGGACGAGCACCAGAACAGCGGCCGGGCACACTGCGGCTTCCTCCTTGAGGGGGGTTGGCTCGTTCAGCCGGAGCTCAACCTGATCTCCCGCAACGGCGAGCAGCACCGGGTCCACGGCAAGCACATGGACGTCCTGGTCTGCCTCGGGAAGCGCGGCGGCATGGTCAGTCGGCGGGAGCTCTTCGACGCCGTGTGGCCGGACCAGGTGGTGGTCGAGGAGTGTCTGACCCGCGCCGTCTCCGAGCTCCGCAAGGTCTTCGGTGACGACCCTCGTCACCCCCACGTCATCGAGACGATCCCCAAGAGAGGCTACCGCCTGCTGGTCCCGGCCCTGCCGGTCACCCGCGTCGAGGCCGTATCGCTCGGTCCTACCACGCCGAGCCCGACACCGGAAGGTGCCGGCCGGAGCTGGCCCCGGTCCGCCGCAGTGGCAGGACCGCTCGGTCTCCTGGGCCTCGCTGCGGTGATCCTCGCCCAGATGCTGGGCGCCGCCGCAGCGCCCCGGTCCAACATCCCGACCGTGGTCCAGCTCACCAGCCTGCCGGGGCGCGAGTCCTTCCCCGCCCTGTCGCCGTCGGGCGACCGCCTCGCGTTCGTGTGGGACAAGGGGGAGGCGAACCCTCTCCAGGCCCTCTACGTCGCGGACTCCCTCGGCGGCGAGCCGCGGCGTCTCACCCCGATCGCGGGACGTTTCGGTTGGCCGGCCTGGTCACACGACACGAGGCTGATCGCCTACGTGCGGGTGGACGACGAGACGACCGACATCTGTGCGGTACCCGCAGGTGGTGGCGACGAGCGCATCCTGGTGGCGGGCACTGAGGGAACCTACCCCCTGACACCCGATTTCTCGCCCGATGGCCGGTGGCTGGCCTTCTCCGCCGTGTACCCCGAGGGCATGCGCGGCATCGTCCTGCAGCACCTCAAGACAGGTGAGCAGCACCGGCTGACCGAGCCCGAGGAGGCGCCCTGGTCCGATGTCCGGCCTCGCTTCTCTGCGGACAGCCGGCGTGTGGCTTTTCTGAGAGCCGGCCCGGAGGGTCTTTCGATCGCCGTCGTGCTCGCCGAGGGGGGGGAGGCCACCCCGCTGCGGGTAGGTGACCGACAACCCGCTGACCTGGCCTGGGATCCCTCCTCGGACGACGCCATCCTCTTCACGGCTTACGACGGCCTGTGGCGGATCTCGACCCGCGGCGACGTGCCGCAGCTGGTCTCCCCCGGGAACGGCAGCAAGCTACACCTCGCCGCGGCGCGCGAGAGCCGGCTGGTGGCCTGGGTGGAGGCGGTCGAGGACCGCGACATCTGGCGGAGCGACCTGGTCAACGGCACGACGCCTTCAGAGCCTCGGCTCCTGATCTCCTCGTCACGTCTGGATGCGCTGCCGTCCTGGTCCCATGACGGTCGCTCGATCGCCTTCGTCTCCGACCGCTCCGGCGAGCCTCAGCTGTGGATCACCGACTCCAACGGCGGGGAGCTGCGGCAGCTCACCCGGTACCGCAACACCGTGGTCCGGTCACCGACGTGGTCCCCCGACGACACCACCCTCGCCCACGTGGCGATCCTCGAGGGTCAGGCGCGGGTGTGCACCGTCGACGTGCGCACCGGCGGCGTCACGGTCCTGTCGGAGCCTGGGCCTCACGAGATGGCCCCGAGCTGGTCGACGGACGGTCGGTGGATCTACCTGTCGCGGCTCGAGGACGGCGCGTGGCGAATCGCCAGGCGGCCGTCCGGTGGGGGACCGGCGATCGACCTCACCAGCGGACCGAGCTTCGGAGCGATGGAGGCGCCGGGGGGAAGCGAGCTCTACTACTCGCGCATGGCCGACGGGGTGGCGGGCCTGTGGAGCCTGTCACTCGACGACCGCTCCGAACAACAGCGTCTCGTGTTGCCCCACGCCCAGCTGGTCAGCTGGACCCTGGGACGCAAGGGTATCTACTACTGCTTCCACCAGAGCCCCGAGGACCAACGCTTCGTCATCGCCTTCCGCGGCTTCGCCTCGGCCATCGACGAAACCCTGCTGACCGTCAGGGCCCGCTCCCGCCCGAGCTTCGATGTCAGCCCCGACGAGACCGCCGTCCTCTTCGACCGCGCGGAACGCTCGGAGAGCGACATCGTCGGCCTCGCGGGTGACGACCGCCACCGGACGTGACGCCGGTCACGCCCTCCCCTGACCTGGTCCGTTGACCTCCTACTACGGGACCGTCGACACCAACGTGGCCTCGCCGTGCAACGTCGGACCCTCGAGCTCCGAGGACTGGAACAGCGACAGCCAGGGTCTGGACAACGACGGCGACCTGTTTCGCGGTGGCGCCGATCGGGCGTCGTCCACGATCCACGCGATCGTCCACTCCCCCACCCCCACGATCCGGAGGCCCCCGCGGCCGGTGCCGCCGGCCTACGACCGGATCGTGTATCGCTGCCTCGAGAAGAACCCCGACGCCCGGTACCAGAGCTGCCGCGAGGTCTCGACCGAGCTGCGCTTGCTGAGGCGAAGGCTGATCGGCAGCCCCACGACCAGGACGCTCGCCTGGGCTCGCACCCACCCGATCAGGGCCGCTGCCCTCGCTGCCGCGGTGGTCGCAGCCGCCGTGGCGTGCGCAGTGCTCGCGGCCACCGGCTGACCTCCGCGAACACCTGGCCGCCGAAGCGTCCGACCACCTCCCGAATCGCACGCGTTCCTGAGACTGAGGACTGTTTCGGCCGGTGACCCCAGCCCCAGGCACCTAAAAACTACGAGTCTAGTAAGTTTTTCTCTCGATATTTCTGGTGGACCATACGCGTATAGCCTTGACAACGGGTCCTGAGACTGGCAATCTGAGCATCGTGAAGCTGGACCTCGAACCCAGGCATGCGCGCAACCCCCGCCATTGACGCGGCTCCAGCCGCCCGGTCCGGGCGGCGGGCGGACCGCGGCGCCCCCCTCGCAGCTTCCCGTCCCGTCGTCGAGTCGGCGCCACGCGCCCGCTTTCTTTTGTCATCGGAGGAAGGAGGACGACCTCACCATGAGATCACGTCTGCTGCTCGTCGCCGCCGTGGTGGCATGCGCGTGGCCGGGGGCCGTAGCTTTGGCCGGCACCTCCCCGTGCGCCGACTGCCACGACGAGGTGGCCGCCGCCATGGCCCACCAGATCCACATGCGCATCCAACCGTTCGAGGTGCAGGGCCGCGAGGTCGGGTGCGAAGGCTGTCACGGGGACGGGACCCGGCACGCGGAGGAGGGGGACCCCGCCCTCATCCGGACGTTTGCCGGGGGCACGCCCGAGGACGCCGCGGCCTGCCTGTCGTGTCACCGCCAGACCGGGCTGCCGGAGTGGCACGCCTCGACCCACGCGGTGGAGGGGGTGCAGTGCTTCGACTGCCACACCACCCACACCGTGTCGAACCCCCTCGACACCTGCCAGGAGTGCCACCCGGAGGCGGTGGCCTCCTTCCGCCTCCCCTCCCACCACCCGGTGCGCGAGGGCAAGATGAGCTGCGTCAGCTGCCACGACCCCCACGTCGCCACCGAAGCGCAGCTGAAGACCCGGATGCGGGTCAACGACCTCTGCTTCGAGTGCCACCAGGACAAGGAGGGGCCATTCATCTTCGAGCACGAGCCGGTGGTCGAGGACTGCCGCCTGTGCCACGCCCCCCACGGCTCGGTGGCCAACAACCTGCTCACCGCCAACGAGCCGATGCTCTGCTACCAGTGCCACGAGCCCCACTTCCACGCCGGGCTTCGTTCCCCGGAGGGGGAGATCGAGGTGGGCGGAACCCACCGGGAGAACCCCTTCGGCACCCAGAGCATGAACGTCGCCTTCACCACCGCCTGCTCCCAGTGCCACTCGCAGATCCACGGCACCGACCTGCCGTCGCAGGCGCTGACCAGCGGCGGCCGCGGCATGGCGCGGTGAGGGGGGAGGAGCCATGAAGAATCTCAGCCGTTTCCTGCTGATCACGGCCCTCGCGTGCCTGCCGCTGGCCGTCGCCGCCCAGGACGAGGGCGCCACCGAGGCGTCGGTCACCATCGGTGCCTGGGACGCCTCCGCCGACGGGTCCCCCGACGCGGTCGCCGAGTACGAGGTCCTCGAAGGGGGGCCGGTGCTGGGCGTCGCCGTCGCCAGCCACCAGAGCTGGGGGAGCCTGCTGGTCGAGGCCGACGCGCGCCACTCGGACGACCTGACGTCGGGGCTCGACTTCGACATCGCCCGGGTCCTTCGCTCCACGACGACCTACGACAAGCTCTACCACCGCCTCGGCCACGACCCCATGACCAACCTCGAGGCGACCTCCACCAACGGCAAGGTGGTGTTCCACACCGACCTCAACCCCGACCTGGAGTACGACCTCAAGTACACCGTCCTCGACAGCCGGATGGAGCTCCAGCTGCCGAGTCTCCCGGCGCTCACCCTGGCGGTCGACGTGCGCGACCAGAAACGGGAGGGGCACCGCCAGGCCTACACCGCCTCCCACTGCGACAGCTGCCACATCACCAGCCAGAACCACCCGCTCAACGAGCGCACCACCGACACCACCCTCGAGGCCAAGGTGGCCTGGCGCGGCGGCCACGTCAGCGCCTCCACCACCGCCCGCGAGCTGCGCCAGAACACCTCGAACGTCTGGCTCACCTTCGACCAGGCACTCCACCCCGAGCAGCGCACTGACGTGTTCAACAACCGGCTCCAGTACGACTCCGAGGAGGGCCCGCAGGCCGCCGACCTCTGGCCCGACATGGACAAGTCCGTCAACCGCCTCGACCTGGTGGTCAACCAGATCGGGCCGTTCGCGTTCAACGCCGGTGGGGTGTGGTCCGAGACCGAGAACCTCTACACCGGTTTGAAGTCCGACTACGCCGGTTACTTCGCCAACCTCGCCGGCGCCCTCGGCTCCCGGGTGCGGCTCTCCTGGCGCGGCCGGGTCTACACCATCGACAACGACGACGTGTTCGTCGACACGGTCGAGAGGACCACGCCGGCAGGCCCCCAGGCCGGGCGGACCTACGAGGAGGTCTACGGCCTCAACTACGACTGGTGGCGGCTGTCGGCGCTCGACCGCGACGTCCTCGAGTCGCAGGTCGACCTCGCCTACAAGCTCGGCGGCAAGGGGGGCACCCTCAAGCTGACCTGGGAGCTCGACGCCGTCGACCGCGAGAACTACCAGGTGCTTCCGGGGGAGAACGAGTCGACCACCAACGTGGTCGGGCTCTCCTGGCGCACCCGCCCGGCCAAGGGGTGGAAGCTCGACGCCCGGTGGAACCACGCCGAGGTGGACAACCCGTTCATGCTCGTCGACGGCGCCTGCTCGACCCTGGTTTCGGGCGCCTACCCCAACCCCTTCAACCCGGCGACGCCCCAGTACGACGACCAGCACCAGGCGCGGGTCGCCGAGACGACCGCATCGCCCTCGAGCTGGGACGAGGCCCGTCTCGCCGCCTCGTACACCACCGGCGGCACCACCCTGAGCGGCAGCTACAAGTGGTGGGACGGCTCGAACAGCGACGGCGACCTCACCGACTGGTCCAAAACCAGCCAGAACGCCACCCTGACCGCCTGGTCGGCGCCGAGCGAGCAGTGGGAGTGGTACGTCGCCTACGCCTGGCAGGACCAGCAGCTCGACGCGCCGGTGTGCATCCCGGTGTTCGACGGTTGAGCAGGCACCGTCATGGGTGGCCAGGATGGCTACGCGCGTGACCCCCTCAGCTATGACATCGGCAGCGACTCCCTCTTCGCCGGACTCAAGTTCAAGCCGGCCGAGCGCCTCAGCCTCGGTCTGTCCGGCGGCTACACCGCCTCCGACGCGGCGATCAGGCCCTTCGATCTGTCGGCGCCCGACTTCGTGGCGACCCACCCGGCGACGGCATTCGACTTCTCCCAGTCGCACACCTACTCCGACCTCGACATCACCCGCCTCGACGCCGAGGCGGACGTCACCTACAAGGTGGGCGAGAAGTCCTGGCTGAGCCTGCGCTACCGCTACGCCGACCTCGAGGACGACGCCCCCTACCTCTACGACACCTCGGGCTCGTTCGACCTCTACACCCTCGCCTTCGGCTGGACGTTCTGACCGACGGCGACGAAAGCGATCTCGAGGCCCCGCACCGCCCGGTGCGGGGCCTTTTCCCCTTTCTTCCCGGGACCGACGCTCCCAAACGTCACCGACCCCGCTGTCGTCTCGTGAGCAGGGGAACGACGATGTTCGTCCGCTGCGTCGCGCTGTGCGCCTGTGTCCTGCTGACCCATTTGGCGGCGGGCGAGGACTGGCTCTGGGAACAGGTCCACCCGAAGGCCACCGAGGGCCCCGGAGGCAGCTACGGCCAATCGGTGCCGGCGTCTGACGAGGCGCTCGGCGACGAGAAGGCGGTCATCGCCGGCCTGACCGCCAACGGGGCCTATCGCAGCAACCTCTGCTTCACCAACCTCGGCGCTGACCCCGTCACCCTCCAGGTTGTCCTCTGGGAGACGACCGGAGTGCGCCGCGGCGCCACCTCGCTCGAGTTGCCACCCCACGGATGGCTGCAGTCCGGCACCATGGTCCGCGAGCTGGCCGGGGGGCCGGTGGACGGCGCCTGGGTCGAGGTCCGTTCGCTCACCCCGGAGGGGTGCTCTCAGGCCTTCGGCTCGCTGGTGGACAACGCCACCGACGACCCGTCCACGGTGCTGCCGCGGGTCGCGTCGCCCGATCCGTGGCTCGTCGCGGCGGTGGCCAGCGGCCAGGGCCTCGCCGGGGCCTTCTGGCGCAGCGACCTCGAGGTGGTCAACCCCTGCTCCGAGCCGGCCTCGTATCACCTCGAGCTGGTCGTCGGCGAGCGGCTCACCTCGTCGACTTTCCCCCTCGGGCCCCACACGGCGCGGCGCCACCGCGACACCGTGGCCACCGACTTCGGCCGCAGCGGCGTCGGCGCCCTGCGGGTCGTGCCCGAGAGTGGCCGGGTCGCGGTCTCCTCCCGGACCGCCACGGCCTGGCAGGGCGGCAGCGTCGGCCAGCTGGTCCCGGCGGTGCGCGAGGCGAGCGCACGGTGGCGCGGCCAGGCCCTCGCCCTGCCCGGCCTCGCGCAGTCCGCAGACCTCACGCGGGGCCGCCGCAGCACCATCGGCCTGGTCAATCTCAGCTCGACCGACGTGCCGCTCCTGGTCGAGCTCCACCGCGGGGACGGTCTGCTGCTCGCATCCCTTCCGGCGACGGTCCCGGCCAGCTCCCAGCGCCAGCTGGTCGGGGTGCTGGCGCCGTTTGCCCCGGTCGACAACGCCTACGCCGTCATCCGGTCCCCTGGCCCCGATCCCGACGTCCCGCTGATCGCTTACGCGTCGGTGATCGACAACTCGAGCGGCGACCCGGTCTACATCTAGGCTCGCTGAATCGCAGGAACTTCGCGCCAGGCTACCTTCCGGCGTGCGCCCCTGGACGACAGAGCCGGCCGAGTTGCCCTTGACAGGCTGCGGCTTTACAATCTGCGCTCAGGAGGATCCGAACATGCGAGGTCCGTGCGGTGTGGCCGCGCCCGTCGTGGTGCTCGCCGTGCTGTGCTCGCCGTCCGCAGCCGAGGGACCGTGGAGCTGGGCCAACCCGCTGCCCCACGGGAACCCCCTGCGCGCGGTCACCGCCTGCGGGGGGACGTGGGTCGCCGTGGGCTACTACGGGACGGTCTACCGAGCACCGACGGCACGATTTGGCTCCCCCAGTCGTCCGGCACCACCGAGTACCTGAACAACGTCGCCTGCAGCGGCAGCGCCTTCGTGGCGGTCGGCAACAACGGCCTCGTGCTCACCAGCCCCGACGGGGCGACCTGGACCGCCGGCACGACCGGGTACCCCGACAGCCTGCTGGACGTCGCATGGGACCCTCCCGGGACCGGCTTCGCCGGCCAGTTCGTCGCGGTCGGCGCCGACAACATCATCCTGCTGAGCCCCGACGGGCTGACGTGGACCGTCGGCAGCCCCCCCGACGGCAGCGGCGACCACCTGTGGGGCGTGGCGGTCGCGCTCGACCAGCCGCGCACCGTGGTGACCGGTGGGCACTGCGACGGCAGCGCCTGCGAGGAGAGCCACATGGGGTTCAGCACCGACCGCGGCCTGACCTGGGAGGGCACCTCGTACACCGTTCAGCCGGGCGCGGGCATCCTCAACGGCGTCACCTGGGGGTACTCGATGGGCCCGTTCTTCGTCGCGGTGCACGACGACGGCTCCGCCCTGATCAGCCCCGACGGGCTGTTCTGGGACCCCTACCCTACCGGCGGGACCGGCCTGGTCGGGGTCGCGTCGAGCGGCTCACGCTTCGTCGCCTGCGCGTTCGACGGCTCGATCTGGAGCAGCGAGAATGCCTCTGTCTGGTCGCCCGAGACGTCGCCGACGACCCTCTCGCTGCTGGATGTCACCTGGGGCGGGGACAGGTTCGCCATCGTCGGCTACGCAGGGACCCTCCTCACCAGCCCGGGGGGAGACGACTGGACCGCGCAGATGTCCCCCTCGGGCAACGCCTCGACGACGTTCAAGGACGCTGCGTGGAGCGGCACGCGGTTCGCGGTCGTCTCCAACCTCGGGGCGAACTACGCCGTCAGCGCCGACGGGTGGTCCTGGGAGTTCCGCGACGGCTCCTCCGGCGCGAGCCCTTCCCCGGCCAACGGCATCGCCTGGGGGGGAGGGCTGTTCGCGGCGGTGGGTAACGGGGGGCGGATCGTCACCAGCCCGGACGGCGACACCTGGACCGAGCGAACACCGCCCGCCGCAATCCTCCTGCGGGGCGTCACCTGGAGCGGGAGTGACTTCGTCGCGGTCGGCAACAACGGGACCATCTTCTCGAGCCCGGACGGGGTGGCCTGGGCGTCGGAGAGCTCCGGCACCGGCTCCCGCCTCTACGGCGTGACCTGCGGCGGAGCCACCTGCGTCGCGGTCGGGGACCAGGTCATCACCACCCGCTCCGGCGGCGTGTGGACGGCCCAGGCCCGCACTGAGGCTCTGCTCGCGGTCGGACATGGAGCAGGGCGCTTCACCGCGGTCGGCTCCGCCGGCGCGGTCCTGACCAGCACCGACGGCGTCGTCTGGCAGGTCCAGGGGTCAGGCACGACCTCCGTCCTGCGGGACGTGGTCTTCGGGGACGGCCGCTTCGTCGCGGCAGGGTCGTCGGGAGTCATCGTCGAGAGCGTGGACGGCACGACCTGGAGTCAGGTTCGCTCCGGCACCGCCAACTCGCTGTACGGGCTCAGCGCGGGTCGGGTCCTGGCTGTCGGCGTGACGGGCGCCATCCTCCACCGCGCCCTGTTCTTCGACGGCTTCGAGTCGGGAGGCACCGGCGCCTGGTCGAGTGCGGTGCCCTAGGAGCCTGTAGCGGATAGTACGTTTTTCGCGTTTTGTCCACAACATCTTGCGATGGCATTCACACGAAAACACAAGATATTGTGGCACCAAATCAATGCCCTACAGGCGGCTAGCCCGCATCATTCACCAGACTTCTGCTGCGGCCGGCGATACACCGCATCGAGCGGTGCTTTCTCACCTCGGGGTGCTCGACGTACTGCGAGTACGCCTCCGCGCCCCTCGGCTCGAAATCCCCACTGCGCGCGGCGCCTCGCCGGCCTCGCGACGAAGCCCGGTGAATGATGCGGGCTCGCAGCCGGGTCTGACGATCCGGATCGGCTATCCTGGTGCCCGGTCGGTCACGCCTGGAGGTGCAACGATGGAGCTGACGAGCGGGCCGGGACAGCCGTCCACCGAGCAGATTCTCGCCCTCGAGCGACCCCACCCGAGCCTCATGACCTACTACCTGCTGTCGTCGCTCGTCGCCGGCCCGCTGTTCCCCTTTGTCCTGCTGCCGCTCTACTTCCGCTACCACACGATGCGCTACCGGTTCACGGACGAGGGGGTGTCCATGCGCTGGGGCATCCTCTTCCGGCGCGAGGTCAACCTCACGTTCGCACGCATCCAGGACATCCACCTGACCAGCAACCTGGTGGAGCGCTGGCTCGGGCTGGCGAAGATCCAGATCCAGACGGCGAGCGGGAGCGCCAAGGCGGAGATGACCGTCGAGGGGGTGCGGGAGTTCGGAGCCCTGCGCGACTTCCTGTACGCGCGGATGCGGGGGGTCAAGGCCAGTCCTGCCGCCTCCGGCGCCGCGGCGCCGCACGCTGCGCCCGGCCGGGGTGGCGACGGCAACCTGGGCGAAGTGGCGGCCACCCTCGAGGAGGCGGTCCGGGAGCTGCGGGCGATCCGGCTCGCGCTCGAGGGCCGGGCACGGAGCGGGATCGATGCGTGAGAGCTCGATCGCGCAGGTCGTCGCCGCGGTGCTCAAGGTACCGCCGCGACCCGAACCACCGGCCGGCGACCCCGCCGCCCTCCAGGTCTTCAACGCAGCGCCCGGTTTCTACCACTACCGGCTCCTGGGCTGGGCTGTCGGTCAGTTGGGGACGGCCCTGGGACTCCTCTTCGGTCTGCTCCTGCTCGACCGGATCCAGGTCGGGCCGCTGGAGCTGGTCGGGGGACTGTTCACGGCGGTCGAGGTCGTCGGCGTCGTCGCCTTCCTCCTCCAGCTGCCCTTCACCTTCCTCCTGCTCCGCCTGGACTACCGGTACCGCTGGTACATGGTCACCGACACGACCTTGCGGATCCGGGAGGGGCTGCTGAAGGTGCGGGAGCAGACCATGACCTTCGCCAACATCCAGAACCTCTCGACCCAGCAGGGACCGTTGCAGCGCCTCTTCGGCATCGCGGACCTCAAGGTCCGGACCGCGGGTGGAGGATCAGCGCACTCGGGCAAGGGGGACGAGCCGGCCGAGTCCGACACGATGCACCTGGCCTTCTTCCGCGGCGTGAGCAACGCGGAGGAGATCCGCGACCTGATCATGGAGCGGATGCGGGGCCTTCGGGACACCGGGCTCGGCGACCCGGACGAGGTCCACCACCCCGGGCCCACCAGCGAGCGGGACGACGCCGAGCGCGCGGCAACCGCAGCCCGCGAGCTGCTGGCCGAGGCACGGCTGCTGCGGCGGGCGCTCGTCGGCTGACGGCCTCCCCCCCGCGGAAAGACCTTCTCCCACGGGACTGTTGTAGAGTACGTCGAAGGCCGCACCCGCCGCGGGCCGGCCGTCCCACGCGCAAGGGAGACACGCACATGGGGAAGTGGATCGCGCTCGGTGTTGTCGGGGTGCTGCTGCTCGCCATCCTCGTCGGGGTGCTGATCGTGGCCGGGACCTTCAACTCGCTCGTCGCCCTCGACCAGAGGGTCCAGGCCCAGTGGGGCCAGGTGGAAAACGTCTACCAGCGCCGTCTCGACCTGGTGCCCAACCTGGTGGAGACCGTCAAGGGGGCGGCGGCGTTCGAACAGGAGACTTTCACCGCGGTGGCCGAAGCCAGGGCCCAGGCCGGCCGGGTGACCGCCGGCGCTCTCGAGAACGCGACCAGCGACCCCCAGGCCTTCGCCCGCTTCCAGCAGGCCCAGGACGGGCTCTCTTCCGCCCTGTCCAGGCTGATGGTGGTGGTGGAGCGCTACCCGGAGCTCAAGGCCACCGACGCCTTCCGTGACCTGCAGGCCCAGCTCGAGGGCACCGAGAACCGCATCGCCGTGGAGCGGATGCGCTTCAACGAGGAGGCCCGGGCCTTCAACACCCGGCGCCTGAGCTTCCCCACCACCATCATCGCCGGCTTCTTCGGCAGCCGCTTCAACGAGAAGCCCTACTTCAAGGCTCAGGAGGGCGCCGACCAGGCGCCGCAGGTGAAGTTCTGACCCTCCGCCCCTCGACCGAACGGGTCCGTGCATTCGGCACGGCAGCCGCGCTCGCGTTCCTGCTCGCACTCGGTGCGCTCGGGGCCGATGCGGCCGAGGTGCCCATCCCCCCCCCACCCGCTCGCTGGGTGACCGACACGGTGGGGTTCCTCTCCCCCGAAACGCGCACCGCTCTCGAGCGGCACCTCGAGGCCAGCGCCCGCTCTTCCGGCAACCAGGTCCTGGTGTGGATCGGTGACTCCTCCGGCGACACCCCCGTCGAGGACTGGACGGTGCGCGCCTTCGAACGGTGGAGGGTGGGCCAGAAGGGCCTCGACAATGGCCTCGTGCTGTTCGTCTTCGCTGGCGACCGCACGGTCCGGGTCGAGGTCGGCTACGGCCTCGAGGACCGGGTCCCGGACGTGGTCGCATCCCGCGTCATCCGAGAGGTCATGGTGCCGCGAATCCAGGCCGGGGACCGGGACGGCGCGGTCACCGCGGGGGTCGGTGCGCTGCTCGAGGCCATCGGCGTCCCTCCGGCCACCGCCGCGGAGCGGCCCGCCCCGGCAGCCGACGGTCGCGGGCGGCCTGCACAGGGCCCCACTCCCGGCCAGATCGTCCTGTTCGTGATTCTCGGCATCGGGTTCGTCATCCTCTTCATCACCAACCCGACGCTGGCGATGTACCTTCTCATCAGCATCCTGTCCGGGGGCCGCGGCGGCGGAGTCGGGGGTGGCGGGGGCTTCTCCGGCGGCGGCGGACGCTCGGGCGGCGGCGGCGCCACCGGGTCCTGGTGACGGTGGGGGGTTCATGCACAGGCGACGCTTTCAGCGGCTCATCGACGCAGAAGCCATCCGGAAGGCCATCGAGGCGGCGGAGAGCGAGACCTCGGGCGAGATCCGGGTGTCGGTGTCGACGTTCTTCTGGGGCAGCGTGCGGCGCGCCGCCGAGCGGGCCTTCGTCCGGCTCGGCATGACCGCCACCGCGGAGCGCAACGGGGTGCTGTTCTTCGTCGTCCCCTCCCGGCGCCGCTTCGTGGTCCTCGGCGACGAGGGGATCCACGCCAGGGTCGGCCAGGAGTTCTGGGACCGGGTCGCGGCCGAGATGTCGAAGCGCTTCCGCGCCGGCGACTTCACCGGCGGCATCGAGGCCGGGATCGCCGAGGCGGGCCGTCGCCTGGCCGAGCACTTCCCCCACCAGGGGGAGCGGGACGTCAACGAGCTCCCCGACGCGGTCGACTTCGGCCGGGAGTGACCGAGCACCTCGGCCCACCGACCCGCGGGATCTGGCACACTGCCGCCGGGGAGGTGGCCGATGCACGACTTCCTGCTGTCTGACGAGCAGCTCAAGCTGCGGGACGAGGTCCGCGACCTGGTGCGGTGGGTTCCCCGGGAGATGATCCTGGCCATGGACGCCGACGAGATCCGCTTCCCGCGCGAGTTCCTGCGCGAGGCCGGCCGGCGCAACCTGATGGGCTGCCGCTACCCGCGCCGCTGGGGCGGCCGCGGGCTCGACTGGGTGTCGACGGTGATGGTCATGGAGGAGGTCGGCGTCCTCGGCTATGTCTTCGCGTGCGTGTTCGGCGTCGGCGCCGAGCTGGTGTGCGACGCGGTCGTCCTGCACGGCACCGACGAGCAGCGCGAGCGCTACGTCAAGCCGCTCCTGGCGGGCGAGCTCTTCGCCGCCGAGTGCCTCACCGAGCCCCGCGGCGGCTCCGACTTCTTCGGCACCACCACCATCGCCGAGGACCGCGGCGACCACTTCCTGCTCAACGGCCAGAAGCGCTTCATCGTCGGTGCCGAGGGCGCGGACTACTTCCTGGTCTACGCCCGCACCGAACCCGACCCGAAGGCGCCGCCGCGGCGCTCGATCTCCTGCCTCCTCGTCGACCGCGGGCCCGGGGTCGAGGTGGAGTACCTGTACGGCCTGATGGGCTGTCGCGGCGGCGGCACCGGGCGACTGCGCTTCACCGACGTCGTGGTCCCGCGCACCAACCTGCTCGGCGAGCTCCACGGCGGCGCCGCCGTGTTCGACACCATGATGATCCCCGAGCGCCTCGGGACCGCCGCCATGACCATCGGCGCCGCCCGCCCGGCAGTCGACATCGCCACCGCCTACACCAGCCGGCGCAAGGCCTTCGGACGGACCGTCAACCAATTGCAGGGGGTGAGCTTCCAGGTCGCGGAGGCGGTGACGCTGCTCGACGCGAGCCGCGCCATGGCCTACACCACCGCCCTCGCCGTCGACGCCGGGGTCGAGCCGAACCGGCTCCGCCGCCTGGTGAGCGAGAGCAAGAAGTTCATCACCCAGTCCTGCCAGCAGGCGGCCCACCACGCCATGCAGGTGATGGGCGGCATCGGGTACACCACCGTGTTCCCGGTCGAGCGCATCGTCCGCGACCTCCGGCTGGCCTCGATCTGGACCGGCACCAACGAGGTGATGGCGGCGATCGTCGCGCACGAGTGGTACCGCGAGCACGCCGCGCGTCCCCCGGTGCGCGACACCGAGGCCGACGCCGCCGAGGCCTTCGCCGCCGACGAGAAGGTCTACGAGTAGCGGCCTCCGAGCGCGCAGCCGTCAGTCGTACGACGCCGCCACCGACGCGTTGAGGTCCACGACCTCCGCTGCCCTCAGCTCCAGGACGCGAGTCTGGTCCACGCTCGCCGCCAGCGCCGGCACGGCAACCAGCAAGACGCCGTCGCCGTAGACGTGGAACGAGCCGTCGGCGGTTCCCGGCGCCGCGGCGCGCCAGTGCAACTCGAGGCGGGCCGGCGCCGAGACCGGCGTCGACCACGGCGAGACGACCACCGCCCCGTCGAGAGCCAGGGACCGCACCCTCACCTCCACCGAGCCGTTGGCGGTGCGCCGCTCGACCGCCAGCCGCGGCCGGTCGCCCTCACCCGAGGGGAACGAGGCCAGCGTGGTCACTCCCCGCGAGGTCTCCGGCTCCAGGTTGAGGAGCAGGTCGAACCACTCGGGCGCCTCGGCGAACCGGAGCAGGCGCGCCTTCTCGGACGGCACGACCTGCGACCAGCCGCCGGTGCCGCCGCTCTCGAAGCCGTCGGCGAAGAGCACGTCCTGGGCCTCGAAGAGGGTCAGGGTGACCGGGCTCGAGCCAACCTCCCACTCGGTGCCGGCCAGCGCCGGCAGGTCGTGGGCGTCGAAGACCCCCGACGTGACCCCGGTCAGGACCGTGAGCACGCTGCCCACCTGCGGCTGGAAGCCGCCGACGAGGGTGGCCCGCAGGGTCCCGCCGAGGGAGGAGCCGCCCGCCACCACCAGCTGGTCGTGGCCGGAGCCCGGGGTGGTACCGGCGAGGTCGAGGGCGAGGGCGCCGAGCCCGCTCTGGGTGAAGGCTCCGGTGAGGGTCAGCGCGCCGACCGGGCTGCCCGGGCTGACGACCCCCTGGTTGACCAGGGAGGGGAGCTGAAGGGTGCCACTGCCGGTGACGGCGCCGAGGTTGGTCAGGGTCCCCGGCATGGCCAAGGTCGCCCCGGATGCAGCTCGGATCGCGCCCGCATTGGTCGAGAAGGAGTGACTCTCACAGGTGAAGGTGCCGGCCTGGAGGTCGAGGGTGCCCGCCACCTCGTTGCTGAACGCAACCTGGTAACCCACGCCCGAGGCGCCGCCGCCGCTCGAGCGGATCGTTCCCTGGTTGGTGACGGTGGGCCAATCGCCGCCCCCGTAGGCGAGGGTGTACGCGCCCAGGATGTCCACCAGCCCCTGGTTGAGCAGGGTCGCGGCCGAAAGCGGGAGGGTCGCCTGCAGGTTGACCGTTCCCTGGTTGGTGAACGTGCCACCGCTGATGCGCTTGGCACCGCCGGTCACGACGTTCAGGGTGCCGTCGGTGGCGAGGGTCCAGCTGTTGGTCAGGTCTCCGCTCCTCAGCTCGTAGCTCCCGTGCAGCACCGCGGCCTCGCCGGTGAGGGGACCGCCGGCGTCGACGACGAGGGGGGTCGCCGCGGTCACCGAGCCCCCAAACGTAACGTAGTACATCGTCACCCGGTGGGCGCCGGCGCCGGTGAGCAGGGTGCCGTCGAGGAGGTGGGTGCCGGGGTTCGAGTACGCCAGGGTGCCGACCTGGGCGTCGAGGGTTCCCCAGTTGTAGAACAGCAGCTCGTCCCAGCCGTGGTTTCCCCAGTCGATCCCACCTGCACCGAGACCGCCGCTCTTGCGGATGGTGCCAGCGGCGAGGTTGTCGAGCACGCACCCGTTGCCGCCGCCGTAGACGATGACGTGGTCGCCGAGGAGGTCGACCACGCCGTCGTTGACCATGGTTGCACCGCCGCTGAGGTGGAGGGTGTCGGCGACGGTCAGCGTGCCGGAGCAGGTGACGTCGGCGTCGTCGAACCGCTTGGTGGTGCCGCTGACGACGGCGAGGGTGCTGCCGGCCGGGATGGCCCACGGGCCGCGGAGGTCGCCGCCGGCCCAGGTGACGGTGCCGGTGAAGGTGGTGGACGCGGTGGTCGAGGTGACCTGCGGCCCCTCGAGCCGCAGGTGGGAGTCGGGCGCGACCGTGAACGGTCCCTCGAAGCGAGCGTCGTAGGCCGTGACCACGTGGTTGCCGGCGCCCTGGAGCTCGGTCCCGGCCAGGAAGCGGGTGATCGGGCTCTCATACTCGACCGTCCCGGCCTGCACCACGATGGCGCCGCTGTTGACGAACGTGAACTCGTCGAAGAACTGGTTGGAGGAGTTGAACACCGTGCTGCCGGCGCCGCCGGTCTTGTACACCGTGCCGTAGTTGGTGAAGGAGCTGGAGGGTCCGCCGCCGTAACCCCACTGGCCGTCGGCGGAAATCACCACCGTGCCGTTGTTGACGAAGTGGCCGCCGCTCGAGGGCACGTCCCCTCCGACCCAGTAGACATGGCCATTGTTGGTCAGCGTCACGTCGAGGTTGATGAGGCTGCCGGTCATGTAGAGGCTGTCCGCAGCGCTGATGGTGGTGGGGAACCCGGACGCCGAGTAGTAGCCGCTGCTCCAGGCATAGTCGGCACCAGGGGCGGGCGCCGCCGCAGCGGCCAGCAGGGCCACCGCCAGGAGGACGCGCCCTGCCCTGCCGTCGAGATCGTGAGGTCGGTTGGTGGTCGACTCGCTGCGCGTGGTCTCTCTCATGCTTGCCTCCTCGCGGGTCACACCCGCACATCGTCCCCACCACGATGAGGAGCGAGCGTTGGAGAATCGTTGGAGAGACGGGGGCCGCCGGGTCAGAGGTCGAGGTCGTCGCCGGCAAGCAGCCGGTCGACCACCCGGTCGAGGTCGAGGTCCGCTCCCCGCTGCATACCCGCCTCGACCTCGCCGGTGAGGAGCGTGGAGCGCAGAATCCCCACCACCCGCTCCACCTCGACCTGGTGGTCCTGGCGGTTGGCCGGGTGCGCGGAGACCAGGCCGAGCAGCTCGAGCGCCTCGTCAGGTCGCCCCTCCCGGTGCCAGACCTCCGCCAACGCCACCAGCGCCGGCAGGCCGACGGTGAAGGACCCCGACTCCCGGTAGGCGAGCAGGGTCTCCCGCACCCGGCCTCGGGCCGCCCGCAGATCTCCCACGGTGGCCTCCACGTAGGCCAGGTTGCCGAGCAGCAGGCCGACGAGGTACTGGCTACCGATCCCCCGCGCCGCCTCGAGCGCGGCTTCCGCCTCGCTGCGCGACCGCTCCGGGTCACCGCGCAGACGGGCGTTTTCCCCCAGGAGCATCAGGGTGTAGGCCACGCCGCGCCGGTCCCCCAGCGCCCGGCACAGCGCGAGCGCTTCGCGGTAGAGCTCGGCCGACTCGTCGTGCCGGCCACGGTCGTCGGCGACGTAGGCGAGGCCGTGCAGGGCCTGGACCGTGCCGGTCCTGTCCGCCGCCTCGCGGGCGATGGCCAGGGCACGCTCGAACGCCGCGACGGCCGCGTCGAGGTCGCCCCGGAAGTAGGCGACGTGGCCGAGCTGGGCGACCGCCGCAGCCGCCGCAACCTCGACCCCGGCTGCGGTGGCGGCGTCGAGGGCGCCCTGGAAGGCCCGCGCAGCCTCGTCGAGACGGCCGACCTCGAGGGCGACCCGACCGCTCCGGCTCCACACCGCGACCGCGAGGCTCGGGTCCGAGGCCAGGCCGTCGGACCCGGCGAGCGCCTCCAGCTGCGACCGGGCGTCGGCGAACCGGCCCGACAGGTAGGCCGCGTCCGCGAGGTGGAAGCGCGCCCAGGCCGCCACGCTCCCCTCGCACCCCCTCTCGAGCGCCTCGCGGGCGTCGGCCTCGGCCTCGAGGCAGCGGGCCAGGCGGTTCCGCACCCCCGCCCGCGCGACCAGCAGGCGGCTGCGCAGGTGCTCCTCGGCGACCGTCGTCAGCGCGTCGCCGAGCAGCTGCTCCCCCTCCTCGAACCGCCCTTTGAGAACACAGAACCCAGCGACCGCGTCCAGCAGCTGTCCGAGCAGGTCGAGGTCGCGATGGCCCACCGCATGGCGCCAGGCCGCTCGCAGGTTGTCGAGCTCGGTCTCGACGGTGGCCAGGGCGTGCCGCTGGCCGCCACCCTGGAGGGCGGGCGCGAGGTCGGCGGCAAGGCGGCCGAACGCCCGCGCGTGCCGCTCGAGCGCCTGCCGCTCGAGCTCCGGGTCGAGGCCGAGCCGGCGCCGGGCAAAGTGGAGCAGCACCTCGTGCATGGCGTGGCGACCCGACGGCTCGCGGCGGAGGAACGACCGGTCCGTCAGCTCCGCCAGGGTGCGCAGCCCCGCCCCCGCGACCTCCTCGGCCTCGGCGCGCGGAATCCCCTCCTCGAACACCGACAACGCCAGCAGCGCGGTCCTCTCCTTGTCGTCGAGGCGCTCGAAGGAGGCTTCGAACACCGCCTCGAGGCTCAGACGTCGTCCCAGACCCGGCGAGGCCAGCAGGGACAGGTCACGCCGGAGCTCGTCGTCGAGCTCGGCGAGGTCAAAGGGGCCGAGCCAGCCCGCCGCGAGCTCGATGCCGAGCGGCGAGCCACCAAGCCGCCGGCACAGCCCCTCGACCCGCTCCAGACCGTCGGCGCCGGCTCTGAAACCCACCGACGCGCGGCGGGCCGCCTGCAGGAACAGCTCGACCGCGTCCGCTCGCGCCGCTCGACCCGCCGCGGCGTCGAGGCCGAGGCCGCCGATCTCGGCGACCCACTCCCCCGGTAGGTGCAGACGCTCCCGGGAGGTCGCCAGCACCGTCACCTCGGGCGCCGCCGCGATCACCTCGGCCAGCAACTCCCGCTCGGGGCCCAGGTGCTCGGCGCCGTCCACCAGCAGCACGACCCGCCGCTCCCGCAGCACCTCCACCAGCCGCCGCCGCGGGTCGCCCGCCCCCTCCTCGAGGGCCGGCGCCAGACCGAGAGCGGAGGCGACAGCCGCCACCAGGCGGCCCGAGTTATTCCCGGGCAGGGGCGGCACGAAGGCGACCCCGTCGGCGGCAGGCGAGCCAGCCGGCCCCTGGGCGAGGAGCCGGTGCGCCGCCTGGACCGCCAGCCTGGTCTTGCCGATGCCGCCGGGCCCCACCAGGCACAGCAGACGGCAGGAGGGATCAGCGAGTCGGCGCAGCACCTCGTCGAGCTCGACCTCCCGGCCGACGAAGGGGGTCGCCTGGGCCGGCAGGTTGTGAACCGGGGGCAGCGGGATCGGAGGCGCGCCACGGGTGGGCTCGGACCTCAACCGCTCGGCCAGAGCGGCCAGCGACGACGAAGGCTCGGTCTGCAGCTCCTCCGCCAGCAGCCGGCACAGGGTCTCGTATTGAGCCAGGGCCGCGGCCCGCTCCCCGGCGGCGGCCAGGATCTCGATCACCGCGCGGTGCGTCCCCTCGCGCCACGGGTCGAAGGCCACCGCCCGCCGCGCCCAGGCCAGCGCCTCGCGGGCCTCGCCGGCCGCGCGCAGCTCCTCCACCAGCAGCTCGAGACCGGCCATCGCCTCGGTGCGGATCGCCTCCCGCTCGAGCAGGATCCACTCCTCGAGCTCCGGCGCCCCGTCGCAGAAGTACCCCGCCAGGAGCTCACCGCGGTACAGCTCAGCAGCCCGCCGCAGGAGGCCGACCCTGTCGGCCAGGTCGACGGCTGCGCCTGCCCCGGCGAGCGCCGCCCGGAGGTCGTCGACGTCGAGCCGGTACGGCACCACGGGGTCGAGGGCGAGGTCAGACCTCGAAGCCGCCACCAGAGGCGTCCCGTCCGTCCCCACCAGCCGCCGCCTCAGGTCCCACACCGCGCGCCGGAGGTTGGACGACGCCCGCTCCTCTGGGAGCTCGGGCCACAACCAACCCACGAGCCTGGCCCGCGGCTCCCGTCCGCCTCCGAGTGCGAGCCGCAGCAGGACCGCAGTCGTCTTGGCGGACTCCAGGCGCACCGGACCGGCCGGGCCGAGGATCTCGCACCCGCCCAGGAACCGAAACCGGAACCCATCGCCGCCGACCGTCAGCACGCGTGACGCCCCCCGCGGATGGTAGCGCAGCAGCCCGAGCCGGGGTCGGCACCCTTTTTGGGCTGGAGGTGCAGCCTCGAGGAGCCCCGATCGGGCCAGCGCCGCGGGTTCGCGTCGGTTCTCGAGCTGGCCGGGTACCTGCTCCGTGCGTTCGGCTCCCGGAAGGTGCCCTGACGCAACGAGCCGCGCCGAAGCGCGGCTCGTGTCAGACTCGCGTCCGAATGGTCAAGGAACAGGCAGGAGCCTACTCGGCAGCCTTCTTGGCGTGGATCGCCTCGACGTTGCCCTTGTTTTCCTCGAAGCTGACCTTCTTGGCGTGGTCGTCGCCGACGTGGCAGCCATCGCAGGTCGCCTGGCTGGGAATGACCAGCCCGTTTTCGATGGCCAGGGCCTGGTCCTTCATCACGTTCATCTTCTTGTACTCGGAGCCCGGGCCGTGGCAGGCCTCGCACTGGACCCCGGCCATCGCCTCGTCCGAGTTGGTGGCGTGGCACTTCAGGCAGTCAGGGCCGAAGGTGCGGTCGGTCGAGGCCTTGGCCGCCTCGGTGGCCTTGGCGTGGGTGGTTTCCATCCAGGAGTTGTACTCCACCTTGTGGCACATCTTGCACTTGTCGGCACCGACGTAGGTGTGGTCAGCCGCCAGCAACACCGCCGCCGCCGCGACCACCACCACGGCCGCCATCACGATCACGGTCTTCCTCATCGCTCGTTCCCTCCCTTGTCGCTGTTGTCGGCGCCACCTCCGGCGCCGGTTGCTCGTTCATTCAGCCCCTCGACGTCGTCCTCCTCCGAGTGGGGGTGCGGGTCGGGCACCAGCATCCGCGCCGCCCGCTGCGCGTACTCCTCCGACTCCCGCCTGGCCTGCTCGAGGTGGCCGGGGTGCTCGTGGCGGTACATCGCCTCCGGCATTGTACCCGTGATCCAGCTCGGGTTCATCGGGTAGACATGGGGGCTGAAGACCACCGAGTACATGTGCCAGATCAGGATCGCCAGGGTGGCCAGCCACGCCTCCCAGTAGTGGATCACCAGCGCGACGTCGAGGAAGCCCTTGGGCAGGTAGTGGATGAACCAGTTGTCGAACCACAGCATGAGACCGGTGACCATCATCACCGCGGTGCCCCACACCAGGGCCCAGTACTCCGCCTTCTCCACGTAGCTGAAGCGCTGGATGCAGGGGGTGTGCTCGCGCCGGCCGAGGTTGTAGAGGATGCGCGCCCAGAAGAAACGGAAGTCGTTCTGGTTGGGCAGCATGTCGCGGACGAACCCGCGGCCCCTGGGGGTCAACATGAACACCACGTGCCAGACCACGGTGCCCATGAACAGGACGGCGGCCACCCGGTGGATCGTGCCCCGCAGCTGGAATCCACCCTCCCAGCCGAAGAAGAACCGCGATACGAAAGACTGGTCGAAGCGGAGGGCGAACCCGGAAACCACCAGGACGACGAAGGTCGCGGCGAGGAGCAGATGCTGCCAGACCTCCCCGGGCATCATCCGCCGGACCTGTGGTCGTTGCCGCAACAGATTGAGGATCTGCCGGCCGAGGTCGATCAGCCAGTGCAGCACCATCAGGCCGATGACAACCACGATGACGACGATGTAGACCTTCTCCACCACGTCGGCAGCCGGGGTGCGGAGGCCCTCGCCGCCGACCCCGTGGATCGGGGTTCCGGCCATCTTGGCGGTGATGTTGGGGTGGCACTCGCCGCAGGTCTCCCGCAGGTTGGCGGGATTCACGGTCGAGGTGGGGTCGCTCGAGGGCAGCACCCGGTGGGCGCCGTGGCAGGACGCACAGTTGGCGACGTGGGTGTCCCCGGCCTTGGTCTTCAACCCGTGGTAGCTGTCGATGAAGGTGGTGAGACGGCCGCTCGGGATGTTGTACTTCTCGTTGAGCACCGCCGACTCGTGGCAGGGGGAGCAGGTCAGCTCCGCCACCTTGGCCCGCGAAACCGGTGACAGCGGGTCGTCGGGCGAGAGGATGCCATGCTCGCCGTGGCAGTGGGTGCAGACCGGAGCGTCGGTCTCGCCGCGGGCGGCGAGCTTGCCGTGGATCCCCTCCCAGTAGTCGCTCTCCACCCCCTTGTGGCACTTGCCGCAGGTAATGGGGATGTTGAAGTGGTTGATGCTGGACTCGCGGTCACCGGGGGGCAGGATGCGGTGCGAGGTGCCGCCGGTGGAGTGGCAGTCGTTGCAGGTGGCCGCCACGTACACCCCGCCCTTCGAGGCCCTGCCGTGGACGCTCGAGGCGTAGATCTCGATCGGGTTGTGGAGCAGGATCTCGTACTTGGTGGTCAGGTTGATGTCGCTGTGGCAGCGGCCGCAGGTCTGGGGGAGGTTGCTGGGGTGGGTCTTTGACTGCTTGACGGTCGACGGCAGGATGTCGTGGTCCCCGTGGCAGTCCGAGCAGTGTGGGGTGTCCTCGCAGGTCCCGATCGCCGAGCGGCCGTGGGCCTTGTACTGCTGGGCCGCGTCCTCGTGGCAGGTCCTGCAGCCGTCACAGACATCGCACTGTCCCTTGGCGACGGTCGGATGGGGAACGACGTTCTGGTGGACATGGCAGTCGAGGCAGTCCATGCCCTCGTGCACCGAGTGCGACAGGTCGTCGGCGAAATCGGTGTCATGGGAGCTCTTCTCGTGGCACGTCGTGCACGCGCTGGAGTCGATCGACTCTGCCTCCTCGTCCTGGGCCCAGCACACGGCGGCGACGGCGACCAGCACCAGCGTCAGCACCAGCAACGGGTTGCGAGCGTTCAGGTTCACCCCCTGGCCCTCCCCACCGTTCATTCTGCAACGGCTGTGCCAGTTGTCAAGTAGCTCTGATTCTGATACTTAGTCGCATCATCAGCGTTTCCGGCCCGCGCGTGCCACAGGTGCCGAATCGGCGTACGATGCGGCTCCGTGGATGGGCGGAAGGTCGCCCGCCGCGTTTCCCGAATGCCCGAGGCTTTGCCCCAGCACCGTGCCGCGCCCCGCCTCTCCGGCCTGCAGTGTATGGCCCTCTCGGCCCTTTTCTTCTCCCTCATGAGCCTTTCGGTCAAGCTCGCCGGTCGCCGCATCCCGACCATGGAGCTGGTGTTCGCTCGGGCGATCGTGGTGTCGGCGCTGGCCGCGTTCGACATGTGGCGGCGGCGGGTGTCCGTCACCGGCCCCGGCACCGGCATGCTCCTCCTTCGCGGAGCCGTCGGCTTTGCGGCCCTGGCCTGCTTCTACTACAGCGTGGTTCACCTACCCCTCGCCGAGGCCACCGTCATCCACTTCACCAACCCGGTGTTCACCGCCCTCATCGCGGCCGTGTTTCTCGGCGAGCGGCTGCGCCCCCGCGAGCTCTCTCTGGCCGTCGCCGGCCTGCTGGGCGTCGTCGTCATGGTCCGGCCGGTCGGGCCCCTCTCCCCCGGTGCAACCGAGCTGCCGCCGCTGGCGGTCGTCAGCTCCCTCTCGGCAGCGCTTCTTGCCGCCGTCGCCTACACGCTGGTCCGTCACCTGCGCCACCACGACGCCATGCTGGTGGTTTTCGCCTTTGCCGGCTTCAGCTCCTTCGCCGCGCTGCCGCTCATGCTCCCCTCCTTCGTGTGGCCCCGGGGCGTCGAGTGGCTGGTTCTGCTGGCGGTCGGCCTGTCGACCTTCGGCGGCCAGGTGTTCCTCACCCTCGGGTTGCAGCGGGAGCGCGCCGGTCGCGCGATGACCATCGGATACCTGCAGATCGTCTTCGCGACCCTGTGGGGAGCCCTCGTCTTCGGGCAGCGACCGGGACTCCCCACCGCCCTCGGCGCCGCCATCATCGTCGCCAGCACGCTGCTGCTGGCGCGAGCCGGGAAATGAGGGTTCTGCACGGTTCGTCATCGGGTGTTGACGAATCGGAAGGTGCACAACCCCAATGAGGAATCGGGGGTCCGCTCTCGGGCCACCCCCGCCTCGCTGCGGTGGGACCACCGTGGGACCCGTTGCGAGGGGTGGCTGGGCCCTGACTCCGAGCCCGGAGTCCCACTCGCGAGCAAAGCGAGCTAAGCTGTCGGATAGTAGCGCGCTTCGAGCAGGCGGGGAGACGGCGGGGTGACTCCGCCCTCCGCCGACCACGAAAGGTCCGAGTGGTGCCAGCCGGTGTGTTCTCGCCCACTGCCGGCGCCCCCCCCGAGGGCGCCGCGGGCTACGACCGCCTGCGCCAGAGGCTGTTCCTGGCCATGGTCTTCCTGCTGCCGCTCCACACCGTCTTCCTGCGCGCCTGGGTCGCGTGGAAGCCGTTTCTCGTCCTCCTCGTCGCCGTGGTGTCCGTCGACCTGTGGGCCTGGCACCGCACCGGGCGGTGGCCCTGGCACCGGCCCGCGTCGCTGGCTCTCGGCGTATTCCTCGCCGCCCTCCTGCTGGGCTTCCCCGGAGTAGAGCACGGCGATGGCTTCCTCCGCCTCTGGCTCTCGGTGCTCGTCGGCGGAATGGTGCTGCTGGTCACCGAACGCAGTCTCCGGCTGAACGGCATGCTCGAACGCCTGCTCCGGGTCCAGTTCCTGTCCGCCGCGACGCTGGCGACGACCGGCGTTGTGTTCACTCTGACGGCCGTGGGAGCCTTCGGCCACTCTGCCCTCGCGTGGGTCAACGACATCCCCGGGGTCCTGCGGGTCACCAAGGCGGCCTACCTCGAGGAGGGGTTCGTGGTGCTGACCAACTGGCACCACGAGCCCGGCTACGGAGCATCCTGGGCAACCCTGTGGGCGGTCCTGGTGCTCGCATCCTCGGCCCGTGGGCTGGCCTCGGGCCGGTGGTGGGTGGACGCGGTGGTCCTCGGCGGGCTCGCTTTCGGCGTGGTCGTCGCGTTCAGTCGCACCGCGTGGCTCGTTCTCCCGCTCGCTTTCCTGACCGCGACCGCGCTGCTGACCTGGACCCGCCGGGCACGCCTTCGGGACCTGGCCCGCCAGCTTCTCGGCGCGACCCTGGTCGCCGGCGCCCTCCTCGCGGTGGTGTGGGGGGTCGACCCCCGTGACGTGGACGGGGACCTCGACCGCCAGTTCGCCTTCCGATGGCACCAGGGCTGTGAGCTGGTCGGGTCCTTCGGCCTCTGGTGGGAGTCGGAGGTCGGATTCGAGGACGCTTTCGACGCGTCGGAGAAGCGGCCCGAGGTGTGGGCCTGGTACCTGGAGGCATTCCTCGACCACCCGTTGACCGGAATCGGTCTGGGGGTGGGTCGAGACGCCATCGCCTTCGAGCCCCACAACCTGTTCATCCAGCTGCTGGGAGAGTCCGGAGCCTTCGGCCTCCTCGCCTTCCTGCTCCTGCTGGGCGTGGTCATCAGACAGGGTCGAGGGGTCGTCGGCGCGGTCGCGCTCGCGGCTGCCTTCATGCCGCTCATGACGCTGACCGTTCTCTTCGAACCGACATGGTGGTTCGCGGCCGGGCTCCTGCTCGGCGGTCACGGTCAGCCGCCGGCGCCGACCGGCGATCCACGGACCGTTGCCGCCAGGCCCAGCTCTACTGCCTCAACGGGGTGCCGATCGTGACCCCGCGGCGGCAGGAGCGGGCCGGCGAGATCCCGTGCCGGGCGAGGACCCGAATCGGTCGGCGAACCCCGTCAACACGAGATACAGGCACGGGACCACCACCAGGGTGAGAGCGGTGGACAGCGTCAGACCGCCGATCACGCCCACCGCCAGGGGCGCCATCAGCTCCGCCCCTTCCGCGGGGTTGAGGGCCAGCGGCAACATCCCGATGACGGTGGTCGACACCGTCATCAGGATCGGCCGGACTCGCAGCGGAGCCCCCTCCAGGATGGCCGCGAGGCGCGTCGGAGCCCCGGCACGGCGCCTGATCTCGATGTACTCCACCAGGAGGATGCCGTTGTTGACGACGATCCCCGCGAGCAGGATCATGCCGAGGAACACCGGCGCCGACAGTGGCAGGCCGGTGAGGGCCAGCGCGCCGACGACCCCGACCACGGCAAGGGGTATCGCCCCCATGATCACCAGCGGGTCCACCAGCGACTCGTACTGCACCGCCATCACCGCGAACACCAGGAAGACCGCCAGCGCAATCGCCTCGAGCTGGGTGCGCCGGTTCTCCCGGATCGCCTCCTCCTGACCGCCGAAGCGGACCGCGAAGCCCTCGGGCAGCTCGGTCTCGCCGACGACGCGGCGGACAGCCGCGGTCGCCTCGGCCACCGACCAGGTCCCAGGCAACACTGACGCGGTCACCCGCACCGCCCGGTTCTGGTTGAGCCGCAGCACCGACTGCGGCGCCAGCGTTTCCCTCACCTCGGCGACATCTCCCAGCCGCACCGGGGCCCCGCTGCGCGGGAACAGGGGCAGGGTCCTCAGGTCGTCGGCGGTGCGCACCCCGGCGGGGTCGAACCGGACCCGGATGTCGAACTCGCGGTCCCCCTCGGTCAGCCGTGTCGGCACCGCTCCACCGACAGCGGTGCGCACGGTCCTCCCGACCTCGCCGACGTCGAGGCCCAGGTCCGCGGCCCGCCGCCGGTCGAGCTCGACCCGGACCTCGGGCGACACCACGTCGTAGGTCGACTCCACGCTCGTCAGGCCCCCGAGAGTCCGCAGGCGATCCGCCAGGTCGAGGCCGACTTGACGCAGCCCGGCGAGGTCTTCGCCCAGGACGATCACCTCGACGTCCTCGGTTCCGGTCGAGGTCCGCAGCCCGCGGATGCGCGGCGGACGGACCCGGATCTCGGCGTTGGCGAGCTCGGGAACCTGCGCCAGTGTCGCCTGGGCCCTGCCGACCCAAGCGCTCGCGGTCATCTCCCGCTCCGCACGGGACACCAGCTCGACGCTCATCGACACCGCGGTCGGGTCGAAGGAGACCCCGCGACCCCAGACCCACCCACCGGCGGCGGTGAACACGTGCACGACGTGGGGCATCGCGCGAACCGCGCGCTCGGCCGCCAAACCCGCGCTCGTGGTCAGGTCGAGCGGCGTCTCCGGGGGCAGGCGGATGAACACGGACAGCCGACCGTCGTCGACCGGGGGGAGGAACTCCTCGCCGAGACGGCCGAAGCCCACCACCGCGACCCCGAACGCGAGGACCGCGACGGTGAGCACCACCCCCCGCCGGCGCAGCACGACCGGCAGCAGGCGGCGGTAGCCGCTCTCGATCGCGGACACCGCCGCCGGCACCACCGCCAGGATGCGGCTCCCCGCGGCACGAGACACCGGCCCACCCTTGAACAGCTGTGCCGACAGCATCGGCACCAGGGTCAGCGCGACGACCAGTGACGTCAGGATCGCGAACGAGATGGTCAGAAGCAGCTCGTTGAAAAGCAGCGCGGTGAGGCCGCCCATGAGGAAGAACGGCACCACCGCCGCCAGGTTGGTGAGAGTGGACGCGGTCACCGCCGACGCCACCTCGCCGGCCCCCACGTGGGCGGCCTCGACCGGGTCGGGGTGCTCGCGCTGGTGGCGGTCGACGTTCTCGAGCATGACGATGGCGTTGTCCACCAGCATGCCGATCCCCAGAGCGAGGCCCCCCAGCGACATGATGTTGAGGGTCAGGTCCCCGACCCCCATCAGGGCCACGCACCCGAGCAGGGCGATCGGGATCGCCGTGCCGACGATCAGGGTGCGCCGCCACGAGCGCAGGAACAGGAACACTACCAGCATCGCGAGACCGCCCCCGACCATGGCTGCGGTGGCGACGCCGGACACGGCCGAGCGAACGTAAAAGGCCTGGTCCTGGATGGTCGACGAGTCGACGTCGGGCGGGAAGAACCCGTCCCGCTCGAGTCGCTCGAGCACCTCCTGGCACCCCTCCACGACCCGCACGGTGTTGGCGTCGGGCTGCTTGGAGATCGCCAGCTGCACCGCCGGCCGCTCGTCGAAGTGGGTGGTCACCCGGTCGTCGCTGAAGGTGTCGACCACGGTCGCGACGTCGGACAGGGGGATGTCCCCGCCTCCCGGCAGGGGGACGCGGACGGCGCGGACGTCGTCGACCGTTTGGAAACGGCCCACGGTCTTCGACAGCACCTCGCGCCCCGCCGAGCGCAGCCGGCCGGCCGCCACGTCCTGGTTCTCGGCACGCAATCGGTCGAGGAGCTCGGACACCGTCAGCCGGTAGGAACGCAGACGGTCGGGGTCGACCACGACCTGGATCTCCCGGTCGAGGCCACCGGCAACGCCCACCGAGGCGACGCCGCTGACGGTCAGCAACTGCGGCGCCAGACGGTCCTCGCACCACTGCTTGAGCCACGCCTGGTCGCGGGACAACGAGGACACCGCCAGCTGGAGGACCGGAATCTGCGACGGGTCGAACTTGAAGATCACCGGCGGGTCCGCTTCCTCCGGCAGCGACCCTCGGGCCTGGTCCAGCTTGGTGGAGGCGTCGCGCAGGGCGAGGTCGACGTCGGTCCCGTACTCGAAGTGGAGCTCGACGTCGGTGTCCCCCTCGCTCGAGGTCGACTCGACCAGGGTCGCGTTCTCGGTGGTGGCAAGGCGGGGCTCGAGCACTTTGGCGACGGTCTGCTCCATCACCTCCGGGTCGACCCCCGGGTTCGAGACCGAAGCGCGCACCTGCGGGTAGACGATCCGCGGGAGCAGGTCCACCGCCAGCCGCCCCACCATCGAGCCCCCGACCACCACGATGGCCAACGAGATGATCGAGGTCCCCACCGGGTGGGTGATCGCCCAGTGGACCAGACCACGGCGCTCGCCGGCGCTCACGACCCGCTCTCCGCCCCGGCCAGGGTCCGGATCGGCACGCCCTCCCGCAGCGCCGCCCGCCCCTCGACGATGACCTGATCGCCCGGCTCGAGGCCGGACTCGACCACGACCTCGCCGTCGAGACGCCAACCCAGGGTGAGCGGCCGAACCCGGGCGACCCCCCCCTCGGCGACCCACGCGAACGAGCCCACCTCGGCGCCGCGCTGCACGACCCCCTCCGGCAGCACCAGGGCCGCCTCGCGCCGCTCGAGGTCGAGTCGGGCGCGGGCGAGGAAACCGATGCGGACCGCCGGCGGGGGGTGGTCGACTCTGAGCTCGACCGTCACCTGACGAGTCGCCGGGTCGGCGGAAGGAAACACCCTGACGACCCGGGCGTCCAGCGCGAGCTGCGGGAGGGCGTCGACCGTGATCCGGGCGCTGTCGCCGCGTGCGAGGTGGACGACCTCCAGCTCGGAGACCGGCACGCGCAGGAGCAGCCCGTCGCCGGCGGCCAGCTCGACCAGGGCGCTGCGCGGCGCGGCGTGGTCGCCGACCTCGACCCGCCGAACGACCACGGTGCCCGCGACCGGGGCGGTGACGCGGGTGAAGCTGAGGCGGGTCTCGAGGACCTCCACCCGGGCGGCCGCGATCCGCGCCGCAGCCCGCGCCTCGTCCTCCTCGGCTTCCGACAGCAGCCCCGACGCTCGCAGGGAGTCGCTGCGGCGGCGGGCCGCGTCGGCCTCTTCGGCAACGGCGCGCGCCTCGGCGAGCTGGGCCCGGAGCTCGCGGTCGTCGAGGCGGACGAGCAGCTCGCCGGCGGCGACGACATCGCCCTCGCGCACCGTCACGTCGACCACCAACCCCTCGCCCTGCCCCGCGACCGCGACCCGGGCCTCCGGCTCCAGCGTGCCGACGGCCGTCAGGGTGCGAACGGCGGTCTTCGGCGTCACGGTCATGACCCGCACCGGCCGCGGCTCGGTCCCGGTCGGGGCGGGTGCGGGCGGGTTGCCGCAGGCGGCGGCGACGATGATCAACGAGGCAACAGCAGCGCGCATCACACCTCCGACCCCCGCCGGTGCGCCTCGGGCACCCGGCAAGGGTGAACCTCGAGTATAGGCCTCCCGCACCCGATCCCATTCCCGACCGGTCGCAACCCGACGAGGCCCGGGTCGCCGAGACCGCAGAAGCCCCGATCCGGTCGACCTGACCACCCGCTCGTCCAGATCCCGACCGGTGCGCGGCAGGCCGGCGCAGGGTCGTGAAATGATGCGCTCGCCCGCCGGGTTGCGCCCCCTGGGAGGTCGTCGTGTCGCTGCTCGAACTGCTCGGACTCAAGGATCGTGGCCCCGGGCCCGTCACCGCGGACCCTTCCCTTGGCGCCGTCGCCGACCGGCTCACCGGCCTTCCTCGCGACCGCGCGCTGCGGGTAGCGGCGTTTGCCGCAGTCCTGGTCCGGGCGGCGAGGGCGGACCTCAGGGTCAGCCCGGAGGAGAACGCTCGGATGGTCGCCATCGTGACCGAGCTCGGCGGTCTGTCGGAGGAGGACGCCCGCCTGGTGGTCGAAATGGCCGCCAACGACGCCCTGGCCCGGGGCGCCTCGCGGGAGTACCTCGCCACCCGCGAGCTCAGACGGCTGGCAACCGCAGAGGAGCGCCGCCGGCTGCTCCACTGTCTGTTCGCGGTGTGCGCCGCCGACGACTCCATCACGCTGGAGGAGGAGCGGGAGGTGCGCCAGGTGGCCAGCGAGCTCGGCTTCGAGCTCGAAGACTTCACCAAGGCTCGCAGCGCGTTCCGTGAGCAGCGGGAGGTCCTGCGCGGGCTGCCGACGCGGCGCTGAGCCCCGCGAGGCGAGCTCGGTTTGACACCGCACCACCGGGCGGCCTAGTGTCTGGTTCGAAGGGGGGATCCCATGACCAGACGTTGGACCAGCCTCGCGCTCCTCGTGGCGCTGCCGGCCATCCTCGTCGCCGCCCAGGGGCCGTCCGGCGACGCCGCCCTCGGCACCCAACCGTACGAAAGTTTCGAGACCGACCAGGTGTGCGCGGAGTGCCACGTGGACATCACCCGCCAGCACCACCAGGCGATGATGTCGCAGTCCTATGTCCACCACTGGGACGAGATCGAGTACTTCGAGCTCGCCCTGCCTCACGCCGAGAAGCTCGAGAAGGTCGCCGGGGTCAAGGCGGGCTGCAACGGCTGCCATGCGCCACTCGCCTTCCTCGCCGGCGACATCCCGCCCAAGCGGCCGGCCGAGGGGACCCGCGCCAACGAGGGGGTGTCCTGCGACCTGTGCCACAGCATCGTCGGCCACGAGGGGGAGATCCCCTACAACTTCAACTTCGTCGTCGCGCCCGGGCAGGCCAAACAGGGGGTGCGCTCGGGCACCGAGAGCCCCCACCACGGGATCGCGGTCAACCCCTACCTGAAGACGGCCGAGTACTGCGGCACCTGCCACAACGAGAAGGACCCTTACGACCAGTGGGTCAAGGGGACCCACCTGGAGTGGAAGGAGAGCCCCCAGGCCAGGGCGGGCATCGTCTGCCAGGACTGCCACATGCCTCCGGCGGCGGGCAACAGCGCGCCGGAGGCGGGCGGCGCCGACCACCCCGACGTGCGGCAGCATCTGTTCCACGGCGCCCACGACCCCGGCAAGCTCGCCGGCGCGGTCGAGGTACGGGTCCACCCCAGCCTGCTCGAGGCCAGGCCCGGCGCCACCGTGGTGCTCACCGCCACCGTCGTCAACGCCAAAGCCGGCCACATGATCCCCTCGGGCTCGGCCGAGGAGCGGGTGGTGTGGCTCCACGTCGAGGCCGAGGACTCCGCCGGCGCTACCCACCACCTGAGGGTTGACGCACGGGGCTTCGAGGGGGAGGAGCTCACCATCGGCTCCGCCACCGCCCTCGCCTACCAGGACATCGGCGAGATCCGCGGGCTCGAGGGCTTCCTCGGGCTCAAGCGGGACGGCCAGGTCCCGGCGGGGGACCGCATCTTCCGCCTCCCCTATCTGGACCCCCAGGGCCGGATGACCGTGGCCCAGTGGCACACGGCGAGCTTCGGCCCCGACTACCGCCTGGCACCGCTTCAGGCGCGCAACGAGACCTTCACCTGGAAGCTGCCGGAGAAGCTCCCACCCGGGCCGGTGACGGTGACCGCCACGGTCTGGTACTCGCGGCTGGTGTCCTCGGTGGCGGAGTTCCTGAAGGTGCCCGACGAGGAGGTCGAGGCGGTGAAGATGGGGGAGCACGTGACCCGGTTCACGGTGGTGGGCGGGTAGCCGCGGCTGTCGGCGCGACGCTCCGCCGGTGCCGGCACCGCCCCGCATCATCCGGGCCGAGCGCGGATGAGAAGGCGGCGTCGGTGGTCCCTGGTCATCTGCAACCGCTGACCGAGCGGGGTCTGGACCAACCGGGGCCCTCGCCGACGCTTCGGAAAGCGCGACTCGTTCTCTACAAGTGACCGGAAAAGAAGACGTTATTGGCGCTTAGCCCCCTCGACAGCCCGGGTGACAGTCGGTACACTCCGCCGGTGCGAGAATCGCGTCCCGTCCCAGGACCAGAGCTCACCGGATCAAGACTTCGCCCGTGGACTGCCGACGAGCGGGGGGGGAGCCCCGCGAGAAAGGGAGGAGGGACATGACGACGGCCGGCGAAGGCGCCAAGGCCTCCGCGTACGACCGGTACATCGACTACAAGCGCTTCGCCGTCGCGGTGGCGGCCTTCGTCGCCATCGCCGTGATCCCCACCCCGTCGTCGATGGTCGACGTGGCGGTGGAGTACACCTACGGCGAGAAGTACGCCCTCGACTTCTACACCACCGAGCTGTTCGCCACACCGGCCGACGCTGCCGAACAGTGGCAACTGTACGCCGCCCGTGCGCTGGAAGGGTGCATGCGGCAGGGCACGTTGCGCCACGAGGCGGTGCTCAAGCGGGACCACAAGCAGCTCGAGGCGCTCGGGGCCAAGGGACCGAAGGCGTTCTACGACCGCTACCGCGAGGTGGTCGAGGGGATGGAGGTCGCCGCCTTCGAGGACCTCATGCGGCGAGCCAAGGAGCTGCGCTTCGTCGAGCTCACCCGCGGCGACCTGAAGCCCGACGAGAAGGCGAAGGTCGACCGGGCGGCCCGGCAGCTCAAGATCTGTGTGGCCATGATCGCCTTTGTCGTGATCTGCTTCGTCACCGAGGCGATGCCCCTGCCCGGCGTGGCCTTCTGCGTCGCCCTCATCTGCGTGCTCTCCGGCATGGTCACCCGCAAGGATGCGCCGGCCTGGATGTGGACCGACGCCACCTGGTTCATCATGGGCAGCCTCATGTTCGCCGCCGCGTTCGTCAAGACCGGGGTGGACAAACGGATCTGCCTGGCGCTTTTCCGCGTGCTCGCCAAGCCCAACATCCGCTGGGTCACCCTGATCCTGGTGCTGGTCATGGCCCCCAGCGCTACGTTCATCTCCGACCACGCCCTGGCAGCCATGTTCCTGCCCATCGGGATCATCCTCTACTCCAACAGCCTCACCGCCCAGGTCCCGAAAGACTCCGAGCTGGCCAAGATGCTGATGATCACCATCTGCATGGCACCCAACATCGGGGGCTTCGGGGCGCCCTCGGGCGGCGCGCGCAACGTCATCATGATCAACTACATGGAGGACATGTTCGGGTACTCCATCGGGTACGGGCAGTGGCTGCTCTACGGCATGCCGTTCGTCATCATCATGATGCCGGTGCTGTGGGTGCTGCTGAACATGCGGTTCAAGCCCCAGATTCACGACCTCACCCCGGCCATGGAGTCGCTGAAGAAGGACATTGCCCGCATGGGCTCCTGGAGCCGGGCCCAGGTCGGCGCGGTGGTGATCTTCCTCGCCATGTTCGCCGGCTGGCTCACCGAAGACAACGTGCTCAAGGACCTCCTCGGCTTCCGCCTTGGGATCGGGGTGCTGGCGCTGGCAGGCGCGGTCGCCTACCTGCTGTTCGGCATCGTCAACTGGCGCGACTACCAGGAGAAGGTCGACTGGGGCGTGGTGTGGCTCTACGCCGGCGCCATGATCTTCGGGCGGGTGCTCGACATGAGCGGCGCGGCCTACTGGCTGGCGCGCTCGCTCACCGACGTGCTGGCAGCGGTCGGCCTGACCTCGGCACAGGCGCTGCTCGCTTCCAGCGGGCTGGTGACCGCCTTCATGACCCAGCTCATGGCGGACGGGCCAGCCGCGGCCGCGGTCGGGCCCATCACCCTCAACATCGCGGGGGTCGTGGGCTCCGGCACCACCATGATCCCGTTCATGACCCTCATCACCGCCGCCTGTTCGTCGTTCGCCTACCTGCTGATCATCGGCACGCCGCCCAACGCCATCGTCTACGCCAGCGGCTACCTCGAGGCCAAGGACTTCCTGCGGGTCGGCATCCCGTGCCTGGTCGTCGCCTTCGTCGTCCTGATGCTCATGGCCATGTTCTACTGGCCGCTGCTGGGTTTCCCCGGCCTGCAACCGATGTAGGGTGAAGGGGGGAATGGAAGCCATGGACACTGCTTCGCAACCGGTCCGCGTCCTCCTCGTCGACGACGAGGAAGCGTTCCGCCAGAGCACCGCGAAGATCCTCAGACGGCGCGGGTTCGTCGTCGAGGAAGCGGCCAGCGGCAGCGACGCCCTGGCCATGGTGCGGGCCTCCTCGCCCGACGTGCTGATCCTCGACCTGCGCATGCCCGGCATGGACGGGATCGCGACCCTGCAGGAGATCCGTGCCGTCGACGCCGACCTGCCGGCGATCATCCTCTCCGGTCACGGGCAGTACGCCGACGCGGTGGCGTCCATCAAGCTCGAGGTGGTCGACTTCCTCCACAAGCCGGTGGACGTCGACCTGCTCGCCACGCGCATCCACCACGCCCACTCCCACGGCCGCCGCGTGGTCCTGCGCGAGGCGACCATCGCCGAGCTCATGGTCCCGCCCGACGGCTACCGGCGACTGTACGTGGACCAGCCGGTCACCGACGCCCTCGACGCGCTCAGGGCCGCGTTCTTCCCCGCGGATGGGGGTGGCGACCCGGTCCAGGAGCGTCTCCGCTCGGTCCTCGTCTTCGACCGCAGGGATCGTTTCGTCGGCATCCTGCGTTTCCCCGACCTGCTCAAGCTCGTGCTCCCGTCCTTTTTCACCAGTCTCCCCTACACCTCCTACTTCACCGGCATGTTCCTCGCCCAGTGCAAGCTCGTCGGCAAGCGCAGGATCGCCGACCTCCTGGAAGACCCGGTCAGCGTGCGCGAGGACGCGCCCCTGATCGAGGCCGTCCACCTGATGGTCATCCACCACGTGGTCAACCTCCCGGTCATGCGCGGCAACGACCTCGTGGGCATCATCCGGGAGAAGGACATCATCGTCGAGATCGCCGGCAAGATCGGGGTTTGAGCGCGGCGCCGGCTCGAGTACCCTCGCCCCATGGACGGCGAAACCTCCTCGCGGGACCTGTGCGCAGCGCTCTCGTTCCCCCACCCCGTGCCCGTGCCGGTGGAAATCCGGCCCCGCCGGGGCGGCGACGCGCCGGACCTCGAAGCCCGACTGGTGCGGATCGCCTCGGACGTGGCACGCGCCTCGCCCGCCGCGCTGCGGGTCGGCGGCGACGAGGGGCCCGAGCCCCCCGCCCGACCCGCCCTGACACTGGTCGGCGCGGGGCTGCCCCCGATCCACTACCTGGCGCTCCCGGAGGGTCCCGAGGCCGCTCCGTTCGTCGAGGCGCTGACCATGCTCGCCGAGGGTCGCGGCCGGCCAGCCGACCCGAGACCTGCTCCACGGCCCACCGAGGTCATGGTGCTCATCGCGCCCGGCTGTCCCAACTGCCCACAGGCGGTGCGGGCGGCGCTCGCCCAGCTCTCCGCCGGCCGCCAGCTGCGGCTGGCGATCGTGGACGTCACCGCGTTCCCGGACCTGGTCGAACCGTTCAAGCCCCGGTCGGTGCCGGTCACCGTCGTCGAACGAAGCCTCCGGGTCGTCGGCGTCATCCCCACGGCCCGACTCGGCCTTCTCCTCGACCCGCCCGGCAACCCGGAACGGGACCGGGAAGTGCTGGCGGCGCTGCTGGAAAGCGGGATGGTCGCCGAGGCCGCGGCGGAGCTTCGCAGCGCCGAAGGGTTGAGGGCATTCGTCTCGCTCTGGTCCGAGAGCGCCATGCAGACCCGCATGGGTCTCATGCTGGCGGCCGAGGCGGTCCTCGAAGACGAGCCCAGCGCCCTCGACCTGGCCGTCCCCTCCCTCCGGGCCTCCCTCGGGCCCGGGGACCCTCCGCGCCGCGGCGACACCGCCGACCTTCTGGGCAGGATCGGCTCACCAGCGGCCCGTGAGGCGCTCGCAACCGTTGTCGACGACCCCGACGAGGAGGTTGCCGAGGCTGCCCGAGAAGCGCTCGACCGCTGCCGCCGACCTGGCGAGTAAGCTCTTTCTCGAGAGTGCCATCAGCGCTGCTCCGAAGGCCCGCCGGCGGGGGCGGGAACGGGAACGGGATCGGGCTCTCGAGAGGATCACGATAATGCCGGGGACAGGGCTTGCATTTGCTCAGGATGCTGCTATCCTCTGGGTCCTCAGGTGAGCCGCCGTGGTGAGCCTCCGGGTATGCGGTACGGTTTCCGCATCAGACGTGCTAAGGGAGCACGCCATCATCTTGGTGGTGACTCAGGGAGATGAGTGGAGAGAATGGCGAAGAAGTTGTTTGTTGGAAGTTTGAGCTGGAGCACTGACGACCACAGCCTGCGACAGACGTTCGCTGCCTTCGGCGAGGTCTCCGAGGCCAAGGTCATCACCGACCGCGACACGGGCCGCTCCCGCGGGTTCGGATTCGTGACCTTCAGCGACGAAGACGCGGCTGACAAGGCCATCGCAGCCCTCAACGGCAGCGAGCTCGACGGCAGGACCATCAGGGTCAACGTCGCCGAGGACAAGCGCCGCGACGGCGGTGGTGGTGGCGGCGGCGGCGACTACGGCCGACGCAATCGCTGGTAAACCCCACAGGGCACAGCCCTCACGACCCCTCCCCCCCGCGGGGAGGGGTTTTTCGTTTCTCAGCCTCGGCTGCCTCAACCCGGCTCACTTCTCACTGGAAAGGCACTCGCCCGGCGCGCCGACGAGCCCGCCGAGCCATCGTGCCTGGGCAACGACGGCGACCGGGAGTGCACGTGCCCGCGCGCGATCACGATCCCGGTCCGGCCGCCGGCCGCCGGCGCCCCGGATCCTCGCCCCCCAAGGCGACTGGCTCAGATCCCCACCGAGCAAGGTCCCGACAGCGAGCGCGCCCGTCAACCCCGCGTGGGAGCCTGGTCCCGCTTGCAGTGGAAGCAGACCCGGGCATCCGGACGAATCGGTTCCCCGCAGTGGACGCACTGCACTCGGCGCCGGTCGAGGGCATGGGCGACGGCGAACGCGCAGCCCACCGCCGCCGCGAGCAGGGCGAGCGCCACCACCGGCGCAACCACCGCGCTCACCGCGGTTGCCGCCGACACCCCCGCCTCCCCCAGACTCGCCGCCGTGCCGAAGTGGCCATGGAGATGTTCCACGTGCTCCCGCAACGGTTGCCGGGCGCGGTTGCGGAGGAAATGCACGGCGCCTGCGGTCGCCCCGCCCAGGAGACCCGAGGCCCCGAGCTCCATTAGGCTCTGGTCGACCGTGCCGGTGGCGGCAGCGAAGGCGATGAAGCCGGCTGCCACCTTGGGAAGGTAGCCGACGACGTCGGCGTACGCCCCGAGATCGGGGTTGGCGTCGACGACGATCTCGGCCAGCACCAGCACCCCGAGGGCCACCATCACCGGCGGGCTGGCGATCCACGCCCACCGGTCGGAGAGCTCGAAGTACTCGGTGTAGTGGAAGGCGCCCAGGGCCAGGACAGGGATGAACGCCTTCGCACCGACGCCCCCGGCCAGACCGAACGCGGTGAGGTACGACATCAGAGGCTGCATTCCGGCCCTCCCCAGGCAACCCGAGGTCACCTGCCATGATAACGAGGTCGTGGGGCCCACGGTTCGCGTGCGCGTGTGCCGGTCCAGGTCCAGGTCCAGGTCCAGGTCCAGGTGGAGAGATCCCGCTCGGGCAAACCGTGTCAAGCGGCTCTCATCCGCTCCGCGACCCAGGACACGGCGGCACCCAGCACGACCGCCGCCACCACCACGAGCACGAGGAGGGCCACGGTGAGGATGGCGAGGGCTGCCAGCACGAGCTTCTCCCACACCGCGAGCGGCTGCCGCGAGCGCTCCCGCTCGAGGCTCCACAACGTGTAGTGGTGGACGAGCGCGGTGAGGCCGGCAAAGGTGCCGGCTCCGGCGAGCACGCCGAGGAGCGGCACCGCGGAGAGCCCCCACCCGGGGACTCCGACCCACAGGAATGACAGCCGGGTGATCCAGCGGTGGAAAAGGCGCCGGGCGGTGCCGAGCAGTCGACGACTTCGCCCGACCAGCACCACCCGCACCGTCACCAGGTGGACCACCGCCAGCAACGGAGCGACCGCCGCCGCACCCAGGTGGAGGGCGGGCATTAGGAGCCCGACCGCCGCCGCCACGGGCACACCGACCTTCAGGAACGAGAGGTACCGGCGGCGCTGCTCCGCCACCACCTCGTCGTGGCAGACGTCGACCGGGCGGACCTCGCCGCCGTCCTCCACCGTGAGCGGCCGGTCGCAGCGGGGACAGGTCACGGCACGCCGTTCACCCCGGGCCAGGGGTTCGCAGCACCACGGGCATCGACGGCTCATGCGCCCAGCATAAGCCAGACGACGTCGACCCGGCGGACCACGTTCAGCCACCCCAGGACCGGGGTGGGCCCCCTCTGCCAACCGTCACCACGCGGAACAGCGGCCCGACAGGCACCGCCCGCACTCCGGGCAAGCCGTCGTTCGGCGCGGTGCACAGGTACACCGGCCGCCTCCCCACCTCCCGCCGCAGCAGCTCGTGGAGGTCGGCGTCCGAGATCAGGAACCGGTTGATCGCTGTCACGTCCGGCCGGCGCCCCTCCACCATCTGCAGGTACTCCACCACCGGCACCGTGTCCCAGAAACCGACCAGCAGTGCGTCATCCTCCAGAGCGGCGAGCACCGCCTCCCCCCGCTCCCGGCTGGACCGGTCCCCCGACAGGTCGACTCGGGGCCCGTTCCAGGCCACCGCAGCCACGACCCCCGCCGCCATCACCAGCCGCAGCGCGAGACGTCCGCTGCCCCCCCGGCCCTGCATACCAAGCAACTCCTCGAGCCACTGGTACCCCACCCCGACCCACAGCGCGAACACCAGGTAGGCGCCGAGGAACATGGTGTCCTTGTCCACCACGCGGTAGTCGACGTAGAACCCCACCGTCACCACGAACATCAGGGCCAGGGCGAGACCGGTCGCCGGCTTGCGGCGGGCCAGCACCACGGCGCCGACGACACCCGGGCCCACACCGACGACGAGGAAGGCCCGCCACAGCTCGGCCAGAAAGTGGCCGACCTCGACCACCAGGTCCCACCCGGAGTAGGCCAGCATCTGACCCGCGAACACCCGACCCGAGACGACCCACCACAGGCCAGAGAGGGTGGTCAGGTCCACTGGCACGAACCGACCGGCCCCGTCGAAGTGCCCGGCGTAGTTGAAGGCGGGCTGGGTGAGGTACAGCAGCGGCAGGTAGAGATAGATGGAGAGGCCGGCGAGGAGCCCCGCCGCCGCGCACCCGAGCGACCGCCACTGGAGTGCCGCGCGCGCGTCGGTGGCGACCACGAACCACAGGCAACCGGGGGCGAGGAGCACGGTAGCGACGTGATTGCCGCTGGCCAGGCCGACCGCGAACGTGGCCAGGGCGAGGCGTCCCGGGCTCGGGCGGTCCCCCCACCGCAGGAGGAGGAGAATCACCCCGGCCACCAGAGCAGTGTGGAGGGTGTAGACCTCGGCGATCAGCGACATGGCCCAGAAGTAGCGGCTGGCGGCGAGCAGGCCCAACGCGCCCGCCGAGGCCCAGGGTCCCACCCCGAGCCGGCGCAGCAGGCGGTGGGCGAGGAGGATGGTGAGCGCGCCACACGCCGCCGACAACAGGTTCATCCGCCAGCCCACGTCCCCGAGGGGCAGCAGGCTCCAGAGACGGCCCAGCAGCAGGTACAGTGGGTAGCCTGTGGCGCGGATGATCCCCCCGGTGTGGGCGGCGGTGGTGAGCTCGGCGCTGTCCAGGTTGTAGACCGTTGGCGCGGCGGTCGCCACGTAGACGCCGAACGGCACGGCGAACGCGAGCAGGTCGCCCCTGCCCCACCCCGCGGCCGGAGGCCCGCCGGTGGTGGCCTTCGTTCGCCGGCTCTGCGTGCCCTTCAAACGCCACCCTCCGCCTCGGAAACTACCACGTCGGCGACCAGGAGACCCGCCAGCGAGCGTACGCCGACCATCCGGAGCCGCCACGTGGGCACCGACCCCAGCCACCGCTCGACCTCGTCGGTCTGGGCAGCGCTCGTGATCAGGAGGAACCCGGCGGAGCGGTCACCGAAACGCTCCAACCAGGGCCCCAGGTCCCGTCGGCTCTGGAGGGTGTACAGGGGGCGCTCGGCAAAGGTGACCGCCAGCGCCGCCGGCAGCCAGTAGAGGTCGGTCACCACCGGGCCCCGGGCGTTGACCACCTCCCGCCGGCACGCCTCGAGGGAACCCTTGGAGATGAGGAGCTCGCGGACGCCCCGGACCTGGTAGAGAGCGCCCGTCACCAGACACGCCACCGTCACCGCGATCACCGCGAGGCGGGGCCGTCGCTCCCCGTCACGGCGCGCATACGCCACAGCACCCACCGCTGCCGCTGCCGCGCCGAGCGCCTGCAGCGGCAGCAGGTAGCGGTTGCCCCACTCCAGTCCCCCCACCATCCTGGTCATGGCCAGGGCGGTGCCCAGGACCAGGTACAGGGCCGTGACCATCCCCAGCAGCAGGGCCGGTCGCCCGCGGGCAGCGGGTGGCGGGCGCAGGAGCAGGGCGGTCAGAACAAGGAAAGGAGCCGGCAGGAGCAGCGCGTGGACCGCGCGATAGGCTTCACTCGAGAGCAGCGTCCACCAGGACGGGGCCAGGACCAGGCAGCCGCCCACGGCCAGCACCCAGCCCCGCACCGGCTCCCGGAACGCCGTCGCCGCGAGGGCGACCAGCGCCCCGACCACGCCGACCCAGGCCAAGGGGCCGGGGACCGCCGGCCCCAGCTCCACTCCGAGGTCGAACCAGGCATCGGCCAACCGCTCGGGGAAGGGGCTCAACAGGCCGGACGCCCGCGCGACGAAACCGAGCAGCGACGTCGCCGTCGACAGCACTCCGTGGACCCACCCGTAGACCGCCCTCGCCGCACCCGGCCACATCCCGACGAGTGCGGTCGCCACCGCCAGCGCGACCGCGGCGGGGACCCACCACGCCCCTCGCGGCCACCGCCAGGGCCGCTGCCTGCGCTCGACCCCGACCGCGAGGGGGATGGGCAGGGCCGACACCAGCAGCAGGCTCTCGAGTCTCAGGGCCACCGCGCCGGCAAGGAGGGGAACCGCACCGAGCAGACCCACGCTCCTTCGGCGGGCGACCACCAGCGCGAGCAGCCCCCCCAGGCCGAGGGCGACCGAGGGCGCGTGCTCCCAGAACAGCAGGCTGTAGAACAGCACCGGGCTCGAAAAACCCACCGCCAGCACGGCGGGGGCTCCGGCCCGGGGGTCAACGGCCCGGCCGAAGACGCCGGCGGCGGCCGCCGCGAGCAGGCCGCCCGCGAGCGGCATCAGGTACAGGCCGCGGGCCCCCAGCAGGCGGTACGGCGCCAGGGACGCGAGGGGAAAGAGCGGCGGCCAGTGGAATCGGACGCCGCCGTCCGCGGCGGGCTGCGGGTAGAGCGCGCTGCGCAGCGCCTCCGGGTGCTGCGGATGGAGCAGCCGCGGGTAGAAGGTGAGCTCGGGGTCCAGCCCGCGACCGCCGTACGGGATGTCGCTCGACCTTGCACCACCGGGGCGGAGGGAGAGGGCCTGCAGCAGCTTGGCCCCCTCGTCCGGCGACCAGAAGACCTCCGCCGGGAGGACCAGCGCCAGCGCCAGGTACACCGTGGCGACGGCGGCCAGGGCGAAACCGAGGGACCGGCGTCGCCACCGGTCGACGGTCGGGCTCTCGCCCGACGTCGCCGGTGGCTGCCCACCGTCCTCAGCCATCGAGCCCGCTCCGGCATCCGGGCATCATGACGGCCGGCGCCGGCGTCAAGGGCGTCTCACTCCTCCCGCTGCGCCGGGATCGTGATGGGGTCGCCGTCCCGGTTGACCCGGAATGCCCTCACGTAGACCGGCCCCGTCGCCGTCACCTCGAGGCGTTTGACCGCGCCATCCTGGCCGGGGTTGACCACCGCGATGATGCTGTTGACCTGGATCAGCTCCCCGCCCCGGACGGTGACCTGGGTGTCCCCCTCGTCGTCGCCGGTGGCGCCGTCATAGAGCTCCACGTCCAACGTCACGACGTCCGCGCCCGGGTTGAAGGCGGCGATGTGGCTGCGCTCCCTGCCGCCCTGGTCCTCCACCTCGCGCAGGCCGAGGAGGTGGTAGGTGGCGCCGGCCTGGAGCAGCTCGCCCGGCAGCATCCCCGGAATCAGCTGGCCGGCGGTCCCGATGACCTCCCCCTGGCCGTCGCGGAACACCGCGAACTCGCGGCCCGTGGCGCTGATCAGGGTGCCGTTCTGGGCGGTCAGGCGCAACGTCCCGACCCCCTGGATCTCGAACAGGTCGCCGACGATGTCCTCGAAGCCGAGCGTTCCCCCGGCGGGGATCGTGAAGGTCGTACTGGCCGCGACCCCGGGGGCCCCGCGGGCGAAGAACTCGGCACGAACCACGGCCTCCTCGGGGCTGAAGTTGGTGACGCTCGCCGATCCGCTGAACTCGTCGAAACCCTGGATCGGACCCAGCTCGAGCAGGGTCACTTCCGGCGAGCCCGCGGTGACCGGGAGGATCGTGGTGGGGTCGCTGGTGCCGTCGTAGACGACGTTGCCGTCGAGGACGCTGGCGTACGCCAGGGCCATGCCGGAGGTCACCTCCACCGCGACCAGGATGTTGTCCCGCGGCCCCAGCTGGAAGACGTTGAAGATGTTGTTGAGCTGCCGGTTGTCCCCAGCGTCGAGGTCGATGGTCAGGCCTTCGGCCAGCGGCGTGCGCATGGGGTCCTCGGGCGTCACCCTGACCTGGGTACCGTTCATCAGCCCCATCAGCCCGACGTTCACCCGGTAGACCTGGGCGTTGACCGTGGTCGCCAGGTAGCCCACCTGGCCCGCGACCAGCGCGTCCGCATCCCTCAGGGCGGGGAAAAACTGGCCGAACTCGCTGCCATCGTCGAGGCGCGCGAAGACCACGCTCTGGACCATGAGCTGGTCGTCGGTCGCCGGCCCGCCGTCGTCCCTGAGCTCGAGCAGGAGGCTGCCGACGGCGGGGTCATTCCCAGAGAACCCGAACCAGGCGGCGAGGGGGTCGGTGACCTCGAGCTGGGTGTCACCGGGCAGCGACACCACCGCAGTGCGCGGCTCACCACCCACGTCGGCCCGCGGGGTGTAGGTGACGACCACGTCTCTGTCCCCGCCGCTCGGGTTGAACAGGTCGATCCGGGAGGTGAAGAAGGCCCCGCTCCCCTCGACTCTCGCCACCGCCGGGATCGCCACCGTCTGGTAGGCCTGGGTGAAAGCCTGCCAGCCGAACCGCTCACTGGTGAGCGACACGAACGGCGCCGCTGCTTGCTTTCGCCGTCTCCCGGGCCGGCATCCTGGCGGTGGCCTACCTGGCCGAGCCCCTGATCGCCGACAACCAGCTGCCGCCGCCGTACCACATCCGTCCCGACAACGTCCTGCTCGACGTGCTCGGCAGTCGCTGGGACACCGGGTTCTACCTGGACATCGCCTCCAACGGGTACCGAGCGGACGGCCCCGGACTGCCGTCGGTGGCTTTCTTCCCCCTGCTGCCGCTGCTGATCCGGGCGCTCACGCCGGTGCTCGGGGACCCGCTGGTGGCGGGGCTGCTGGTCACCAACCTGGCGCTGCTGGGCGCCTCGATCCTGCTTTACCGAGTGGTGGAGGGGGAGCACGGCGGGACGGCGGCGGAGCGTTCGGTCTGGTACCTGCTCATCTTTCCGGCGTCGTTTTTCGGCTCGGCCGTCTACAGCGAGTCGCTGTTCCTGCTCGGCGCGATCGGGTCCCTCCACTGCGCCCGCCGGGGGCACTGGCCACTGGCGGCCCTCGGCGGCTTCTGCGCCGGCTTCACCCGCTTCGTCGGGGTGGTGGTCGCCCCGATGCTCCTCCTCGAGTGGTGGAGCCAGCGCCGCCGGCAGCACGCCGACTGCCGTCCCCCGTGGTCGGCACTCCTCGCCGCGGCCAGCCCCCTGTTGGCCACCGGAGCCTACATGCTGTACCTGTGGCGGTCCTTCGGCGACCCACTGGCGTTCGCCCACGCCTCCGCGGTGTGGGGCCGCGAGGCCCGCTCCCCCCTGGACACGGCGGGGGAGCTCCTCCAGCGTCCGGCGGAGGGCTGGGGGCCCGCCCTGGCGGCCGGCCGGCTGCCTCTCGACAACTGGGTCGACCTCCTCGCAGTGCTGCTCTTTCTCACCCTCGGCTGCGTGCTGCTCCGGCAGCGCCGATGGGGCGAGGGGGCGTTCGTCACCCTCGGCGCTCTGATCCCCTTGAGCTCCGGCCTGCTCATGAGCCAGCGGCGCTACATGTGGGTGCTGTTCCCCGCCTTCGTGCAGCTCGCACGATGGGGCGAGCGCCGGTGGGTCGACCGGCTGATCACGGCCGCCTCCCTCCTCGGGCTCGGCCTGTTCACCGCCCTCTTCGCCAACTGGTACTGGGTGGGGTGAAGACGCTCCCGCGGGGCTGTGCCTGGATCGCACCCGATCCGGTCTCGGAGGTCCGAAAGAGCTCCACGACCACGCTGCTCAGGATCTTCGAGGCGTCGGCGTCGCAGGTCCCGTCGGTGCAACTCCCTGCACTATCGATATGTTGTAGGATGTCAACCGAATACCCACAACATCTTGTGGTTTTCCCCTTGACGCCGGGCTCCTCGCTCCCCTACAGTCTCGGTGACGCCGGACAGGAGGAGCCGCCATGCGCCCACTGCCCCCCCAGGAGGCCGACCCGGCCTCAGGCCTATCCCGCAACCCCGTCGTCGTCGTCCAGCGGTACTTCACTCGCCGCGGCGAGCGCCCCCTGGACCAGGTCGTGTGGGAGCGGCGCATCGTGTCTGACGAGGCCGGCGGGGGCTCGCCGACCCGCCGCCGGCAGGTGGAGGTCCCAACGTCCTGGTCGGCCGACGCGGCACGAGCCTTCGCCCACCAGCTGTCGCCACGGGGGGAGCGCGGCGCGCACCCCGACTGGTCGGTCCGGCACGTGCTCCGTCGCGCCGTCTCGACCCTGGGCATGTGGGGACGGGATGACGGTTACCTCGCCAACGACGAGGCGGCTCAAGCCTTCGCGGCCGAGCTCGCACACCTCCTGATCCACCAGATGCTGGCCCTCAACCCCACGACCTGGCTCGGCCTCGGCGTCGACCCGGAGCCGGACTGCTGCACCTGTCCGATCGCCTCGCTCGGCCGCAGCGCGGCCACGGCGCTGGGCCTCGCCGGAGGCGACGAGCTCCTCCTCGCCCATCGCACCGGTGCCGGGGTGAACCTCTCGACGCTCCCTTCGGCCACGGAGCGCGAGGGCTCGGACCCGATCTCGTTTCTCGCCGAGCTGGAGGCGTGGTCCGAGGCGCTGCGGTCCGCGTCAGGGATCCTCCCCCCGGCGCGGGCAGCGGCGCTCGACGTCGGCCACCCCGACATTCGCACGTTTGTCGCCGGTCCCGCCGACACCACCCGCCGCGTCGTCCACCTGTCCGACGCGTTCATGCAGTCGGTGGTCGCCGACTCGTGGTGGGACACGCACGGCGTTGGCGGTGGAGAGGTCGCCGGCCGTGAGCGCTCGCGCGATCTCCTCGACGCGATCGTGACACGGGCCATGGCCTCGGGTCAGCCCACGGTCCAGTTCAGTGACTCCGTCAACCGCTGGAACACGTGCGCCCGCTGGGGGAGAATCACCGCCGCCACCCCGTGCGGCGAGCACACCTTCCTCGACGACACCGCCTCCCAGCTGGCCTGGCTCAACCTGCTCCGCTTCCTCGACGGCTCCGGCCGGTTCAGGGCCGACGCGTTCCGCCATGCGGTGGAGGTGGCGGTGCTGGCCCTCGAGATCCTCGTCGGTCACAGCCGCTACCCGCGAGCAAGGGTCGCCGCCCGAACCCGGGAGCTCCGCCCCCTCGGCCTGGGTCATGCCAACCTCGCCGCCCTGCTGCTGGCCTCGGGGCTCCCGTACGACTCGGACCCGGGTCGGACGACCGCCGCCGCGGTGACGTCCCTGATGACCGGGGCGGCCTACAGTCAGTCCGCTCGGATCGCCGCCACCCGCGGTTCGTTTTCGGGCTACCCCGCGAACCGCCTCGCCATGCTCGACGTCCTCGACCGCCACCGTGAATCCGCCCACCGACTTCCTCACCGGCTGCCGGGGGACCTCCGCCGCGCCGCGGTCGGAGTGTGGGACGAGGCGATCACTCTGGGAACCCGTTTCGGCTTTCGCAACGCCCAGGTGACCGCGATCGCTCCCACCGGCGCGGTGACACGGCTGTTGGGCTGCTCCAGCGTCGGCCTCCTGCCGATGCGAACCACCGGCGACCTCGCGTCCGTGGGCGACGTGCTCGCCCTCACCCTCGACCGGTTGGGGTACGCTACCTCCGAGCTCGCAAGCGCTGTCCACGAGCTTCGTTCGAGCGCGGACCCAAAGAGCTGGACACGGGTCGAGCCGGACCACCGTCCCCTCTTCTCGGCGCCGACGCCGCTCGCCCGGCTGCGCTTGGCGGCTGCCGTGCAGCCCTTTCTGTCCGGAGCGGTGACCGCCGACCTGCCGCTGCCGGCGGCGACCACTGCCCCCGACGCCCAGGTGCTCGTGGTCCAGGCGTGGAAGCTCGGAGTCAAGGCCCTCGCTCTGCGCCGCGACGCGGGGCCGTTTGCCGACGACCTGCTGTCCGCTGCGGAGCTCTCCTGCCAGAGCCGCCGCGGGCGCCACCGCCAGCGGGCGCTCCCCGATCAACGCCGGCTTTTCACTCACCACTTCGCCGCGTCGAGTCACGAGGGCAGGGTCGCGGTGGCGCTCAATCCCGATGACTCGCCGGTTTCTCTCGCCGACCACTGATTCGGGCACATTCGGGAGTGGCCCAGTGCACGACGCACCCGGCAAGCCGACCTCTCGAACCTCGGCGGCGGCGACGGCAGGGACAGCCCACAGATCTGAGACTCGATCTCATAAGTTCAGTTTCCTGAGACCCTTGCAAGGTTGCGCTCATGAGGATACAGTCATGAAGCCCGCCCACCGGCGGCGCCTGGAGGGGGCTCGGTGACGACGGCTGAAATCCGACGCTCGACCACTGCCCACAGGGGCCTGATGTGTTTCGCCCGCGTGGCGCTCGGAATCGCCCTGCTCGCGGTCCCGGGCCTTCCCGGCCCGGCCCTGGCGCAGGACAACTCCGACTGTCTCACCTGCCACGAGGACCCCGACCTGACCGGGACGATCCGCGGGCAGGAGACGTCGGTGTTCGTGGACCCCGCGGTGCTCTCGAGCTCGGTCCACGGCGACCTGGACTGCATCACCTGCCATGCCGACCTCGACGGGGCGGAGCTGCCCCACGACGAAGAGCTGAAGCCGGTCGACTGCGCGACCTGCCACGACGACGTCCCGAAGCAGCTCGCCCGCAGCCCCCACGCCACGGCGATCAGCTGCGCCGCCTGCCACGGCGACCACGACGTCACCTCGCCCGAGAACCCCGGCGCGGCCACCAACGACGCCCACGTCCGCGAGCTGTGCGGCCAGTGCCACTCGAAGCAGGCCGAGCAGCACCTGCGCAGCCTCCACGGCCGCGCCGCCGCTGCGGGCGACGAGCTCGCACCGAGCTGCGTCACCTGCCACTCCCACCACGACATCCTCGACCACCGCAACCCCTCTTCGCGCACCTACACCGTCAACGTCCCGCTGCTGTGCGGCACCTGCCACCATGAGGGCACCCCGGTGTCGATCCAGCACGACATCCCCCAGGACCGGATCCTGGAGAACTACTCCGAGTCCATTCACGGCGAGGGGGTGTTCAAGAAAGGTCTCACGGTCACCGCGGTCTGCACCTCCTGCCACACCTCCCACGAAATCCTGGAGCACGACGACCCGCGCTCCTCCATCAACCGGGCCAACGTGGCCCGCACCTGCATGCAGTGCCACGCCCGCATCGAGGAGGTCCACGTCAAGGTGGTCGAGGGGCGCCTGTGGGAGGAGGAGCCGCACAAGATCCCCTCCTGCGTCGAGTGCCACTCACCCCACAAGGCCCGCCGCCCGCGGACCGAGCCCGGGGCCGCCAACCAGGACTGCCTGCGTTGTCACTCGGACCCGACGCTGACCATGGTCCGCAACGGGAAGCAGGTCTCCCTGTACGTGGACGAGGCGGCGTACAGCCGGCACGCGCACTCCGGAACCGCGTGCGCCCAGTGCCACAACGACGTGACCCTTTCGCGCACCCGACCCTGCGAGACCGTCCGCAGCACGGTCGACTGCAGCATCTGTCACGCCGAGCAGGTCGGGCAGTACCAGACCAGCATTCACGGTCAGCTCTCGGCGACTGGCGACCACGATGCCCCGGTCTGCCTCGACTGCCACGACAAGCACGCCACCACCAGCCACAAGCTGCCCAGCTCCCGCACCTACGCCCGCAACGTGCCGGAGCTGTGCGGCACCTGCCACCGTCAGGGGGAGAAGGCAGCCCGGAGGATCGACTCGGAGGTCCCGGACATCGTCGCCAGCTTCCACGAGAGCATTCACGGCAAGGGCCTGGTCGAGAGCGGACTCGTCGTGTCGGCCTCCTGTGCCGACTGCCACACGTCCCACAACGAGCTGCCGGCGTCCGACCCCCGCTCCTCGATCCACCCCAGCAACATCGCGGCCACCTGTGGCACCTGCCACCACGGGATCGAGGAGACCTTCCACACCAGCGTCCACTGGCCGGCCAACACCACCACCGACAGGAAGCTCCCCACCTGCGAGGACTGCCACAGCTCGCACACCATCACCCGCACCGACGCCCTGGGTTTCCGCGACCGGATGATGAGCCAGTGCGGCGACTGCCACCAGACCGAGGCGACGACGTTCTTCGACACCTACCACGGCAAGGTGTCGCGGCTGGGCGCCGAAGGCGCCGCCAAGTGCTACGACTGCCACGGCACCCACGACATCCTGCCCCCCGAGAACCCGGAATCCCACCTTTCCCGGAAGAACGTCGTCGAGACCTGCGCCCAGTGCCACCCGGGTGCGCACCGCAGGTTCGCGGGGTACCTGACCCACGCCACCCACCACGACCAGGACAAGTATCCCTTCCTGTTCTACTCGTTCTGGTTCATGACGCTCCTCCTGGTGGGCACCCTCACCTTCGCGATCATCCACACCCTCGCCTGGCTGTGGCGCCTGTGGCGGACCCGCGAGCACTGGCTGCCCCACAAGGGGCTCCGCCCGAAAAAGTACTACGTCCGCTTCAACCGCACCCAGCGGGTGATGCACCTCGTCATGCTGCTCTCGTTCTTCACCCTGGCGCTCACCGGCATGGCCCTGAAGTTCTCGTACATGGGCTGGGCCCAGGTCCTGTCCGACCTGCTGGGCGGGTTCGCCGCCATGGGAACCCTCCACCGGATCGGCGCGGTCACCCTGGTCGGGCTGTTCCTGTTCCACCTGTACCAGGTTCGCCAGATGAAGCGGGAGGCCGGCACGAGCTGGCTCGCCTTCATCTTCGGCCCCGACTCGATGATGTTCAACTTCAACGACGTCAAGCAGGTCTGGCAGAGCGTCAGGTGGTTTGTCGGCGCCGGCCCTCGACCCGCCTATGGACGGTTCACCTACTGGGAGAAGTTCGACTACTTCGCGGTGTTCTGGGGCGTCGTCGTCATCGGGTCGACCGGCTTCGTGCTCTGGTTCCCGGAGGCCTTCACCCGGGTCCTCCCCGGCTGGTCGGTCAACGTCGCCACCATCATCCACAGCGACGAGGCCCTGCTGGCGGTCGGCTTCATCTTCACCATCCACTTCTTCAACACCCACTTCCGGCCGGACAAGTTCCCCATGGACCCGGTGATCTTCACCGGCCGCGTGCCGCTGGTCGAGCTCAGGCACGACAAGCCGGCCGAGTACGCTCAGTTCCTCGCCGGCCGCGAGGAGGCCGAGGTCGAGGACGAGCTCGTCGGCCCCTCGGAGGCACGGTTCGAGCGTACGGCCCGCATCTTCGGGTTCACCGCCCTCGGCATCGGCCTGACCCTGATCGCCCTGATCGTCTACGCGATGGTGTTCGGATATCGTTAGCGAACGAGCATTCAGCTGTCAGCTGTCAGCTTTCACCTGTCGGCTCCCCCGCCCGCCCTCGGGGGAACGGCGGAGGCCCGGTGGACATGGCGTCTACAATGGCTCGGTGAACGAGCGCACCGCTCCTCCGCTGTCTCCACGGCGCGCCGGTCGGGTGGGCAGGATCCTGCTGGTTCTGGCGCCTCTCCATCTCGTCGCCTTCCTCGCCCTCTACCTCGGCCTTCTGGCGCTGGTCCGGCGCGAAATCCGGATCAGCCACGGCGAGGCCGCCTCACTGCTCGTCCGGAGCCTGGTTGACGACCTCCACCCGCTCATGGTCGAGTCCCACCCTGCCGCGATCCGGCAGGCCCTCGCGGCCTCTGCCGCGAGCCACGACCTCCTCAGGCTCGAGCTCTTCGACGCCAGTGCCAACCCCCTCGCCGGCCCCGACTCCGCCGACCCTGCCATCCACGCGTTCCTCGCGTCAGGGGGAGATCGCAGCGTCGAGCTGCGCCGGACCGGCTCGAGGTGGAGCCTGCTCGGCACCGTTGCCGTCGTCGCCGCATCCGCGCACTGCCAGGGCTGTCACCGCCCCGGCAGCACGCTGGGTGCTGCCACGGTGACGTACGACGTCACCCCCTACATGCGAGCTGCCACCACCCGCCTTCGCCACAGCATCGGCCTGCTCGTGGCGGGGTGGGTCTCCCTGGTGGCGGTGGTCGCCGTCGTGAGCCGCGGTGCCGTGCGGCGCACGGTGGCCCGCCTGCGGAACGAGATCTCCCACGACGGCTCCGCGCCCCGCATCCCGGGTGTTTCTAACCTGATGCTGGACCCGGTTTCAGCCGAGCTGTACGCCTCCCTTCACGAGGTCCTGCGCACCCAGCGCCAACGCGAGGAGCAGGTGGCCTCGCGACTCTCCCACACCGACAGGCTGGCTTCCCTAGGGCAGCTCGCTGCGGGGCTTGCCCACGAGATCAAGAACCCCGTGGCGGGCTTGCAGGGAGCGCTGGAGATCCTTCGCGACGAGGAAGCGGACGAGGGCCGACGCGAGCTCTTCGAGCAGATGATCGGCGAGACGCGACGGGTGACCGGGAC
>Ga0068714_10000676_pt1 | contig 61910 bp, 61 predicted proteins | sample MTBNYHSulfiMetaG_FD_62988 | JGI IMG/M metagenome (GOLD analysis project Ga0068714, IMG submission 62988) | Enrichment culture microbial communities from rom New York Harbor, USA that are MTBE-degrading - MTBE-NYH (New York Harbor Sulfidogenic)... | ecosystem: Environmental > Aquatic > Marine >...
GCTGCTCATCGGCGACCCGGAGGTGCCGGAGTGCTTTACCGAGTGGAGCGACTGGGGCGGGCAGGTGATGCGGCGCCTCGACGATGGCTGGTGCGCGGCACTCGATCGGCAAACGATGCGCTGCACCATCTATGCGCAGCGACCGCAGGTGTGCCGCGACTATGAAATGGGTGCCGGGGAGTGCCGCGACGAGTTTCGGCCACTCCTGCTGCGCACCTGATCGGCCGCTTTCGGCCACGCTGCCCGGCGTTGAGGCCGGTGGCGGATCCCATCCATTTTTCTCTCCATGCTCTTCTCCTCCGCCACAGGGGCTGCCGGTGTGCTGCCGCGGCGCGATCTTTGATAAGATAGCCCATCGTCGTTTTCGTTCTGTTGCCGGACCGGATAGAGTCATGCATAAAGCCTACGCCCCTGGCGATCCACACACGCTCACCCGGCGCCGCCTGCGGTGATTCGCCTGAAGCAGTCACTGGCCGCCTGGGGAACGCCGGCATTCAACGAGCGGTTCAAGGCGGAGATCGAGGGGCTGAGCAGCGAGTTGTTGCCCCTGCAGCAGGGGCTGAGACAAAGCTCCTGCGTCAGCGGCGAGCCGTTCAGTGCAATGGTGATCGGGCTGGGCGAGGAGCACGGTTCCATCCGGGTCAGGAGCGGCATCTTCTACAGCGGCATCATCGCCGGCTGCAACTGCTCGGACGATCCGACACCGCCGGATGTGCAGGCGGAGTATTGCGTCGTCGAGTTTGTCATCGATCGGGAGACGGCCGAGGCAACGGCAAACCTCCTCCCCGAGTGACGCCCTGTTCAGTGCAAGGTGTCACAGACCGGCGTGGCCGGGGCAGGGATAATCGCAGCGTGTTCATTGAGAGACGAGGGCAAGAGAGTGAAAGTCTATATCGAACTGGTACCGCTGCTGTCGGTCGTCGCAGGCATACTGGTGCTGGTCGCGCCGAAATTCCTGCGTTATGTGGTTGGCGCCTATCTGATCGTCATCGGCGTTCTGGGTATGGTCCACTAGGAGCGGGTTTTCGCGCAGGGCAGGAGAAGAACCGGGGATGAAGGCAGAATGAGCTGGTGGGGCAAGGTCCTGGGCGGAGCCTTTGGCTATATGCTGGGCGGCCCGCTGGGCGCGGTGCTGGGTGCCTCGCTCGGCCACAGTTTCGACCGCAAGCGGGGTGAAGCCGACGCGCTCTTCTACGAAGGGCCGGGCTCGCAGGAGCGGACCCAACTGGCCTTCTTCACCGCCACCTTTGCGGTAATGGGGCGGGTTGCCAAGGCGGACGGGCGAGTCAGCCCGCACGAGATCGAGTTCGCCAAAGCGGTGATGTCGCACATGCAGCTCGATGAGCGGCAGCGCCGCCTGGCGATCGAGCTCTTTACCCAGGGCAAGCAGCCGGGGTTCGACCTGGCAGGGGCGCTGGAGCAGTTCCGTCGCGAGTGCCACCGCCGCCACACCCTGCTGCAGATGTTCCTGGAGTTGCAGGTGCAGGCGGCCTATGCCGACGGGGCTCTCGATGCGGCGGAGAAGCGGCTGCTGCTCGAGATCTTTGCCGCACTCGGTTTCAGCCGGCATGAGTTCGAGCACATCGAGGCAATGGTGCGCGGCGCGCGCGCCGGCGGCGCTCCCGCCGCTGAGCGGGAGCCGCCGCTCGGCGAGGCCTACCAGGTGCTGGACGTTCCCCGGACGGCGAGCGATGACGAGGTCAAGCGCGCCTACCGCCGCCTGATGAACCAGCACCACCCGGACAAGCTGGTGGCCAAGGGGTTGCCGGAGGAGATGATCCGGCTGGCCAACGAAAAATCGCAGCAGATCCGCCACGCCTACGAGCGCATCAAGACGGCGCGGGGGATGCGCTAGGCTGTTCTGGTCTGGTGCGCTCTCGATTACTGTAGACTTGACTGCCCCGATATCGGGGCAACGACAACCGGACGGAGTACGATGGACGAACCCAAACATTCGACGAATTTCTGGCTCGGCAACGCGATCCTCGCCGTGGCCCTGGTGGTGGTGCTGTTCATGGGCAGCCTGTGGGAGGCGCTGGGGCGCGGGGCGATGGTGCTGTGGGTGGCAATGGTCGTGGCCGGAGTCTGGCTGCTGATGAAGGACAAGGACGGGAAGCCGCAAAATCCGGGCTGATCGGACCTGCCATGTAACATCCGGCAGCAGCCGGGCGCTTCCCCGCCTCAACCCTCATCCGGCACAAAGCGGAGCGCGATGCCGTTGTTGCAGTAGCGCTTGCCGGTCGGCTGCGGACCGTCGTTGAAGATGTGGCCGTGGTGACCGCCGCAACGGGCGCAGTGATACTCGGTGCGCGGCCAGATCAGCTTGAAGTCGAGCCTGGTTTCGAAGGCGTTGGGCAGTGCCGCCCAGAAGCTCGGCCAGCCGGTCCCGCTCTCGTATTTCGTCTCCGAGCTGAACAGCGGATGATCGCAGGCGACGCAGTGATAGATACCCTTTCGTTTTTCCTTCAGCAGCGGGCTGCTCCACGCAGGCTCGGTGCCCTCTTCGCGCAAGATGTGGAACTGCTCCGCGGTGAGCCGGCGGCGCCACTCTTCCTCGCCAAGGCTGAGCTTCTCCACGGCGGCGGTGGCGCCCTCTTCCTGCGCGTGCCCCCTGCTGACAAGGGACAGCAGCGGAAGTGTGCAGAGGCCAAGAACCAGGTGACGTCGCTTCATCAGGTGCTCCTTTGCCGGTGGCGACCGGCGGCTGGAAAGTGCAGTGCTGATTGAACTCTAGATCAGGCGCACGACCGATTACAGTGCCGCTCGCCGAAGTGATGAAATGGTGATGTTCGTGAGGGTTTCGTGATAAACCGCCGTACGTCGGCGGCGGCTGCACATCGGCAACAAGTTGGGGTAAAGTAGCGCAACTACCTCAAGGATGCGGAAATCTGCAAGACAAGGAAGACGATATGGAACGTGAAATCCCCCTCTACACCCTCGACGGCGTCCGGGACGCCGAAAAGCGTACCTACCACTTCTCCACCGCGGACGGGCTTGGCCTCAGCCTGCAGCGTTTTTGTCGCGCCGAGTGCCAGGATGTCGTGGTCCTGATCCACGGCCTGACCACCTCCACCGACATGTTCGTTATGCCGGAGCATGAAAATCTGGTGAATTTCCTGCTCGATAACGGATTGACCGATGTGTGGAGTCTCGACTTTCGCATGAGCAACCGCTTCAGTTACAACCTCTACCCCAACAGCTACAGCATGGACGATTGCGCCCTCTTCGACCACCCGCGGGCCATCGAGGTGGTGCGCGAGGCGGTCGGGGAGGACCGGCGCATCCACGTCATCAGCCATTGCCTCGGTTCGCTCACCTTCGCCATGGCGCTGGCGGCGAAGACCGTTACCGGTGTGACCAGCTGCATCTCCAACAGCGTGGCCCTGACGCCGAAGATCCCCGCCTGGTCGCAGTTCAAGATCAGCGTGTTTCCCTTTATCCTCGAAAAGCTGCTCGATCTCCCCTACGTCTCGCCGGGCTGGGCGAGCGAGCCGCGCTGGAGCAGGGGCAGGCTCATCGCCAAGCTTGCCAGCCTGTTCCACCGCGAGTGCGACGAGCCTGCCTGCCATACCCTGAGCCTGATGTGGGGCACCGGCTGGCCGGCGCTCTATGAGCATGAAAACCTGGCCCCGGCGACCCACCGCAGGCTCAAAGACCTTTTCGGCGCTACCGGTCTGAACTACCATCGGCATGTGGCGAGGATGGTTGCCGCGGAGAATCGGGCGGTGAAGATGAAGCGCGATGATCCGTGCTATGCCTCCCTGCCGGAGGACTACTATCAGGCGGGTCTGAAAATCGAGACCCCGATCCTGTTTATCGCTGGGGACCGCAACCGGGTCTTCGGCGACTCCAATGTCCACTGCTACCGGCAGCTGAAGGCGCGTGGCGTCGGGCGGCACCAGCTGCAGGTCATTCCTGGCTATGGCCACCAGGATATTTTCATGGGTAAGGATGCCGCACGGGACGTCTTTCCCGCGCTGCTCGACTTTATCGACCGGCAGCGCAAGGGGCATGCATAATCGGGCGCCGTGGCGTATAACTGGAGTGGCCCCCGCAACAGGGGCGGGCACGGTTTGCACCGGGAGCGGAACGAATGACGTAAGGATGCGATGAGTCTGACCAATACATATGAAGCGATAGGGGGCCTGGGACTCGCAGGGCATGGTGACACGACTTCGATGAACGAAAAACTCGAAAGTGAACTTGCTCGCCTGCTCTTCAGGCAGGCCCCCTTTGTCAGCATCAGCCTCTTTTTTCTGCTGGCAATCGTGCTCTACTTCTACTGGGGGCTGCTGCCGCATGCACTGTTGCTGGCGTGGTCCGGGGCAAACCTGGTGTTCGCCGCAGCTCTGCTGGTCCTGGCCTGGCGCTTCAATTTCGAGATGGGGCCACGGGACAACGCCCGCTGGATCAGGTCATATACCCTGCTCGCCTTTTTTCAGGATATCGTCTGGGGCCTCATCGGCCCGCTCAGTTTCCTGATCGACAGCGATGTCTACCAGATGCTCACCCTGTTCATGCTGGGTGGCATGGCGGCAGGCGGGATCGCCACCCGCGCGGTGGTGTTCAGCACCTATGTCGCCTCGCTGGTCGGCCTGCTCAGCCCGATCATCATCGTCATGGCCTTCGCCGGTAACAGCATCTCCGGCGGCATGTTTGCGCTCACCCTGGTGTTTCTTGTGTTCATGCTCTCGGTGGCGCGAAATTACAGCCGGAGCATCCGGAACAACGTCCTGCTCTGGCTGGACAACGAGCATTTGATCGGTGAGCTGGTGGAGTCGAAAAAGGAGGTCGAGGATGCCAACTCCGTGCTGGTGCGGGAGATCGACCAGCGCCTGAAGACCGAGGAGGAGCTGGTGCTGGCCAAGGAGCGCGCCGAGCAGGCAAGCGCCGCCAAGAACCAGTTCCTTGCCAACATCAGCCATGAATTGCGGACCCCGCTGAACGGGATCCTCGGCTTTAACGCCATCCTGAAGAGGTCGGCGCTGGATACGGACGACAAGCTCTACGTCAGCCAGATCGAGAGGTCGGCGCGGACCTTGCTGAACATGGTGAACGATATCCTGGATATCACCTCGATAGAGGCCGGGCACCTGAAGCTGTGCGAGCGCGGTTTTTCACTGCGTGACGAGCTGGACGATGTGATTGCGGTGGCCCGCACCCAGGCGGCAAACAAGTCGCTGGCATTGAACTTCGAGATGGCCCCGGATGTGCCGGACCGCTTGCACGGCGATCCGGATCGCCTGAAGCAGGTGCTGCACAACCTGATTGGCAACGCGATCAAATATACCGAGCAGGGCACGGTCTCCGTCCGCGTGCAGGGTGTGGCCGACTCCGCCGGCGGTGTGACGCTCGGCGTCGAGGTGGAGGACAGCGGGATGGGCATAGCCGAGTCGGTGCGCCCCTTCCTGTTCGACAACTTCACCCAGGGAGAATCGTTCGAACACAAGAAGAGCGAGGGCGTCGGTCTCGGGCTGGCAATAGTCAAGAATCTCCTCGACAAGATGGGCGGAAAGATAGCGTTCGAGAGCTTCGAAGGGAAGGGCTCGCTGTTCCGCATCAGCCTGCCGTTACGGGAGGACTCCGCGAGGTCAGAAACGGCTGAGCCTCCGCTGGCGGAGGATGCCGTCGCCGACATGGTCCGGGAGTGGAACGGGAGGGGGCTGCGGGTGCTGGTGGTGGACGATAACGATGTCAATCGCATGGTGCTGGCCTCTTTTCTCAAGCAGTTGGGCATCCCCTTCGAAGAGGCCGCCTCGGGCAAGGGGGCGCTGGAAAAGCTCGAAACCGGCAACTTCGACCTGGCGCTGCTGGACATCCAGATGCCGGATCTGTCGGGTATCGAGGTGGCGGGCAGGGTCGGGCGGATGAACGGCAACCATCCCTTGCTGGTTGCGGTGACCGCCCACGCCTTCCCGCAGCAGCGCCAGGAGATCCTCAACTCGGGCTTCATCGATTGCCTGATCAAGCCCATCTCGGAACACGACCTGATCCGGGTGTTCAACCGGGCAAGCGCCAGGCCCGAGGCCCTGCAATAGCACCTCATTCCGACCCGATAACAAGGACTTTCAGCGGTGCATCTCTTGTCATGCACTTGCCCTCACCCCCGCCTTGCCTTCCCCGTAATTCCGACCAAAGCATGCTATGTTTAAAGCAGGCGGAGCACCCCGGCGCATAGCGGTGGAAACGGCCGTGCGAGAGATGGCGCCGGGGGCTTGGTGCTGACTGGCTAGCGGAAGATGGAGGGCTTATGGGGTATTTGCTGGATGTGGGTAAAGAGAGTTATATGCAGGAACAGGGGTACGGCTGGGAGCCCGAGCATGACGCCTATATCAACCACGCAACCTGGAAGATATTTACCCGCACTTACCTGGACGACCACTCCTTCGAAACCATCCTGGCACGGCTGGCCGAGGAACCGACCATCGGGCAGTGGCGGATCTACACCAGTACCGAGTCCGAGGAGGATATCCACAATATCCACCGGCACTTCGGCACCCCGATCTGAAGCGCCTCGCGAGGAGGGAGTCCCGGGGGTGGCCATGGACGGCCGCTGGAGGTTTGGAGCTGCTGCCGCGATTGGCGTACCCTGAATTCAAGAATTGCTCGCAACTACTCGCCATACCCTGTCTGAGTCCTTAAATACGGGGGCGAGTAAATACGATTACTCCCTTTTCAGCAGCCTGCCGAGTTCCTCCTCGACGGCAGCCAGGGTGGCCTCGAACTGTGTCATCGCCTTGCTGATGGCGCGCTGGTCACCCGCCTTGCCGGACTGTTCCAGGTTTTCACAGATATCACCCAGTGCCAGTGCACCCACCACCCGTGAGGAGGACTTGAGCTTGTGGGTGATGGCACACAGCTCCGGGAAATCGCCTGTTGTGTAGGCCGTGCGCAGCTCCTGTGCCAACTGGCTCATCGAGGTGAGGTAGTCGGATAGCAGGCCGAGCACGAGCTCGGGGTTGTCCCCTATCATCTCATGCAGCACCTTCACATCCATTGCAGAAAGGTCTCGGCCGGGTGCTTCGAGTTCGACCCGGGGTGCCGGTTCGCTGCGCTGCGGCAGCCACTTTTCCAGTACCTCGGCGAGCTGGTGCAGCTGCATCGGCTTGGTCAGGTAGTCGTCCATGCCGGCGGCGGAGGCCTGGTTCGCCTCGCTCCTGATGGCGCTGGCGGTGAAGGCGAGGATCGGGATTCGCCGTTTTCCCCCCTCTTCACGGCGGATCTCCCGTGCCAGGGTGTAGCCGTCCATCTCCGGCATGTAGAGATCGGTCAGCAGCAGGGCGTAGTTCTCCTCGCGCCACCGTTTGAGGGCGTCGGCGCCGTTAGCGGCGATCTCGGCGGCGTAGCCCAGCAGGGCAAGCTGCTGCTGGATGACCCGTTGGTTGAGGGGGTCGTCCTCGGCGACCAGAATGAGCCTGCCCTGGGCCCGCGCCTCGGCAACCGTGGGGGGGGCGACGGTCGGCGAGAGCACATGCTGGACCGGGTCACGGCAAGGCTCGGGAGCGGCACGTCCGCTCGCCAGCGCCACGGCGTGCAGCAGTGCCTGGCGCCGCAGCAGCGGATAGCCCAGGGTGACGATGCCGCCACTCTCCTTGCGCGCACACTGGCCGCCATCGCCGGTCAGCAGCAGGTGCTGCACGCCGGCGAGCGGGGCCAGCGCATCGTCCACGGCCACGCTCTCTTCACCCAGATACTGCAGCGCCACGACCGGTCTCTCCGCCGCCGCTGCCAGATGTGCCGCGGAGGCGGTGTCGGCCGCCAGGCGGACACCTGCCCCGGCATAAGTGAGATAGGTGCGCAGATCGGCGGCGCAGATCGCGGGGCTGTCGATAACGATGCAGGTGATCCCGGCCAGCTCCTGCGACGGTTCGGCGGTCTCTCCCGCGACGGTTTCGCAGGGCAGGATCACGGTGAAGGTGGAACCGGCCCCGGGGGTGCTCTGCACCGTGATCTCGCCCTGTAACATTTCGACCAGGCGCCTGGAGATGGCAAGGCCAAGCCCGGTGCCGCCGAAGCGCCGGGTGGTGGAGGCCTCGGCCTGGGTGAAGGGGGTAAAGAGCTTGTCCATGATCTCGCGGCTCATGCCGATGCCGTTGTCGCTGATGCGGAATGCCAGTTGCGGCGGCTGCGCCCCGGTGAGCTCGGCCCGCACCGATACCTGCCCCTTGCGACCGCCCTGGTTGGCGGAAAACTTGATCGCATTGCCGATCAGGTTGCACAGGATCTGGCGCAGGCGAGTGCTGTCCGATACCACACTCGGAGGGATCTCCGGCGAGATGAAGACCGAGAGCGCCACACCCTTGTTGGTGGCAGTGGGGTTGAGGGCGACACAGAGTCCCTCGACAGCATCGGCGATGTTTGTCGGTTTGCGTTCGATGGTCATCCGCCCGGCATCGAGCTTGGAGAAGTCGAGGATCTCGTCGATGATGGTGAGCAGGTTGGTGGCGGAATCGCGAACCGCAGCGAGCAGGTCCGCCTGGTACGCGGTAAGGCGGCTGTGCGCCAGTACGTCCAGCAGGCCGAGCACGCCGTTCATGGGGGTGCGGATTTCGTGGCTCATGATGGCCAGGAAGGCCGATTTGGCCTTGCTTGCCTCTTCGGCGTCATGGCGGGCGTTTTTCAGTTCGTCGATAAACTGCTTTCGCTCGCTGACGTCGCTCAGGCTGCCGACGAAGAAGTGCGCACCGCGCACATGGAACTCATTGACCGAGACCTCGAGGGGGATTCGCCGGCCATCCTTGTGCAGCCCCATGACCTCCATGCTGTTATTGATGATCCGCTCCTCGCCGGTACGCAGGTAGCGGGAGATATAACCGTTGTGCGCCGAGCGATCGGGCTCTGGCATGAGCATGGAGATGTTGCGGCCGATAAGCTCTTCGGGTTTGTAGCCGAGCACGGTTTCCAGGGCCGGATTGGCGTTGTGCACGATGCCGCGGTGATCGATGTAGATCAGGGCGTAGGGGAGGTTGTCGACGATGGCGCTGAGTTCCTCCTCCTTGTTGTGCAGCGCCTCGAGGGCACGGGTCCGTTCGTGCACCTTGCGGTTCAGGTCGAGATTGAGGCGGCGGATCTCCTGCTCCGCGTTGCGCCGGGCGTGCAACTCGTGCGCCAGCTCGGCGGTGCGCTGCTGGACCTCTTCGGCGGTGGCCGCATTGCGGCCGGCGGCGCTCACCGCCGCGAATGCGATGAGGAAGCCTGCCAGCACGGAAAAACCGAGATAGAGGCGCGAGGTGAGGCTCGCTCCGGGCTGCCAGAGGCCGCCGGCGGGCTGCATCTCCAGTTGCCAGATCCGGTCGCCGAAGGCCACGTGACGGCTCCAGTCGGGGGTAGCTTCGCTGGGCAGATTGCCCAACAGCTTCATCGGCGTGGTGCCAGGAGTGATATCGGTGATCCGGTAGAGCAGCCGGTTGTTCTCGGCGAAGCGGGCGAGGTCGGCAAAAAGCGCCTCAACGCCTATCTCGCCGACGACAAACCCCCGCAGTGCGGTGCGCCGCTCCTGCACCGTGGCGCTCCCGGCCACGAAGTTCGAACGGTAGACGGGAAGAAAGGCGAGGAAGACCCGCTTCGTGCTGCGCGGCTGGCTCACCAGGGTGACGGCGATGCGGCCATTGTCGCGCGCCCGGTCTATGGCCTCGCGTCGCGCCGGCTGAAAGGCCTGGTCGAGGCCGATACGGTCGGCGTTGGCGGGCAACGGCTCGGCAAGGCTCACCGGAAAGTACTCCTCCCGCGGCGGTGAGGGGAGCGGCTGGCCGTGGGCGTCGAGGTCGAAGATGGCGTAGGCGTCGCGCTCCGCCTGCCGCACCCTGGGGGCCCATGCGAGGGAGAGGATCGACGGCTGCCTGACGAGATCGGCGACATAGATCGAGAACTCCTCGGCCGTCACCTCCTGGCTGTGGGCGAAAAAGCGGGCTACCCCGTCGATCGGGCCGACCGTCAGGGGCAGATAGCGAAACCCCCGGTCATTGGCATTAGCCAGCAGGTACCCGGTCTCCTCCTGCGCCTTGTGTGCTTCCAGGTTGTCCAGCACGCGATCGCCGGTCACCAGCAGGATCGCGGTAATCAGCAGCGGCAGGACGATGCGCAATCCACTGCGGGGCCACAGGGTGAGCGCCAGCGGCCAGGCAAGCATTACGGGCGTAAACAGCAGCACCCCGAGGGTGTTGCTGCTCCACCACTGCAACCACAGGGTAAGGAGCTGTGCTGCCGGTGCCTGCCCGGCCAGATAGAGGGTGGTCGTGGTGACACTGGCCGAGACGACGGCGGCGAGCGGGCCACCGAGGAGGAGCAGCCAGGCTACGTCACGCTCGCGGCTGAAGGGGACAGGGGCGTGGAGCAGATGGCGTGTCAGGCGCACGCCGAACAGCGCCTGCAGGGCCGCCCCGGTAGCGATGCTGCCTGCCATGAGGGTGCTCGCCGGCGAGGGGTCGAGCCAGAAGCCGAACATCAGGGCGCCGAGCCAGATGCCGGGCCACAGCCGGGGCCCCCACACCAGCAACGCACCCAGGGCCAGCCCGGCAACTGGCCACAATGGCGTCACCTCGCCGGCCGGAGAGGAGAGCTGATGCCCTGCCAGCGCTGCCGCCACATAGGCCAGGGCGATGAAGAGGTTGCCCAGCCAGGGCGAGAAGCGTGCTGATGTCAGGAGATATCGATCTGGCCGCGGCGCTGCCGCAGCGTCAGAGGGATTTTCATCATCGGGTGCAGTGAGCATTCCGCCACTGTCGTTCATACGCATCCTTGGCCACAGCGGTGTATCCCGCTTTACCGTGAACATACCACTACGGAGAACAAGCCTCAATCACCGGGTTAGGCGCAGAGGGGCGAGCTGTGCGATAATAGCGCCCGCTCTGTGCTCAAGCGCTTTTTCCTCGCCGGCTCAGGCGATATCCGATAGCACTCAGTTGCTCCTCCAGTAACTCCATTTCCGGTACACACAGTGATCTCTACAGCAAACATCACCATGCAGTTCGGGGCGAAGCCCCTGTTCGAAAACATCTCGGTCAAATTCGGCGAAGGCAACCGCTACGGCCTCATCGGCGCCAACGGCTGCGGCAAGTCGACCTTTATGAAGATCCTCGGCGGCGATCTGGAACCCAGCGCCGGTACGGTGATGGTCGATGTCAACGAGCGGGTCGGCAAGCTGCGCCAGGACCAGTTCGCCTTCGAAGAGTACACCGTACTCGATACCGTCATCATGGGCCACGCCGAGCTGTGGGCGGTGAAGCAGGAGCGCGACCGCATCTACTCCCTGCCGGAGATGAGCGAAGAGGACGGCATGAAGGTGGCCGACCTGGAGGTGCAGTTCGCCGAGCTCGACGGCTACACCGCCGAGTCGCGCGCCGGCGAGCTGCTGCTCGGACTGGAGATCCCGATCGAACAGCACGACGGCCTGATGAGTGCTGTCGCCCCCGGCTGGAAGCTGCGCGTATTGCTGGCACAGGCGCTGTTCGCCGATCCGGACATCATGCTGCTCGACGAGCCGACCAACAACCTCGATATCAATACCATCCGCTGGCTCGAGGGGGTGCTCAATGCGCGCAACTCCACCATGATCATCATCTCCCACGACCGCCATTTCCTGAACAGCGTCTGCACCCACATGGCGGACCTGGATTACGGCCGGCTGCAGGTCTACCCGGGCAACTACGACGATTACATGATCGCCTCGACCCAGGCGCGCGAACGCCTGCAGTCGGAAAATGCCAAGAAGAAGGCGCAGATCGCCGAGCTGCAGTCTTTTGTCAGCCGCTTCTCCGCCAACGCCTCCAAGGCCAAGCAGGCCACCTCGCGTGCCAAGCAGATCGAGAAGATCCAGCTCGACGAGATCAAGCCCTCCAGCCGGCAGAACCCCTTCATCCGCTTCGAGCAGGAGAAAAAGCTCTACCGCCTGGCCCTCGAGGTCGAGGGGCTGGCCAAGGGCTACGGCGAGCAGCCGCTGTTCAGCGGGCTGGATCTGATGGTCGAGGTGGGCGAGCGCATCGCGGTGATCGGTCCCAACGGCATCGGCAAGACCACCCTGCTGCGCACCCTGGTAGGCGAGGAGAATGGCGGCCTCTCGCCCGACCGCGGTGTGGTGAAGTGGTCGGAGAACGTCAGCCTCGGCTACTACGCCCAGGATCACGCGGCCGATTTTGCCGCACCGATGAGCCTGCTCGAATGGATGCAGCAGTGGAAGCAGCCCGGCGACGACGAGCAGGTGGTGCGCGGTTACCTCGGCCGGCTGCTGTTCTCGCAAAAGGAGATCGACAAGTCGGTCAAGGTGATCTCCGGCGGCGAGCAGGGGCGGATGATCTTCGGCAAGCTGATGATGCAAAGGCCCAATGTGCTGGTGATGGACGAGCCGACCAACCACCTCGACATGGAGTCGATCGAGTCACTCAACCTGGCGCTGGAGAACTACCAGGGCACGCTGATCTTCGTCAGCCACGACCGCGAGTTCGTCTCCTCCCTGGCGACCCGCATCATCGAGCTGACCCCGCAAGGCGTGGTCAACTTCAACGGCAACTATGAGGATTACCTCAACAGCCAGGGGGTTTAGCCGACGTTGAACCTCGCCTGAACCGGGCTACCCTTCAAGGGAGTCCGGCGCAGGGAGTCCCCGGCTTCCCGCCAGAGACAGGAGGTAGAGGCGATGAGGTTCATGCGATGGATCATGCCGTTGCTGACGGCACTGCTGCTTGTGGCCTGCTCCTGGGTGAAACTGAACCTGGCGGGTGAGCAGGTCGCGGTGGCGGAGATCGCAGCGGTGGCCGACTGCAAGCGTGTGGGTAAGACCACGGTCTCCACCCTCTCCAGGGTAGTGGGACTTCGCCGTTATGAAGAGAGCATGCAGGATGAGCTCAATATCCTGGCGCGCAACAGCGCGGCGGAGCTTGGCGGCGATACGGTGGTGGCCATCTCGCCGATCGAGGCCGGCAAGCAGATCTTTGCGGTATACCGCTGCAGGAGCCCGGCAGAAAACTGATCCCTGTCGCCCGCGATGCGGGCGATACCCTCGCCCCGAGCCCTTAGACTCCACCCAGGCCCCTTGCCCACCTCCCATTAGCGGGCAAAAAAATGCTTTGCGTCCCAATACCGTTGTTCTAGAATGCGCAGGCTTCTTGTTGATAGCCAATCAGTGTCCGTCTCCACGGCGGTCGTTGGGCGACGGCGAGTAACTATCCAAGAGTGAATTCGGCTGCTTTAGAGAGCACTCGTTGCCGCTCGATCCAGTTTCTCGTCGACGCTGATTCTGCAACCCATGGTTGCGGGAGGACCCTGATGGCCTGTAACAACATTGAAACGATTCACCCCCCCACCGCCCTGCTCGAGCACGCTGACACCGGCACCGAGGCCGATCGTATCCGGCGCCTGGTGGCGATCCACGGTTCCCCCCTGCTGATCCTCGACTGCGATGCGGTGCGACGACAGTACCGTGCCCTGAGCGCGGCCCTTCCCGGGGTGGATCTGCACTACGCCCTGAAGCCCCTCCCCCACCACGCCGTGGTCTCCACCCTGATGGAGGAAGGCGCGTGGTTCGACCTTGCCACCAGCGGCGAGGTGGACCTGGTAGCCGAGCTGGGCGTCGACCCTGCCCGTACCATCCATACCCACCCGATCAAGCGCGACTCCGATATTCGCGATGCACTCGCCTACGGCTGCACCACCTTCGTGGTGGACAATCCGGACGAGCTGCTGAAGTTCATCCCCTACGCCGATGAGGCCGAGCTGCTGCTGCGCCTGAGTTTCCGCAGCCCCGACGCCAGGGTCGACCTGTCGAAAAAATTCGGCTGCAGCCCCGAGGCGGCGCTGACGCTGCTGGCGCAGGCGGCAGAGCTCGGCATCCGCATCAAGGGTCTCTCCTTTCACGTCGGTTCCCAGGCGCTTGAGCCGGTCAAGCATGTGGAGGCGATCCATGCCTGCGCCGGGATCATTGCCGAGGCGGCACGGCAGGGGCTGCCGCCCCTCGAGGTGCTCGACATCGGCGGCGGTTTCCCGGTCGACTACCGCGAGCAGGTGGCGCCCATCGATACCTTCTGCCGCCCGATCCGCGAGGCGCTCTGCGCGCTGCCTGCCGAAGTGCGGGTGATCGCCGAACCGGGCCGCTTCATCGCCGCTCCAGCCATCACCGCCATCTCCTCGGTGATGGGCAAGGCGCAGCGCGACGGGCGCTGGTGGTACTACCTCGACGACGGGCTCTACGGTTCCTATAGCGGCCAGCTGTTCGACCATACCCATTACCCGGTCGACTGTCTCGACTTCTTCGGTGAGCGCAGCCCCAGCGTGCTGGCCGGCCCCACCTGTGACAGCATCGATGTCATCGACGAGGAGATCATGTTGCCGGAGCTGCAGTGCGGAGACCTTGTCGTCGGCCGGATGATGGGCGCCTACACCTGGGCCAGCGCCACCGAGTTCAACTTCTTCCGCAAGGCGCAGATCGTGGTGATCAACCAGCAGGTCGGCGAGGAGTGCGAGGTGCTGCCGCTGGTCGGCTGAGAGCCCGGCTATGCTGGGGGGAGAGCAGGGTTTGACCTATGTGTCGGTACGGTGTTGAACCCCAAGGCTCTCGCAAGGCGCCAAGCACGCAAAGATCAAGGTCGTCGTTTTTCTTGGCGACCTTTGCGTCTTGGCGAGAGTCAAGCCGTCAGCCGTTGTTAGCCGCCTTGGTGGCTCAGTGTATGAGGCTCCTACACAGTAAACCCCCGACCTTTGCCGGGGGTATCTAACTGCCCTGTCCTTGCTGTCGTCACGAACCCTCGTTTAATTGAGCCGCCCTGGCGGCCGCGCAGTTGTACACGTTGCGTGTTTTCGGCTAGTTTAGGGCTCATTTTGAAACGGCTGATAAGGGGCGGGACGATGGAAGGGTATGCATATTCCATGGAAATGGCGGTGCGCGACTACGAGTGCGACATCCAGGGGGTGGTCAATAACGGGGTGTACCAGAACTACCTGGAGCACGTCCGCCACGAGTACCTCAAGCATATCGGCATCAACTTTGCCGATTACGCCCGACAGGGCATCAACCTGATGGTGGTGCGCGCCGAACTGGACTACCGCTTCCCGCTGGAGAGCGGCGACCGTTTCATCGTGGGACTGAACCTGGTGCGCGAGTCGCGGGTGAAGTTCGCCTTCCAGCAGGATATCTTCCGGCTGCCCGATAACAAGACGATTCTCAACGCCCGCATCATCGGCACCGCGGTCAATGCCAAAGGCCGCCCCGAGATCCCCGAGCAGTTGGACAAGTTCATTGCCGCCTGATGGCTATCCTGCTGTTCAGGCTTAACGGTGTGCCGGAGGATGAGGCAGCCGATGTACGGGCCCTGCTCGATGAACACCGCATCGACTACTACGAGACGGAATCCGGCCGCTGGGGGATTTCGCTGGCGGCGATCTGGCTCAAGGACGAATCCCAGCTGAAGCGTGCCCGGGAGCTGATCGACGACTACCAGGAGCGGCGCTTTGTCAGCGCCCGCGAGGAGTACGAGAGAAGGAGGTTGGCCGGTGAAGTGGAGACCCTGCTTGGTCGGGCGCTGCGCGAGCCGTTGCGGTTTTTGCTCTATCTGGCAGCGATCCTGCTGATCCTCTACCTGTCCCTGATGCCCTTTCTCGGCCTTGCCGCCTAGGCCGGCTGGTAGGCGCAGATCTCGTTCGACCAGTGCAGCAGCTGAAGACGGCTGCCGCCGCTGCGGTTGCCGCGGTTGATGATCGCACGGGCATGGTCCTCATCGAAGATTTTCGAAACCACCGGAACCAGGCCGATCTCGGAATTGACCGCCACGCAGAACCCCTTGTCCGACAGGTCCGAAGCGCAGCTGATGCAGGGTGGGCTGCGCTGTTGCCTTCGCTCGAAAAAGACGCACTCTTTACACATCATCACCACGTCGCAATCTCCATCCGGATGTTACCGCAACGATTTACGGTGCGGCTGAGGCACTGTTATGGTGGCTCAAACGGTGGCGCCCGTCTGTAGGAAAACACCTACTGCTGCTGCAGGTATAAGGATGAAAATTGCGCCCCCTCTCAAGAGGGAAGCTGTAACAGGGCTAGTTCTCTGTTTCAGCGGTGACCGTCTTGCGGCACAGAAGGGTGCCGAGCAGCGGCAGTCGAAGGAGTCCCCCATCCTCCAGCCGCAACAGGCTGCGCGAGAAGAGCAGGGCGGAGAGGAGCAATTTGAACACGATGATGGCGGAAAAGAGCGATCTCTCGTCCGCATGGTCGATGCTGAACAGGCCCAACGGGATTTCGCCGATAGCCACTTCCCAAAAGGCAAGCAGGGACAGGGCGAGCCCTGTGAGGATCATTTCACTGGCGCGCATAAGGCAGGTTCCCCCCAGTGTATAAGGCGGCTGGTTGACGTTTGTGTCGTGCAGCTGCGTATTGTTTGCCCCCGTTCTCCTGCAAGGGCTTGTTGGAACAGCGGTTTTTCTTACTGTTCCTTTGTTATACCGATTAAATGTTAAAAATGGCTTAACATTCTGTGACCGTGTTCATACCACACATAAATTGGGTAAATATTCCACGGCACTTGTGCCGCATCGGGTTTATTGCTATTCCACGCTGATGACGAAAGGTATCAGAGAGCTGCCGCCGCTGATCGGTACGATGCTCAACCCACGTTGGTACGACCATGCGGTGGAGCGTTGTGAGCTGGTAGAGACCCATATTTCATGGGTGATCCTGACCGGGCAGTACGCCTACAAGGTCAAAAAACCGGTCGATCTCGGTTTTCTCGACTTCTCCACCCTGGAGAAACGCCGCTTTTACTGCGAGGAGGAGCTGCGCCTCAACCGGCGCCTTGCCCCGGCGATCTACCTGGAGATGGTGCCGATAACCGGCACTCCGCAGCAGCCGGTGCTTGGCGGCCGGGGCGATGTGATCGAATATGCGGTGAAGATGGCACAGTTTCCGCAGCCCGCCCAGTTGGACCGGATGCTGGAGTCAGGTCAGCTTGAACCATTCCATATGGATGCGTTTGCCAACATGATCGCCGATTTTCACCGCCAAGCGGCGAAATCCGCAGCGGCTGACAGCTATGGCGAGCCGGCACAGGTGTGGCAGCCGATGGCGGAGAATTTTACCCAGATCCGCGGCTATATCGCAGATGCGCGGCAGCTCGAGTCCTTGGCCCGGCTGGAGAGGTGGAGCGGGGAGGCGTTTGCCAGGCTTGCGCCGTTGCTGGCCCGGCGCAAGGCCGGGGGATTTGTCCGCGAGTGCCACGGCGACATGCACTTGCGCAACCTTGCCTGGATCGACAACGCACCGCTCGCCTTCGACGGGATCGAATTCAATCCCAACCTGCGCTGGATCGACGTCATTAGTGAGGTGGCCTTTCTGGTGATGGACCTGGATGACCGTGGCCAGCCCGAACTGGCACAACGGTTTCTCAATGCCTATCTCGAGCGCAGCGGGGATTACGCAGGGCTGCAGCTGTTGCCGCTCTATCTGGTCTATCGGGCGATGGTGCGCGCCAAGGTTTGCGCTATACGCCTGGGCCAGCAACTCCCTGATGAGGCCGAGCGCGCGTCGGCAGAGTCGGCGTTCGCGCAGTACCTTGCCCTGGCCCGTTCCTATACGCGTCCCACAACCCCTGCCCTGTTGCTTACCCACGGGCTGTCCGGGTCGGGCAAGACCAGCCTCAGCCAGCCGTTGCTCGAGCGCCTGCCGGCGATACGCATCCGTTCGGATGTGGAGCGCAAGCGGCTGTTCGGCATGGAGGCGCTGGAGAGCGGCAGGGCTGCACCCGCCGGGGGGATCTACAGTGCCGACGCCGGCAGGCGCACCTACGGGCGCTTGCGGGAGCTTGCCGCTCAGGTGCTCGATTCAGGGTATACGGTGATCGTCGATGCCACCTTTTTGCAGCGTGAACAGCGTGAGTCCTTCGAGCGGCTGGCCCGTGAGAGGGGTGTGAGTTACATCGTGCTGGAGTTCCGTGCGCAGGCGGCCACCCTGCGCAAGCGCATCGGCCAGCGCAGGGGGGATGCCTCAGACGCGGATCTGGCGGTGCTGGAGCACCAGCTGGCCGGCCATGCTCCACTGACGGAGGGGGAGCGGGCTCGTTGCGTTGCGATCGACACCGAGGCACCGTTCGATCCGCTCGAGGTGGTGCAGCGGATCAGGGCGCTCTGCTGAAACAGCACGAGAACCGCCTCAGCCTCCGGTGCCGACCTCGCTAATCAGATTGAAGTGGTGCAGAAAGGGGTGGCTGAGCGACGGATTGCGGATCATCTGCCGATAGTTGCCGCTGGCAAAGTGCAGCGCGCCGGTGGCAACGGCCGGGCCCAGCCTGGTCAGGCCGAAGCCCTCCCGAATCCATTTTTCCCAGTTGCCCGGTTCGGCGCGAAGGTCCCAGTCGAGGGGGCCGGCCACATATCTGCCCGCTTCGACCGCCTTGCCGTGTTCGATCACCAGGATGCCGCGCGGGTTCTCCTCCCCCTTGAAGCCGTAGGCGATACGGGCGGAGAAGCCCGCCTGGCCCAGCGGCATGACGATATTCGGATCTGCATTCCATTTTTGTTGCAGGCGTTGCATCCATGCCTCGTTGAACAACTCCCCCATTGTTCTCTCCCCCTCTTTTTGTGTGTCGGATGGTTATTCTGGTTGTACTTCTATTAAAGCGAATGAACCCCGCAACGGGCAAGTCCGGTTGTGGCAGAGAAAGCGTGCACTCCATCACGTTCGGCGAGAGAATGAAGCAAACAGAACGATAACAAGGGGGTGGCGGGAGTCACCCGGGTGGATAGCGGAAGCCGGTGGAGATGAAACGATGTACAGCAGAGGCGTAACGACAACGGCGGGGTTCATGGTCGCCGTGACGAGAGGAGGGTGGAGAGCGTGTGCGGCCGGCGCAGCGTTAATCGTCGTGCTGCTGGGGATGATCTCCCTGCCGCAGCCCGCCCAGGCGGAGGAGAGTACCGCCTCAGGGCAGATAGCGGGCCAAGGTGAGGCGCCTGTCGCGGTGGATGCGCTGGCAACCCCCGCTCCGGAAAAGGGAAAGGGAATGACCATTTTCTGGGTCGTGCTGGCGCTCTCCCTCCTCTTCGTCCTGGGTTCGGCCCTGGCGCTTAATGGTCTGGGTGATAAACGGGCGCCGTCACGCCGACGCGTGGACAAGGAGGATGCCGGAAAGTGATCGCGTCAGGAACAGAAGGGTGAAGTGCGCAGGCGGCTGGTGCTGTGCACCTTGCCGCCCCATAGCGCACGCTTCCGGTTTTACCAGCCCATCCACCACATGGTGATTTCCTGATTCAGGATGCTGCCGGCGGCGATGCCGAATCCGGCCAGTGCGATCAAACCATCGCGCAGAGCCGTGGTCATTTTGTGCAAGTGTTCACTGTGGTTCGGGTGTCCGGTGTCGTAGTCCATCGTCTTATCCTCCATTATGCCGTGTCACGGGTTTGACACAGAGTTGTCCGGTGTTTTTCGTTTTCTGTTGCGCTCAGGAGCAGAAAAACGTTTTTCACTCCTGTGTTGATAAAGCGTATGGCGAGTGGTAAAAATTTTCTGTTAACAGTCGCCAACATCAAGCGGAACTGGTAGACACTCTTGCGAATAAATCGCGCAATGCGGGGCAGGTTTTGTGACGACTGTTACGCGCCCAGCCACCACATGGTTATTGCCTGATTGAGAAGGCTGCCGACAGCAATGCCGATGCCAATGAGGGCGATCAATCCATCGCGCAGAGCGGGTGTCATTTTCAAGGTGCGGGGTGCGCCGGGTTGGTAGGTGGTGAGGTGTGTCATCATCGTATCCTCCGGGAGGTTTTCTGGTGGGGATAACCGTTGCTACGATGACTACACTAACGCAACCATGCTTAACACAACCTGAATACGTGAAATTATTTTTCAGAGGTTTTACATGAAGGTTTTGCTCAATCTGCAAGTAGTGCCGATGGCTGCCGGTTTATCGGTGTCGAAATTTATCGCCGCCTGTGAACAGGTACTGGTGGATGCCGGGCTGCATCATGAGTTGCACGCAAACGGCACCAACATCGAGGGTGAGTGGGATGCGGTGTTCGCCGCCATCCGCCGTTGCCACGAGGTGGTGCATGAGATGGGTGCGCCCCGGATCCAGACCTTCATCTCGGTCGGCACGCGCATCGACAAGGAGCAATCGTTGCAGGACAAAGTCGACAGTGTAGTCCGGCAGCTCTAGAGCTGACTAAGTGTGCCTGATCCCGTTTAGTTCACCAGTGCGTTTCACAATAAGGAACACTACTTATTTAGGCAACGGGAAGCGCCGTCTTGTCCACCACCCGGCGCAGCACGAAACTCGAATGTACCCCGCTCACCCCTTCGATGCGGGTGATCTTCTCCAACAGCAGCGCCTGGAAGGCGTCCATGTCGCGCACCACCACCTTGAGCTGGTAGTCGGCGTCCTGGCCGGTCACCAGCAGGCACTCCATTACCTCCGGAAGGGCGGCGATCTTCTCCTCGAAGTTGGCGAAGCGCTCCGGGGTGTGGCGGTCCATGGAGATGTGGATCAGCGCCATAAGCGACAGCCCCAGCCGGGTGGCGTCGAGCAGCGCCCGGTAGCCGGTGATGAGCCCAGACTCCTCCAGCGCCCGGACCCGTCTCAGGCACGGTGAGGGGGAGAGGCCGATGCGTTCGGCAAGCTCCTGGTTGCTGATGCGTCCGTCGCGCTGCAGCTCCTCGAGGATGCGTCGGTCGTAGCGGTCGAGTTCCATGGCAGTGTTCCCTAAAAGATTTCAACGCAAAGGTCGCAATGACGCAAAGAGCGCAAAGGCTTTCTGCGGCCGAAAGGCATGAAATGACCCAAATCGAATCATGATAGCAATATTATTGTGCATATTGCCAGAGTCGCCAGGCATTTCGCAATAACATTTCCTGCCTTTAGCACTAATATTTCAACTGTCCGCCACAAGCGGGCAATGACCGATGGCCGGCCTCACGAGGGCTGGCCGGAGAGCGAGCGCCTCACGAGGGCAGAAAAAAGACCATGTACCACGAAGCTCACGAAGAGCAGGAAGTCATCAAGGCGTTGGCCCTTCGTGGCCTTCGTGAGCTTCGTGGTTGTGGGGCAAATGACTCTATCCGAAACCCAGCAGGAGCAGAACCGTGAAACGCTTTGACCACCGCAAATACCGCCCCGCCCCGGCCATCCAGATGGCAGAGCGCCAGTGGCCGAGCCGCACCCTCGACAAGGCACCGAGATGGGCGAGCGTCGACCTGCGCGACGGCAACCAGGCGCTGCTCGAGCCGATGAGCGTGGCGCAGAAGCGGCAGATGTGGGCCCTGCTGGTCCGCCTCGGTTTCAAGGAGATCGAGGTGGGCTTCCCCTCCGCCAGCCGGCACGACTACGACTTCGTGCGCTGGTTGATCGAAGAGGGCCAGATCCCGGCGGACGTCACCGTGCAGGTGCTGGTGCAGGCGCGCCGGCACCTCATCGAGCGCACCTTCGAGGCGTTGCAGGGGGTCTCCCGCGCCATCGTCCATGTCTACAACTCCACCTCCACGGTGCAGCGCGAGCGGGTCTTCGCCATGGAGCGCGATGCCATCAAGGCGATCGCGGTAGAGGGCGCGCAGATGGTGCAGTCCGAGTCGCAGAAGTACCCCGCTACCGAGTGGACCTTCCAGTATTCGCCGGAGAGCTTCAGCCAGACCGAAATGGATTATGCGGTGGAGGTGGTCGATGCGGTGCTCGATGTGTGGCAGCCGACGCCGCAGCGCCCCTGCATCATCAACCTGCCGGCGACGGTGGAGAGCGCCACTCCGAATCGATTCGCCGACCAGGTGGAGTGGTTCTGCCGCCATGTGAGCCGCCGCGACAGCGTCATCGTCTCGCTGCACACCCATAACGACCGCGGCACTGCCGTGGCCGCCGCCGAGCTCGGCCTGCTGGCCGGTGCCGACCGCATCGAGGGCACCCTGATGGGCAACGGCGAGCGCACCGGCAACATGGACATCGTCACCCTGGCGATGAACCTCTACAGCCAGGGGATCGACCCCGGGCTGGATCTTGCCAATCCGGATGCGATTATCGAGACCTATACCCAGTGCACCGGCCTGCCGGTGCACCCGCGCCACCCGTGGATCGGCGAGCTGGTCTACACCGCCTTCTCCGGCTCGCACCAGGATGCGATCCGCAAATGCCTGCAAAAGCAGCGGCCGGAAGAACCGTGGCAGGTGGCCTACCTGCCCATCGATCCGCAGGACCTGGGGCGCGACTTCCAGGCGGTGATCCGGGTCAACAGCCAGTCAGGCAAGGGGGGCGTGGCCTTCGTGCTGGAGCGCGACTACGGCCTCTCCCTGCCGCGCTGGATGCAGGTGGAACTGGCGCAGCTGGTGCAGCGGGAGAGCGAGCGGTGCAGCGGCGAGGTAGAGAGCGATACGATCCATAGAATCTTCATGGAAAACTTTATCGCCACCATCGACAGCCCGCGGCTGAACGGCTACCGGTTGGACCGCAGCGGCGGCACCGACACCGTCGAGGCGCGCATCGTCGAGGGCGATGCCGAGCGGGTGATCCACGGTGCCGGCGAAGGGGCGCTCTCCGCCTTCATCTCTGCATGGCAACTGCACAGCGGCCAGAGCGTGGTGGTGGTCGACTACAGCGAGCATGCCGTCGGCGAGGGCACCGACGCGGAGGCCGCCGCCTACGTGCAGCTCAATATCGACGGACGGCGCGTCAGCGGCGCGGCGCTGGACCACGACACGGTGAGTGCCTCGCTGATGGCGGTGATGGCCGCGCTCAATCGGGCGGAGGGGAATGCGTCCCGCGCGGCGTAGCGGTTTCTCTGAGCGGCGAGTCGGCGATCTGCCTACCTGGCAACCCTGCGCACGGCAGAGCGCCCTATGGCGTGTTTGCCGCCCCGGCCGGATCGCTCTTGAGCCGGGAGAATACCAGCGCGGTACGGAAAAGGTCCGGGTGATTCCGGTTTGCCGCGAGCGCCTCGGTCAGCTGCGCCGGAGAGGCGCTCGTTTTTGCAACCACATCCGGATTGAGCAGCTCGATGCGCAGGGTATCTCCCTCGATCCCGTAGCGGGCGAACTGGTAGATGCGGTCGTTTTGCGGCGTCTTGCCTCTGGCAGTGCCGAGCCAATGAAGCTGCACCAGGGTCATCCCCTCTCCTTGCCACAGGGCGGCACGCGCGTACATCGTCTCATCCTCCCCGGCGGGATAGGCGACGAGCGCCTCCCGCTCGTTGAGCGGCAGGATCAGGAGCCGGTGTGCCGCTCCCGAATCCCCCTGCTGTTGCCACAACCCGATGGTCTGCCGGTCGATGGGGAGCCATGGGGTGGCGACGAGCGGGACGGTGTATTCGCAGGCGCAAAGCGCTGCGCAAAGCAGTGCAAGAAGAAGGTGCCTCATCACTGTCCCTCCTGTTCCGTGGTGGCCTCGTGTAAAAGTATACGAAACGTGGACGGCATCGGGCGGGTCCGCATGAAGCCACGCCTCGCTATAGTTATTTCCTGAACCAGTGGCTTTTGCCTCCCGAGCAGCGGGGACGCCAGGCCCGGTGGGCAAGCGGTACTGCAGGGGAGAGTTCCCATGGCAGAGTGTTCCGACAGAACCGGCTACCTCAGGCGCGGGATGCGGTCCGCCATGGCACTCGTGGGTCCGCTCCTGCTGCTCCTGGTCACTGGCTGTGGTGTTCACACGGAGCCATTCACCGACCAGCAGGGACGGGTCATCCCGGGCAGTATCGCGGCCATGGAGCGCCTGGAGATCGGCGGGGTTAGCCAGAGTATCTGGTTTCGCGGCCGATCCCGCTCCAGTCCGGCGCTGATCCTGCTGCACGGCGGACCGGGGGTCAGCGAGGCGGCGCTGTTCCGCCACTACAACGCCGAGCTCGAGAACCACTTTCTGGTGGTGTACTGGGAGCAGCGCGGCGCCGGGCGCTCTTACCATGCCGACATGCCACCCGAATCGATGACCATCGAGCGGCTGCTGGACGACCTCGACGAAGTGGTCGAGCTGGTCGCACAGCGCTTCGGCCAGCGCAAGGTGGTGCTGCTGGGACACTCCTGGGGCACCGTGCTCGGCACCCTCTATACCTTCCGTCGGCCGGAGAAGGTCGCCGCCTACGTTGGCGTTGCGCAGGTGAGCAACATGGCGCAGCAGCGGGAGCTTGAGTACGGGTACGCGATTGCCGAGGCGCGGAAAAGGGAAAACGGTGAGGCGCTTTCGGAACTGGAGGCGATCGGCCCGCCCCCCTACCGTTCCGTGGATGACGGGCTGCGGGTGGGGCGGTGGACGGAGCGCTTCGGCGGCACCTTTTACGGCGACCTCTCCACCGGCAAGCTTATCCGGGCGGCGCTCCGGACCGATGAGGCGAACCTGTTCGACCTCATCAGGTTCGGACAGGGCAACCGGTTCTCGCTGCTCCACCTCGAGGACGAAATCGCGCAGCTCGACCTGAGCGGCCGTTACCGCTCCTTCCAGGTGCCGGTGTTCTTCCTCCTCGGACGCCATGACCGGCATCTCCCGTCGCTCCTCGCCGAGCGCTACTTTGAGCAGATCGCCGCCCCCTGCAAGCGGCTCATCTGGTTCGAGCGCTCGGCGCACAACCCCCCTTTCGAGGAGCCCGCCGGGTTCAATCGGGTGCTGATCGAACGGGTCCTGCCGCTGGCGGCGGCAGAGGCCGGATGCCCGCAGTGAGCGGCGGCCAGGCAAAACCAGAGGGACTGCAGAGATGAACGGCGGGATGAGGCAGCTCGGCATGGGGTTCGCGATAGCGGCGCTGGCCGCCGCCGGCCTTATTCTCCTGAGCCTCGCCATTCCGCTCGAGGTGTGGCGGACCGGCGAACTGCCCGCCCCTCCCATGCAGCTGGTCGAAGGTGGCCCCGCTGTCGCTCTCACCAGGCGCATCTGGATCGACACGGATGCCGCGTGCGGCCATAGCCGGACGACCGATCCGGATGACTGTTTCGCGCTGCTGCTGCTTGCCCGTGCGAAAGGGGTCCGGATTGCCGGCGTCTCCAGCGTGTTCGGCAATGCGCCGCTCGCGATCACCGATCGTACCGCGCATGAACTGACTGCGCTGTTGCGGCAGGAGGGGGCTTCGATCGGGCCGCTCCATAGCGGCGCGGCCCAGGCGGGCGATACAGCCTCGGCACCGGCCGTGGGGGCCCTGCGCGAAGCGCTGGCAGAAGGACCGCTCACCATCGTCGCCCTGGGTCCGCTCACCAATATCGCCGCCGCGCTGGCTGGCAGGCCCGATCTGCAGCGCAACGTGGCGCGGCTGATCGTGGTGATGGGGCGAACGCCGGGACACCTGTTTCACCCGAGCGAGGGGGAAGGCGACGGCATGCTGTTCGGGCACGGCCCGGTCTTTCGCGACTTCAATCTGGAACTGGATCCGGAGGCGGCGGCCCGGCTGCTGGCGATGGAGCTGCCGGTGACCCTGGTGCCCTATACCGTGGCACGTCAGGTGAGGCTGAGCGGCGACGACCTGGAGCGGCTCGATGCCGGGGGCGGTTCGGCGTCCTGGGTCGCCTCGCGCGCCCGCGGCTGGCTCGGTTATTGGGAGGAGGCGATCGGCCTTGACGGTTTTTATCCGTTCGATCTGCTGGCGGCCGCCTATGCGCTGCAACCCGCCCTCTTCAGTTGTGCGCCGGTGCTGGCGAGGGTGGAGCGGGATCGCGCGCTGTGGGGCCAGTTCTACGGCCCGGAGGCGCTGCTGGTCGAGGAGCTCGGTGAACGGGATACGGATACGTCCGGGGAGGCGCTCTACTGCCCCGATAGCGATGCCCGGGTGCACGAGTGGCTCCTCCTGGAACTCGCCGGTCCCCCGGCAGGTCAGGGTGAGGCGCCGGCCACCTTGGGCCGGTTACGCGGCAAAACGCTCCCGCAGGTAGGCGATGATGGCGTCTGATTCGTACATCCAGGTGTGGCTGCCGCTCTCGTCGGTGATGCGCAGGCAGGGTACCTTGACGGCGCCGCCGCCCTGTTCCAGCTCGGCGCGGGCGGCGGGATTTTTCTGAGCATCGCGCTGCTCGAGGTTGAGCGAGAGACGCTTGAGCTCCTTGCGCACCTTGATGCAGAAGGGGCAGGTCTGGAACTGGTAGAGCACGAGAGCCCTGCTCTCCTCATCCACCTTCTGCTGTGCCTCGGCACTGCGTTCGATCCCCTTCGGGCTACTCAGTCGCTCGCCAAGGAGCATGAACGGGCCGAGGATGATGCGGAGTGTGCGGAAGAAGTAGCGAAAAAACAGTTTCATGATAGCGTCGATTATTGGTTTGGGTTCATTTCACCACGAAGCGCACGACGAACATGAAGCTGGATAGGGAGGCTTCGTGTTCTTCGTGCACTTCGTGGTATTGCTATGCAAGGTGTGGGCTCGCCCGTTGTTCCTCAAGGGGTAGGCGCGAGTAATTGGATATCCATGCCGACGCGGATCGTGCCGTTGGCAATGACGCGGCAGGTGACGCCGCCGCGCCATTCGGGCGCCAACGCCTGGAACAGCCCTGCCTGCGCCTCTTCCATGCGCTCGCAGGGGTCGGTTTCGCCGGTTACCTCGAGTAGCGCGTCGCCGAGCACGATACGCGAGCCGGTGGATTGATAGAGCGGCAGGGCATCCACCAGCAGGTTGGCGCGGCGCGTCTGCCACGGCAGCTCGACGCCGAGCTCACCGCAGGCGGCCTGCCAGTCGGCCAGGCTCAGCAGGGTCACCTGGCGCTTGCCGGGTTTGCCGCAGCAGTCGCCGATCAGGCCTGAGTGGATATGGAGCCGCGCCTCGTCATGCAGCCACATCGGCCCCTTGCGCTGCGGCTTGATCGCGATGCCGAGCAGGAGTGCCACTACTCCTCCTCGAGCTGCATACACTCGTCGAGGATGGCGCGCATCTGTTCGGCGCCGAGCCGCTCCATCTGCTCGATGTTGCGCTCCGGGATGCGCTCGGGGCTGGGATAGCCCGAGATGACCCGGGCAACGCCCTCGACCCGCAGCAGGTGCAGCACCGGGTAGGGGGAGCGGTTGGTATAGTTCTCCGCATCATCCTCTTCCGTGCCGGCAAAGCGGTAGTCCGGGTGCAGGCTGGCTACCTGAAACTCCCCTTCGTAGCTCTCCAGCAGGGCATCGACGACATCGAGAAAATCGTTGTAGTCGAGGAAGTCCTGCAGCACCCAGGGGTGGATGAGGACGGTGGTCTCGACCACCTCAGGGTCGGTGGCGTGCAGGTGCTCCAGCTCCAGTTCGAGGTCGTGCAGCAGGGTCTGCGGATCGGTGGCGTCGCTCACCACGTAGCGTACCTGCTCCCCCTCGTAGGGGCGGCGGGCGAAGGGGCAGAGGTTGTAGGCGATCACCGTGCGCTCGATCCAGCAGCGGGTGCGGGCAATCGCGATCTCGGGGGTAAGTGCCTTGTTCATGGGCATAGGATACAGCAATTTCTTGTGGCCTCACTTGTTAAAGGTGAAAGGAACAAGGTTTGCAAGATTGTGCACCGAGCTAAATTCTTGTCCCTAGACGTATTGCCCAGCACACCACCCGGAGGCCCAGGCCCACTGGAAGTTGTAGCCGCCGAGCCAGCCGGTGACGTCGAGCACCTCGCCGATGAAGTAGAGGCCGGGCACCGCCTTGCTCTCCATGGTCCGGGAGGAGACGGCATCACAGTCGACCCCGCCTCGGGTGACCTCGGCGGTGCGGTAACCCTCGGTGCCGCCGGGGGTGATGCGCCAGCGGTGCAGCTGCTGGCGGAGGGTCTCCAGATGCGCCTTGCCCAGTTGCGCCAGCTGTCGCTCCAGCAGCGGTGCCGGCAGCAGCGCCGCCACCAGCCGTGCGGGCAGCAGGCGCCCGAGCAGCGTCTTGAGCTGCTGCCTCGGATTGCTCTGGCGGGCGCTCTCCAGCAGGGTGTCGATCTCACTGCCCGGCAGCCAGTCGATGGTGAGCGGCTGAGCCGGCTGCCAGTAGTTGGAGGCCTGCAGGATCGCCGGGCCGCTGAGGCCGCGATGGGTGAACAGTACATTTTCGCGGAACGCCTGGCCGCCGGTCTCCACCGATGCCTCCACCGCGATGCCTGAGAGCGGCGCCAGGCGCTGTTTCTCTTCGGGCTGCAGGGTGAGCGGCACCAGCCCTGCCGAGGGCGGCCAGACGTGGATGCCGAACTGCTCGGCGATGCGGTAGCCGAAGGGGCTGGAGCCCATGCTGGGAATGGAGAGGCCGCCGCTGGCGATGACCAGCGTCTCGCAGCGAAAGTCGCCGCGGGAGGTGTGCAGCACGAAGCCCCCGCCTGCCTGCGCCACCGCCTCGATGGTGGTCTTGAGCTGCAGGGTGACGCCGGCATCGCGGCACTCGGCCAGCAGCATGTCGAGGATATCCCGGGCGCTCTCGTCGCAGAACAGCTGGCCGTGTTCGCGCTCGTGCCAGGGGATGCGGTAGCGCTCGACCAGGGCGATGAAGTCCCACTGGGTGTAGCGGCTCAGCGCCGATTTGACGAAGTGCGGGTTGTGGCTGAGGTAGTTCCCTGGGGCGATGTCGTAGTTGGTGAAGTTGCAGCGTCCGCCGCCGGACATGCGGATCTTGTTGCCGGCCCTGGCGGACTGGTCCAGCACCAGCACCCGGCGGCCGCGCTTGCCGGCCTCGGCGGCGCACATCAGGCCGGAGGCGCCGGCGCCGACAATAATGACATCGCTGTGCTGCATCAGCGTGGTGCCTTGCATTTTGGTGACGGGGGCGGCCAGTATACAGCAGCGCCGGCCTGCCAGGGCAGAGACGGGATACGAGGGATAGAGTACGCTGCGCGTAGTCCCTTGAACCTCGAATCCCGCCTTAGGCGATAAAATGGAGAGAGCGAATGAATGTAGTGGTGGTAGACGGGGCCCGCCTGGCCGGCGAGGTCGATTTTCCCATGCTGGAGCTGCCCAAATTCGGCTGGCAGCAGTATCCCGAGCTCCCGCCGCAGGAGCTGGCAGAGCGCTGCTGGCGCGCCGATATCATCGTGACGGTGGCCACCCCTATCGACAGTGCCGTGATCGACAAGGCCTTCAAGCTCAAGCTCATTGCGGTGGCCGGCGAGGATACCTCCCTGGTCGATGCGCAAGCCGCGGCAGCGCGGGGTATCACGGTGGTGGCGGTGCCGGGCATGAAGCCGGATGACCCGGCGGTCAGTCAGGCCATCGCTGACCGGGTGGTGGAGAATATCAACCGTTTTATCCGTGAGCTGGAACAATCGGTCCGGGACGGGTTCAAATAGAGAGATAGAGGAGGGAGATGATGGGCAAGAAGACACGCAGAGCGGGCGATGCCATCGACCACGGCAAGCTCGACAAGATTGTCGCCGAGGCGCGCCAGGCGGCGGAAAAACGGCTCGAGGGCTACCGCGAGCAGTCGCTGCGACTCCATCCCTGGATCTGCGGTCGCTGCGCCCGGGAGTTCACCCGCGAGAACCTGCACGAGCTGACGGTGCACCACAAGGACCACAACCACGACAACAACCCGCCCGACGGCAGCAACTGGGAGAACCTCTGCCTCTACTGCCATGACAACGAGCACCAGCGCTACGTAGACAAGGTGCGCGGCTACGACGGAATGGCCGCAGCAGCGCCAAAGGCCGCCACCCATAACCCGTTTGCCGATCTGGCCGATCTGCTGAAGAAGGGCAAGTAGGGATCAAGGTTCAAGGTTTAAGGAACAAGGAACAAGGAACAAGGAACAAGGAACAAGGCTTGCGGGCTCTGTTGGGCTGTTACGCTTCTCCCGATCTCCTGCCAGATCTTGACGAATGATGGGATGCATCCCATCCTACGCGCCTCGCGCCTCGCGCCTCGCGCCTCGCGCCTCGCGCCTCGCGCCTCGCGCCTCGCGCCTCGCGCCTCGTGCCTCGCGCCTCGCGCCTCGCGCCTCGCGCCTCGCGCCTCGCGCCTCACGCCTCACGCCTCGCGCCTCGCGCCTCACGCCTCACGCCTCACGCCCTCCTACGTGACTTGCGGCACTGCACGGCGCTAAGGAAAGTGTGTACCATCACCTTGAACCTTGAACCTTGAACCTTGAACCTTGAACCTCGCTAACAGCACCGTGCCCACAAGCCAATCCCGAGTCCAGAGCAGCTCCGCCCCCATCGGCGTATTCGATTCCGGCGCCGGCGGCCTCTCCGTGCTGCGCCAGATCCGTGCCCTGCTGCCGCATGAGTCGCTGCTCTATGCGGCCGATACCGCGCATATCCCCTACGGCGACAAGACGCCGGCCTTTGTGCGCGGGCGGGTCAACGAGGTGGCGGGCAGGCTGGTGGAACTCGGTGCCAAGGCGCTGGTGGTGGCGTGCAACACCGCCACCGCCGCAGCGGTGGAATCCCTGCGGCAGCGCTTTGCCATGCCAGTGGTCGGCATGGAGCCGGGGGTGAAGCCGGCGGTGGAGTGCAGCCGCAGCGGGGTGGTCGGCATCCTCGCCACCGAGGGGATGGTGCGCAGCAACCGTATGGCCGACCTGGTGCAGCGATTTGCCAGCGGCAGGGAGGTGATCATCCAGCCCTGTCCGGGACTGGTGGAGCAGGTGGAGCGCCATGCCCTGCATACGCCGGAGACGGTGCGCCTGCTGCAGGGTTATCTTGCGCCGATCATCGCCCGTGGCGCCGACACGCTGGTGCTCGGCTGCACCCACTATCCGTTTCTGCTGCCGACGATCGCGCAGTTGCTGGGCCCGGCCGTGAGTGTGATCGACACCGCCCCGGCGATCGCCCGCCGGTTGCAGTCGCAACTGCAGCGGCACTCCCTGCTCAACCCCGCGGGGGCATCGGGCGGCATCCGGTTCTTCACCACCGGCAATCCGCTGGCCCAGGCGGAGCTCTTCAGCCGCCTGTGGGAAGAGCCGGTATCGGTCGAATCGCTTGGCGGGGAGAGCCTGGCGCTGCATTGCGGCGGCGACTGATTCCGGGGATACTTGCACCGCGGCGCCCGGCGGGCAGTGCGCGGGCGCCGCGCAAAGCGATAACGGGGAGCGGGTTCCCCACAGAACAAGAAAGGAGAGATCCGCCGGAGCGGGGTAAAGGGAATATGTCTGTTCGTGAACTATTCAGCCAGATGAGCGACAGCGCCGAATTCCAGTCGGGGCTGGTACGGCTGGCGATCTGGGTGTTTGCCGCCACCTATGTCGGCCTCAGTTCCATGACCGAGTACTACCTGGTCGATGCGGACAATTATGTGGCGCTGTTCTCCGTCTATCTGGTGCTCTTTCTGGCGATCTTCACCAGCGTCCTGATCCGGCCCGAATGGGTAGCCAGGCAATATGTCTCCCTGATGGTGGATGTCACCGCCACCAGTTTCGCCATCTACCTGACGGGGCATGCCACCAGCCCCTTCTTTATCCTCTATTTCTGGCTCTTCCTCTCCTACGGTACGCGCTACGGCAAGAACCACCTGTTCGCCGCATCGCTCGCCAGCGCCACCGCCTATCTGATCACCGTGGCCTCCATGGACGGCTGGACGGAGTATGGTTTTGAGGCCAGCTTCGTCTGGCTCTCGCTGATCCTGTTGCCGCTCTACCAGTTTTCCCTGCTGCGCCGTCTGCGCGATGTCACGCAGCAGGCGCAACTCTCGCGCCGCAAGGCGGAGGCGTCGAACCAGGCCAAGAGCAGCTTTCTGGCCAATATGAGCCACGAGATCCGCACCCCGCTCAACGGCCTGATGAGCATGGGGCAGTTGCTGCTCGGGACGCGACTCGACCGCGTGCAGCGGGAGTATACCGAGAACCTGGTGCACTCCTGCCGTGCACTGAGCACGGTAATCAACGAGGTGCTCGATTTTTCCAAGATCGAAGCCGGCGTGCTGGAGATCAAACCCTACGATTTTTCCCTGCGTGCCCTGCTCGATGATGTGATGCAGCTGATGCGCTTTACCGCCGAGGCGAAGTCGCTGGGGCTCGAATACCGCTGCCCTGCCGAGATCCCGGACCGGCTCCATGGCGACGCCTCGCGGGTGCGCCAGGTGCTGCTCAATATCATCGGCAATGCGCTGCGTTTTACCGAAGCGGGCGAGGTGGTAACGAGGGTGGAGCTAACGGCAAGGGATGCCGGCGCCATGAGGCTGCGTTTTTCCGTCATCGACACCGGGATCGGCATTCGTGAAGAGCAGCAGGCGAAGCTGTTCGAGCGCTTCACCCAGCTCGACGACACCCCCTCGCGCACCCATGGCGGCACCGGGCTGGGGCTGGCGATCAGCAGGCACCTGATCGAGGCAATGGGCGGGTGCATTGGCGTCGAATCGGAGTATGGCCGCGGCAGCACCTTCTGGTTCGAGTTGCCCCTGGTGGTGGCGAAGAACGCGGTTGCATCCGCGGGCGAAGAGGCGGAGCGGATCTCGCTGCAGGGGTTGCAGGTTTTGCTGGTCGACGACGATGCGATCAACCGCCTTGCCGGGCAGCGCATACTGGAGCAGGCCGGCTGCGTCGTGACACTGGCCAGTGACGGCGAAGAGGCGCTGACAGTCCTCGGACAGCGGCAGGTGGATCTGGTGCTGATGGATATCCACATGCCCAGGCTCGATGGTATCGAAGCGACCCGGCGGATCCGCGAGAGCTGGGACCGGGGTGAGTGCCACATGCCGATCATCGGTCTGACGGCCAGCGTGATGAAGGATGAACAGGAGCAGTATCTCGCTGCCGGTATGGATGATGTGGTGGCCAAGCCGGTGGAGATCGGCGTATTGACCCGCGCCATGCAAACCGCGATCGGCCGGCATCTGCCGGCTGCATTGCAACGGGAGTTGCAGCCAGGCCTCTCCGGCACCCGTTGAGTGGCGTCGGTGTGGTAAGATGCGCGCCCTGTTTACCGCCACCAGCCGATCCGTGTCATGACCAACAAACAGCGCCGTGAAGCCTTCCGCGCCCTGGCAGAGCACCTCCAGGGAATCGACACCGAGGTATACGAAACCTTCGGCAAGGAGTGGCGCGAGCCGGTGATCGGGCTGGGCAAGGCGAACGCCCGCATCGCCTTCTTCGGCCGCGATCCGGGCCGCGACGAGGTGCAGCACCAGATGCCCTTTATCGGCGCCGGCGGGCAGAAGGTGCGCGGCGCCATCTACCGGCACCTCAATGGCAAGCCGATGCCCGATTTCAAGGCCTCGCTGGAGGTCGGTAAGGGCTTTTTCTGGGCCAACACCGTCCCCTACAAACCGATCGGCAACAAGGCCTGGTCGATGAAGGTGAAAAAGCAGTTCCAGCCGCTGGTGGCGGACCTGCTGCTGCACGCCTGGCAAGGCCGGGAGCTCATCACCCTGGGCCGTGAGGCCTTCCTCTGGTTCACCATCAACCAGCCGCGGGAGGTCAAGCTGCAACTGGAGGCCTTCTGGGAGCGCGAGGACCGTTTCACCGCCCATGCCGAGATGGAACTGCACGCCCCGGACGGCGCCTCCCGGGTGCTGCGCCTCTATCCCCTGCCCCATCCCTCGCCGCTCAACGCCACCTGGTACAAGCGCTTCCCCGAACTGCTGGAGCAACGGCTGCGCCAGCTGGATGCGCGTCCCGGTAAACTGCAGGTGAAAGGTGAAAGGTGACATATTCCCGATCTCCCGATCTCCCGTAGGGTGGGATGTATCCCACCATGAATTTGACGAAATGATGGGATGCATCCCATCCTACACGCCTCACGCCTCACGCCTCACGCCTCACGCCTCACGCCTCACGCCTCACGCCTCACGCTGCGCCATATCCCCCACCCCTGCGCCATATGCCCCGTTTATTAATGGCCACCTCCGCGGTTGTTCTGTGTAAGCCAAGTTTAATCAATCACTTGTCGTTCTGGTCCATTCCTTGCTTTCTCTGAGCCCTAACGAAAACAAGCGTATTTACCTCGAGGGGAACAATCAGAATGAAGAGAGCTGCATACCTGCTGCTGCTGGCCGCACCACACCTGCAGGCCGCCGACGAAACACTGCCGGTCATCAACGTGGAGAGCACCACGCTGAGTGATGTCAGTGGCGAGGAGGTGAAGTCCGCCGATCTGGCCGAGGCGCTGGTGAAGAAGGTGCCGAGTGTGTCACTGGTGCGCCGCAGCGGCATCGCCAACGACATCATCCTGCGCGGGCAGAAGAGGGACAATATCAACATCCTGATCGACGATGCGAAAGTCTACGGCGCCTGCCCCAATCGCATGGACCCGCCAACCTCGCATATCCTGACCAACAACATCGACGGCATCACCATCACCGAAGGCCCCTACGATGTGGAGAACTTCGGCACCCTGAGCGGTGCGGTGAAGATCACCACCAGGGCGCCGTCGCAGGAACTCGCCGGTGAGGTGGGTGTGAACTTCGGCAGCTGGGGCTATCGCAAGCAGTACGCCACGGTAAGCGGCGGCAGCGAAAGCGTTCGCCTGCTCATCAGCGCCTCCAACGAGAGCAGCGGCCAGTACGAGGACGGCGACGGCAACACCTTTGCCGAGCAGATCGAGAATTTCGATCCGACCTCGATGTCACGCTACAAGGATGAGTACCGGGATCAGGACGCCTACAAGAAACAGACCCTGATGGGCAAGGTCTATGCGGATCTCACCGACACGCAGCAACTGAAACTCAGCTACACCGCCAACCGCAGCGACGATGTTCTCTATCCGTCGAGCGGCATGGATGCGCTCTACGACGACTCGGACATCTTCACCGCCGATTACACCATCCGCGATCTCGGTGCTTACTCGAAGGCCCTCGACTTCCAGTACTACGACAGCAAGGTCGATCACCCGATGTCGACCTTCTATCGCCTCTCTTCCGGGGCGGGTTCGGCCAACGAGAAGATCAGCGCGCTGACCACCCATGCACAGGGTCTTAAGGTAAAAAACCGTTTCGCGCTGGACAGCAGTAGCGAACTGACCCTGGGCGTCGACGCCAGCAACCGCAACTGGGACGGCGCCTATGAGGGCAAGGGGACACAAAGTCAGGTGACCGGGGTGAAGAGCATCAACGATGTCGACACGGAAAACCGTGCCCTCTTCGCCGAACTGGAAAAGCGATACGCCGCCCTCAACCTGCGTATCGGCGCACGCTACGACGACACCTCGATCACCCCGGCCGATACCGTGGCGCAGCAGGCCAACGATTACACCAGCCTCAACGGTTTTCTCTTCGCTACCTACCAGGCCAGCGAGAGCACCCGTTACTTCGGTGGCATCGGCAAGTCGTCCCGGGTTCCCGATGCACGCGAACTCTACTTCAGGGGCGCAATGATCAATATGGGGATGCTGATGACCCCCGAGGTGGGTACACCGACGCTGGAGCAGACCAGCAACACCGAGCTCGACCTCGGCGTGGAGAAACGCTATCAAAACGCCTCGCTCAAGGCCAAGCTGTTCCACAGCTGGCTGAAGGATTACATCTACTACAACGCCGACAAGACGATGCACGCCTTCGAAAACATCGATGCCACCATCTACGGCCTGTCGCTGAGCGGTGACTGGTTCGCCACCGATACCCTCTGGATGGACTTCGGCCTTGCCTGGCAGCGCGGCCAGAAAGACGAGGCGCTTGCCGGGCAGAGCGACAAGGACCTGGCGGAGATCACGCCGCTCAAGGTCAATCTCGGCCTGAACTACGACTACGCACCGCGCAGCAGCGCGCGGGTGGAGCTGGTCGCCGCCGACAAGTGGAGCGACTTCGATGGCGACAACGGCGAGCAGGAACTCGATGCCTACTCCGTCGTCAACCTGAAGGTGACGCATGCGCTTAACCGGAATATCGAACTGACCGGCGGCGTGGACAATCTGTTCGACAAGACCTACGCGGTGAGCAACACCTACCGCGACCTGACCCTGCTGTCGGCCGGCGGCGTGGTGATGCTGATGAACGAGCCGGGTCGCTACCTGTACCTGAACGCGGCCTACAAGTTCTAGGGAACTGCTCGCCCTACCCGCAAACCAAGCCCAGACAGGGTATGGCGTTGCCGGGCACGCTGTGAATACGTCCCTGTACGCTCGACAGCCGCCTCCCTGCGGCTGACGGCCCGGCACCACCAAACCCTGTCCGGGCCTTTAAGTACGTACAGGGGGCGAGTAGATACGTTCTAGGCAAAAACCGTCAGACACTCCCCCCGGAGTAGCACCATGGAAGGTGCCTGAGGAGCGTTTTTCCCTTCCCTCGGGGCTACCCCGTTTCGCCTGAAACGGGGTTTTTTTTATGTTCTCATCCGCACCCCCTTGCTATGGTTACAGGAGTGGCGGGAGAGACTGCCCGCCGTTTATCAGGGAGCATGTGTGACCGATTCATAGGTTAGTACTTAAGAGGTAATCGATGGACAGACGTACAACGGAGGGTCCCCTCTCCCTCAGGGAGAGGGACAGGGAGAGGGGAAAATCATCAAATCAACTGACTTATGATCCCCTCACCCCAACCTCTCCCAAAGGGATAGGAAGATGATCCGTAAGAACTATCCTATGATGAGCGACTATCAGGAGATCCTCGCATTCTGGTTTTCCGACCGGGTGAGGCCGTTGTGGTTTCGCTCCACCCCGGAGTTCGATGCCGAGCTGCGCGAGCGTTACCTTCCGACCTGGCAGGCGGCAGCGGCCGGTGAGCTGGAGAGCTGGCGCGAGAGTGCGCAAGGGGCGCTGGCGCTGGTGATCGTGCTCGATCAGTTTCCGCTCAACATGTTCCGCGGCAAGGCGCAGAGTTTCTCCACCGCAGAGCAGGCGCTCGCGGCCGCCGCCGACGCCGTGGCCAGGGGCCTGGACAAGGAGCTGGAGCGGGAGCGCCTCGCCTTCCTCTACCTCCCCTTCATGCACAGCGAAAATGTCGATGACCAGGAGCGGTCGGTGGCGCTGTTCGAGGCGGCCGGCCTGACCGAGAACCTGCGCTTTGCCCGCCACCACCGCGAGCTGATCCGCCGCTTCGGCCGGTTTCCCCATCGCAACGCGATCCTCGGCCGCCCGAGCAGCGCCGGGGAGCTGGCCTACCTGGCATCGAAAGAGGCCTATCTGGGATAGGCGCCATGAAGCAGCTCATCATCGTCAAGACCGGCGGCAAGATCGCCTCCCTGGACCGGGTGGCCGGCGACTACGAGCAGTGGATCGCCAGGGGGCTGGGCGAAACGGCATACCCGCTAACCGTGGTCGATGTCGCGCGGGGGGAGCCGCTGCCGGACCTGTCGACGGTGGCGGCCATCGTGATCACCGGTTCGGCATCGATGGTGACCGAACGGGCCGCCTGGATGGAGCAGGGCGCCGCCTGGCTGCGTCGCGCGGTGGCCGCGGAGGTGCCGCTGCTCGGCATCTGCTTCGGCCATCAGCTGCTCGCCTGGGCGCTGGGCGGGGAGGTGGGCTATAACCCGCACGGGGTCGAGGTGGGAACCGCGACCATTCGCCTCACTGCCGAAGCGCAGCAGGACCCGCTGTTCAGCGGTATGCCGGCAACCTTCCCCGCCCAGGTGAGCCATCGCCAGTCGGTGCTGCGCCTGCCTGCCGGTGCGCGCCTGCTGGCGGCAAGCGATAAGGAGCCGCACCAGGCCTTCGCCGTTGGCGCCTGCGCCTGGGGGATACAGTTCCATCCCGAATTCGATGCGCCGATCATCCGCTACTTTATCGAGCACTACCGGCAGCGTCTGCTCGAGGAGGGGGACTCGGCGGAGCGGTTGCTGGGGTCGGTGCGGGACTCGCCGCACAGCGCCTCGCTGCTCGGGCGCTTCGCCCGGCTGGTGCCGGAGACTGGCGGGGAGTGATGGGTGCTGCGAGAATGGCAGCGATGCCGCCCGGCGCTGCGTTATTCGCGCAGGCAACAACAGGAGTGAGCCAATGACGGAATGGGAAACGCCGGTACCTGCCGGCGAGAAGGGTCAGGGAACGGTGATGCTGGTCTATGTGCTGCTGCTCGCCTCGGTGCTGCTGTGGCCGGCAGGGGTCGGCGGCGTGATTATCGCCTATGTCTACAAGGAGGATTCCCCGCTGTGGCTGCAAAGCCACTACCGGCTGCAGATCCGCACCTTCTGGATCAGTATCCTGTACATCCTGCTCGGCATGTTGTTGCTGGCTGCCGTCGTCGGCTACGTAATACTGCTATTCTGGCTGGTATGGTTCCTGGTGCGCTGCATCAAGGGGATCCGCTACCTCAATCGCGGCCAGGCCTATCCCAATCCCGAAGCGTGGCTGTTCTGAGCACACAAACAGCAGGAGAAGAGACATGATGTTTCGTTATTTCACGCTGGCGCTGGCCGGTTTGCTGCTCGCAGGCTGTGCCGCCCTGCAGGAGCAGTTCAAGGAGCCGCAGGTCGCAGTGCAGGCGCTGCAGGTCAACGCCGTAACGCTGGCGGACATGCAGCTCGATTTTATCCTCGGCATCGACAACCCCAACCCGATCGCCATGGCGGTGAGCGGCCTGAGCTACCGCCTGGAGCTCGAAGAGCGGCCGCTGTTCGAGGGCCGGACCGCGGAGCGGGTCCAGGTCGCGGCCAACGGCAGTTCGCGGATCACCCTCCCCTTCACCCTGGCCTACGAGGACGTCCTCAGCGGACTCGATGCGCTGGCCAGCAAGAAGCGCCTCCCCTACACCCTCAGTGGCGAGGTGGACATGGGACTGTTTACCTTGCCCTACTCCCGCAGCGGTGAGCTGAGCCTGCCGACCCTGCCCAAGGTCGCGATCAGCGCCCTGCACATTGACGGCTTCGACCTCGGCGGCGTCGCCATGCGGCTGGGCCTGACGGTCAGCAACGCCAACGACTTTCCGCTGCGCCTCTCGGCACTCGGCGGAGAGATCAAGCTGGACGGGGTCTCCCTGGTCGAGAGCAAGAGTCTCGGGGCGATGAACATTGGCGCAGGGCAGAAGGATGAGATGGAGCTGGGTATCAAGCTCGGCTACCAGGCCCTGGGCGGGGTGCTGGACGCCCTGCGACAGGCACGCTCGGTTCCGCTCACCTTCGACGGGGCGATCACCGTTCCCGCCGCCACGGGCGAGCGCCAGATCCCGCTGCACTGGAGCGGCGATGTGGCCGTATCCCGCTGAAGCCGTGCGTATCCGGTCCGATGCACGCGTCATCTCCGAGCGGCGGCAACCTCTTCAGCGGCGTAGCCGAGACACTCCCCGAGGAGCTGTTCCAGCCCCTGCTGGAGCGGCCCGGTGTCCGGGTCGAGCGCATTCTCTCCCGCGGGCATGCGACACCGGCCGGTCAGTGGTACGACCAGAGCGAGGATGAGTGGGTGTTGCTGCTGAAGGGTTCCGCCGCCCTGGAGATAGAGGGCGAGGGAAAGCAGCGCGAACTGCTGCCCGGCGATTACCTGCTGCTCCCGGCCCACTGCCGCCATCGTGTCACATGGACCGCGGCAGGCGAGGAGACCATCTGGCTTGCGATACACCTCGCTGCCGGATCGCAATGACCGCATGCGCGGTGCAATCCGGTTCTGCGGATATGACGACGGAATGACGCCCGTCGGCTTTTACAAAAATTTACAAATCGCGTTGCTACAGTGTGTTATTTATTTCATCTCTTTTCCGCCCCCGATTGTGAGTCCATTCACAGATCGGCAAAGTGTCTCTTGAAGTGCGGCCGGGCGCTGGTAAAGTCTACTGCAGGCAAAATAATAACAGGGAGCGTTGCATGGAACAGGAAGGAAGCCAGCAGAGCGACTTTCGCTCTATTGAAGAAAAACTCCACCACGAAATCCGTGTGCTGACCACCGCGATGTCGAAGATTGAGCGGCATGGCAGGGATCAGTACGAGCAGCGTGTTTACGCTATCTACGAAAGAATCCTTACACGTCGCAAGCAGATGCTCAGCCGCTTCTGCGCATAAACCCTATTCCCTCTTTTCCCCGTTGATAACCGGCTATACCCCGTAGCCGGTTTTTTTTGCTTCTAGCACAGCATCTCGGGCTTTTTGATAACCCTTGTGCTCCATTGCCAGCCCCCGCAAAAGATGAAAGGATAGTGCGGTGATCACGTCATGCCCGATAGGTGCAACTGGCCCGGGAGGCGAGAGCCGGGAATAGTTTATGGAGGGGGAAACGATGGCCGATTCACTGGAGGCACTGCGCGGACGGCTGGCCGGGTTTGCCCGCGAGCGCGACTGGGAGCAGTTCCATTCGCCGAAAAACCTATCCATGGCATTGATTGCCGAAGCGGCCGAACTGGTCGAGCACTTTCAGTGGCTGACCGAGGAGCAGAGTTATCATCTGCCTGCGGAGAAGCTCGAGGAGGTGCGGCTGGAGCTGGCGGACATCCAGATCTATCTCATCCGTATCGCCGACCGCTTGGGTGTCGACCTTGTCCAGGCGGCCCGGGACAAGATCGAAGTGAACGAACGGCGCTACCCGGCGGAGAGGGTCAGGGGCGATGCCCGGCGGGCGTCGGAATATGATGAGTAAACCAATACCCGTGCCGGGTGCTCACTGGACCTCGTCGCCCGGATACAGATAGCTCTTGGCCTCTTCGCCGGGATCGGGCAGGCCGGCGATGCGCCAGGCTTCCTGCGGCGAATGGAACAGCTGGTCGACACAGTGCGGGTCCATGCGGTGGATATCGCAGGCGGCCCGCATCGGCGGCAGCGCGCCGTACTGGATGAAATGCTCGCGCAGGGTGTGGATGATCTTCCAGTGGGCCGCGGTGAGCTCTCCGACGCCATCCTCGGCGGCGATCCGGCTGGCCAGCTCCTCGGACCACAAACGCGGTTCGATGGCGGATACCATGGGGATGTCAAATTCTGTTGTCACGGCAAATCCTCCACTTCGACGGTGCTTTTAACCTAGACATATACTCAAGTAATAGCATGGGGATCGCCGAATTCCAGCGCAAGCGGGATGCGGCGGACTACGGAGGCGGTAGATATGCGGATCGGGGTGGATCTCGGGGGCACCAAGATAGAGGCGATCGCCCTGGCGGAAAGCGGGGAGGTGCTGGAGCGGCGCCGGGTCATGACACCGCAGGGCGACTACCCGGCCACGGTCGCGGCGGTGGTAATGCTGATCGAGGGGATCGAGGCGCGGCTAGGCGAGGAGGGATCGGTGGGGGTCGGGATCCCGGGGGCGATCTCGCCGGCCAGCGGCCTGGTGAAGAACGCCAACTCCACCTGCCTCATCGGCAGGCCGCTGAACCTGGACCTGAGCGAGGCGCTGGGGCGCGAGGTGCGGCTGGCCAACGACGCCAACTGTTTCGCCATCTCCGAGGCGACCGACGGGGCTGCTGCCGGTGCCGGGGTGGTGTTCGGGGTGATCGTCGGCACCGGCACCGGCGGTGGCGTGGTGGTCAACGGTCGGGTGCTTGGCGGCGCCAATGCGGTTGCCGGCGAGTGGGGCCACAACCCCTTGCCGTGGCCGCTGGCCGACGAACTGCCTGGCCCCGACTGCTACTGCGGCAAGCAGGGCTGCATCGAAACCTGGCTGAGCGGTCCCGCTTTCGAACGTGACTACGCCCGCTACAGCGACAGTGCCATCAGGGCTTCCGAGATCGTCCGTCTGGCCGAAGCTGGTGACAGCACCGCCCAGGCAGCACTCGGCCGCTACGAGGATCGTATGGCCCGCGCCCTCGCCACGGTGATCAACATTCTCGACCCGGATGTCATCGTCCTCGGCGGCGGCATCTCCAATATCGGCCGGCTCTACCGCAGCGTCCCGGCTATCTGGGGTGACTATGTCTTCTCCGATACCGTTACCACCCGCCTGCTGCCACCTTTGCACGGCGACTCCAGCGGGGTGCGCGGTGCCGCCTGGCTCTGGCCGCCGGCCCTGCCATAGCGGCCGCGCATAATTCAAAGGACGTGCTATCTATAGGTCATGGCAATGGTAAGCGAAGACACAGGGGATGAGGGCGAACTGTTTCGCCTGCTCAACGATATGCTCGATCTGCGCGAGAGCATCGTGCTGCGCGCCAATCGCCACCTGCAGGACTACGCCAACGACGCCGGTACCTGCAAGAGCGCCTGCAACCTGGCTCACTACCTGGTTCTGCGCGAGGAGGACCGCCGCCCCCTGCAGGAGCGCCTCGCCCGCTACGGACTCTCCTCGCTGGGGCGCGGTGAGTCCCATGTGCTGGGCACCATCGATGCCATCATCCGCGTGCTGATGAGCGCCACCGGGCAGACGATGGTGATGATGATGTCCGAGGCGTGTCACGCCCCTGCCTTCGACGAGGGCAACGAGCTGCTGGAGCACAACACCGCCGCCCTGTTCGGGGCGCCCAACAATGGCCGAGCCACGCGCATCATGGTGACCCTGCCTGCCGAGGCGGCACGGGATCCCGGGCTGATCCGTGACCTCCTGCTGCGCGGTACCGACTGCGTGCGGATCAACTGTGCCCACGATGACCGCAATACCTGGGCGGGGATGGTTGCCAATGTGCGCCGGGTAAGCGACGAGACCGGACGCGCCTGCCGTATCCTGATGGATGTGGCCGGGCACAAACTGCGTACCGGGCCGATAGAGCCCGGCCCTGCGGTGCTGCGGCTCAAGGTAAAGCGCGATCCCTTCGGCCGCATCATCGAGCCGGCGCGGCTGCTGCTGATACCGCTCGGCTCACCTTTCAGCTTCGCCGCCGAAGAGGGGGTGCTGCAGCTGCCCCTGCCGCCTGCCTGGCTCAGCCTGATCGGCAAGAAGGCACGGCTGGAGTTTACCGACAGCCGAGACAAACAGCGCAGTATCGAAATCGTGGGCAAGGCGGATAACGATGCCTGGCATGCGCTCTGCCACCAGAGCGCCTATATCTCCACCGCCACCCGCTTTACCCTCCACCGCCACGGCGAGGAGCCCCAGGAGCTGGGCACGCTTGGACTGGAGAGCCTGCCGAGCAAGCCGCAACCGATCCTGGTGCACAAGGGCGATAGCCTCCTGCTCAGCGATACCCAGGTGCCGGGCACGCCGGTGCGCCTGGCGAGCGACGGCAGCACGGTGTTGCCGGCCCGCATCGGCTGTACCCTGCCCGAGGTGCTCCGGCAGGCGCAGCCGGGCGACCCGGTGTGGATCGACGACGGCAAGGTGGGTGCCACGGTGGAACAGCAGGTCGAGGAGGGGCTGCTGCTGCGTATCACCCACACCTCGCCAAAAGGTGCCCGCATCCGCGAGGACAAGGGCCTCAACTTTCCGGAGACCCGGCTGCAGCTGCCGCCGCTCAGCACACGCGACTGTGCAGACCTCGACTTTATCTGCAGCCACGCCGACATGGTCGGCTTCTCCTTTGTCGAGTCCTTCGAGGACATGCAGCAGCTGATGGCGGAGCTGGACAAGCGCGGCGCCGGCAATATGCCGATCATCGCAAAGATCGAAACCCGCAATGCGGTGATCAACCTGCCGGAGATCCTGCTCGGCACCATCGGCCAGCACCGCCTGGGGATCATGATCGCTCGCGGCGACCTGGCGGTTGAGCTGGGCAGTGTGCGCATGGCCGAGATCCAGGAGGAGATCCTGTGGCTGTGCGAGGCGGCGCATGTACCGGTGATCTGGGCCACCCAGGTGTTCGAATCGATCGCCAAGAAAGGGGTGCGCTCGCGCCCCGAGTTCACCGATGCCGCGATGGGCGTGCGCGCCGAATGCGTCATGCTCAACAAGGGACCCTACATCAACAACGCCGTCGAAGCGCTGGACCGGGTGCTGTCGAAGATGCAGGACCACCAGCACAAGAAGATCTCGCGCATGCGGGCGTTGCACTTACATTGGTAAAACAGGATTTCAACGCAGAGGGCGCGGAGGACGCAGAGGGGGGAAGTGTTTAGGCACCTCGAATAATCCGTTTTCTGTCGTTCCTGCGCAGGGGAACCCAGTTAAATCAGGGCACTGGATCCCCGCTTGCGCGGGAACGTCAAATAACAAGTGCGATTTCCGTTGAGCAATGCGGGATTCATAGGTTAATTCTTAAGAAAACCTGCGAATGCAGTCAAACGAAGTGACCCCACATATTTTCTACATCACACACTTCAACTTCCGCAATGCCTTAGTTGTACCTGACAAATGGAATTTCTTTGTTCTTATGCCGTCATGATTTGGAAATGCAATCCTCGCGTACAATGCGGTTGATTCTCGAAATTGCTTAATGATTTCCTGAGTTAAATTATCTGGGGCAATTAGATATGTATCTTTCATTTTCCATTTATCAGATTTTATTACCGGTTTATCATCAAATCTTAGAATTACATCAGAGCCACTTTCTTCTAATGAAATCATCCTAATTAAACTAGACGAATTTAGGCGCAAAATCGCATATGCTCTCTCGTCTTGGCATTTGATGATGAATGACCAATCATGATCATCATCTGTTGCTATAATTGCATCGGAATATTGTCCATCTATAGGGTCTATATAAGGTTCATAATACACATCACCAATCTTATAGATGTCGTCTGAGTACGCTGTACTTGAAAAAATAATCAACAAAACGCAAAGCAATTTCTTCATATATCACCTAATTAGAGCGCTAAGGCGCAAACAGTTCTTGAGTCTTGAATTCAAGGTTCAATACCTGCCCCCGCGGTTCCCCGCAAATCTCTGGCAGAAGAACGCAAATCAATTCATACACTTGTTGCCTATTGTTAACGTCGAAGGTTTGCCGTGTTTGACACGGGGGTCAGCAACTTTTTTGGATAATCCAAGAACAAATCATCTGTTTTTATTTCATTTCTCATCCGAATGCTTGAAGGTCACTGGTGTCTTTAGCTTTCTAACTACGGCCATGGCATCTTCGAATATGTTCTCCGAACCGCACCACAGTTGTCTGGACTGTCTCCGTTTGCTTGCTTCTCTGCATTCTCCTGCACGCCAGCCATGAAGATGGGTAGATATATCTTCTGGTCGCGGGAGCCAGGGGGGAATATCGCGTCCATCCATGCGCCAACACTTTGCATTTCTTGCGTAGCATCCATTCCGCAGCCGAATGCTCGACCAAGTATCACTGCGTAAGTGGTCAACTTGTTGATATCGCCTTCGGTCGCAGCCATCGCCGAATCGGACGCGATGGTATTGGCAAATATAGCAATGGCTATTGCAATCCTCTTTCTCATTGTTGCTTCTTCTCTTGAAAGGGTAACGGTTAGCTAGCCCGCGCTGCTGCTGTATGAAAAGGCGAAAGCGTTTCCGACGTCGGGCTGAGTGCCTGGTTAGTGCTCATTGTGAAACCCATTCGTGCATCGTGGATTAGCCCTCTAGCTTTGGCGCGCAGGTAACATGGAAAGGACCGCGACTTGTTATCACAATCTGCGTGCGAGCCGGAATAACCTCCCCGCAGCCGCGACATCCGCACGAATACGAGGGGGTGATAATTATAGGTGACTCTTCTGGCTCCACACTCTGTTGGCTCCCAATTCCGTATATCTCTACCCGACTAACTTTTTTGCCCTCCTGCCTACCCCTGTGCGAGTGATACGGTCTTTGGAAAACAAATTCAGTTTCGGTATTCTTGACAACAACAGCGTATTCAATTCTTGCACGCCGGAATGTGGCCACGGCCGCTCTTACAGCTTCCTGAGGACTGTAATATTCAAAGTCGTCCTTCTGCAGATTGCCACTCTGCCGGATTGTTCGCAGCAGGTACTGGTCATACTGCCGCAATTTGCAGACTAGCGAAAGGTTTTCCAGCTCAACAACGGTAGCGTCTTCTGGATCCTCTAGCTTCCTTTGTTGAATTACGGCCGCAATCAATGACGCAGCCGCCGCACCGAGCATAACAACAATTCCGAAAACGGTGCTGGCAGTGCTCGCGCTCATAATTGCCTTTCGCTAACGTCTAGCACAGCCGGGGAAGGCCGCGTCGCGGCCTGACGTCGGCTGGAGCGACGTTATATGTATTGAATGTCCATAAGGAATGAATTTTCAGCAAACTCTGCATGTCCAACACGAACATGAGACAACGACGACTTAGAAAGAACGGCCTGAACAAGTGCATAGTCACCTTCCGAGACCTTTTTTCCAATGAGGACTTCTTTGATGGCCTCTCCAGAAATCCTGACCACCCCTGGCTCGCGCCGAATGATTCTATATTCTTGTTCGTAGCGCCAATGCTCTGACTTTGTTCGCAAGACTGGCATCACAATATCCACGAACATGTGATCGGTTATGATTTCATTTCCACTGGCCTCGCGCTTTACATACCGAGCAATAACTTCATGAAAGTCAGGCTGCTCTTTATACGATACCTGATTCCCTCCAATTAGCTTGTTAGGCTCCCACTCTCGCTCAATGAAATCATCAAACCAAGTCTTATCTATGCCCACGCAAATTCCTGCGTGACCATCCGCATAATGGGACCACATTAGCGGTTCTGTTGCCGTCAAGGAAAACGATAGTACCCCCGCTTTCTTGACCCTATTCTCCACTGCTTTAAGAATGCTCGACGTGTCACCCGTTATCTTGTCATCAACTTGACGCGAAAGAACCTCTCCCAACTTCACACGCACCTCTTCCCCTGCAACGCGCTCTACCGCAGCTCGCACCGTGGCTGGATAAAACCCGCAATCGAGTGGATCATTTAGCTTGTCCGGTGACGCAAAAAACAATTCTCCATTCGAAAGCAGCCGCAATGCAAAGTTGTTAAGTTCTCGATACTTGTAAAGCATCACTCTATATGCCTCGTATAACGCTTCGGCTCAGGCGCGCACAAGAGCGCCGCGCCGACGGCCTGACAGAACACCAACGGCAGCGAGCTCTTGGGTGAGTTCGTGGTCAGAGTAACAACTCGACAACCCGGAGTTCGGTAACCTTACTCTTGAGTTGTCACTCTGACCCCGAACTCTGCCGAACTCTCCGCTTTTGGTTGCCCTCAGCATTAGCTGAGGTCGATCTCTACGAACCCGTTTTCTTTGGCATACACTTCAATTTCTGAAATCAACTCATCGAAGTCCGTTTCTTTGCTTTTTGGAATAATCCTTTGGTCCCAGCGTTTGATTGTTGACTCAACAATCCATGCAGGCTCAGTAAGTGTTTCATACCCCGTTCTTGTCCTTCGATCGTGAATGTAGGTGCATATTGACAAATCGATGTAGTCATCGTCTATTTCCCATGCTCGCTCCCTGGTGTATGGCTTATTATGTGCCGCTTCCATTTGCTACTCCTATTTTGCTTTATATGCTGATTTCAAAGTCCGCATTATTTACGGCCCAACGCTTGCCATAAGCGCGCGAGTACGAGCGTCGGATTTGATGGCATTGTTATGAGCTGCATCCGATCAATCCCCATAGCCCCATCATGCCTACAGCACTGAGCGTGAACACTACACACAACACACGTACAAACGAGATAAGTGATTTAAAATCTGGATAAGATAGTTGCTTCAACTCTTGGCTGAGACGTTTCACTTCTTCTCTCATGAAAGTTAGACCTGAGAGACTGGTATAGGTTAGCCAAGCACCAAATATGCACATCACAATTGGAATCAATAAGGCTATGCCCATGAATTCGATATCTTGGTTCTTAATTACATAAGCTGAGACAGCCCCTGACGCCCCCAAAAAGAAAATGCATAACTTGAGAGCAAGATCCCAGTAGAATTTATACAGCCCAATGTAATCTGACAAATGGTCTTTTTCACTCATGACTTTATATTTTTGCTCATAACGCTTCGGCTCAGGCGCGCACAAAAGCGCCGCACCCAGAGCCAGGAAGAAAAATGTGAGCCAAAAAGGTCAGACTCAATTAAAATTGACTCTGCCGATGGATTCAATTGAATCTGACCCTTTCTCTTTACTCAACTTATTTTAGGGATGGTATGGTGGACGTGGGCATATTAGCGTAGGTTAATTTTTGCAGCCATTTTTGTCACAGGTAATTCTTTCTGAGCTTGTAACCCAATGGCTTGGGTGATTTTTTGTATCCGTGCCACACCCTGTTGTTCCACCCTTGATTCCCTTGTGAACAACTCCCGTTGGTATATGTTTTACAGCCATTCTGAATCCCTCCTTAGGGCTTGTGGATGAAATTATTTTGCGTAACCAGAATTTATGCGACAGCTCACCAGTAGAGTTTGTGTCAATCTAGATAGCAGTATCCAGGTATGCTGATTAGATACTTACCCAAACGCTGTAGTCAATCCTACTACGGTTCTCACGTAATTATGTAGTCCTCATGGTAGTGCACGTCGTTTCGGTTCAATGTGTGTCATTTTTCGAAAATGTTACAAATTGTTACAGCCTGGCACTGAGCTCACACCCCCTCCTTTTCAACCGCCACCGGCAAAGGCTCTGGATCCTTGGGCAAGTGCCAGGCGATGACGGTGGTGGCGACGATTACGAGTAATCCCAGGCTCAGCACGGCAAGCACCGGATCGAGGTTGCCGGTCAGCGCCAGGGTGTAGAGCCCGGTGCCGAGCAGCATGGCGACGTTTTCGAAGAAGTTCTGGATCGCCACCGCGCCGCCGGCGCCGATGGTACGGTGGCCGATCTCCTGCAGCGCGGCGTTGATCGGTACGACGAAGATGCCGCCGCTCATGCCGATGGCGAACAGCAGTACCTTCGCCAGCAGCGGATCGGAGGTGGTGCCGAGCAGGATGATGAAGGCGCCCATGGCATAGGCGGCGAGACGCGCGCGGCGCAGGTATTCGATGGGGATGAGCCAGGGCACGACGAAGGCGCCGACGGCAATGCCGATGGCGATGTAGACGGTGAGCGAGGCAATTTCTGTTGTGGTGGTGGTGAACAGCACCGCCGGCGCCCAGGCTATCATCATCACCCGCAGCACCACCGCGGCGGCCCAGAAGATGGCGGCGCCGAGCATGGAGAAGCGGGCGCGGCTGGTGGTGAAGAAGCCGCGCATCATCTGCGCGAACTGGGGCAGGGCGGGGCCTTTCTGTTCGGCCCGTCCGGCGACCTTGGGGATGAACAGCGCCACGGCGAAGGAGACCGCGTAGGCGGCGAACACCATCCACAGCGCCGCCTCGATACTGGCATCGGCGACCCGTGCGCCGAGCACCGCGCCGAGCACGATGGCGACGATGGTCGAGCCCTCGATGAGGCCGTTGGCCTTGACCAGGTTGTCGTGGGCGATGAGCTCCGGCAGGATGCCGTATTTGGCCGGGCCGTAGACCGCGGCGCCGATGCCGACCACCGCGTAGGCGGCAAGCGGCTCGATGCCGGCCAGCAGCATCAGGGCGCCGGCCGCCTTGATCACGTTGCCCACCGCCAGCACCGAACGTTTTGGTCGGCGGTCGGCGAAGCGGCCGACCCACGGGGCGAGGAAGACGAAGGCGAGCAGGAAGCTGGCCTGCAGTGCCGGCTGGTACCAGTCGCCGCGGCTGAGCTCCTGGGTGATCAGGGCGAAGGCGGCGAAGAGGATCGCGTTGTCGGCGAAGGCGGTGAGGAACTGCGCCAGCAGCAAGGTGTAGAGGTTGCGGTTCATGCGGTGGCTCCTTCGCCGAAGTTCTCCTCGGCCATGGTCTTGACCGCCGGGTGGTCGATCTTGCCGGTGCCGAGCAGCGGCAGCTGGCGCACGGTGAGGATCTTCTTCGGCACGTTGAGCTCGCCGATGCCCTGGGCCTTGGCGTATTGCAGCAGCGCGCTGCGCTCGGCCTCCTCCTGTTCGGTGATCAACACCAGTTGCTCGCCCTTCTGCGCATCGGGCAGGGTGGTGACCGCGTGCAGCGCATCGGGCCAGACCGCGGCGGCCAGCTCTTCGACCGCGGCGAGCGAGACCATCTCGCCGCCGATCTTGGCGAAGCGCTTGGCCCGGCCCTGGATGCGGATGAAGCCCGCCTCGTCGATGGTGACGATATCGCCGGTGTCGTACCAGCCGGGGCCGTGCTCGGTTTCCGGCGGCACCAGTTTGCCGGGGATGTCGTGCAGCAGGTAGCCGAGCATCACGTTGGGTCCCTTCACATAGAGCCGTCCGCCAGTGTGCACGCCCGGTACCGGCTCGAGCCGGTATTCGATGCCGGGCATCAGGCGGCCGACGCTGCCGGGGGCGTTGTCCATCGGCGTGTTGGCGGAGAGCACCGGCGCGGTTTCGGTGGCGCCGTAGCCCTCGAAGATGCGTACGCCGAATTTCTCCGACCACACCCGGCGGGTCTCCTCCTGCAGTTTCTCGGCGCCGGCGAAGACGTAGCGCACCGAGTAGAAGTCGTAGGGGTGGGCGAAGCGGGCGTAGCCGGCGAGGAAGGTATTGGTGCCGAACAGCACCGTCGCGTTCACGTCGTAGGCCATCTCCGGCACGATGCGGTAGTGCAGCGGCGAGGGGTAGAAGAAGGTCTTCATCCCGGAGAACAGCGGCAGCAGGGTGCCGGCGGTCAGGCCGAACGAGTGGAACAGCGGCAGGGCGTTGAGGATGATGTCCTGGGCCGAGAAGTCGACCCGCGCGGCGAGCTGCTCGCGGTTGGCCAGCAGGTTGGCGTGGGACAGCACCACCCCCTTGGGCGTGCCCTCGGAGCCGGAGGTGAACAGCACCACCGCCGGGCTGTCCGGATCGCCCTTGGCGAAGCGGGACGGAAAGCGGGCGGCGAGCCCGCCGCGGAGCTTGTCGATGAGAGTGATCGATTTGGCGACGTCTTCGAGATAGACCAGCTCGACCTTGTCGGCGAGCCGTTCGGCCACCTCGGTCAGCTTGGCCTGTTCGATGAAGCGGCGCGAGGTGATGACTTTTTTGATTTGTGCCGTCTCGCAGGCGGCGATCATGCCGTGGGCGCCAATGGTGAAGTTGAGCATCGCCGGGACCCGGCGGTGGGCGTGCAGCCCCATGAAGGCGACCACGGTGGAGCTCATGCTCGGCAGCAACAGGCCGAGGCGCTCGCCCTCTGCGGTATCGGCGCTGAGCTTATCGCCGAGCACGATGGCGGCGGTGACCAGGCGGTTGTAGCTGAGCGGCCGGCGCTGGATGTCCTCGACCACTACATGCTTGCCGCCGTGCAGCCGGCGCGCATCGAGCAGCGCCTGGAACAGGGTGCGGCGGTAGTTGCTGGTCGCGAAGATCATCTGCGTCATCACGTCGGCCAGTTCGCGGCCGGCGGCCTTGCGCCGGGCCCGCCCGGTGATCGCCTCGGGCGGGTTGACCCGGCGCGGCGGCAGGATGGTGAGGTGGATGGGCGGGAACCAGCGCAGGCGCACCCGGCCGCGCAGGCGCGAGAACGGGGTGTACTGGGCGCCGTCGATGCGGATCGGCAGCACCTGCGCGCCGGACTTGTCCGCCACCATGCCGGTGCCGTCGTAGATCTTCATCAGGGATCCGGTGACGGTGATGCGCCCCTCGGGGAAGATCACCGCCCGGTTGTCCTCGCGGATGAACTTGATCAGCGACTTGGTGGAGAGCGGGTTGGTCGGGTCCATGGGGAAGATGCGGGTCAGCGCGAGGAACGGCCTGAACAGTTTGTTCTGGGCGACGAAGGTGTTCACAGCGAAGGTCACCTTGCCCGGCAGGAAGACCATCAGCAGCACCGCATCGAGAAACGAGGTGTGGTTGGCGACGATGAGTACCCGCTCGCCCGCCTTTTCCAGGTTCTCCAGGCCGCTAACCTCGACCTGGTAGAGGCGCTTGAGTAGCCAGCGCAGCATTCCCTTTACCAATTCCATCTTCATTCTCCTTCTTTTCCTTCGCAGGATGGGTTGCAACCCATCATTCATTATTCAGGTCGATGGGATTCATCCCATCCTACGGCCCGCGTTTCAGCCGGTTTTGGTAAAGCCTTCGAGGAAGTTGTCGATCAGCATCGCCGCCATCTCCCCGGTGCTCTGACCGCCGGCCAGGTCGAGGCGGTGGCGGATCTTGAGGGTGCAGATGCCGTGCACACTGGCCCACAGCACGCGCGCCGCCTGCACCACCGCCTCCTGTCCCTGTTGTGCTACCAGCGGAGTGAGCGCTGACTCGATCAGGCCGAATACCTTGCCCAGGCGCGCCAGGTACCAGTCGGGGAGTTCGCTGTCGTCGCCGGCGACGGAGTCGAACAGCAGGTTCCAGCGGGCGGTGTGGCACACCGCATAATCGATATAGGCCTCGGCCAGGCCCTGCAGTTGGCGCCGGGGTTCGGCACTGCTCTCCACCCGCGCCTGCAGCCATTGGTGCAGTTCGTCCAGGGTGCGGGCGTTGAGGTGCAGCACCAGGTCGTCGAGGTTCCTGAATACCAGGTAGAGGGTGCCGACGGTGTAGCCGATGGCGCCGGCGACACTACGGGCGGTGAGCTTCCTGCTCCCCTCTTTCTCCACGATGGCGGCGGCGGCGGCCAGGGCCATCTCCCTGATTTCATCGCGGCTGTGGTCGCTGCGTCTTGCCATGTCTCTTGCCTTTTTGATTCAAGTTGAAGAGACTCTAGCCAAATATTGAACGATGTTCAATACTCTGCCGCAAAATATTTGAACGTTGTTCAATAATAGTTTTGGGGATGCTGGAAGGGGCTCCATCAGCGTGATCACCGAGGTCGGCTATGCGGTGAGCACAACCATTTTGGGAGGGAATATGTTTTCAATGCCGACTAGGCCGGCAGATTTTGTTGCAGCCAGCTCTCCAGTTCCGCCGCCGACATGGCTTTGGCATACAGCCAACCCTGGCCGATGGTGCATGATTCGCGGGTGAGAAACTCCCGCTGCGCCTCATCCTCCACACCTTCGGCGACCGTTTCCAGGCCCAGGCTGGTGGCCATGGCGATGATGGCGCGACAGATCGCGGCGTTGTTCTGGTTTTGCGGCAGCGCTTCAACGAAGGCGCGATCGATCTTGAGCCGATCCAGGCGCAGGCGTTGCAGGTAGGCAAGCGAGGAGTAGCCGGTGCCGAAGTCGTCCACCGCAAGGGAGATGCCGAGGTCGGCCAGGGCATCCAGGATTTTGGCGGCCTTTTCCGGGTTGCGCATGATTGCCGTTTCGGTCAATTCGAGTTCCAGCATCGGCGCCGGCAACTTGTGCCTTTCGAGCGTCCCGGAGATCGCCGGTATCAGATTGGGACGGCCAAGCTGGTGTGCGGAGAGGTTCACCGCAATGCGGGGAATCGTGACCCCTGCATCGCGCCAGGCGGCCATTTGCCGGCAGGCCTCCTCCAGCACCCATTCACCTATCGCCTCGATAAGGCCGGTCTGTTCGGCGAGGGGGATGAAGCTGTCGGGCGGGATCAGCCCCTGCTGCGGATGGCGCCAGCGAACCAGCGCCTCGACCCCGGCAAGTTGCTGCGATGCCAGGTGCAGTTGCGGCTGATAGTGGAGTTCCAGTTCGTTGCTTGCCAGGGCATGGCGCAGCCCCGCCTGCAGCGCCAGCCTCTCCAGTGCGGAGTGGGAGATCGACTCGGAGTAAAACTCGATGCGGTTGCGCCCCTGCTCCTTGGCACGGTAGAGGGCGGCATCGGCGTTGCGGATCAGCAGCTCCGGCGTATCGCCGTTGTCCGGATAGAGGCTGATACCGATGCTGGCAGTGAGAAAGATGTCCTGGTCGTTTAGCACGAAGGGGGTGCCGAGGACCGAAAGGATCTTCTCGGCCAAACGGGCTGCCATGTGGGGATCAAGGATATCCTCGAGCACCACCAGCAGTTCATCGCCGCCGAGACGCGCGACAGTGTCTTCTTTACGCACGCTGTTGCTGACACGCTGTGCCGTCTCCTGCAGCAGGGTATCGCCGGCGGTCAGGCCCAGACTGTCGTTGATGTCCTTGAAGTGGTCCAGGTCCAGCAGCATGACGCCAATCCGGTAGCCGTGGCGCCGGGCCTGGTCAATGGCGTGCTCCAGGCGCGCATCGAGCAGGCGGCGATTGGGCAGATCGGTAAGGGTATCGTGGTTGGCCATGTACTCCAGTTCGTCCTCGGAGCGCTTGAGACGGGAGAGGTCGCTGAGTACGCCGACATAATTGATGACCGCGCCGGCACCGTCACGTACGGTGCTGATACTCAGCCATGCCGGATAGATGGTGCCGTTCTTGCCGCGGTTCCAGATCTCCCCCGACCAGCCGTCATGCTTGAGGATGGCGGCCCACATCTGCTGGTAGAAGGCGCGATCGTGATGCCCCGATTTTAGGATACTGAGGTTTTTTCCAATCGCCTCCGCTTCGCTGTAACCGCTGATCTCGCTGAAGGCCGGGTTGACGGCAACGATGTCGGCCCTGGGGTCGGTAATGACGATGCCGTCGCGGCTCGACTGGAATACCGCAGCAGCCTGCTGCAGGTGCTCTTCGGCACTTTTTCGCTCGGTGATGTCCTGCACGGTGGTGATGAAGTACTCCACCTCGCTGGTTCCGTTGCGCACAGCCATGACACTGGTGTACGCCCAGATGACCCTGCCGTCCTTTCGCCGGTAGCGCTTCTCCATGCTCAGCAGGTCCGCCTCGCCGCGGCGAAGGTGCTCTACCAGTTGCAGGCTCGACTTCACATCGTCGGGATGGGTCCAGTTGACGAAGGTCTGGCCGCACATCTCCTCTTCGGTGTAGCCGAGAAGGCTCTGCATGGCCAGGTTGGCACTGATGGGTTTACCATCGGGAGCAATGAGGGTGATCCCGATAGGGGCCTTTTCGTAGAGCGTGCGGAACCGCTGTTCACTCTCCCGCAGTTGCTCTTCCGATCGTTTGCGCCCGGTAATGTCCATGTTGATGCCGAGAAGCCGTTGCGGCTTGCCGGCATCGTCATAGGTGGTGTTGCCGTGGGAGAGCAGCCAGCGTGGCTCACCGGATGGGTGCTCGATGCGGTATTCGATGTTGAACGGACCGGGATTGGCGAACCACTCCTTGACCGCCGTCTCCACCTTCGCCCGGTCTTCCGGGTGGATGTGCCGCAACCACGCTTCGTAACTGCCGCCGAAACTGCCGGGTGACAGTCCATACAGCGCCTCCACCTCCGGCGACCAGATCGTCTGCTGCGACTTCAGATCCCACTCCCATACGCCAATTCCCGTCACAACGTGCGCCAGATGCAGACGTTCGTCCCGATCGCGCAATGCCGCAATCTGTTCCTCTTCATGCTTGCGAAAGCGCATGATCAGCATGAATAGCAGGAGGGCCGTGAGCAGGACGAAGGCCAGGCCCTTGTAGCTTTGCAGCAGGGTCATCTGGTCGGGGTCCCGGGCAAGCAGGGCGAGCAACTGGTCCGAGAAGAGGATCCAGGCGATACCCAGGATGAGGTAACGGCCGGTTATCCTGAGGAGAAGGCTGCGGGAAAAGAGTCGAGTGCCTGGCACGTAAGAGGACTCCCGGAACTGGAATAACGAAGGCGTAGTAGCTCTAAGTTAGCCCAGAAAAAACCACTGTGCATGCGGGCAACAGGCAATACCCGGGTGCAAGTGGGGGCGAAGGGATTGCGTGCACAACGGAGGCACGAAGAAAACAGGTATTAGATAAAGTGCAAGTTGGGGTGGGTGAGATAAGCCCCACCATCACGAGCCGGCGCAGGGCAAGAAGAATCGAAGAATCCATCAGCACGGTAGGAGCCCAGTCCCCTGGGCGAATCCTCACCGCCTTTGGGGACTTCGGCTGCACCCGCTACGCCTGCTGAACCTCGAGCAACGATGGGATGCATCCCATCCTACGAACTCTCCGTGCCCTGTGGTGAATTTGGGGCTCTGGCCACGGTCGTCCGCGTTTTGCTTCAGCTCGATTTTTTCACGAATTTCGTCAGGATCACGATCTGCTGGCCGCTGACGCGACCTTCGATCTGCTCCGGATTGTCCGGTACCAGCGAGATGCCGCGTACTGCGGTGCCGCGCTTGGCGGTAAAGTTGGCGCCCTTGACCGTGAGGTCCTTGATCAGGGTGACGGTATCCCCCGCCTCGAGTACCGCGCCGTGGCAGTCGACATGTTTTGCCGCGGCCTCCTCGCTCTGTCCTTCACCCGTGGCTTTCGCCCAGGCCAGGGTCTCGTCATCCAGATAGAGCATATCGAGGAGTTCCTGCGGCCAGCCCTCGGCGCTCAGCCGGGTCAACATGCGCCAGGCAAGCACCTGCACCGCCGGAACCTGGCTCCACATGCTGTCGTTGAGGCAGCGCCAGTGGTTGGCATCGACCCGGTCGGGATTTTCGATCTGCTCCTGGCAGGTTGCGCAGAGCAGCACGGACTGATCCAGGCTGCCATCCGACTCGGGGGGAACCTCGTAAATGCCCAGGTTCTCGGTCGCGCCGCACAGCTCGCATTTGGAGCCGCTGCGCTCATGCAATGCTTGTTCCGTATTCATGATTTACCGCTTCTCGACGTTGGAAACGCGCCATTATATAACAAAACAGGGGGACTTTTTGGGCTGGCGCTCATCGGCCCTGGCCGGCGTTAGCCGAGGCGAGCTTAGTCGATCCTCTCGAACACGAGGTCCCAAACCCCGTGGCCGAGACGCTGCCCGCGGCGCTCGAACTTGGTCTCGGGGCGGTACTCGGGCCGGGGAACGTAGTCGCCGCTCGCCGAGGTGTTGCGGAATCCTGCGGCGGCGGAGAGCACCTCCAGCATCTGTTCGGCATAGTTCTGCCAGTCGGTGGCCATGTGCAGATGCCCGCCGCGCTTCAGTTTGCTTCTCACCAGTTGCGCCCACGCCGGCTGCACCTGACGGCGCTTGTGGTGTCGTTTCTTGTGCCACGGGTCGGGGAAGAAGAGGTAGAGCGCGTCGAGTGATGCGTCCGGGATCTGTTTTTCCAGCACCTCGACCGCATCGGCGCACATCACCCGGAGATTGCTCAGGCCCAGCTCCTCGATCCGCATCAGCAGGTGGCCGACACCGGGGCGGTGCACCTCGATGCCGATGTAGTCGTTGTGCGGGTGGTTGCGGGCGATCTCCGCCAGCGACTCGCCGTTGCCGAAACCGATCTCGAGGATGCGCGGCGCCTGTCGGCCGAAGACGGCGTCGAGATCGAGCGGCGCCTCGCCGGCCTCGATGCCGAAGCGAGGGAACAGCTCATCCATCGCCCGCTGCTGGCCCGGCGTGAGCCGGCCCTCGCGACGGACAAACGAGCGGATACGGCGGAGGTATGGTGTATTAGAACTCATGGAAAAGATTTCACCACGAAGCGCACGAAGTTAGCAGAGTCAGGCTCATATTCGAGTTCTGTTTTTCTTCGTGATCTTCGTGTGCTTCGTGGTAATGGCTCTTAGAAAAACGTCCCGTCGATGGGGCTGGAGGCGGAGGCGTAGCGCTTGCGCGGGATGCGTCCGGCGAGGAACGCCTCGCGGCCGGCCTCGATCGCCTTTTTCATGGCCGAGGCCATCAGCACCGGGTTCTTCGCCCCGGCGATAGCGGTGTTCATCAGCACGCCGTCGACACCCAGCTCCATCGCTACCGCGGCATCGGAGGCGGTGCCGACGCCGGCGTCGACCAGGATCGGCACATTGGCGTTCTCGACGATGGTGAGGATGTTGTAGGGGTTCTGGATGCCGAGCCCCGAGCCGATGGGGGCGGCAAGCGGCATCACCGCGCAGCAGCCGATCTCCTCCAGGCGCTTGGCCAGGATCGGGTCGTCGGAGGTGTAGACCATCACATCGAAGCCGTCGCGAACCAGGATCTCGGCCGCCTCGAGGGTCGCGGTGACGTCCGGATAGAGGGTCTTCTGGTCGCCGAGTACCTCCAGCTTGACCAGTTTGTGGCCGTCGAGCAGCTCGCGTGCCAGACGGCAGGTGCGCACCGCATCTTCCGCGGTGTAGCAGCCGGCGGTGTTGGGCAGGATGGTGTATTTTTCCGGCGGCAGCGCGTCGAGCAGGTTGGGCTGGCTCGGGTCCTGGCCGATGTTGGAGCGGCGGATCGCAACGGTGACGATCTCGGCGCCGGCAGCTTCTGTGGCCAGGCGGGTCTCCTCCAGGTCCTTGTACTTGCCGGTGCCGGTGAGGAGGCGGGAGCGGTACTCCACGCCGGCGATGATCAGCGGATCGTTGTTCAATGCCATTGGTCTGTTCCTGCGGGTCGGTATCGATGGCGGCGGAGCCGCGGAGGACAAGCGGGGATTATACCGCGCGGCGCGGGCCGGGACTAACCGGGATTAGGGCGTTGCACCAGCCTGGGCCGGACGCTCACCCGCCGCCGATGGCGTGGACGATCTCCACCTTGTCTTCGGCCTTGAGGGGGTGGCCCTCGTAGCCGCTGCGGGGGACGATCTCCAGGTTGATCTCCATCGCGATGCGCTTGCCGGCCAGGCCGAGGCTCTCCACCAGCTGCGCGGCGGTGCAGTCGTCCGGCACCTGGCGTGCCTCGCCGTTGAGATAGATTTTCATGGGGGCAAAGACTATCCGGTGTGCGTGCCAGCGTCAATCGGACCGGATTTGCACGACAGGTTCGGCCTTTCCGATTCATACTGCTTATAATTCGTGTAGAGTTTGGTCGTCATCCCCTTGAACAATATAAGGCAGCGCATGGAATCCTTGTCATTTCGCACACCTGAACAGCAGCCACCTGGGAAAGGGGCTTTTGATGCCCGCCCCCAGGCAGTAAAGCGGTGGGTGCAGGAGTTGCCTTTGGGCAATACCGGCGAGGCGGCACGGCAGATCTATACCGCGATCAGGGAGGTCAACCGCCTGGCGATCCCGCTGGACAATCGACTCGGGATGATGGAAGCGCTGGCGATCCCGCTCGATTCGATCCTGGTGGCGCTGGAACGCCACTACATCGGCAGCCACTTTCCGCTCCCCCGAAAGGCCTCGCGGGTAGCGGAGTTCAGCCACCAGTTGCTGACCGAGGTGGTGATCGCCTACCAGGAGGTGCTGAACGATGCGGAGGGCGGGGCCTGGCTGGTCAAGGTCACCCATCCCAACCTGTGGTCCCTGTGCGTTCACCGCCTGATGCACTATATGGGGCGGATCCTCTACAGCTTCCGCATGATCCACCGCCCCTACCCCAGCGGCGCATGGCTGACCCTGCATCGGCTTTTTTACCAGGCTGACAAGCGTGGACGTCTCGGTGCAAAGCAGGCGATGCCCTGGGCCGAGGGCGAGACGATGACCATCGCCGACAGCTACAAGCGGGCCATCCTGATGGACCTGCTTGAGCCGAAACTCTTTTCCCTCCCCCAGCTGGAGGAGATCCACCGGAACATGCGCCACTTCCTGCCCGGGGCCAAACTGGTGGAACCGCAAACGCGGCGGGAGGATATGGAGTGTTTCTGTATCCGCCTGGATATGGACGTGCCGCACACCGTGCGTTACGCCCAGTGTGAGAGTGACGGCACCCGCAAGGTCGCAGGACTCCTGCTGGACATCAGTGAACTGGGAGTGCTGCTCGATGATGCCCTGATCGCGGACCGGCACGCCGACACGCTGACCCTTCTCGGTAGCGGGGCCAGACTTTCTCGTGAGACGGTCGAGTTGCTTCGCCAGTGCTGGCATGCGCACCAGGGGGAGCGCGCCGAGCGTATCGCGGCAGACACGACGGTGCAGGCGGCGATCGGTATGAGCGCCCTGTTCGGCCTGATGCGAGAGCAGCGCAAGGAGCTTCACGACGGTATAACCGATCAGTCGATGAGCGACCAGCTGGAACCGCTTGAGGCGGTAGCGAAAAAAAGGCGGCCCAAGAGGAGCCTCGTAACGAGGACGCCGGCGGATATCTGGGATTCGATCTTCTACGCCGCCGATCTGCAGCAGAACTCCTGGGCAATGGACGGCGATGAAAAGCCGTATCGCTTCGTTCAGGCGCGTGAACTGAATTACAACCAGTCCGGTGTCTGCCTGGAATTCAGGAGCGATGAGCTCGATACACTCGATGTGGGCGAAGTGATCGGCTATTGCGAGCAGGAGGGCTCTGCGCTGCAGCTCTTTACGGTGCGCTGGCTGGAGGAGCGGGAGGAGACCGTGCTGGCCGGCCTGATGCGGCTGGCCCGCGAGATCGAGCCGTTGCTGGTGCTGATGGAACTGGAAAAACGCGATACCCCGCTGCACTGCCTGCTCGGCATTGGTGAGGATGGACGGCCGCAGCTGTTCGTGCCCCATCTGCATGCGATCCACGAGCGCCCGCTGAAAATCGTCGTCGATGGGCGTGAAATCCCCATCACGCTGCACGACAAGGTGGGCATGTCGCCGCTGTTCGAGGCGTGGCATTTCAGCGCCAGCGAGGCCCTGCAGGTGGCCTCGCTGGATGAGGAGATGGATCTGGCGCAGACCAACACCCTGCTGCACGCCATTGCCCACAGCGATGAGGAGCCGCTGGAAAAGGGTGATTTCTCCGATCTGTGGGATTCGCTGTAAAACGCACTTTGCGATTGTGGCAGCGATGCTGCCGGTGCTAGAATCCACCCTCCTCGCGGGTGTAGTTCAATGGTAGAACAGGAGCTTCCCAAGCTTCTAACGTGGGTTCGATTCCCATCACCCGCTCCATTTATCCCACGACTTCGGATGGACGTGGGTTGATGCGCGCCGTCCATGGCGCGCCCCCTGCGGGTCGTTACGCGCTCCCATTCTGTTCCCGACAGAATGGTCGATTCCCATCACCCGCTCCAGCTTCAAAACCGTTCCACCGCAAAGGCGCAGAGAGCAAAGGTTACATTGTTGCCTCTGGACAGAGAACGCCCTGGAATTCATTTCCTTTGCGCCAAGCGCTTTTGCGGTGAAAAACAATGTTTCTCGCGGATACAAAAAAGCCCGCCGTGAAGGCGGGCTTTTGCTTTTCCGGGGCGCCTGGGTATCAGGCAGCGACGCCCGGCACGCGGAAGTCGCGCTGGGTCATCAGGTCGACTCCGCACTCGAGGCCTTCGAACCAGTTGAGGAATTTCGTGACCGATTCCTTGCCGGTAAAGCAGGCGCCGTGCTGGGGCACTATCATTTCCACATCGAGGGTGCGAATCATGTTCACCCACAGGCGGCATACCTTGTTGGAGTTCATGTAGCGCTGGTGGAAGCCGAGCATCTTCGGAATGTGGGCGTTGAAATCGCTGACCGGCAGACCACACTGATCGTCCGGCACGGCGGAGGTGCCGACATCGCCGGTGAAGAGGATCTTGCTGATCGGGTCGTAGAAGTGGAAATTGCCCTCGGAGTGGAGGAAATGGGCCGGCAGGGCCTTGAAGGCTGCGCCGCCGATCTCGATATCCATGCCCTGGTCCGGGATGCCGATGAGACGTCCGCGGGTGGCACCGGGGGTACAGAAGTGGGGCACGAAGCGCTCCCAGAGTTTCGGTACCACGACCTTGGCGCTGGTGCCGACCAGCCACTTGTTGAGCGAGGCGACGATGTCGGGGTCCTGGTGCGAGGCGATGACGAAGTCCAGGTTCTTGGGGAAAACGTACTCGCTGATGCCCATGAACAGCCGGGTATAGGTCAGGTTACCGCCCGGATCGATGATCGCGGCGTGCTCGTTGTTGACGATGAGAAACTGGTTGGCCTGTACGCTTTCGCACACCTTGGCGTCCTTGTCTTCTTTGGAGCCGTCGCAGGCGACGAGGTCAGGGAAAGCGATGCATTTGTGGTGGCCGTTGTCAAAAAGGGTAATAGGCATGGTGGTGGCATCCCGAAACAGTGATAGTGATAATGTAATCGATAAGGCTTCAACGTACGTTGCGCTGAAGCTCGGCAGTGGGTGTGAAAACAAATTGCACGAAGCCCGGGATATTATCACTCCCCACTGGTAATGTTAATCAAATATGACGATTGGACTGGCCGGTGGCGATTTGGTTCACACGAATGACGGGACAGGATAGGTGCTTGTAATGAAACGGTTGCTGAAGTGGATTGCGGGGGGGCTGCTGGCCGTGCTGGGGCTGGTCGTCGTGGCGGTGATCGTCCTGACCCTGCTGGTCGACCCCAACGATTACCGCGGCGAGATCGCCGCCCAGGTGCAAAAGCACACCGGCCGGGAGCTGGCGATCGAGGGCGAGATCACCCTCTCTTTCTTCCCCTGGCTGGGTCTGGAGCTGGGCCGCATGGAACTGGGCAATGCCGAGGGCTTCGGCCCCGAGCCTTTCGCCAGTATCGAGGCGGCCGACGCCAGGGTAAAGATCATGCCGCTGTTCGCCGCCCGGGTTGAGATGGATACGGTGGTGCTGCATGGGCTCAACCTGCGCCTCGAGCGGCGCGCCGATGGCAGCAGCAACTGGGACGACCTGGCCGGCAGCGGCACGCCTGCCGAGCCGGTCCCGCAGGCCGGGAAGAAACCGGCCGCCTCTGCCGAACAGGCGCTGGCGGCCCTTGCCATCGGCGGCATCGAGATCCGCGATGCCAACGTGCAGTGGCGCGATGCAGTGGCCGATCAGCAGGTTGCCCTCACCGATTTCAACCTCACCAGCGGCGCCATCAGCTTCGACAAGCCGTTTCCTCTTGCCCTCTCGGCC